>Ga0075420_100000990_pt1 | contig 23551 bp, 19 predicted proteins | sample SoiMetdeltSBSDD4_FD_75296 | JGI IMG/M metagenome (GOLD analysis project Ga0075420, IMG submission 75296) | Bulk soil microbial communities from a Populus tree surrounding site in Tennessee, USA - Soil MetaG P. deltoides SBSDD4 | ecosystem: Environmental > Terrestrial > Soil > Tree plantation...
CACTCCAGCTACACGGTCGCGGCCACGTCGAGCGTGGATCGCAAGGCGCTCTTGCTCGATCCCGGGAACGTGGAGTGGACGCGGCCGGCACCGCCCGTGTCGCACGTCCGCTTCGAGACGTCGAAGGGCGTGTTCGTGCTGCGCCTCGTTCGTGAGTGGGGGCCGATCGGCGCCGACCGCTTCTACAACCTCGCGCGACTCGGCTACTACGACGACGCGCGGTTTCATCGCGTGAACAGGAACTACATCGTGCAATTCGGGCTGAACGGTGATCCGGCCGTGAACTCCGCGTGGAAGGAACGGTATCTCCGGGATGATCCTCCTCGTTCGAGCAATACGCGCGGGACGTTCGCGTTCGCGATGAAGGGCGTGCCCAACACACGCAACACGCAGATCTACATCAATCTCGCCGATAATTCCCGAAACAATGCGGAGCCGTTCACCGTCCTCGGCACGGTGATCGAAGGCATGGCGGTGGTGGACAGCCTGTATTCAGGCTACGGCGAGTCATCCGGCGCCGGCATGCGGCAAGGGCGGCAGGGGCCGCTCGAGACCGGGGGAAACGCCTACATGGATCGCGAGTATCCATTGCTCGACCGGACTCTTCGAGTGACGGTCGCTCCGGCGACATAGACACGCGAGCAGCCGGAGGAGGCCGTACTTTCTCCCGGCATTGAGCCGCCTGGCAAACCTCTGCGGCAGGCACGGTCTGGAAAAGAAAAGCCTCACCGCAAAGACGCGAAGGAATTCGTTAGGGCGACGGGTATTGGCCGTGAGATGAGTTCTTCGCGTCTTCGCGCCTTTGCGGTGGATGTTGCAAATACTGCCCGTGCGCAATGTGTACGAGGCGGTTCGATGCCGGACCGGCTTGGCACGCTACTTCCGCCCATCCCAGCCAGGCCCGCGCAGCACAATGCCCGGTTTGGCGCCCGTGTACTTCCCGTTCTCGAACACGACAACGCCGTTGACCAGCACATGACTCACTCCCTCTGACAGCAGCGACGGCTCGGCGAACGTGGCGCGATCGCGGATCCTGAGCGGGTCGAACAGCACGATGTCCGCGGCAAGTCCGGGCGCGAGGCGCCCTCGGTCGTACGCACCGATCTCGTTGGCCGCGACGGCGGTCGCGCGCTGCACCGCTCCTTCCAGCGAGAGCACGCCGAGCTCGCGGACGTACCGCGCGAAGACCCGAGGAAACGCACCGAACGCGCGCGGATGCGTCGCGATGTCGCTCGTCGCAGGACCGACGTCGGTGTCGAACGACGTGAACTCCTCGCGCATCGCCTTGATCTTGTTCGCCTCCGACATGCTCTGCGGCATCGCGAACGCCCGGCCACGCTCGGCGATCGCGAAGAACACGTCCCACGGATCCTTTGTCGCGCGCTCGGCGATTGCCTTGATCGAGAGGCCGCCGTACTGCGCGTACTCCGGATGTGCGATGCCGCCGAGGATGATGCGGTCCCAGTCGCGGCCGGCGTGGGCGTACCAGTTCTCCCACCCGGTTTCCTCCTCCATCTCCTTGCGGATCCGCAGGCGCATGGCGGGGTCGCCGAGCCGCTTCGTCAACGCGTCCTGGCCTGCTTCGGCGTTGCGCGGGTGGATGAGCGCGCGGATGTTGAGGCCGTTGTTCACGTACGGATAGACGTCCACCGCCACGTCCTGCCCGCCGGCGCGCGCCTCGCGGATGCGTGCGAGCGCCAGGTCCATCTTGCCCCAGTTCCCCTGACCGGCCGTCTTCAGGTGGAAGATGTGCACGGGCGTGCGTGCGTTGCGGCCGATGCGCAGCGCTTCGTCGATCGCCTCGAGCAGCCGGTCACCTTCGTTGCGCATGTGCGTGAAGTACCGACCGCCATACCGGCCGGCGACCGACGTCAACGCGGTGATCTCCTGCTCGCTGGCGTAGATGGCCGGCGGATAGATGAGCGACGTCGAGACCCCGATGGCCCCGGCCTGCATCGCCTCTTCCACCATGCCGCGCATGCGCTCGAGCTCCGCGGGCGAGGCCTGCCGCGCGGAGTCGCCGATCACGATGCGGCGGACGGTCGTGTGACCGACGGTCTGCGCCACGTTGAGCGGCGTCCCTGAGGCTTCGAGCTTGCGGAAATACTCGCGCATCGTACTCCAGCCTAACGTGCGCGCAGCCTCCGGTCCGACCGGTGCCGACGAGCCTCCCTCGCCGGCGTTGATGGTCGTGATCCCCTGCGACAGCAGGTTGATCGCGACGTCAGCCGGCCCGCGCGTGAACATGTCCGCGCTCTGTCCCATCATGTCGATGAACCCGGGAGCCACGACCAACCCGGTGGCGTCGATGACGCGGCGCGCTCTGGTGGTGTCCGGGCGACCGATGACGGTGATCCGCCCGTTCAGCACGCCGAGGTCAGCCCGGTACGAGGGCGCGCCGGTGCCATCGACGATACGGCCTCCGCGGATGATCAGGTCGTACGTCGGGATCTGTGCGCCCGCGGGGCGTGCGCTCGCAACGACGAGGGCGAGGACAAAGCAGCGTAGCTTCACGTTCGATCTCCTGGTTGCTGCGATGGCGGCACGCCTAACGCCACGGCGATGGTCGGTGCGCGCGCTCCGAGGCGCGTCGCGAGCGGCGACGGTCACTTCCGCACGTATTCATTCAGGAACGCGAACACGTCGCGTTCCCACACCGATGCGGCGCGGTAGACGAGGTCGTGACCCGCCTCGACCGTCTCTCCGACAGCTGGATAGATCTCGAGGCGGTGTCGCTTACGTAGCCGGACCATGTCGCCGGCCAGCGTCCGACCGGCTGCGACCGAATAGTCGTTCGCGGCGTAAGCGAAAAACACCGGCACCACTCCGCGGCTGACCGCTGCCCGGAGACGCTGCCTCAGCGGCGGCGATCGCTCCCAGCTCCCCCCCGCGGCGCCATACACGACCGCGGCACGCAACGTCGAGTCGCGCTCGGCCAGCAGCAGTGTGAGCGATCCGCCGAACGAGTGGCCGGCGACTGCGACCCGGCGAGGGTCGACTCCACGGACTGCTCGCAAGAACGCCAGCCCGGCGAGCGCGTCGTCGAGATCGTCGGTCTCGAGCCGCCGCAGCTGAACCTGGTTCCGTGCCTCCTGTCCTCGCTCCTCGAGAGCGCGGCGCATGACATCGAAGCTGTTCGCGCCCTCCTGCGCCGAGAGCCCTGCGCCGCGCGCGAAGAGAAAGAGGAACACGTAGCCGTGGCGAGGGAACACGGGGCCAAGTGCGATCCGATCGGGTCTCAGTGGGTATCCGGCGGGGCCGCTCCCGTGGTTGAACAGCACAGCCGGGAACGGACCTGGCCCATCGGGCCTCCAAAGCAGACCACGCAGCCGGAGCGTGCCACTCTGGATTTCCACTGTATCCGGGGACTGCCCGGCGCGTTGGGCACGGAGCGGCAGCGCCGTCGCAACCGCGAGCCCGGCCGCGACGGCGAGCCATGACGCGATAGCCGTCCGTCGCGCAGGGAGAGAAGAACGCATGCGATTCCTCGCAGGTCTCGTCAGGCAACCCTCGGGAGGTGTACTCGCCCCGGTGCACGTCCTCGTTTCGCCGTCGACCGGTCGGAAACAAGGTCGTGCCGGCAAATCGGGGCGGCAAGGGGTGGTCGCCCGCGCCGACGAGCAGCCACCCGCCGCCACCCCTTCCACTCTCTCACCGCCCCAGCGCTCGGCGTTAGGCGGCGCGCGAACCGGTCGCCGCCGCCCTCCGCCCGCTATCGGACGAATCGGAAGTGCGCGCTGCGCTCGGTGCCGTCGGTCAGGCGGACCGTTAGGCTCCGGCACGTACCGGCCCAGCTTTTCTCCGTCTTCCAGACGTAGGTGTACACACCGGTCGACGTGTCGAAGGAGAGCGAGCTCCCGCCGGCCGAGACGGTGCTCTCGACCTCGTCGATCGGCGCGCTGCCGTCGCACGCCATCTGATGCGAGGCAGGGAAGTCGGGTGCGAAGATGGTCAGCCCCATGTTGCCCCCGAGGCTGAACTTCACCGGGATGCCCTGCCCCGCCTTCGCGAGATTCACGACGGGCAGGTTCTGAATCGGGGCGAAGAAACCATCGAACGTGAACGCCGGGGTCGCTGGCGTGAGCGTGACGTCCCAGCGGATCGCGTCGAGCCCGGCCGTTTGCCCGGTCTGACCCGAGCCGGCGATCTGCAGCGTCTCGTTGATCCCGCCCGCGTAGGTCGAGCCAAAGCCGGCCGGACCGAGATCGATCCACTGACCGTCGGCGAGCAGGAAGAGGCGCGAGGTCACGTCGCCCGTTGTGTCGTCGATGAAGTCGGCGGTGACGATAATGCGCCCCGTCTCCGTGATCGCGCGTGCGCTGCCGTGTGTCGCGCCCGGTGGGAGTCCGAGGTTCTCCATGCCGCCAGCCGCGGTCCATCGGAACGGACGCTGCGTACCGTCCGCGATCTCCGACATCCCCACGACGACACCCTGGTTGTTGATGCCCGACGCGTAGGTCCACGCGCCGGCGAGCGTTGGTAGAACGGTCACGCCGTTCTGTGCACTCCAGATAAAGGCGCCGCCGCTATGTGCGCCGACGACCTGGCCGGCGTCGTTGATGTCGTACGCGGTCGCGTCGGTGAGCGACCCGATGACGACCGGCGCGACGCTCGGATCGGTCCAGACGGCGGCGTGAAAGGCGCCCGCGGCGTCCGTCACCGTACCGGCGACATACCCGTGGGTGTTGATCGCGTACCCTCTCGTCAGGACGTAGTCGGACGGCGACGGCGGCACGAGCGGCTGCATCCCACCGGCGGACGTCCAGCGGAAGCCGCGGACGACGCCGCAGCAAAGGCCGGTGCTACTCTGGGTGGTGCCCCATCCGGTGAGCATGCCCCCGTCATTCAGGTCGGTGGCGTACGACCGTTGGCTGGGACTCCCGGGCGGCAGGACGCCGAGGTTCTGCACGCCGGCCGTGGTCCAGAGCATGGCACGGGATACGGTGAACCAGTGCCCGTCGAACGGCCCTTCGATATAGCCGGCGACCGAGCCAGTCTCGTTGATCGCCAGGCCGAACGCTGTCGCGAGGTTGGCCTGGACGTTAGGCGGCAGCGGGAGGACCGCGTGGTTCCAGTTTGCGACGTACGAGGCGGCGCTGAGTGCCGGCCGTGTGAGCGGTACGCCGGTTGGGACATGAGGAGCGGTAGGGTCGCTGTCACATGCCGCGGCTATGGCGGCGACGGCGACCAGGACAGGGCGAAAGCGCATGGAGAAGCCTCGTGAGGGGCGTGGTAGTCGGAGTGGGGTACAACCCACATCTGTGCACACACGAGGCGAAAGCGGACAGCAAACGGCGCGAAGTGCGAAACGGCGCGAAGTCCCGAACGGCGCGAAGTCCCGAACGGCGCGAAGTCCCGAACGGCGCAAAGTCCCAAACGGCGCGAAGTCCCAAACGGCGCTAGGTTCCAAACGGCGCACCACGGCGCAAGTGCCGAACGGCGCAAGTGCCGAAAGGCGCGACAGGCACCGCCGCGGTCGACGCTCGGCTACTCGCCATTAGGGGCTTCCGCCTGGATTCCGCGGTGTCGCGAACGTCGCGTCGTCGCCGTTGCGTCGTTCGGGATCTCCGACGTCCGAGCCCTGCCCTCCTGGTCGTTCGTCCTTTGAGTCGTTGGAGCTGGATATGTCGAGTGGCGCACGACGATGACACGACGAGCCAAAACATCCAGCAGGGCAGGCGTGACACCCGCCGCGGCGCGACGACTCGTCTTGGCGCTGCCGGGCGTCGAGGAAGGCACGAGCTACGGGATGCCGTCCTTCAAGGTGGCCGGCAGGTTCTTCGCGCGCCTCCGTGACGACGACACCGTGCTCGTGATCCACGTTCGATCGTTCGAGGAACGCGACCGCCTTCTCGAGAATGAGGCAGCGGCATTCTTCACGACCGACCACTACCGCAACTACCCGACGGTGCTCGTTCGTCTCGCGCGAGTGAAGAAAGGGCTGCTCGAGGAGGTGCTGGCGGATGCCTGGCGTCGAGGAGCACCACGCCGGCTGGTCAAGGAACACGACGACGTCTGACGCAGTTGGCGCTCGTTCGAATGGCGACAGTTGCGATCATTGGACGGCGCTGATCCCGCGACTCCGTGCGATCGTCGGCCATGGATCGTTGCCGCCTTCGCCGAGCCGAGAATTAGACTATGACCCCGGGGCCGGGGATCCAGGCGCTCGAGACATCCGTGTCGCTGCCTAACGCCTCGAGCTGAGCCGCGAGGGCACCGTACAAGAGGCGCTCACTGCACCACTGTCCTCAGCGTCGGTCGTGTGGCTGACTGGGCGAGATCCCAGCTCAGCTGATGCACGAGCTTCACGATCCGCTCCATCTTCTCGTAGTTCAACCGGTCGGCCGTGTCGCTCGTCAGGTGATAGTCCGGGTGCAGGCCGTTGTGAAACCAGATGGCGGGCACGCCGTGCTGCAGGAACGGCCAGCTGTCGCTCCGTCTCAGGAGCTGTGACGCATTGTTGTCGTAGTTCTTCTTGAGTGTCAGCTTGTACCGCGCATTCGCCCGCTCCACCGCGGTCACGAGCGTGCTCCTGCTCCAGCCGAGCAGCGTCGTGCTGTTCCGGTTCGACGCGCCGGTTTGAACGGGGAGGCCACGAAAGCGGCCGCCGCCATTCTCGGGCACCTCTTCATCGCGCCCGATCATGTCCATGTTGATCATCGCGATCGTGCGGTCGAGCGGCACCGCCGGCGCCTCGGTGTAGCCCCACGAGCCCATGAGCGGCCCGCGCTCCTCGGAGTTGAACGACGCGAACAGCACCGACCGTCGCGGACGCTGCCCCGCCGCCGCCGCCTTCGCGTACGCCTCCGCGATCGCGAGGAGCCCTGCCACGCCGGAGGCGTTGTCGTCGGCGCCGTGGTAGATCGTGTCGCCGGCCGCCCCGTTATGATCGGGGTGCGCGCCGATCACGACCCACTCGTTCTTCATCGTCGGATCGGATCCCTCGATGGCAGCCAGCACATTGCGATCGGGCACCGCACGCCTAACGACTGATGCCGTGACGGAAACCTTCACACCCGGAATCGCGACGGGGGCATTGCCGCGCGCGCTTTCGGCGGCGCGGGCGAGATCTGCAAGCGGGCGCCCGGCCAGGCGAACGAGGCTGTCCGCCAGCGCGATCGAGACCTGGCCGACGGGAATCGTCAGCTTGTCCGCCCACGCGGCCAGCGTGTACGGCAGGAGCCTCGGCGGCTGCGCAGGCCAGTACTGGCGAGATGCTGCCTCGAACGACTGCGGGCCCTGGTGGTTCTGCACGTCCGTCACGAACAGCACGGCGGCCGCGCCCCGCGCCTGCATGGCGAGCGCCTTCTTGAGCGGGTTCGTGTACTCGGACGTGACGATGCCGTCGAACCGGCTGGTGCTGTCGTTCTCGCCCGGCTCGTGCTCGAGCACGAGCAGTACTTTGCCGCGCACATCACCGCCGAGGTCATCGTAACCGATCGGCTCGGCCGCGATGCCAAAGTGGGCGAAGACGAGATCGCCGGTTGCCGTTGCCGACGCGCTGTATCGGTGCGGGAAGAACCCGGTCGTTCGGTCGTAGCGCACGACCTGATCGTCGCGCGCGACGGACAGCTCGTTGGTGCCGCTGCCTAACGACCCGATGGACAGGGTGTATGGAAGGAAGTAGGTCCCGTTGGTACCCATGGGCTCGAGTCCAAGCCACTTGAAGCGCGACGCCACCCACTCGAGCGTGATGGCGTTCTCCGGCGTGTCGGTGAGCCGCCCGCGGAGGGCATCGCTTGCGAGAAACTCGACGTCGGCACGCATCTTCGGCGTCGTGATGACATCGCCGCCGGGTGCACGGCTCCCGGTCGACGACTGGGCAGCGAGCGTGGCGGGCAGCACGATGGCGAACACGGCGAGCGGACGACGCATGACTGGTCTCCAGGGGAAGCGCGTAAACTGACGCTGTGTGAGCGGCCGCTGTCAGTCAATGGCGCCGTCGCGCGTCCTGAGACGATAGTGCGCTGGCCGAATCCTGCTCGGCAGACCGTGAGCGCGAGCCTAGATTGATCTCATGGTAGAACCCCCGTCCGCCGCGGGCTACATGACCGCCGATGAGCTTCTTCACCTGAGCCTGCCCGACAAGCAGGCGGAGCTCGTGCGGGGGAAGCTCGTTGTACGTGAGCCGCCGGGATATCGACACGGCCTGGTCGCGTTCGCGATCGCGGCGCGGGTCGGGGAGTTCGTCCGCTCGAACGAGCTCGGCGTCATCGTGGCTGCGGAAACGGGGTTCAAGCTGTTCTCCGATCCCGACACGGTGCGTGCTGCCGATGCCGCGTACATCAGTCGCGACCGAGCGCCTGATCCGCCGCCCGCCGGCTATCTCCCGCTCGCTCCCGACCTGGTTGTCGAGGTTCTGTCTCCGAGCGATCGAGCCGGAGACGTTCAGAGCAAGGTGAGTGACTGGCTGATCGCGGGGTGTCGTGTCGTTTGGGTCGTCGATCCCGCGCGCCGTCGCGCGATCATCTACCGCGCGGACGGCTCGGTGTCGCTGCTCGGTGAATCAGACGCGCTCGCAGGCGAGGATGTCCTTCCCGGTTTCTCGTGTCCACTCAGCGAGATGTTGTATTAGCGAGCGATGTCACTACTCGATGCCGCCGAATCGAACTCGCCAGCCACCAGGCCGTTCGTGAGAAAGAACACGGCGGTAAACTCATCGGGGTTCCCGATCAGCCGCGACGCGAGCTCCGGCGGAACGTCCGTCGAACCCTCGATGACATTATCGCCGCAGCCTAACGCCCGTTCCGGTTGGAGGAGGTAGAGAAGAGGAACCGTCAACGGACTCGGGTAATCCTCCGAATCCTGAATCGCGTAGATGCCGCCCCCGAATGCCGACGCACTCTCACACTCGGTGTTCGTGATCCGCGCCAGCCAGCTTGCGACGACGCCATCGTCGGTCTCGTACAGTTTGAGCTGGAGATGCCCGACAACGGCGGTCGCTGGTCGAATGTCGGGGTTGCCGATCGCACGAAGCTGGGCGTTCAGTACGATCGGATGTCCGCCGATGATGATGATCGAACTGGGCGTGCGTGGATGGACGGCGCTCGAGACATCCACGCAGCTCGCGATGACACCACACATGCCAATGGCAGCGAGTCCGCGGGCGACGAAGCGAAGGGAAGCGAAACGGCTGGACATCGGACCTCCATGATCAGCGGCTGCCGAGGCACGCTCGGCACGACACGCTGGTTGCGCCGCCGAGCGCCCGCTCCGATCTTCGAGCGGTACATGGAGAGGCGTGGAAGTGGCCCGAATGCGGACATTGCGGCGCCGCCACCTGCTCTGCAGCACCCGAGTGAAGCATGGATGCTCGGCACGACGTCACCGATCTGCTCGTCGCATGGAGAGACGGCGACCAGGAGGCGCTGGCTCGACTGATCCCACTCGTTCACGACGAGCTGCGGCGCATCGCCCACGCCTACCTCGCCGGCGAGCGTTCCGACCACACGCTGCGAACGACGGCGCTCGTGAACGAGGCGTACCTGCGACTCGTCAACACGTCGCGCGTGCAGTGGCAGGATCGCGCGCAGTTCTTCGCTGCGGCGGCCGGATCGATGCGGCGAATTCTCGTCGATTATGCGCGCCGCTATCACGCCGCCAAGCGCGGCGGCGGCCGTGGCTACCTGCCGCTCGACGAGGAAACCGCGCTCGTCGGAGAGCGCGCCGACATGCTGATCGCTCTCGACGAGGCGCTCGACCGGCTCGGCGCCATGAACGCGCGCCTGAGCCGAGTCGTCGAATGCCGATACTTCGGTGGCCTGTCAGATGAGGAGACGGCGGAGGTGCTCGGTGTCACGTCACGCACGGTGCGTCGCGACTGGGTGAAAGCGCGCGGTTGGCTCTACGCGCAGCTCGAGCAGTGACTCGGCGCGCGACGCTCACGGCTTCGGGCCCTTTCCTTTGGTGTCGGCCGGCTGCCACTCGAAGGCGCCGATGTCGCACGCGTCGAGCGCGTTAGGCATCGACGGATCGTCGTACGGACGTGGAAAGAGCCGCTGGTCGGTGGTGGAGCCCGGGCAGTAGCCGGCATCGACGGCGAAGCCGCGCTCGATGAGCGCATGGGTCGGCAAACCGCCACCGTTGTCAGCCAGCAGAGCCTGGAGCACACCAGTGAAGACCAGGGACGGTGACGGAAGGATGACGTCGGTCGGCGTGGTGAGAAGGCCGCCGCATCCCGTTCCCTGGACCAGCAGGTTGTAGCCAAACGACTGGATCCCGCCGAACTCCGCGCAGTTCGCGTCGGGTGCGGTCGAGACACCGTTCACCGTGTTGCCGGCCAGGATCGAGTTCGACAACTCGGCATTGGCGTTGAAGTACACCCCGCCCCCGCCGCCAACCGCGTCGTTCGCCACGATGGTGCTGCTCTGGAGCGTCAAGGCAACGGGACATGTGAAGTCGCACTGCGAGTAGATCCCGCCACCCAAGCCCAACGCCCTGTTCCCCGAGATCGTACTTCGGGTGACCGTGAGGGGCCCGTCGCTATAGATGCCGGCCGCAGCATCGTCCGAACGGTTTCCCGTCACCGTGCTCCCGACGACGAATAGCGTGCCGTGATTGAAGATGCCGCCGCCGATACTCCCGTTGTTTCCGGCGACGACGCTCCTAATGAGCGCGAGCCTGCTGTCGTTTTCCACCCGGATGCCGCCTCCACCGGCAATGACGTTCCGCCCGCGCACGATCGTCAGCCCCGAGATGGTGACGAGGACAGGCTGGGGCTCACCGATCCGAAAGACCGTATACGCGTCGGCGCCATCCACGGTGAGCACCCTGGCACCCGGGCCTTCGATGGTGATGCTCGTGTTCACCATCAACTCTCCCGCGGCGAGGGTGATTCTGCCGCTCAGGTTGCTCTTGAACGTGATGCGGTCACCGTCCTGCGCGGCAACGATCGCCTCGCGAAGCGTGCATTCGCTGTTGCTGCAGATACCGTCGCCAGGGTCCGCGAGCGAGTTGACCAACCATTCCCCATCCGTGGCGACCGCCGCAGCGGGCGCCCTAACGACAATGGGATTCGTCGGGTCGTCATGACACGCGATCGTCACGCTCACGAGCCCGAGGATCGCGACGTGGCGAGCGGTCGATCGCGAATGACCTCCTGATGCGAGTGCGGTCGACTTCATGGACTGCCCTCCTCTGCTGGACATCGTAATACCAGCCTCATCCGCTCCCGTTTGCGACTCGCTGCTGTGCGCTTAGATCTTCAGAGAGCCACGGGCGGATGCACGCTGGGTGGCGGGGTGGCGCGTTTGGAAGGACAGGCGCAGAGACGGTCCGAATGCGGACACGGATCCCGGATCTGGACCCGCGATGGCGCGACATCGAGCGCGTGCTCGACTCGGCGCTCGACTGCGCGCCGGATGCCCGCGCGACAGTGCTCGATCGCGAGTGCGCTGGCGACGCCGAGCTGCGCGAGGCCGTCGAGCGCATGCTGCGCGTGTGCGATTCGTCCGACGGCTTTCTCGAGGACTCGCCCGCGCCCGTCTTCGCCGCGCCGGTAGTGGCCGCGTCGCTCGACGCTTCCTCGACCGTGGGGCCAACGACTGCAGCCGCGGGACGTCGGGTCGGCCCGTATCGCATCGTGCGCGAGGCCGGTCGCGGCGGGATGGGCGTGGTCTATCTCGCCGAGCGCGCCGACGATCAGTATCGGGGTCGCGTCGCGCTCAAACTGATGCGAGACAGCGCGTGGATGATGGCCGACGACCATCTCGCCCGACGCTTCGTCGAGGAACGCCAGATCCTCGCCTCGCTCGAGCACCCGGGAATCGCCAGGCTCCTCGACGGCGGCGTCACTGACGACGGCTCGCCGTGGTTCGCCATGGAGTACGTCGAGGGCACGCCGATCGATCGCTACTGCGACGAGCATCACCTGACGCTTCGTGAGCGCCTGGCGCTGTTCTGCGACGCCTGCGCTGCCGTCGCGTTCGCGCACCGCAACCTCGTCGTTCACCGCGACCTCAAGCCGTCGAACCTGCTCGTCACCGAGGACCGGGCGGTCAAGCTGCTCGACTTCGGCATTGCGAAGCTGCTCGCTCCAGTGGAAGGCACCGGCGATCCCGAGCCCGTCACGCGCACCGGATGGCGGGCGCTCACGCCGGAGTACGCGAGTCCCGAGCAGGTACGCGGTGATCGCGTTGGCACCGCGAGCGACGTCTACTCGCTGGGCGTCATCCTCTACGAGCTGCTGACAGGCCATCGACCGCACGGACGCCAACCTGACGCGCCACGCGCAGCCGGGCAGGCGGTGCCCGATGGCCACATCGCGCCGCCGTCAACCGTCGTCTCGGCGGAACACCAGCGCCGCGTTCTTCGCGGCGACCTCGATGCCATCGTCCTCACCGCGGTGCGGACCGAGCCGGATCGCCGCTACGCGTCCGCCGACGATCTGGCCGCTGACCTCCGCCGGCACCTCGACGGTCTTCCCGTCTCCGCCCGGCGCGACGCGCGGTCGTACCGCATCGGAAAGTTCGTGAAACGGAACCGGACGAGCGTCGCGGCGGCGGCGGCGTTTGCGATCGTCCTGATCGTGTTCGCCGTCGTCACTGCCGTCCAGTCGGCGCGGTTGCGCGTCCAGGCTCGGCGCGTCGCCCTCGAGCGTGACAGAGCCGAGGACGTGTCGGCGTTTCTGGTGGACCTGTTTCGGTCGGTCGATCCGTTCGCGGGAACGGGTGGACCGACGACGGTGCGCGAGGTGCTCGACAGCGGTGCCGCTCGTCTCGAGCGCGATTTGAGCCAGCAGCCGGAGCTGCGCGCCGACCTGCTGCGCGCGATGGGGCTGTCGTACATGAACCTCGGCCTCGCGAACGAGGCGCGACAGCTGCTCGAGCGCGCGATCGCGATTCCACAACAGGGCGTCGATGCGGACGAGCCCCGGTGGATCAGTACTCGCCACTCTCTCGCGCAGGTCCTTCAGGAGCTCGGGCAATATCCGGCGGCGGAGTCGCTGTATCGCGACGTGCTCGCCTGGCGGCGGCGCGCACCGGGCACGCCGCATCTCGCGCGGGGACTCAACCCGCTCGCCACCGTCATCTCGGCGCAGGGGCGCTACGCCGAGGCAGAGCTGATCGTGCGCGAGGCATTGAGCCTCGACCGCGCGGCGCGGCCCGCGGACCCGCGGATGGTCTCGCAGAGCCTCAACAACCTGGGGAACATTCTCCTTCGGCAGGGCCGAGCGGCCGAGGCGGAGACCGCCCATCGTGAGGCGTACGCGCTGCGCAGGGCGCTGCTGGGCGACGACCATCCCGAGACCGCGAACAGCCTCGTGAACCTCGCCGCCGCGTTAGGCGACCAGCGCCGGCTCGGCGAGGCGGATTCCCTGTTCCGTCGTGCGCTCGACGTGAAACGCGCGCGTCTTGGCCCGACGCACGTCGACGTGGCCACCGACGAGGCGGCGTTCGCGCGCGTGCTGCATCGGGCGGGCGAAGATCGCCGCGCCGAGGCGCTGTATCGCCATTCGATCGACGCGCATCGGGCGTCGCGCCCGGCCGGCCATCCGCGGACGGCGGTCGCCATGCTGGGGCTCGGAGAGTTGCTGCTCGCGCGCGGCGATCCCGAGGCGGCGGAGCCGTACCTTCGCGATGCGGAGCGGAGCTTTCGCGCCGCCTTGCCGCCGGCCCATCCGGACGTCGGGCGCGCCGAGCGAGCGCTTGCCGCGTGTCGAGCTCGATTGCGGCCGTCGATGCCTAACCAGTAGTCTCGCGCGCGATCCCCTGGAAGACGTCCGCAACGACGCACGCAAATGCGGGGATGACGCTCCCGCCGCTCAGCGTGTCATCTTCCGACAGCCATTGGATAGGGCGTGATGAACCGTCGTGACCGTCCGCCGGATCGGATCGACGACCCAGATGAGTGGCGTGCCGGCACTCGTGTAGTCGTGCAGCTTCTCTTCCAGTGATGACGCGGTCTCGCCGGGCACGACCACTTCGATGGCCCGGTCGGGGGCGAAGGTAAACAGGCCGCTTCGCACCCCGTTTTCGCTCAGGCGCGCCGCTCGCACGAACGAGGCGTCCGGTACACGTACCGTATGCGGAATGCGGAACGAGCTCATATCCGACGTCGTCACCGAATACCAGGCCGAGCTCGTGCTTTCGCACGTGAAGCTGAAGCAGAAAGACGAGATGGCTCCAGCGAGTCCGTCCGCTGCGTTACGCTCAGGGTGCCGCCGGTAGGGGGTGCGGGGTTCGAGCGAGCGTCGCCCAGACATCACCGACTGATTCGAGCCGCGCCGCCATCGTGCGCAGCGTGAACGTCTGCGGCGCTGCGGCGCCACTTTCGACCTCGTCCCACGTGCACGGTGCGGACACCGGCGCGTTAGGCTTCGGGCGCACGGCGTAGGTCGCGGCGAACGTCGCCCCGAACTCGTTGCGCCCGGTGTCGACGAAAATCCGGCCGCCGCGGTCGGTCTTGTAGAACTCGAGCGTCAGGTGCGCGGGGTCGCGCTGGACGAGCGCGCGCGCCACGGCGTTCGCGAATCGGGCGACCTGGCCGCAGTCCGCCTTGCCGTCGAGCGGCACGACGACGTGGTATCCCTTCGACCCCGAGGTCTTCACCCAGCTCGCCAGGCCGAGCTCCGCGAGCAGGTCGCGCAGCAACAACACCGCGCGGCGAAGCACCGCCGGATCGTCCGCGAGCGGATCGAGATCGAACATGCAGATGTCGGGGTGGAACAGGTCGGGCACGCGCGACGTCCACACGTGCGGCGTTATGCAGTTCTGGTTCGCGAGCCACTCGAGACCGCGCGCGTCTCTCACGACGGCGTAGTTCACGAGCCCATCGCTCTTCGGAACAGCGACGCGCTCGAGCCAGGCCGGCGCGCCCTTCTCCACGTTCTTCTGAAAGAACCCTTTCTCGCCGATGCCCTTGTGAAAGCGCTCCAGCGTCACCGGGCGGCCGACGAGGTGCGGCAGCATGAGCGGCGCGACGAGCGCGTAGTACGCGGCGAGGTCACCTTTCGTGATCCCGGACTCCGGGAACATCACCTTCTCGGGGTGCGTGATCACGACGGCGTCACTTTCGTTTCCCGCACGACGTCGCGCGGCCGCCTGTCCGTGCGGACCCGAAGGAGTCGGGAGTGTCGCAGCTTCGTGTGGACGGTCCACTCGAGGAACGCGACCTCGACGACGACGTTCGGCTGTACCCAGTGCGCGCGGACGCGCGGAAGTCCCGTTGCTTTCGTGAACGGCGTCTTCTCGAGACGCGTGGCGTCGAACCGCGCACGCAGCTCCGTGAGCAGTGCCGTGTCGAGCCCGGTGCCGACCTTGCCCGCGAAGACGAAGTCGTCGCCCTCGAAGTAGCCTACGAGAAGCGCTCCCAGTCCAACGCGTCCGCCCTGCGGCTCGGTGAAACCGCCAACGACGAAGTCCTGCGTCAGCTCGCACTTCATCTTGAGCCAGTGCTTGGACCGCTTGTACTCGTACGTCGAGTCGCGTCGCTTCGCGATCACGCCTTCCCACCCCTCGACGCGCGCGCGCTCCCACGGCTCGGGATGGTCGATCTCGGCCACGTGATGGAGCGGGGCGTCGAGTGTCAGCGCGCGGAGCAGCGCCCGTCGCGCCGTGAGTGACAGGCTCGTGACGTTGCGCCCGTCGATCCAGACGACGTCGAACAGGTAGTACGCCATGCCGCCGGGCTCCCACGTCAGCTCGCCGTCGAGGATGGCATCGCCCACGGGAAGTTTCGCGAGGGCCGACGCGATGGCGGGAAGATCCTGCTGATTCCTCGTGCGTGAGTAGAGGCGAACGTCGCTCCCTCGCTTGAACGCGATGAGGCGGATGCCGTCGAACTTTCGCTCGAAGGTCCATTCCTCACTCGTGAACCGCTCCTGCGTGAGCGTGGCCGCCATGGGCTCGATCCATTCGGGGAGTATCGCTCGCCCGGGAAGCGCCGGATTGGTGTCATCGCGCGTGGCCATGCCAGTTGACGAGTGACAGCAGTCACAGTTTCCGGACCGGTCGGTTGACGACGGGCATGTCCGGTTTTCTTCGCGCTCCTGCGTTTTGTCGGGTGAGCAGAGCCAAGCGGATCCACAATTCCAGCAACACGGTCGCCACTCGCATGCGTTCGGCAATCACCATTGGTCTCATCGTCGTCGTCGCGGCATGCAGCCGCGACGGCGGCGTCACCTATCCTCCGCCCACACCCGCAGTCGTCACCGTGTCCGTCACGGGAGCGGATCCCATGACATCGCGGGGCGACACGCAAACGCTCACCGCCGTCGTGAAGGCCGCCGACGGCTCGGTGATTCCGGCGTCGGCCCTGACGTGGCAGACGAGCGCGACGTCCGTTGCGACCGTGTCGCCGTCGGGTACGACTGCAACCGTCACCGCGGTGGATGACGGCACTGCGACGATCACAGCCAGGAGCGGGAATGCGGAAGGCACGGTGACGGTCACCGTGCGGCGCAGGCTCGTGGAGCTCCTGTTGTCAGGTCCGGATTCCATCATCGCGGGCGACAGCGCGCAGCTCATCGTCGTGGGACGCGACGCTCGCCAGCAGGAGATCACGTTGTCGGACGTTCGGTTTGCGAGCAGCAATCCGTTGAGCGTGCTCGTGTTTCCGAGCGGCATTACCAACGCGCTTTTCAGTGCGTTCAATCCGCTGAGCTCGACGATTTCCGCGTCGGTGACTCGGGACGGTTCCACGGTCATCGCGCAGAAGCTGATCCGCGTCGCGAGCCCCGCACCGCCTGGGTTCCATCTCGCCGCGCTGATGCTCACGGAGAACGTGCGCCCGGAACCTGTCCTCGGGCTTGGCCAGGGCGTGATCTTCCTCACCCTCGATGGCGACCGGGTGCAATTCAAGATGCTGTGGTCGTCGCTCACCGGGCGGCCGATGAGCGCGCACCTCCACGGCCCGGACGGGTCGGACAGTGTCGCGGACGTGCTCGTGGACCTGCCGTTAGGCGAGCAGACGAGGTCCTTCGGCGTGCGAACGAGCTCCTTCGCCGCCGCCGACATTCGCGGGCAGGCGGGCGCGCCGCCAATCTCGGTCGACTCGCTCGTCACGCTGATCGAAGGCGGGCGCGTGTACGTCGACGTGCACACGACGCAGTTCACCGACGGCGAGCTGCGTGGGTCGGTGTTCAGGCTGCGGTAGCGCGGGTCACTGTACGGGTGCGCGGATACCGCGACCCGGACGCGCCGACGTGACCTGCCCGCTGTCGACGACGACCTGGCCGTTCACGATCACATACGGGATGCCGACGGATGGGATGGTCGCGTCCTCGTACGTCGCCCTGTCGATCACCGTCGCCGGGTCGAAGATCGCGAGGTCGGCATCCGCGCCGACCTTGAGGCGTCCCTTCGACGCCATGGCGGGCACGCGCGCCTCGAGCCGGCGGGCTGGCTCCAGCGACATCTTGCGCAACGCGTCCATGAGCGACAGCCCCTTCTCGTCGCGGACGTACCTGCCTAACACTTTCGCGTACGTGCCCGACGTGCGCGGGTGACCGCGACCGTTCTCGATGAAGCCGTCGCTCGCGATCATCGTGAGCGGGCTCACGATCGCGGCGCGCGTCTGTTCCTCGCTCCGCCCGTGAATGATCACGGTGCCGCCTTTCGCCCGCGCCTCCCCGAACGTCTTTCGCGTTAGGCGCTCCCCGGTCGACACGAGCTGGTGCTGGCCGAACCGCGCGTCGGGCCACGTGCGCCAGTTGTCGAACAGGGCGGATGCGATCTCGGTCATCCCGGCGCCGTACGGATACGCCTCGGTCGTGACATCCTGCCCGGCGTCGCGTGCCTTCTGAATGCGGTCGAGAAACGCGACGAGGTTCGTGTCGCCGCTCGAGTTCACGTGCACGATGTGGAGCTTCGCGCCCGCCGCCTTCGCGGCGGCGATGGTCGAGTCGAGGCCGGCGACCTCGTTCCGCATGTGGATGTGCGCGGACGCGTTCCCCTCCGCCGCGATCTTGAAGACGCGCTGGATCTCGTCCATCGACGCGCCGGGCGTGTACGCGCTGCCGATCCCGACCGCCACGGCACCCTCTGCGATCCCTTTCCGCAGGATCGCTTCGATCTCCGCCAACTGCGCTTCGGTCGGCGTCCCGCTGCCGCCGACGCCAGCGGGCAGAAGCGCGGTGCTCGGGTCGGCCAGCGCCTTCATGCGCGCGGGGATGTGGCCGATGCTCGCGCCAAAGTTCACGAGCTGACCTATCTTCCGGTCGTCATAGAACTTAGCGATGTCGCCGGTCCCCACCTCCAGCTCGAGCGCGGACGTCACGCCGTCGCGCACCATCATCCGGTAGGACTCCTCCTGCTGCCCATGCTCGTGGAGGTCGATGAACCCGGGGGCCACGACGTGGTTCGCGGCATCGATCACCCGCGCTCCCTCGAGCGGTGTCTCGGAGATGACGGCGATGCTGTCTCCGGAGATCCCGACGTGGCGGACCGCGTCGAGCCCCGATTCCGGGTCCATGACCCGCCCGTTCGCGACGACGAGGTCGTAGGATGGCGACTCGCTGCAGGCAATCAGGGTAAGCAGAGCCAGCGGCGCGATCCGGCGCATGTGAATCCTCCGAGAGGGGTCGGCGAGGGCTGATGGTGCGGCGAATGTAGCTGACCCGCTTCGGGATCGTGATGGGCTTGGAGAACCGACTGAAAACTGATGACTGACAAACTGAAAACTGATGACTCATTACTGGCTTTCCGGGACGTCGAGCCAGCTGCCGCGTGATCCACTTCGATACGCGTTGCCGGCACAACCCGTGGCCCGTGCCGGCCTTCTTTACGCCGGGCCGGAACGTCCTTCCGCCCGATGCCGTTGCCAGTCTCCCCCGTCTGCTGCATGTTCGCGGGCCTCGCCTGGAACCCGTTTCCTCTGACCACGCTTCCGATGCACGGCCAATTCATCTGGTACGAGCTCTCGACACCCGACGTCGACGCAGCGCAGGAGTTCTACCCGCGCTTCACCGACTGGGGCACGCAGCCGTTCGACAACGACTACACGATGTGGACGTCCGGCGGCCGGCCCTGGGCCGGGATTTTCCGCCTGAATGACGAGATGCGGCAGCAGGGCGTGCCACCGAACTGGATGCCCTACATCGGATCCACCGACGTCGACGTCACCGCGCGAAAGGTCACCGCCCTTGGCGGCACAGTCGTGGCCGGCCCGGGCGAAATTCCCAACGTCGGGCGCTACGCCGTCGTCCAGGACCCCGACGGCGCGACGTTCGGCCTCTACAAGCCTAACGACCCGGTCGGCAAGGGTTGGGACGGCACGCCCGTCATCGGTCGCCCGTCGTGGCACGAGCTCATGACGGTCGACTACAAGAGGGCGTTCGATTTCTATCGCCAGGTATTCGGCTGGGAAAAGACGGGCGAGATGGACATGGGGGATGGGTCCATGTACCTCATGTTCGGCAAGAACGGCGTGCCGTACGGCGGCATGTTCAACAGGACCCCGGACATGGCGGACATGGACCCGTTCTGGCTGGTCTACATCCATGTGAACGACGTCGGCGAAGCGGTGTCGATAGCGACGGAGGCCGGCGCCTCGATCCAACGGCCGCAGATGGACATCCCCGGCGGCTCGATCGCCATCCTCGGTGACCCGCAGGGCGCTGGGTTCGCGGTGCACCACGCGAACCCGCCGGCCGCAGCCGCGAAACCGGCTGCGACCAAGGCGGCAGCCAAGAAGGTCGTGAAGAAAGCGGTGAAGGCGGTGAAGAAGGCAGTGAAAGCGGTGAAGAAAGCCGCGAAGAACGCCGCCAAGAAAGCGGTGAACCGCGCGACCAGGAGAAAGTCCGCGAAGGCGCCGGCACGCTCGAAGACGTCAGCGAAAAAGAAGCCCGTGACTCGCGCCAGGGCGAAGGCCGGAGGAGCGAAGTCGAAGAAGCGTGCGGCCACACGCTCGAAGGCCCGCCCCAAGACGAGAGCGAAGAAGCGTTAGGTTCAAGGGGTCAGGTTTCTTGAAACGCGTTACAAACGCGTTTCAAGAAACCTGACCCCTTGAACGCCTTCAACGCTCAGCGCAACGCCGCGTCGAGACGCCCGAGCTCCGCGGTGAGCTCGGGCAACAGCGCCCGTCCACGGTCTGTGTCGATCAGGTTCTGCATCTCGAACGGATCCGTCTCGAGATCGTAGAGCTCGTCCATCCCCTGAAGCTCCTTGTACCGGATGTACTTGTACCGGTCCGTGCGCACGGCCGTATAGCCCATCGTCAACGTGCGCGGGAACACCGCGTCCGTGTAGTACTCGAGGAGAATCGAGCTTCGCCACGGCGTCGCCGTCCCGGTGAGCAACGGCACGAGCGAACGACCGTCGCGCCTGACGGTGTCCCGCACTCCGGCGAGCTCGAGAATCGTCGACGCGAAGTCGATGGTTTGCGTGAGCTGCGCCGGCGTCGACCCGGCGCGAGCCACACGCGGATACCGCACGATGAGCGGGATCCGCGCCGTCTCCTCGTACGCGAGCCGGCGCTCCTGATCGAGCCCGTGCTCGCCGTAGAAGTACCCGTGATCGCTCGTGAACACGAGCAGCGTGTTGTCGAGCGCGCCTAACGAATCGAGCGTCGCGACGATGCGGCCGAGGCTTTCATCGACACCGAGGAGCATCTCGAGACGGGCGCGGATGTCGCGCTCGCTCGTACCGGTCGCCGGGCTCAGTGGCGGCAGCCCTGGAATCGCGCGCGCGAGCGCCGGCTTTCCTTCCGGCGCACGCAGTGCGTTCTGCCGCCTCGGCACCGGCTGCGTTGCATAACGACCACGGTGACGTTCGGCCGGCACGAACCCCTCGGGCTGCGAGTCGAGCGCGGCGGTGCTGCCGTCGTCGCGCTGCATGATGTTCGGATGCAGCGCCTTGTGCGCGAGGAACAACATGAACGGCCTCTCACTGCGCTCGCGCGAGCCACGAATGAACTCGACCGCGTGATCGGTGAGCACGTCGGTGACGTAGCCCTTCGCCGTCGTGCGCGCACCGTCGATGTTGAGCTTCGGGTCTACCGCCTCGCCCTGCCCCTTCATCGCGACCCATCGGGTCCATCCCGGCCGGCGCGTGTCGTCGTTCCCCATGTGCCACTTTCCGATGAACGCCGTGCGATAGCCCGCAGCCTCGAGCGGGATCGCGAACGTCTGCAGGCGATGGCTCGCCGAATCACGCGCGGTGTTGTCGACGATCCCGTTTCGGCGGATGTGCTGGCCGGTGAGGATGCTCGCCCGACTCGGGCTGCACAGCGGGGTGGCGGCGAAGGCGTTGAGAAACCGCGCGCCTTCGCGCGCCATGCGATCGATGTTCGGCGTCTCGACGAACGGGTGTCCGGAGACGCGGATGTCGTCCCACCGAAGGTCATCGACGAGAATCACGACGACGTTCGGACGCGGCGCGCTACGTTGGGCCGGCGCGCACGCGAGCAGCAGAAAGGCGCCGACGACGAGGCGCCGCATCACTCAGGAGCTCGTGACTTCTTCGTAGGCAACCGTGAGCGGATCCCGCGGGCTCGCCTGGCCGAAGCGACCGTACGCCTCGAAGCCCGGCAGCGGATCGCGCATGGCGAGCACCTCGTCGCGCGACTTGCCGGCCTTCACCTGCGCCTCGACGAACGCGAGCACCGCGCCGAGGTAGTCTCTGAATTTCGCGAGATCGGCCTGCGTGCCCGTGACCGGCAGGTTCGTGTTCGCGTGGCCGAAGATGTAGACGGTGTCGTTCGAGTGGTCCTTCGGCGTCCGCTCGAGCACCGTCATCCACCCGCGCATGGTTGCACCAGCGCCGCGATCGACGACCGGGTGCCGCTGATTGAACATCAGGTCACCCATGTGGACGACGTTCGCGCGCTCGAACGTGATCACGGAGTCGCCGCTCGTGTGCGCGCGCCCGTAGTAGCGCAGGCGGATCTTCTCGTCGCCGACGTCCGTCGACCACGACTCGGTGTACGTCGTGTCCGGAAACAGCTGGTCGGCCGGCGGTTGACCGCCGGGCGGCTGGCGCATGTGCTCGTCGGCCTTCGCGTGCGCGACGACTTTCTTCGCCGCGCCGCGGAACGAGATGTTGCCGCCGGAGTGGTCGCCGTGGTGGTGCGAGTTGATGAGACAGTCCACGCCGCGGCCGTTCGACCGCTGGTTCAGCCCGTCGAGACACGCCTTCCCTTCGGCGGGGAACTGGCTGTCCACGACAGCCACGCCACCCGGATTGATCAGGTACCCGATGGTGCCACCACGCATGGTGAAGAATCCGACGTTTCGGCGAATGGGCGTGAACACCGGCGTCGGCGCTTGCCCCTGACCGCGCAGCAAGAGCGGGCGGCCGAGCGTTCCGGCGAGGGCGGCGAGGGCGGACGTGGCGAGGAAGTCTCGACGATTGAGCGTCATGGTGCGTCTCCAGGGTGTCGTCTGATCGAGCGAGCGCGGGCAACGCTACAGCGTCGCTCGCTTGTGGGCAACTCGGCGTCAGACTTCAAGGGGTCAGGTTTCTTGAAACGCTTCGGGGCCCCCGCGCCTCGCAATCGCGCGCGTCTTCGCGGGACGGTTTGGTGTCGCGTCCGGCGATCGGCGAACTCAACCTCCGGGAGTCGTTGCCCCGAGTGACCGAGTGCCGGCTCCAGCGCCGGCAGACGACTCACGACCTCCCGCTCTTATGCCGCGTTCACCTCGCCTGCTCATTCCTGGCGTGCCCTTGCATGTTGTTCAACGTGGGAATAACCGCGCACTGACGTTTCGCACCACGTGGGATTTTCAGCTCTACCGCGAGACGCTCTTGGAGGCGAGTCGCCGCTTCAATTGCGCGATCCACGCCTACGCTTTGATGACAAATCACGTCCACCTTCTGGTCTCGTCCGACGACGACACGGGCGTTTCGCGTATGATGCATGCGGTGGGAACGCGATTCGTCCGGCGGGTGAACACTCGATACGGTCGCACTGGAACCTTGTGGGAGGGGCGGTTCAAGTCAGCATTGATCGACTCCGAGCGGTACTTCTTCGCCTGCACCCGGTACGTCGAGCTGAACCCGGTGCGTGCTCGGCTGGTTCACGAGCCGGCCGAGTACGATTGGTCGAGTCATCGCCACAACGCTTACGGCGGGCGCGATGCGCTCATCACACCGCATCCGCTTTACCTCGCGCTTGGAGCTCTTCCCGCCCGTCGCCATGAAGCGTACCGGGCTTTGTTTCGTGAGCCGTTGGAGGACTCGACGCTCGGGGCGATCCGACGAGCGACGGCGCGCGGACGTGTGGTGGGCGATGAACCCTTTGTCGAGCAGATCGAGACGACGCTCGAGCGGCCACTCAGTCGGCTTGCTCACGGTGGTGACCGGCGTAGCTCGGCCTTTCGCGCTTCTCCGGTGGGGTTTGGAGCCAGCTCCGTTTCAAGAAACCTGACCCCTTGAACAGTCGCGCATCTTCCGGCATTCATATCCCTCCCACACACGCGCCTCATGTCCACCGACCGCCGCACGTTCCTGAAGCTCTCGGCCGCCGCTGGCGGCGCACTCGCCCTCTCCGGCCGCAGCGCGACCCCGCTCGCTGCGGCGACCGTTCGCGCGGGCAAGGCATCCGCGCCGCTAAACATTCTCATCCTTGGTGGCACCGGGTTCACCGGGCCTGAGCAGGTGGACTACGCGCTCGA
>Ga0075420_100000991_pt1 | contig 23525 bp, 19 predicted proteins | sample SoiMetdeltSBSDD4_FD_75296 | JGI IMG/M metagenome (GOLD analysis project Ga0075420, IMG submission 75296) | Bulk soil microbial communities from a Populus tree surrounding site in Tennessee, USA - Soil MetaG P. deltoides SBSDD4 | ecosystem: Environmental > Terrestrial > Soil > Tree plantation...
CGGCGCTGCCGACCTGGCGAACGATGGCGCAACGCGAGCGTGAAGCGGAACTGGTGTTCAGGGGCGAGCAGTACGTGCAGGCGATCGAATTGTTCTCGCGCCGAAACGGCGGATTCCCGCCGTCGCTGAATGTGCTCCGCGACGGTCGTTTTATTCGAAAGCTCTACAAAGATCCGATCACTGATGGCGACTTCCAACCTGTGTATCTCGGCCAGGTTGGAGTCGGTGGCGCGCCGGCTGTGCCTGGCCAGCAGCCGCCGCAGCCAGGACGGGGTCCCGCACTGTTCGGGGCACCAGGCCAGCCGCAAGGTTCGCCCGGTGGGGGAGCATCACCGCTGACGGGCGCGCCTTCACAGTTGCCATCGCCAACCGGGCGAGGATTGGCTCCAGCGAGTCCGTTCGGCCAGGCGTCAACGCCGGGTGCCGGCCCGATCATCGGCGTGTCGAGCAGGAGCACCGCGCAGTCTCTGCGTCTCTATAACGGTCGCAACCACTACAACGAGTGGCTGTTCGTGAGCACCGCCGCGACACGCAATGCAGGTGGCGGCGCAGGTACCCAGACACCGGGCATGAGCGGCCTGGGCCGGGGAGGCCGCGGCGGGCAGCCGCCGGCGCCTGGTCGTGGCCCCGGCATCGCACCGGGTGGACTCAATCGGGGAGGTCCGATTCGCGGGCTCCCGATGCCGCCTGCACCCGGACGAGGCAACCCCTTTGGCGGGCCGAACACACCGGCGCCTATGGGCGGCCGCGGGCGATCCTGATCAAGTCACAAGTCACAAGGCGCAAGTCACACAAGGCACAGACGACAACCGCGAACGAGAAGAGCGGATACCTCCGTGTCTCCGTGGCCCGTTTACTTTTGATTGTGACTTGTGACTTGGACGAGGCTCGACTACGCGTCCAGCGCAGCCATCACGGCATCGTGAAAAGCCGGACGCACCTTCCTGATTGCGTCGTTGGCACGTGACGGGTGGACGCGGTTGCTCAGGAGGATCACATAGACGCCGCGATCGGGATCGATCCAGAGAGACGTGCCCGTAAAGCCCGTGTGTCCAAACGCGCGCGGCGACATCCGTCCACCGCATGAGGACGACGGGAGCATCGTGTCCCACCCGAGGGCACGTGAACTGTTCGGAACATCGCTGCGGCGTGTGATGAACATCTCCAGCGAATCGCGTCGGAATGCACCGATTTTGCCCTCGAGAATCTGCAGCAGGTGACGCGCATGCTGGCCTACCGCAGCAGCGGTGCCGAAGAGCCCCGCATGACCCGCAACGCCCCCGAGAGCGTGGGCGTTTTCGTCGTGCACCTCTCCGATGACAAGACGCCCGCGCCATTCATCGATCTCGGTGGCCGCAGTTCGGCGGAGCCACAGCGAGGGTGGATTGAATTGCACGTCTTCGACGATGCCCATCTGGGCGCGCAACGCGTCGAACCTCGCCGTCAGCGGCTGATCATTTTCGAGGATGAATCCGAGAAGCATGAATCCAAGATCGCTGTACACCGACTGAGCACGAGGGGTGTACTCGAGCGGCATGGCACATATCGCCCGTTCGAACTCCTCGCGCCCGCGATACTCACGAAAGAGGGGCGCCCATCCGGGGAGGCCCGAACAGTGCGACAGCAGGTCCCTGAGAGTGACGTGCGTCCGATCCTCGTCTCTCCATTGGCCGATATATTTGTTGACGGGATCGTCGACTCCGATGCTTCCGCGTTCCGTTTGCTGTATGACGATTGGAGTGGTCGCGAGCACCTTGGTCAGCGAAGCGAGATCGAAGATCGTGTCATCGCCGACACGCGACGACGGATCGTCGAACGTACGTGTCCCGAACGCCTCGCGCCATAGTGGGCGCGACGCGTCACCCACCTCGACAACGGCACCAGGAAACGCCCTTGCATCGACGGCCTGCGCAATCACACGGGCGGCAGAAAGGAACATGGGGGTGGGGTGCACGCGGCAGCTCAGCCTGAGCCTACCGTTACCATAAAAGACGATGCACGTTCTGGGAATCGACGCAGGAGGAACCAAAACCGTCTGTCTGCTGGCCAACGCGGAGGGCCATGTCGTTGCCGAAGCACGCGACGGCGGCGCGAACCTGCAGTCGGCAGGGGAGCTCGAGGTCGAGAAGGTGCTGCATGCCGTCATGGAAGCCGCGCTGGCAGACCACGACGTCACGCCTGCCGCGATTTGCCTCGGCATTGCGGGCGTCGATCGTCCCGCGGATGCCGACACCATCCGCAGCATCATGAATCGGATCGGCTACAAGTCGCGAACGCTCGTCGTCAACGACGCGCTCGTCGCGCTCGAAGCAGGGGCGCCTGATCAACCGGGCGTCGTCATCGTCGCGGGCACCGGGTCGATTGCGTATGGCAGGAATCGCGCCGCTAGGGCAGCTCGCGCGGGTGGATGGGGCTACCTGATTGGCGACGAAGGCGGCGGCTACTGGATCGGGCGTTCGGCGCTGGCCTCCGTCGTCCGGCAATTCGACGGACGCGGGCCGGCAACACAGTTGACCGAGCTCGTGCTGCGGCACATGGGGCTGGCCAGTCCGACGGAGCTGATACAAGAAATCTACTATCGCGACCTGCACCGACGCGCGATCGCGGGACTCGCGACGCTCGTCGACCAGGCCGCACTAGCGGGTGATGCTGTCGCCGCGCAGATCCTCGTCCGCGCCGGTACTGAGCTCGCGAGCGCGGCCTCGTCGGTCATCGCCCGGCTCGGCATGCGCGGCGATGCATTTCCAACGATCCTCGCCGGCGGCATCTTTCGCGGTGTTCCGTCGCTCGCGCGCGACGTCGAAGCGCGCTTGTCGGAAATCGCCCCGCGCAGCATCGTCCGTCCGCTGCAGCTCGAGCCAGCATTCGGAGCCGTACGCCTGGCGCTGGCTGCGGCGCACGGCGAGGTGAAGGTGCCCTCTTACGTCTGACCGCACGTGGACATCCGCATTTTCGACAGCCCGGACCAAACGGCAGCGGCGGTGGCGCAGCGTGTCGCAGACGCGCTCGCGTGCGAACCATCGCTGGTGCTCGGCTTGCCGACGGGGCGCACTTCAATTGGAGTCTACGAGCAGCTGCGTGAGCTCCACGCGAGGGGCCGTGTCGATTTCGCCCGCGCCGTCGCTTTCAACCTCGACGAGTTTGCAGGCATCCCACCTGCACATCCGGGCAGCTTCCGCTCCTTCATGGACCGCCATCTGTTCGCGCATGTGAATCTGCCGCCAACGCACATACATTTCCTGAATGGGGTCGCCGAAGACCTCGATGCTGAATGTGAGCGGTACGAAACGGCAATCGAGGCTGCCGGCGGAGTCGATCTCCAGCTTCTCGGCATCGGCAGCAACGGTCATATCGGTTTCAACGAGCCCGGCGACGAGCTGACCGCACGAACTCATCGGGTGCGCCTTGCCGAATCGACACGTCGCGACAACGCCGCACTGTTCGACGGCGACCCAGCGCGGGTCCCGCGCGAAGCGCTGTCGATGGGAATGGGAACAATCCTGAAGGCCGGCGGGCTCATTCTCATGGCGATCGGTGCGAGGAAAGCCCATTGCGTGGAACGTGCGTTGCGCGGCCCGATTTCGACACACCTGCCGGCGTCTTTTCTCCAGCTTCATCGGCGGGTCGAGTTGTACCTGGACCGGGACGCGGCGGGGCGATTGACGTAGCAAACAAAACTGTTCAGGGTTCAGGGGTGCATAGGTGCTTGGGTTCAGGGTTCGGGTTCAAGGTTCACGCGAACCCGAGCACGAGAACCGTGCACCCTGTGAGCCCATGCAGGCGAGCACCGGAACCTAAGCACCCGTGCACCCATGAACCTGAGAACCCGGTAATTAGGTTCGACTTGACGCGCCCTCCGCGTGGCCCTGCAGCATTCCGCGCAGGCGGGGCTCGATGTCTTCGCCAATCGCGTCGCGCATCGAATGATGGGCTCTGCGGAGCCGTGACATGGCCTTGGGGTAGGGAAGGCCAGTCTTCTGCATGACGATGGCGGCCTTGACGTTCCAGTGCGCCTTTTTCAGCAGACGGTCTGCGTCGTCGTAGTCCATTCCGGTGACGATGTTGACGATGCGACGTGCCCGATCTTTGAGCTTCTCGGATCCGGTGTGCACATCGACCATCAGGTTGCCGTAGGTCTTGCCAATCTGCACCATCGCGCCTGTCGTCAGCATGTTCAGTACGAGTTTGGTGGCCGTTCCTGCCTTCAGCCTCGTTGAGCCGGCAATGACCTCGGCACCGACGGCCGGTGCGATCGTGAGATCGACGAACGTCTGAAGCTCGGTGCCTGGATCACAAGTGACGAAAACGATCCGTGCGCCCGCCTTGCGCGCACCAGTCAGCGCGCCGCGTACGAACTGCGTCATACCGCTGGCGGACACGCCGACGACGATGTCCTTTTTCGTCGGCCGAAACCTGGTGATCGCACGCACACCTTCCTCGTAGTTGTCCTCGACACCTTCCTTGGCGGCGAATGTCGCGTTCTGACCACCCGCCATAATTGCCTGGACGAGCGCCGGCTCGGTACTGAAAGTCGGCGGCATCTCGGCCGACTCCAGAACGCCGAGGCGGCCGCTCGTTCCAGCGCCGACAAACACCACGCGGCCGTCCTTGCGCAGCGCGGAGGCCAGCATCTCGATGCCGACGGCGATCCGTTCTCGCTCGCGCTGCACGGCCGCGAGCATCTTGCGGTCTTCGCTGACCATCAGGTCGACGATTTCGCCCGGAGCAAGCTTGTCGATGCCGAGGCTGGAAGAGTTGATCGCTTCAGTGGGCAGCGACTGCCATTTCGAACGCATCACCATCGTTGTAGGACGTCCAGGTCCGAGAGGTTCACGTACAATTCTACCGATTCACCGAACAACGCGCGTGATGACAATCTTTGCATCCCGGGTCGACGCATATCTGACGCACCTGAGAGTTGAGCGGCGACTCGCCGGCAACTCGGTGGAGAGTTATGCACGCGATCTGGCGCTCTTGGCCGAATTCGCGGCTGGACGCGGAATGCGGATCGAGAAGCTGACGCGGCCCGACCTCGAGGGTTTCGTCCGGAATCAAATGTCGGCCGGACGCTCGCCTCGTTCGGTGGCACGCGCAGTGGCTTGCTACCGGGGCTTCTACCGATACCTCATCCTGGACGGCCGCCTCAAGGCCAGTCCGGCCGACGACCTGCGGCCGCCACGAGCCTGGAAAACGTTGCCGCGGTTCCTGTCGGTGGAGGAAGTCGATCAGCTCGTCGCTCAGCCCGACGTCGCGACGCCGCGCGGATTGCGAGACCGGGCCCTCATCGAGCTGCTCTACGCAACCGGTATGCGCGTGTCCGAACTGATCGGTCTTCGCCCCAGCGACGTGAATCTCGAAGCGTCGTACCTGACCTGCACGGGCAAAGGCGAAAAGCAGCGGATCGTCCCCATAGGAGACGAAGCTGCGGCCTGGGTTCGACGCTACCTTCGCGATGGCCGAGGCGCCCTGTTGGGGCGGCGCGCCAGTGGGCGACTGTTCGTCAACGCTCGCGGTGGAGGCTCCGGGCTCACTCGCGTCGGTTTCTGGAAAATTCTGAAGGCCTACGCGCGTCAGGCGGGCCTGAGAACCGCGGTCAGTCCCCATCTGATTCGGCATTCGTTTGCGACACACCTGCTCGAGCGTGGAGCCGACCTGCGGGCGATACAGATGATGCTCGGACACGCCGATCTCTCCACCACTCAGATCTATACCCACGTGCTCGAGCAACGGATGCGCACCATCTATGATCGATTCCATCCTCGTGCGTAGAATCGCGACGATCGCAATCGTGGCAGCGGTCAGTGGCGCGTCGTATGTCGTCGCACTGCCGCCCCGCGCCCCTGTCCCGGCCGGACAGAACGAGTCGACACTCGTTACGGGCGCCATCCACGTTCACACCATCGGATCGGACGGGACCGGCACAGCCGATGAGATCGCAGCGGCCGCGGCACGTGCTGGTCTCGATTTCATCGTGCTCACCGATCACGGCGACGGAACCAGGAAACCAGATCCCCCGCAGTACCGCTCCGGAGTGCTGTGTGTTGACTCCGTAGAGATCAGCACACACGGCGGCCACGTGATCGCACTGGGTCTTCCCCAAGCGCCGTATCCGCTCGGCGGCGAGGCGCGCGACGTCGTTGACGATGTGATCCGCCTGGGCGGCTTCCCGATCGCGGCCCATCCCGGGTCGCCGAAGCCGGAGCTCGACTGGTCTGACTGGACATTGCCGATTGGCGGCGTCGAGTGGCTGAACGCGGACAGTGAGTGGCGCGACGAATCGCGCTGGACCTTGACGAAGGCGCTGCTGACGTACCCGGCGCGCCGCACCGAAACGTTGACGACCCTGCTGGATCGCCCGGATTCCGTGATCGAGCAGTGGGACACGTTGACGCGAGATCGACCTGTCGTTGCCATTGCGGGGACCGACGCCCATGCGCGTCTCGGATTCCGCAGTCTCGGCGAGCCGTACGATCCTGGCGCATCGCTGCATGTGCCGTCCTACGAACGGCTGTTCCGGGTGTTTGCCAACGTGCTGCCAGGGATTTCGATGACGGGGGACGCGGCAGCGGACGCGGATCTCGTGATTGCCGCGATCCGCCGCGGACATGTCTACACGGCAATCGACGGACTGCATGGCACGGGCACGCTTTCGTTCACGGCGAGCGATGGCTCCACGCGTGCCGAGCCCGGCGACGTGGTGTCCAGCCTGCGGGAATGGACGTTGAACATCGAGTTGGGAGGGCCGGCGGATGCACTAATTCAGTTGTTCAGGGACGGCGTCAGGACCAACGAATCGTCCATGCGGTTGAAGCACATGATCGACATTGGCAGCCGTGGCGCATACCGCGTCGAAGTATCGCTGCCCGGGGCTCCCGGGCAGCCACCGATCCCGTGGTTACTGTCGAATCCGATCTACGTCGGGGATCGCCCGACGTCTGCCACATCCGCCGCGCGCCCCGGCGCTTCGAAATTCGAGGTCCGATACAGTGACGGTCCTGCAACGGGATGGACGATTGCAACGAGTCCAGCATCAAAGGCCGCGCTCGACGTGGTGCCGATGGAACGTGGCACGCAGCTCGCGCTCCGATATGCCATCGGCGGCGCCGCGTCCGAAAGCCCCTACGCAGCGTTCGTGCTGGCCGCTGACGCCTCGATTGCGCAATACGACCGCCTGATCTTCACGGCGCGCGCCGATCGGCCGACGCGAATGTCGGTTCAGCTCCACGAGCCGGGCACCCCTGACGGCCAACGATGGCATCGATCCGTCTTTATGGATACCGAGCCGAGAGAGATTACCGTGTTTTTCAACGACCTTCGCCCGATTGCGGCCGCGGCTCCGCAACCTCCGCTTACGGCAATCGACTCGATCTTCTTCGTACTCGACACGGTAAACACACCGCTCGGGGGAAGCGGACGCATCTGGATCGACGATGTGAAATACGGGAAGTAGGAGCCCGTCGTTCACACTTCTCGGTTCTCAGTTCTCGGTTTCGTGTTCAAGTTCGACTTGATGCTTGTCTTTTTTTGGAACCGCAAGCATCCTCGCGAAAACTCAGCCGTTTAGACACGATGAACGGGTGTCGTTCGTGTTCACGTTGATCGAGGTCCGGCTGAAGCCGGACACTACGTACGAAGGTGACCGTTTGCCGCGCACGCTGAAGCGTGCGCGCTACGACCACGACAATCAACCCCGATCCGAACCCGGAACCAGAACCTGAACACGAACTGAGAACGCAGAACCGAGAAGTGTGAACGGTAATGTTCAGAGTTCACGCGGTCGGCCGATGCGGTAGCTGCAACCTCGGGCATCCGCCCCACGTACGGTGTCAATAGTTTCGAGCCGGCGTTAAGTGCGAACTGTCAACAACAGATACCCCGCACCAGCCCCGAACAGCAGATTGGGGGCCCAGGCCGCCAGCACCGGCGTCATCACGCCGCCTGTCCCGAGCGCGGCGAAAATGCTGATGGCCACCCAGTACGAAATCGCCAGCACGATGCCGACGCCAATGCCGTACATCGCACCGCGCCTGCCGGTCGTCACGGCGAACGGTACGGCAAGCAGTGTCATCACGATCGTCACGAATGGGAACGACAGCTTGCGCTCGAGCGCCACGAGTTGGGCGCTCACGTCGAATCCGCTCGCGCGCAGCCCTGCTGTGTACGCGCGCAGCTGGGAATAGCTCATGAACCGTTCGTCGGGCTGCTGGGTATCGAAGTAGGCGGCTGGTTCGAGGCGGGCCTTGGACTCGGTGAACGGGGTGAACGTGCGCGTTTCGCCCCCGGGCATGAGCTCACGCGCCCATCCACGTTCAAGGGTCCACACGGCGCTAGCATCCGTTGGCTGCGTGCCCCCAAAGGTCGCCCTCTCGGCAAACGTCCGCCGGCGCAGCATCCGCATACCGTCAGTGAACTCATAGACCGACAGCCCGCTGAGTCGTCTTGTACGCGGGTCGTAATAGTCGTAGTGGTAAATCTCACCCCGAGTGCCGGCGACCCATTGCCGATAGAGTACGTCGAAGGTTTCAGGCGAGCCTCCCCGAATGACGTGGCGGATCGCCTCGGCCCGTCGATTCGACGGTCCAAGGATGCTTTCGTCGAGGAACCAGAGAACGCCGCCGGCGACGATTGCTCCTGCAATCATCGGCACCGCGACGCGGTACAAGCTGATGCCGCACGCCTTCATCACCACGAGCTCGCTGTTTTTCGTGAGAAGGCCGACGGTGACGAGCGACGCCAGCAACACCGATAACGGCAGGATGTAATAGATGTACTGCGGCGTCGCGAACCAGAAATACGACCACAGCATGTCCCACGTCGCCTGGCCGCGAAACACCTTGTCCGACAGGTCCAGGAATGTCGAAATGTAGAAGATGCCGGCCAGCGCTGCGGCTGCGAGCGCCGCGACGCGTCCATACAAGGTGGCGACGTACCGATCGAGAACGCCGACCATCGGCAGCCTGAGCGGCGGAATCGCGACGGAGCGGAAGCGGGGAAGGGCAAGTGATGGAAGACGCAGCGGGCGGTCGAACCCGCGATCACGCCAGAGAAACAGCAGCCCTCCCATGATACCGAGCACGATGTTTGGCGCCCACGCGCCAAGCCACGGCGGGACGATGTGCCCGCGCACGACGGCCTGACCAAACCAGAGCAGGACGTAATAAATGAAAATCACTGCGAGACCGATCACGAAGCTCGCGAGCTTGCCGTCGCGCCTGTTGCTGGCGCCGAGCGCGAGGCCGATGAGACCGAATACGAGGCAGGCGAACGGAATCGAAAACTTCTTCTGGATTTCGAAGAGCTCGGCGTGTGGATAAATCCCCTGCTGCTCGAGCTCTGCGGCGCGCGCCTCGAGCTGTGGAATCGACATTTCACGAGCGCCGAGCGGTGGCCCGGCGCGCGGGAACACCGTTTCCGGGTTCAAGCTGAGCACCAGCCGCTCGAAGCGGAAGACCTCATATTCCCCGGCGTTTTCCGCCTTGTGGCGCGTGCCGTCTTCCAGCACCATCTCAACCGTCCGCTGCGGTCGATCGATGACCACGCGTCCTCGTCGGGCCAGGAACGCCGCGGGGGCTTGCGGCGAACGATTGTCGACCATGAACACATCGGTCCAGCCGCCGCCCGAAGGTGACACTTCGCGCACGTAGAGCACGACGTCTGGAAAATCCTCGAAGAAGACGCGAGGACGCACCTCGCCCTCGGCCCGTTCCGCGACGATGCCGAACGTGATCTCGCGGAAGCGCTGGTTTGCATCCGGCACTGCCACGAGAAGGATGTAGGAAGTCGCGATCCAGGCGAGCACCGACAAGAACGCGACCGGGCGCATCAAACGCAGCAGACTGACGCCGCACGCCTGCAGGGCCACAAACTCGCGATCCGCCGAGAGGCGCCCGAACGCAACGAGCAACCCCAGCAGCAAGGACATCGGGATCGTCAAAGCGAGCGCAGACGGCAGCAGCGTCGCCATGACCCGCAGCACGACCGGCGCGGAAACTCCCTTGGAAATGAAGCTTTCCGCGTACTCGATCAGGAACGGAATGATTAACATGAACGTGAAGACCAGCAAGCCGATGACGAGGGGCCCGAGGACCTCACGAATCACGTAGCGATCAACGATGCGCATTCGCCGCACTCCATTATGACCCGCGTTGCATTGCTCTGGCACATGCATCAGCCGTTCTATCAGGACCTCCTGACGGGTGAGCATGTTCTGCCCTGGGTCCGGCTGCACGCGCTGAAGGACTACTGGGGCATGGTGGCGTTGCTGCGCGAGTTTCCCACGGTGAGGGTGACGTTCAATCTGGTTCCGTCACTGCTCGTCCAGGTGGAAGCGTTCGCGAGAGAAGAGGCCCACGACCGGCACCTCCACCTGGGAATGAAGCCGGCGGCAGATCTGACTGACGACGAGCGCGGGTTTTGTGTAGAGAACTTCTTCCATGCGCAACGGCCGCGCATGATCGATCCGTATCCGCGGTATCGCGAGCTGCTGGAGCGGCGCGGCGAAGCTGGCGGCCCGAGGGCACGCGCGCGGGCGTCTCAATTCACCGTTCAAGACATCCGCGACCTGCAGGTCTGGCACAAGCTCGTCTGGATCGACCAGTCCTACCACGATCACGATCCGCGCATCCGCGTGCTGCTCGGCAAGGAGGGCGGATACACGGAAGAGGACAAGCACACGCTGCGTGAGGTGGAGCTCGAGCTCCTTCGAAACGTGATCCCGGAATACAAGGCAGCGGCCGCACGTGGGCAAGTCGAGCTGTCGACGTCGCCGTTCTACCACCCGATTCTTCCGCTGCTCTGCGATACAGACGTGTACCTGCGGACGCACCCGCATTCGCGGATGCCGCGCGAGCGGTTCCGGCATCCTGAGGACGCCGCCGAGCAGCTCGCCCGCGCGGTCGGTCTGCACGAGCGATTGTTCGGTCACCGGCCGCGAGGGGTCTGGCCGTCGGAAGGGTCGGTCTCCGACGAAATGGTGCCGCTCGTCACCGACCTTGGCTTCAAATGGATGGCCACCGACGAGGTGATCTTGGCGCGCTCACTCGGACTGTCATTCGGCCGCACCGGCGATGGTCACATCGATCAGCCTGAAAGGCTGTATCAGCCGTACTCCATCGTGACGGGCCGGCACAAGGTCGCGTGCGGCTTCCGCGACCATGCGTTGTCCGACCTGATCGGATTCAGCTACGCGTCGTGGTCGGCTGAGGGCGCCGCAGACGACTTCGTCTACCGCCTGGTAACGGCGGGCCGTCGATACAGCGCCCGTGCGGGCGGGGGAGAGGGGACCGTCTTCATCATTCTGGACGGCGAGAACGCGTGGGAACACTACGACCGACAGGGCCGTCCCTTTCTGCGGGCCCTGTACAGCCGGCTCGCCTCTCATCCGGAAATCAAGACGTTGACGATGGCGGAGGCGTGCGCCGCACCGTTCAGCACGCTGACGTCGATTCATCCAGGGTCGTGGATCAACGGCGACTTTTACATCTGGATCGGTCATCCGGACGATCACCGGGCGTGGAGTCAGCTGGCGGAGGCACGGCGGGCGCTCGAACGGGCCCAAGGCACGGCTCCGGCCTTCGCACTCGCACGTGCTCGCGAGGAAATGTTGATTGCCGAAGGGAGCGACTGGTTCTGGTGGTACGGCGATGACCACTCGTCTGAGCACGATCCGGAGTTCGACGACCTGTTCCGCCGGCACGTCAGAAACGTCTACCGTGCCCTCGATCAGCCGGCTCCCGAGGAGCTGTTTCTGACGAATATTACGACCCAGACCCAGGTGATTGACGTGCAGGCGCCCACCGGCTTTGTCGAACCGACCATCGATGGCGAGGTGACGAGCTATTTCGAATGGATGGGCGCCGGACGGGTTGAGACCGCCGGGGCAACGACGATGCACAGGTCCGGAAGCAAATCGAGCGTTGTGGAGTTCGTCGAGTTCGGCTTCACCCTCGATCGGCTTTTCATCCGCCTCGAAGGGCCGCGGGCGTTCCAGGAGGTGCTGCAAGCGGGGGTCGAGGTCCGTGTTCGCCTTTTGAAGCCAGCCGCCTTCCAGGTCGCGATTTGGATCGATTCGGCCGGCGGGCCCGGCCTTCGCACGCGACTCGAGCTGCGAGGCGACGACGGCTGGCGGCCCGAAGCCTGTGATGGTCTGGAAGCAGCGGCGGGTCGGATTCTCGAGCTACAGATTCCGTTTCGATGCGTTCGTGCCGAACCGCAGGCACGTGTCGCGTTTCTTGTGACGGTAGCCCGGGGAGGCGTGGAAGAGGAGCATCACCCGAAGCAGGGACCTATCGAATTCGAAGTGCCGGACGGGACGTTTGCGGTTCGGAGCTGGACGGCGTGAGTTTTAGTTAACATAACGTATATTATGCGACGTTACCAAAATACGCCTAAAATCGCCCACCTCGCAGGACAATGCTAGCTCCCGCGAGTCGCCTGGAACGGATCTCGCCGGGCTTCCTCCCCCAGCCGGAACTCAATACTTTATCTGGCGGATTTCAGCTCGCGGATGATGTTCTCGAGCGCCTCGATGATCTCCGACTTGTCGACCTTGCTCTTCGTGAAGCTCATTCGGAGACGGAACGTCTTGGTAGGCGCACGGAAGGCAAACACGAACGGGCGCGGGCGCGCCGCGCGGGCCCCGGCCGTCTGGCTCCGCACATCCTGACGTGTGACCGCGCCCTGCGCCGCCATCCGCTCCACGAGCGCCAGCATCTTTTGCGGCGTCGCCTGTCGAACGATCTGCAGCAGCGTCGAGCGCGAGGTAATGTCGGCCAGCCGACATAGATTGCGGACCTCGTCGGGCATGTTGTTGAGCGCGAGTGACTCCGTGATCGATGTGCGCGACTTCCCGAGCTTTCGAGCCATGTCTTCGTGCGTGTAGTGGCACCGGTGAGCGAGCTGCTGCAGCGCCTCGGACTCTTCGAACGCTGTCAGATCCTTCCGCTGCAGGTTTTCGATCAGGGCCAGCTCGAGCACTTCCGCATCGCTCGCCATTCGCTCGATGACCGGCAGCTCTCGCAGTCCCGCCTGGACCGCGGCGTGATAGCGGCGTTCCCCCGCAATGATCTGCAGCCGCGACCCGCGTTGCCGGACGATGAGCGGCTCGATGACACCCTTTTCCGTGATGGACGCGATCAACTCCGACAGATCCCCCATGACCTGCCGCGGCTGATCCGGGTTCGGGTCGAGCAGATCGATCGGCACCATGCGCCCCACGGGCGTCCCCGCGGACGCCGCCAGCGCCTCCACATAATGCTCGTCATGCCGCATCCGCAACGTGTTAGGTAGTCCGCGTTTCGACACGTTCCATGACCTCCTCGCACAGGCTGTAGTAATCGGTCGCGCCCACCGAGTCCGGCGCGAAGGTAAAAATCGACTCTTTGTACGCCGGACTCTCCTCCAGGCGCACACTCTTGGTGATAACGGTCTTAAACACCTTGCGGCCGAACACCTTCTGAATCTCCTTGCGGATGTCACGCGCCAGCGCCGTGCGCTTGTCGTGCATCGTAATCACGACGCCCAGGATGCGAAGCGCAGGATTCGGCCGCTGCCGGACCTTCTCGATCGTCTCAAGGAGGTCATCGGTCCCCTCGAGCGCGAAGTAGGACGACTGGATCGGAATCAGCAGGTGCGTCGCCGCCACCAGCGCATTCACCGTCAACAGACCGAGAGCGGGCGGACAATCGATGATGATGTGTTTGTACGCGCCATTGAGTTGCGCGATCTTGTCCTTCAGCTTGAAGTGCGCATCGAGCTCCCCCACCAGACGAGCCTCGAGCTTCGCCATGCTGATCCGACTCGGCGCGACGAACAGATTGGGCAGTGTCGTCGGCTGCACCACGTCGGCCAGCAGACACGCGGGGTCGGTGATGGCGTCGTAGGTACTGCGTTTGATCGCGCCGTGGTCGAGGAAAGAGATGGTGCTGTTGGCCTGCGGGTCGAGATCGATGAGCAGCGTCTTGGCGCCTCGCATTGCCATGGCGGCGGCAAGGTTTACGGCTGTCGTGGTCTTGCCCACGCCACCTTTTTGATTGGCGATGGCGACGATCATGTCCCTGAACGTATATGTATATGTTGTGGAGAGGTAGCGCGCCCATTCTAGGGATTGTGTCCAGACGCGTCAACGACAAACGAGCGGTTTTCGGTCGCGAGCGTGAAATAGGTCTCGTGCCCTGCGCTGAGAGTTGGTTGGTGGTTCGTGGTTGGTAGTTCGTGGTTCGCGATTGGTCGTTGGCACTTGGTGCTTGGTTTGTTGGGAGTAATTAACAGCGAACGTAGCGCGCACGTTTTAGTGTGCGCAATCTTTAGCGTGCGCGATCACGACCGGCTGAAGCCTCCGCTTTGTGAGGCGTTCGCGTGAGCGACGGCACACGCCCGAGGCCTACGGTTTGCGAAGTGTTGCGTTAGGGGATCGCGCAGGCTGAAGCCTGCGCTCCGCGAGAGCCTGCCGCGGGCGAGAAACCAGGAACCCACGGAATGTCGGCCGGCCGACAATGAACCGGTTGGTGGTTGGTGGCGTCACGAACGACCAACCACTCACATCTTGTACTTGCCGAGCTCCTCGGGATCGAGACTCTCGAGCCACTTCTGCAGCTGGTCGCTGTCGGCCCGCTCCGACGCGAAGTCCACCGTCTTCGCGTTGTCGATGACGGTTTCCTCGACCAGAATCGGCGATCGCGTCCGCAGCGCCAGCGCGATGGCGTCGCTTGGACGTGCGTCGATCACCACGCGCTCTCCGCGCACGGTGAGATGAATGATGGCGTAGAACGTATTGTCCTTGAGGTCCGACACGACGACGCGATCGACGCTTCCCTCGAGATCGGTAATGACGTTGCGCAGAAGGTCGTGTGTCATCGGCCGAGGCGTGGCGATGTTTTCCATCTGAAGCGCGATCGCGTTGGCCTCGAAGATTCCCACCCAGATCGGCAGCACGCGCTCGCCCACCTTGTCCTTGAGGATCACGATCGGCATGTTCGTGATGGGGTCCACCATCAGCCCCTTGATGGTCATTTCAATCAGCATTGCGGCCTCGCCTGCCCTGAAAGCCTATCCGGGTTCGTGAGGGTACGCAAAACCCGCGCCCCGGATTCCGGCGCCACTTCTCCCCATAAGCTGTTCGGACCGGCACGGCGTACGGTGACGTCCACAACACGGCCGAGCCAATCCGCGGGACTCCCATCAGGGATGGGAAAGTTCACCACGGTATTCCCGCCGGTCCGTCCGGATATCTCCCCGTCGCGCCGCCGACTGGCCGAATCGACGAACACCGACACGACTCGGCCGATGGCCTGCTCATGTATCTCGGTCTGGATTTCGCGCTGCAGCTGCTGCAGCGCCACGATGCGCTCCGTCTTCTCCGCCTCGCTCACGTCATTCGGCATCCGCCGCGATGCAAGCGTGTTCGGGCGCTCGGAGTACTTGAACGAAAACATGCTGTGGTACCTCACCGCCTCTACCAGCGAGAGCGTCTGCTCGAAGTCCGCAGCGGTTTCGCCGGGGAAGCCAACGATCATATCGGTCGATAGCGCCACCTCCGGAATGACGTTGCGGATTCTACCGACCAGCTCGAGATACTCCTCGCGCGTATGCCGGCGTCGCATCGCGCCAAGGACCCGCGTGGATCCCGACTGCACCGGGAGGTGCAGGTGCTTGCAGACCTTCGGAAGGTCCCGGACCACCGCGATCAGCCGCTCGCTCGTGTGCCGGGGGTGGGGGCTCGCAAATCGAATCCGCTCTACCCCCGGTACCTCATGTACCTCAGCGAGAAGCTGCGCGAAGTCACATCCGGAGTCGTCCGGGGCCTGGTAGTGATTCACGATCTGGCCGAGAAGCTGAACCTCGCGACGCCCGTGCTCGACCGCGTGGCGCACTTCCGCAAGGATGTCCGCCTTTGCCCGCATCCGTTCGTGGCCGCGCGTGTACGGAACGACACAGAAGGCGCAGTAGTCATTGCACCCTTCGATAATCGTGACGTACGCCTTTACGGGGTCTGCACGTCTAGTAATCCCTAAAGGAAAGCTGACATCGTCCATGGGGCTGATGTCGACTTCTGCAAACGAAGACGAGGCCGCCTGGTCGACGAGCACGGGCAGCATCTTCAGCCGCTGGGTACCCACCACGACATCGATGACGTGACCGTTCGTGGACTTGAGCAGGCGCGCGCCCTCCTGCTGCGCAACGCATCCGGCAACCGCCACGATCGGGCGGTGTCCCACCTCGTCGGCGAGCACGCGGAGCTCGCCAAGACGGGTATACAGCTTCTCCTCCGCGCGCTCGCGGACGCTGCAGGTATTGATGACAACGACGTCCGCTTCGCGCTCGTCGTCAGTGGGCTCGTAGCCCGCTTCGTCCAGGAGACCGGCCATGCGCTCGGAATCGTGGACGTTCATCTGACAGCCGAATGTCTCGATCAGATATTTCTTGGCCATAACCTACCGGCCAGTCGACTTTCGCTTTCGCCCCACAGGACTTTCGCTTTCGCCTCTTGCCTTGCCGGCGAGCAGCTCACGGGCCGTGGCGCGTACGTGATCGGTGACGACAGTTCCGCCAATCATCCGCGCGATCTCGTCCACCCGGGCCGCTTCGTTCAGCCGGTCGACCGAGGTAAGAGTTCGACCCCCACGTACATTCTTCTCGATCCGGAAGTGCGTCGTCGCCTGCGCCGAGATCTGCGGCAGATGCGTGATGCACAGCACCTGAAACCGGTCGCCGAGCGCGCGCAGTCGCATCCCCACGACGTCGGCCACGCGTCCGCCAATGCCGGCGTCGACTTCATCGAATATCAGCGTCTTTCCCGGCTCATTACCTGCCGCCATCGTCTTCAGCGCCAGCATCACACGAGACAATTCGCCGCCGGATACAATCCGCGCGAGCGGCCGGAGCTCCTCCCCGGGATTGGGGGATACGAAGAACTCGCTCCTGTCGATGCCGCTCTCGGCCCATTCCTCCGGACCGAGTTCGGCTGCGTTGAACCGAACCTCGAATCGCGTACGGGTCATCGCGAGGTCCGCAAGCAGCCCTTCTACCGTTTTCGCGAATTGCCGCGCGGCCTCACGCCTCAACCGCGAAAGCTCCCGGGCAGCTTTCAGGTATCGATCGCTGGCGACATTCAGGGCCTTTTGCAAATCCTCGGCGCGCTCCCCCACTCCGGTCAGCAGCTCCTGCTCGCGCGCCAGATCATGGCCGCGCTCGATGACATCACCTAGTGTCGGCCCGTACTTGCGCTTGAGCCGCTCCAGCAGTGCAAGACGATCCTCCACCTCCTGGAGCCGGGCTGGCGAGGCGTCCACGGTGTCGGCATAGCTCCGCAGGAAAAACGCGAGGTCTTCGAGTTGACCTTTAATGCCATCTCGCGCCTCGACGTAGGACCCAAATTGCGGGTCGATTGCAGCCAGCTCGCCTACGCGCTTCCATACCGCGCCGAGCGACGCAAGCGCCGAACCATCGCTTTCGTACAAGGCGGCGTAGCTCTCCGCGCAGAGCCGCTGAACCCGTTCAGCACTCGCCAGGACCTGACGTGTGGCCGCAAGACTTTCATCTTCGGCGTCCCGCGGAGCCGCTTTCCGTATCTCCCCAAGCTGAAATGTGATCAGGTCCAGGCGCGCAGCTTTCTCGCGGCTGTCCATGCGGGAGCGCTCGAGCTGTTCGCGAAGCGTCCGTACGCCGGCCCAGGAGTCCGCGACCCGCGTTGTTAACTCCGTTAGGCCGGCGTGCTCGTCGAGCACGGGCAGATGGGTCAAGGGATCGAGCAGCGCCTGGTGTTCGTGCTGGCCGTGCAGCTCGACCAGCTTTGCGGAGAGTTCGCGGAGAGCCGCGGCGGTCGCGAGGGCCCCACTGATGAACGATCGGCTTCGGCCCTGGTTCGTCAGCTCGCGCCGGACAATCGTTTCCTTGCCATCGTGCTCGAAAATCGCCTCGATGACGGCGTGCGATTCGCCGGTCCGCACCAAATCAGCTGACGACCGCGCGCCGAGCAATAGGCCCACCGCCTCCACGACGATGGACTTTCCCGCCCCTGTCTCGCCGGTCAGGACGTTGAAGCCAGGCTCGAACTCGACTTCGACGGCCTCGATCACCGCAAGATTGCGGATCCGGAGAAAACGGAGCATGCGCGCGGAACCCTCATCGTATCATATATTTGACAGCATTCCTGGCGCGTGCTAGGCTGGCTTTTCCTGCGCCTTCCCAGCGGCGCGCATTCGATGTTCCGGAGGCTTCGTTGCGCACGCTCGGCTCCGTACTGTTCGCGCTGCAAGTGCAGGGCGACGCAGTTCCTTCAGCCGGGAGCGGCGATCTTGTCAGGCTAATCGCCGATACGACACCGCTCAATCAGGCGGTGCTGATCATCCTGGTCGTATTCTCGGTCGCGTCCTGGGCGATCATCCTCCAGAAATTCTGGTCGTTCCGCCGCGCGTATCGCGATACGACCCGTTTTCTGGACGTGTTCCGCCGGAGCAGCAAGTTCTCCGAGGTGCAGGCCGTCTGCCCGTCGCTGCCGGCCACACCGCTCGTTGGCGTGTTTCAAGCGGGCTACGCTGAAATGAACGCGCAGTTTCGCGCCGGGACCAACTCGACGCCGGCGGCCAATCCGTCCAATCCGCCTGCCCCTGCGGCGCGTCCAATCCTGAAGAGCCTCGACGGTGTCGATCGGGCGCTCATCCGCGCGGCCACCAATGAGGTGAGCAAGCTCGAGCGGCGTATGACGTTTCTGGCGACAACCGCGGGCGTTACGCCGTTCATCGGGCTGTTCGGCACCGTCGTTGGAATCATGATTGCGTTCCAGCGGATAGGAGCCACCGGCTCAACCAATCTCGCGATCGTTGCGCCGGGAATCAGCGAGGCGCTGATAGCAACAGCTGCCGGGCTTTTCGCTGCGATTCCGGCACTCGTGTTCTACAACCACTTCACGCATCGCGTGAAGGAATTTTCGGCAACCATGGACGACTTCGCGCTCGAATTCCTGAACATCGCTGAGCGCAATTTCACGTAAGAGGATTCATGCCGAAGGTCATGGCATCGGCGCCGAACGCCGGCGGTCGTCATCAGCGAGGCCGGCGGATCGCGCCTACGCTTTCGGAGATCAACGTCGTTCCACTCGTCGACGTCATGCTCGTGCTGCTCATCATCTTCATGGTGGCGGCGCCGATGCTCCAGCGCGGCGTCGAGGTGAACCTCCCGGTCGCAAGCCGCTCGCAGGAAATTGCCAGCAATCGGCTGTTCGTCGACCTCCCGGCCTCTTACCGTGAGGACCGACGTGTTTTCATCGATAAGGAGGCTGTGCGCCTCGATTTCCTTGCTGAGCGGATGCGCCAAATGATGTTGACGCGTACGGACAAGCTCGTTTACTTGCGCGGCGATGGGGCCGTGAGTCTCCAGGAACTGATGGAGGTCTTCGATCGCCTCAAGGAAGCGGGCGTGCAGAATGTCGGCATCGTTTCGAAATTACCGGGTGAGCAATGAATGGGTTCGTGACTTTTCACTTTTGATCTGATGACCGAAGTCACGGACGTCATCGTCGCGCGCGATCACCTGCCCGATCCGGAGCCATTCCGGACGATGATCGTCTGGTCGCTCGCGGCGCATCTTGCGGCACTGGTGCTCCTGCTGTTCGGTCCGTTCGACTGGCACATGACGGCGGATCAAACGCCTCGCACGGTGATGACGATCAGTTTGGCGGGGGCGCCTGGACCGCGCGCGGGAGGCATGACTCCTACAGGTGGCAGGGAGATTCCGGAACCGACACCCGCCCCACCCCGACCAACGCCTCCGCCGCCCAAGCCCCGTGAGGAAATCGCAACGGCACGACCTGTGCGACGCCCACCTCCACCGAAACCGGCTTCTCAAGAGCCGCCTCAGCCGGGCGTCACGCGGACGGAAACGGGTGCCCGGGGCCAGGGGTTCGGTCTGGCGACCGGGGGGGCCGGCGGAAGTGGCGTGCAGCTCGACGTCAGCAACTTCTGCTGTCCGGAGTACATCGAGCAGATGGTGACCTTGATCCAGCGGAACTGGCAGCCCAATCAAGGGGTGCGCGGGACGACATTGATGAAGTTCACCATCACCCGCGCCGGATCGATTCAAGGTGTCATGGTGGAACGGCCAAGCGGCTTTCTGGCGCTGGATCTCGCAGCCGAACGAGCGCTCCTAACAACGCGATTGCCGGAGCTGCCGGTCCAGTTTCCGAACCCGACGCTGACCGTGCACATTACTTTCGAGTATCAGAGGTGAACGTGAAGAATCTCCGCCCCGGAAGCCTGAAGGCGTCCGGTTACCTCGCCATCATCCCCGTCGTTCTCTCGGTCTTCGCGATCGTCGCAGCGGCCCCGGCGGTTGCTGTCGGCGCCTTCCGAATGGCCCGGTCCGTCGTATCCGGAGACCTTCAGGTCTCAGGTGCTTCGAGCCAGGCAGGCGGAGGCTTCCAGGCCTCCGGGCAGACTCCCGATCAACAACCTCCGGCGCCAGCCCCTCAGCAGCCGTCCGAAGTCGCGGTCGTGATCAGCGGCGATCCGGGCACGCCGCCGCGGTATGCGATCCCGGATTTTGTGGCGCTCAACCCCGAGGCCGCGGAGGCGGCCAAGACGGTCGCGCAGGTGCTCTGGGACGACTTCACGTTCGAGCGGGAGTTCTACCTGATCCCGCGGGACACGTACGCGAGCATCCCCGTCGCGCGATCGCCGGATCAGATTGCTTTCAGTGCGTGGAATGAGCTCGGCGCCGATGCGGTCCTCTTCGGAACCGTGCGAAAAACCGGTGACATGGTGCGCGTGGAGATTCGGCTGTTTAACGTCAGGACGAGACAGCCGGTATTCGGGAAGGAGTATACCGGCACCGATAGCAATCCCCGGCTCTACGCACACACCATTGCTGACGAAATCCACCAGCAGCAGCGGGCGCTGCGCGGTGTCGCCCGAACCAAGCTCGCCTTCTCGTCCGATCGCAACCGCGAGCGCGTGGCCGGCTCCGTCGAGAACCGCGACGTCAAGGAGATCTACATCTCGGATTACGACGGCGCGAACAGCCGCCGCATCACGACGAATCGCCAGCTGAACCTCACACCGGTATGGGCGCCGGACGCCCGCTCGATAGCCTATACGTCGTACCGGCGCGGATATCCGGATCTCTTCATCGCGATGATCTATCAGGGCCTGCAGCAGGAACCGACCAAAGGCGGCACGCAGAACTGGCTTCCGATGTTTTCGCCCGACGGCACTCGCATCGTCTTCACGTCGAGCCGGGAGGGCAACCCCGAGCTGTACATCATCAATAGAGACGGGTCGGGGCTTCGCCGACTGACGAACCATCCGGCGATCGATACGTCGCCGACCTGGTCTCCGACGGGAACACAAATCGCATTCACATCGGACCGGGCCGGACAACCGCAGATTTACATCGTCGGTGCCGACGGCTTGAACCTGCGGCGGCTCACCACCGCCGAGTCGTACGCCGACCGCCCGACGTGGTCGCCGGCCCCGTTCAACGAGATTGCGTTTGCGGCGCGCACCGGTCCGGGCTACGACATCAAGATTTACGACCTTGCCACCGGCATGACACGCCAGATCACCTTCGGCGAGGGCAGCAACGAAAGTCCCGCGTACGCGCCAAACGGCCGGCATCTGGCGTTTACATCGACGCGCACGGGGCGCACCAACATCTTCACGATCGGCCGCGATGGTCGCGGCGTTCGCCAGGTCACACGAGACGGCAACAACTTCACACCTTCATGGTCCAACTGACTTCTATGCGCGCTTACCACCTCGTTATCGTGATTGCGATATTGCTGACTGCCGCCGGATGCTCCCGGCGCAAGCCGCCCGTTGCACAGCCTGTTCCTCCGCCGGCGGCCGCCCCACCCGCCACAGCGGCCGCTCCCCCGCCGCCACCGGTGCGCGTCGAAGAGGCGCTGCCGGTCCCGGCGGAGCCGGTCGGCGAAGACTCGATCGGTGGACGCTCGCTCGACGAGCTCAATCGCAACTCACCGTTCAAGCCGGTGTTCTTCGATTTGGACAGCGCCGAGCTCGACGATCCGGGACGCGCGATCGTCGGCGGCAATGCCGAGCTGCTCAAGAAGTACTCTGCGTGGGTCATCACCGTCGAAGGACACGCTGACGAGCGCGGCACAGCCGAATACAATCTCGCGCTCGGAGAACGGCGCGCTGTCGCGGTCAAGACGTATCTCATTTCGCTCGGGGTGGCGCCGGATCGCGTCCGAACCGTCAGCTACGGGAAGGAGTTTCCCTTCGATCCCGGTCACAACGAAGCTGCCTGGTCGAAGAATCGACGCGCCCACTTTGTGATTACATCGAAGTAACATTGGGCGGTTGTTGCCTTCGCCGTAGCGAGCTCAGCCGATGCAGCGGAAGCGATTACCACGTCCGAGGATCCACATGACGAAGAGAATTGCGCTCGTGCTCCCGGCTGTTCTGCTATACGCCGCGTCACCGGCTGCTGCCCAGAATCGCGAGCATCAGCAGATGGCGGCGGAGCTGCGCATGCTGCAGGAGCAGACGCAGCAGCTCGCGATCACGCTTGCGGCCGTGAACCAGGCGCTCGCCGAATCAGTGAAGCTCCTGAACGCGCGCATGGACGAAGACGCCAATGCAATACGGAAAGGCTTCGCGGACCAGAAACTGCTGATCGACAACATGGCGACCGACGTGAGCAGGATTCGCGAACGCGCGAACGATACCAACGTTCGGATCGGATCGCTGCAGGAGGAACTCGAGGCTCTACGCACGACCGTCCAGGCGCTGCAGCAGACGGCGGTTGCGCCCTCGGCGCCGTCGCCAGTCGTCGACCCACTCGCGCCCGCGGGCACCGGCACTTCGACAACCCCTGCTCCGCTTCCGCCTCCGGTCGCGCCTCCATCCACCGCCGGACTCTCGCCGACGCGCCTGTACGAGACAGCGCAGGCCGACTACTTCGCCGGACAATGGAGCAGCGCGATCAGCGGCTTCGAGGCATTCCTGCGCGCGTTTCCCCGATCCGAGCAAGCCGATGACGCGCAGCTCTATATCGGCGAAACATATTTCGCGCAGAACCAGTGGTCGGAAGCGATTGCCGCGTACAATCAGCTCATCCAGTCCTACCCGGGCACGAATTCCGTGCCCGTCGCGTACTACAAACGCGGGCTCGCACAGGAACGCCTCGGCCAGATCGATGCGGCCCGGACTTCGTGGGAAGCAGCCGCAAAGAGCTTTCCCGACAGCGACGCGGGACGGCTGGCGAAGCAGAATCTGGATCGCCTCGGTCGAGCCCAGCCGCGCTGACGGACCGCCGCGTGGCGGGACCTTTCGGACCCGCCACGCGTGACCTGCGCTGTCCGACGCGGGCGTTAGGCTGGCGCAGGGAGACATCACGACATGGGAAGCGTCAACAAAGTGATACTGGTCGGCAACCTGGGGCGCGACGCAGAGTTGCGCTACACGCCCGGCGGCGCTGCGGTTGCCACGCTCAACCTCGCAACGACCGAGGTGTGGAACGACAAGCAGGGCCAGCGCCAGGAAAAGACCGAATGGCACCGCATCGTGCTC
>Ga0075420_100000992_pt1 | contig 23523 bp, 17 predicted proteins | sample SoiMetdeltSBSDD4_FD_75296 | JGI IMG/M metagenome (GOLD analysis project Ga0075420, IMG submission 75296) | Bulk soil microbial communities from a Populus tree surrounding site in Tennessee, USA - Soil MetaG P. deltoides SBSDD4 | ecosystem: Environmental > Terrestrial > Soil > Tree plantation...
TCTGTCGAGATAACGATTGAATGCCATAGCTGCGCTGCGGGCGAAGACCATACAAAGAATGACTAGAATAAAGTATAGCAAAATCAATATTATCTCATAGTTTTCGCCATTCAATAGTTTTCCTAATAATAAATTCTTAGATGTACCGATAGTGATAATACTATTTCTCCATCGCCAATCACCATCTGCAAATAAAATCAGGTCCAGGCCTAAGGAAAACCCAATCAATGCAAAAGGCATTGCAAAAATGGTATGCGAAAATTTTATAAGACTTAGATAACTTTTTACGGTGCTCACTTTTAAATGTTCAATGTTCAATAATCAAATATCAATGTTCGATTTATTTATTGAAGAATGATCAACTCTAAGTCACTCCGCCGTGGCGGAGGGCAAGGGGTTTCTCGTTCTCACCAGTTCCCACAAGACCACTCCCGCTGCTGTTGCAATGTTCAATGAATGCTTCATTCCCATTTGCGGAATCTCGATACATCCATCGCATTGATGGATCGTTGCTTGTTCAACACCGGTTACTTCATTACCAAATACAATCGCAATTTTATTACCGGCATAGTTGATATGCTGCAAATTTGTACTCCCTTCGGCCTGTTCAACGGCGTACACATTATAGCCACCTGATTTCAGATCAGTGATCGCTTCCGTTGAGGTTTTGAAATATCTCCATTTTACCGTTTCCTCAGCCCCAAGGGCGGTCTTTTTTATTTCCTTATGCGGAGGTTTTGCGGAATAACCAATGATAAAAATTGCCTCGATCAGGAAAGCATCGCAGGTGCGAAAGACGCTGCCAACATTATAAGCACTGCGAATATTTTCCAACACGACGATAATAGGAGACTTGTCCGATCGTTTGAATTCATCAACCGATTTTCTTCCCAACTCCTCCATGCTTAATTTTCGCATGGCGCAAAGGTAATAGCGTGGAATTAAAGTTTATCAGCCCAATCGATCAACCAGTAAACCATTTCAGCAGAATTAGGAGTCCGAAGTCCTGCGCTTTCTTTTCCCAATCTTACGATCACCATTTTTTTGGATGGGATTACTACAACATATTGCCCCAAAATTCCCCAGGCATAAAAAACTTCCTGTCTTTCGGGAATTATCCACCATTGATAGCCATAGTAATTACATGATTGATTAAACTCATCTTTTACGCCACAGGGCGTGATCGATGCTTTCCAGTATGAAGGATCGATGATCGATGCGCCGTTCCATCTGCCACTGTCCAGCATCAGTTGCCCAAGCCTTGCAAAATCACGGGCATTGGAATTAAAACAACAATATACTTTTTCATGGCCATCTTTTTTATCAAGACTCCATAATGCGCCGTGCTCTGCACCAAGTGGCTTCCATAATTTTTCTGAAGCGTATTGACTCACTGTTTGTCCTGTGGCCTTTTCAATTATTAGTCCCAATAATTGTGTATTGCCCGAGAGATATTCATGAAATGTCCCCGGTTGTTTTTCTATTTTAACCCCTGTTGCAGTTTCATAAAGATGGCTGCCATAATAAGCTTCCGTAGTTACAGACAAAGGACTATTATAAGATTCATCCCAATTACTTCCGCTTGTCATCGTCAGCAAATGTTTTATGGTAAGATCGGCGGCCATGCCTTCTTTAAAGTCCGGTAAAAAATCACCCACCTTCTGGTCAATAGAATTAATCTTTCCCTCTTTTATTGCAATGCCGATTAATAATGACGTGATACTTTTTGCAACAGAAAAAGATCCTGATAAAGAACTATCGTTATACCCGTCCCAATACTTTTCAAACAATAAAGAATCATCGCGAACCACTACAAGTGCAATTGAACCATATTTTTCCATGCCCGCATTCAGATCTGCAGGATAATTGATCTTATTATAATCTGCAGCAAAAGACCATTTTTGTGGCTCGCCAGCTGAAACTGCTCTATTCTCAAATAATCTGAAATCATCGATGTTGGCAGTGCCATTCCACGCAGCCTTAAAAAGATAGGTCCTTCCTGATATAATTACGAAAGCAGCTATAAAACCGATGATCACTAGAATTGTTACAAGGATCCTTTTTAAGATTTTTCTCATTGCAAATTGTTTAAACCATAATTAATGCTTCATTAGTTTCCTGGTAATTTTTTTACCATTCTTAGCCGAAAAGATAAAATAATAAACTCCAGTTTGCCATTTGCTCATATCACCAATGTTTATAAAATTGGAAACGGGTACTGCGTTGATCGCCTGTAAATGAACTAACCGGCCTGTGCCATCAAAAACCTTCAAATAAATTGTTTGAGGATCTTTTGTTTTGATTTTGACAGTAACATCAGTTCCGTTATTTGGATTGGGATATATCTCTGCCTCCAGGTTTTCAGTTGCTATATCCTGCCAATCTTCGCAAGCGCCTGCATTTGGAATGTTATAATCGATCCATTGAAGACGGATAGTAAGCCATTCTTTTAGAGAAATGATTTCGCCTGTATAACTTGCCGGTATAGGCGAGGGATTTGGCCAAACGTATTGTCCCAGTACCGGCCAACGCTGAAAATGTCTTTGTCTTGCTTCATTGGTAAGAGTGGCGATAGAATCAATAAGGTGATTGAGATGTTCATTACTGATCATTGTTTGTCTTACTTCTTTCCAACGGCATCTCAGATCACTTATAAATGCTGTGTCCTGCATTAGTCTTTCCCACCAGAATGGAATCAGGCCTGCTGCATCCCCCGGACACACTGTATTAAATTGGTATGCCCAGCCCGATGTATTACTTCCTTCGCAATAGTTAGCATTGCGAAAGGCAAGATCATAATCCCAAACAGGACCTGCGAATATTTTCCGGTTCTTACTATCCCTGTCTTTATAAAAGAAAGCGCTCAAACGATACCCATCTACATTTCTGCTGACTTCGTTCACAATAAAATAATCAATGAATGAAGAGAGCTCGGCGAATTTTCTAACACCAGTGATTTTGTCCTGGAAATGCGATGCCGCCAGAGCATTTTCAAAACTATCGACATAACTTTTTATATAATCTTTTTGAGCCGGTACGATGTTTTCGGGTTTTGGATATACATAGGAGAATTGTCTTTTACCCAAAGTACCCGGAACAGTGTAGGGAGAAAACCAGCCATTTGGTTCTTTATCTAAACTGAAAATATAACCTCCCGTGACTGCATCGGCGCTCACATCAGTGTTTGACATTTTGGCAATATTGACGCGACCACTTCCTCTCTTAATCCTTTCCATAAAAACATAAATGCCTTTATAATCTCCATTGATCACCACCTCCACAAACCTGCAATGCGCCGCCCATCTTCCTAGTTCATTTGAAATAGTATACGCCAGGAAATTTCTCATCAGGGTCTTGTCAGTATAAGGAGCATACAAAACCCAGTCGGCTTCCTTTGGCATTCCAAAAATTGATTTCTCAACAGAACTACCCGATGCATCGCGCAATTCAAGACTGTAAGATTTCATCGGGAACATTTGTGAAGACTGACCCCTTATTTCGATTCCTATTTTTCCATTGTAATGATTAAAGGGATCAGCAACATTGTTACGGACATTTTCGCCATTAAAGATGATCCCCATATCGGCAATGATCTTTGGATCGTCAACGATCGTCTGCCCGTTTGTATTAATTATAATAATCGGAAGATTGGAAGAACTAAGTGTTTGCGCATGCAAAAAATTTTGCATGAATAAAATACAAAGAGCAGTGAGCAAGCGGTTCATTGAACAATATTAGTCTGGTAAATTTAAAATTAATAAGCTGATTAGCGAACCGATATCCAGAAATATCGTATTTATACACATGACTGATGCTCCCCGCTTTAAACCCCTCCGCTTAGTTATATTTGCCATCTCCAGACTTCCCCGACAGATATGGCAAAAGTGAAGACCGAAGACACCCCTTTAATGCAGCAGCACCGGGCTATTAAACAGAAATATCCTGATGCCATCCTATTATTCCGTGTCGGTGATTTTTATGAAACCTTTGGACAGGATGCGGTGATCGCGGCACAGGTGCTTGGCATCACGCTTACAAAAAGAAATAATGGAGCGGCGGCTTCTTCTGACCTTGCCGGTTTCCCTCACCATGCACTTGATACTTATTTGCATAAGCTGGTAAAAGCGGGATATCGTGTTGCCATCTGCGATCAACTGGAAGATCCTAAACTGGCAAAAGGAATTGTAAAAAGAGGTGTCACTGAAATGGTGACGCCCGGTACGGCTGTCAATGACAAACTGCTCGAACATCACAGCAATAATTTTTTAGCAGGGATCCATTTTGCCGAGAATGATGAGTATGGCCTTGCATTTCTCGACATAAGCACCGGGGAATTTTTTGTTGCTGAGGGCGATCGTGAGTATGCCGATAAACTTTTGCAAAGCTTCAAACCGGCGGAAGTTATTTTTCAGCGACATCACCAAAAAAAGTTCAAAGAGTTTTTTGGCGCAAAAACATTTTCGTACACCCTTGATGAGTGGATCTTTACCGACGCTTACGCAGAAGATACACTGCTGAAACATTTTCAAACCATCTCGTTAAAGGGTTTTGGAATTGATGACCTGCGAAAAGGTATCACCGCAGCCGGCGCTGTAATGCATTATTTAAAGGAAACCGAACATCCGAACCTGCAGCATATAACGAATATGCAGCGCATTGATCGTGATGATTTCTTATGGATGGACCGGTTTACGATAAGAAATTTGGAATTGGTAATTAAGAATTCGGAGGCTGGACACACTTTATTGGATGTATTGGATAATACTGTCTCCCCCATGGGTGCAAGATTGCTGAAGCGCTGGCTCGTGTTCCCTTTAAAAGACATTCATAAGATAAATGAGCGGCTTGATCTCGTCGAATTTTTTATTCTGAATACCGAATTACGGAACAAGATCGTTCATGCAATAAAGCTTTGCGGCGATATCGAGCGATTAGTTTCAAAGATCCCTTTGAAAAAGATCAATCCAAGAGAGTTGCTCCAGATGGCCCGGGGATTAAAACAGGTGGCTGAAATAAAAACGGTGTGCTCCACCGCTAACAATGAATACCAGAAAAGGCTGGGCGATGCCCTGAACCCCTGTGTTTATATCGCCGATAAAATTTTTAAGGAGATAGTTGAGAACCCACCCGCCCTGGCAATAAAAGGCGGAATGATCAATGCAGGGGTAAATACAACACTTGATGAGCTGAGGCGAATTTCCTATGATAGCAAATCTTACCTCTCACAATTACAGCAAAAAGAAGCAGAGGCCACAGGCATCTCCTCACTAAAGATCGGTTTTAATAATGTATTTGGTTATTATCTTGAAGTAACCCATTCGCATAAAAACAAAGTGCCAACGGAATGGATGCGGAAGCAAACGCTTACCAATGCCGAGCGATATATTACTCCCGAATTAAAAGAATATGAAGAAAAGATCACGGGGGCCGAAGAAAAAATATTAAGGATAGAGCTGGAAATTTATGATGCATTGGTGAACGAATTGATGGATTACCTGGCTCCTGTTCAAACCAACGGAAACATTCTTGCAATACTTGATTGTCTTACTTGTTTTGCCTATAATACCATTCATTACCATTTTAAAAAACCTGTGTTGCATGACGGTGATGAATTGATCCTAAAGAATGGTCGTCACCCGGTAATAGAAAGAAATCTGCCGGTAGGAGAAACTTATATCACGAACGATCTTGAGCTAAACAAAACAGAACAGCAGATCATTATCCTTACCGGTCCTAACATGAGTGGTAAATCCGCATTGCTTCGTCAAACTGCTTTGATCACACTAATGGCACATATGGGAAGTTTTGTACCGGCAGACGAAGCGATGATATCATTGACCGATAAGATTTTTACCCGTGTCGGAGCATCAGATAATCTAAGTGGTGGCGAGTCAACATTCATGGTTGAGATGAATGAGACAGCGAGCATCATTAATAATGTCACTAACCGCAGCTTGATATTACTTGATGAGATTGGCCGCGGCACATCAACTTATGATGGGATTTCTATTGCATGGAGTATTGCTGAACATCTTCATAATTGTTCCCAAAAACCCAAAACGCTTTTTGCCACACATTATCACGAGTTGAATGAACTGGAAGAAAAATTTTCCGGTATTAAGAATTATCATATCACGAATAAAGAAGTTGGCAATAAAATAATTTTCCTGAGAAAACTTGCCAGAGGCGGCAGCACCCACAGTTTTGGTATTCATGTTGCAAAAATGGCAGGTATGCCCCCTTCATTGATCGGCAGGGCAAACGATATTTTGAAGCAATTGGAAAGTAAGCATGTGGATGAAGAGGGCCGGGACGCTAAAAGCGACCTGACCGGTAAAGTCAAAAATATCAATGCACCTCAAATGCAGCTTTCGATCTTTGATGCACACAGCGAAACCTTTGAGGAAATAAGAAAAATACTGGCCGATATTGATATCAATCGGCTTACCCCTGTCGAAGCTTTGTTGAAATTACAAGAGATCAAAAATAAATTGAGATAATAGATGATAGATAAAAGATAATAGCGAAGAATAGTCATTAGTTATCATCTATTATCTATTAACTTTTATCTATTATCTAAACGTAGCTCAGCCACCATTTCTCTCTTACATGCCTCGTTTTATACTGATCATATTTCTTGCACAGCGGGTATAATGCGATCACGACAAACAACCAGGTAGCATAAATACCCCACAGGTTAAAACCCATTCCTTCTGCTTTAAAAAGGAAGGGCAATCCATCTTTTGGAACGATCTCATCTGTACCATGACCCTGAACAAAAAAGAGAACGACGATAATTACATGAATGAGGTAAAAATGGAGGATATAATAGAACATAGGAACTCTTCCGTACACATTCAGGATGCTTGTAAACCGGTTCCGCACATTTTCGATCCACGCCAAAAACAAAATACCGGGCCCGATAGTCATGCAGAGAAAAAGTAGCGAGGGAGGATATTTATTCAAATTGAAAAAAGACAACAGCGTGTAAATTGTTCCGCGTGGTTGTGATGACCATGGAACAGGATCGCCATATAAATTGATAGCACGTAAAACAACAAACACCAATATTAATCCGCCACCAAGTTGTAATAATTTTTTTCTTCGCCAAACCGGGTCGATACCAGCCTTGTAAAATTTACCAAAGCAATAACCCAACGCCATCACACCTGTCCATGGCAAAAATGAATATACAATCACAAATAGATGGTCTTTACCAATATTGAATGTTGAAAAATTTGAGAAGTAAAGTAGGTTTGATAAGACGCTTCCCTTTAATCCGGAACTGACAGAAGGATAATCCAGGATGTTATGTCCTGCGACAATTATAAGCCCGATCGCAAAAATTATTTGATAAGGCAATAACACCAGCAAGCTCAGCAATATCATACTTGCCCCAATTGCCCAGATTACCTGCAGGATGATAAAATTATAGCCTGGATTAAATGTCCACCCAAAAGTGATAATGACAACTTCAACAAATAAAAGCCAAAGACCCCTTGTCAATAAAAATCGGCTCACTTCTTTTTTTGTTTTGCGTTGTCCTACCAGGTAGGCTGATGTGCCTGCAAGAAAAATAAAGATCGGTGCGCAAAAATGTGTGATCCATCTTGTAAAAAATAAGGCGGGAAACGTCGTGTTCATATTTGTAGGATCAAGTGCCGTAGCTGAAGCGTTTTCAGAACCTGACGTGTACAAAAAATCACGAACGTGATCCAGCGCCATGATCACCATTACCAGTCCACGTAGAATATCTATCGATTGAATGCGATTGCGTGTAGCAGTTAGTTCTGTCATAATCAATGATTGCCGGTTGAATATACAGAATCCGCGTTAGTGATAATATTGGTTTATCCACAACATCTTCGTGCTTTGTCGGAAAAGCAATTTTGTTCTTTGCCAAACAGAAAAACTCCTTAATTTTATTACAAATAGAACAGTATGAAATCCGCCAAATTCACTGCTTTCATTTTTATTCTTGCTTTAGCCGCCTGCGATAATGAGCTTGACAAGAGAGAACGCTCTTATTCAAATACAGGTTTGCCAATTACGGCAGCACAAAATGTTCCCAATCTTCCAACGGCCGGTTCAGGTACGCTTGATGTGGAATATACACCTGCTAACAAAACGCTCAATTATAAGATCACATGGTCAAATCTTACAGACAGTGTGCTTGCCATAAGAATAAATGGTCCGGCAGTTTCAGGTTTTAACAGCGTTAATCTCACATTTGCTCCGAGCCCCTCTGTCCTCTTAAATGCAACAACGACTCCCCATGTTGTGGTGCAGGAATTTGTTGGCAGTACATCAACAGTGCCAACCAAAGCACTGTATGGCAAAAACGGAAGCCTAACCGGTTCTTTATTCATAGACGGTGTTAAAGTGAAAGAAGAATTATTACTTTCCCGCCAATACTATGTTTCAATACACACGAAAACAATCATTCCCGGGCTTCAACCACCGGCATCATTAGCTTATCGCTGGCTTGGGGAGATCAGGGGACAAATTATTGTTCAATAGAATTTTTTTCAAGATAAATTCAGTAAGCCCGTATAAATTGACGGGCTTATTTTTTATCTCGGGAGGAGTCCTTGGTGACAAACCAAACCGGTTTGGCATCATTCCAATCGCCATTGTAGTTTATAAAAAGTTCTTCGCCTGCTTTTATCTTTCTCACGGTTTTTATTTTGATAGTTTTCTCAGCAAAATCCATTTCATATTCACAATTTGACTGATAGGAATGATTATACACGGCTATATAGCCAAGTGCCATACAACATTGATCATTGTTTGGCCCCCATTCAAAAATATAATCATGCAATAAAGTTTGATCGAGTAATTTTCGTTCTTCGGCAGACATAATGATCACCGGTGAAATTTCAACAATAGTATTTGCAGGTATCGTTCCTTTTGTAAAAACCCCTCTCCCTTTACCGGGACTTTCCTCTATATATAAATTCCGATGGACCATTGATAACAAAAATATCAATCTCAAATTCAGATTCGCAACTTAATTTTGCCACCCGGAATTTTATGAATGAATACCTGACTGGCAATATCAAAGAACATTTGAATTACCTGCTTGAAAGCGGAAATGAAACGGCTGCCCGCCAGTTTCTCGATCACCAGAACATAAGTGACGTAGCTGAATTGATAAATGAGTATCCTGAGCAGGAAAGTTACGTTATTACCCACATGAGCATTCATCGTGCTGCCAGTGTATTCAAGATTCTTGACCTGGCTGCACAAAAACAGATCATTCGTGAATTACCTCCTTATAAAACGGCAGAACTGCTCAATACTCTTTCCCCCGATGACCGCACGGATTTTTTGGAAGAGCTACCCAGCAATGCTGTTCGTGAGCTGATAAAATTGCTCGATCCTGAAGAACGAAAGACAACATTATCGCTGCTTGGATATCCGGAAGACAGTATAGGTCGCTTGATGACTCCTGATTATGTGTATGTGTATCCTCACAACACGGTAGAAGAGGTATTTGCTACCATCCGGAAACATGGTAAAGACAGCGAAACCATCAATGTCATTTATGTTATTAATGAAAAAGGTGAATTGCTTGATGACATTCGTATCCGTGATTTCATTTTGAGCCAGCCCAATAAAAAGGTTTCAGACCTGATGGATAACAGGGTCACATCCCTACATGCATACGATGACCAGGAAAAAGCAAGTGAAGTTTTTAAAATGGAGAATCGCGTGGCATTGCCCGTAGTAAGTCAAAGCAACAAGCTTTTGGGAATCGTAACTATTGATGATATTCTTTGGGTGGCAGAAGAGGAATTCAGTGAGGACATGCAAAAGATCGGGGGTACCGAGGCATTGGAACAACCGTACCTGGAAGTACCGTTAAATAAACTCTACAAGAAAAGGATCGTCTGGCTGCTGATCCTTTTTGTTGGAGAAACATTAACGATCGCCGCTATGTCAAGTTTCCAGGAAACACTTGAACAGGTACTTGTCCTTTCCACTTTTATTCCATTGATCATATCAAGTGGTGGTAATAGCGGTTCGCAGGCTGCCACGCTTATTATCCAGGCAATGGCATTGGGTGAAGTAGAAATAAAGGATTGGTGGCGTATTGCGCGCAGGGAAATTATTTCCGGTTTTTTAATGGGAGCCACCCTTGGCATCATTGGATTTTTTATCGTTTATGGTGGTTATCAGATCCTGGGTTTGTTTGGGGAGCATTATATACGAATCGGTTTTGCTATAGGCACTGCCGTTATTGGTGTAGTAATATGGGGGACTATCATGGGATCAATGCTCCCGCTTTTATTGAAAAAACTTGGCGCCGACCCAGCCGTTTCCTCTACCCCGTTTATTGCAACGCTGGTTGATGTTACGGGTTTGCTGATATATTTTGGTACTGCGTTTCTTTTATTAAAAGGAGTGCTTTTATAACATGCATTCTCATGGATGCTGCTTTTTGTCGTCTCCGCATTTTTGTGCAATTTCGTTTCTTATTTTTTTGAAGCTTGGTTTTATCCAATAACTATAAATTATAACCCAACCTTATGTGCGGAATAGTCGGTTACACAGGCCCAAGAGAAGCATATCCCATCATTATAAAAGGACTCCAAAGACTTGAATACCGTGGTTACGACAGTACCGGTGTCGCGTTATTAAATGGCGGTCTGAATGTTTATAAGAAAAAAGGGAAAGTTGCAGAGCTGGCAGAAACATTAGTTGGCAAAAATCTTCATGCCAATATTGGTATTGGTCACACAAGATGGGCCACACACGGGGAACCCAGCGACCGTAACGCACATCCCCATATTTCGGCAAGCGGCAAACTGGCGATGATCCATAATGGCATTATAGAAAACTACGCCCAATTAAAACAAGAACTTTCTAATAAAGGTTACCTATTCAAAAGTGATACGGATACGGAAGTGCTTTTGAATTTTATTGAAGAGATAAAAAAGAACAACCAGTGTAATCTCGAAGAAGCCATCCGTGTGGCACTAAAACGCGTAACGGGCGCCTATGTCATTTTACTGATCGATGAAGATGATCCTGAAACGATCATTGCCGCACGGAAAGGCAGCCCGTTAGTGATCGGAATCGGCAAGGGTGAGCATTTTCTTGGTTCCGATGCCTCTCCGATGCTTGAATACACCAAGGAGGTTGTTTATGTAAACGATTATGAGCTTGCCATTGTAAAACCGGGTGAATTGATCTTAAAAAATCTTGGTAATGAAAACCTGACTCCCTTTGTACAAAAGCTCGATATAGAACTGGCAGCAATTGAAAAAGGCGGTTATGATCATTTCATGCTGAAAGAAATAAATGAACAGCCGGATACCGTGTTTGATTGTTTGCGTGGAAGATTAGACGCCGAGAAAGGGACCATCACGATGGCTGGTGTAGAGAATAACATGGATAAACTTGTCGGTGCAAAGCGTATCATCATTATAGCTTGTGGTACCAGCTGGCACGCAGGTCTTGTCGCCGAATATGTTTTTGAAGAGCTCTGCCGCACTCCTGTCGAAGTGGAATATGCTTCCGAATTCCGGTACCGGAATCCTGTTATTCATCCTGGTGATGTAATTCTTGCCATCTCACAATCCGGCGAAACGGCGGATACATTGGTGGCAATTGAAAAAGCAAAACAACAAGGCGCCTTTATTTTTGGAATTGTAAATGTTGTCGGTTCTTCCATTGCACGTACATCGCATGCCGGTGCGTATACACATGCGGGACCAGAAATTGGTGTAGCCAGTACAAAAGCGTTTACTGCACAGCTTGCGGTATTAACGATGGTGGCGCTAAAAATTGCCAAACAAAAAGGAACGATCGATGAAGAACGTTATATGCATTTATTACAGGAACTTCATGATATTCCGGATAAGATCGATCATGTATTAAAAAATGCAGGCCATGTAAAGAAACTTGCAGAAAAGTATAAAGATGCAAGGGATTTTCTTTATCTCGGTCGCGGTTATAATTTTCCTGTGGCATTGGAGGGTGCACTAAAGCTGAAAGAGATATCCTATATCCATGCCGAAGGTTATCCTGCAGCAGAAATGAAACATGGGCCTATTGCATTGGTTGATGATCAGCTCCCGGTTGTTTTTGTAGCGACGAAAGATGCGTATCATGAAAAGGTGGTCAGCAATATGCAGGAAATAAAAGCAAGAAAAGGGAGAGTGATCGCGGTGATCACCGAAGGTGACGATTTCTCTGCTTCACTTTCCGAATCCATTATGCCGGTACCTGCGGCAGATGAAATTGTGGCACCCATGTTAAGTGTAGTGCCGTTGCAATTGTTAGCCTACTACATTGGAGTGATGAAAGGATATGATGTCGATAAGCCGAGGAATCTTGCAAAATCAGTAACTGTCGAATAAAAAGTTGCTGGTTGTTGGTTGCTACAAAATCCAGCCAGTAACCAGCAACCAGCAACCAACAACCAGCAACATGAGCGAAACAAAGAAAAAACCGATCAGCTCCCTTGGTTATAATTTTATCGCAAAAGAATTTATTCCAAAAGGAAAAGATGAGTATTATCTCCGTAACATTCAAAACCGGAGTGGCATCATCTATCGGGCACTTACGGGATCTGAAGTGCTTGCCCTTGAGCAAAACGGTAACACATCAAATAATTGGAACAACGTATTAGTAGCCGACCCGTTTGATCACAACTTAATTAAGAATTGCAATTTTTTTGGTCTTGTTAGAATAGGAAAACTTGACAATGTTTTTCTCGAATACCACGATATCCGTTTACAGGTCGGCCTATACAACAGCACAATCGTTAGCTGCGACTTTGGTGATAATGTAGTCATCAATAATGTTAACTACATGAGTCATTATATCGCCGGCAACGAAGTGATCATTGTGAATGTAAATGAGATCGCTACTTCCAATCATTCAAAATTTGGAAACGGCATAGTAAGAGAAGGCGAAAAAGAAAACGTTCGCATCTGGCTTGAAGTATGTAATGAAAATGCCGGCAGAAGCATCATGCCATTTAATGGAATGCTGCCCGGTGATGCATGGCTATGGAGCCGGTATCGCGATGATGAAACGGTCATGAAAAAATTCAAGCAATTCACCGAAAAGCAATTCGATAAAAAAAGAGGCTATTACGGAAAGATCGGGGATGGCACGGTGATAAAGAATTGCAAGATCATTAAAGACACGTGGATCGGCGGCGAAGCCTATATAAAAGGGGCAAACAAAATAAAAAACGTTACGATCAATTCGGGAGAAGAAGGCAGAACCCAAATTGGCGAAGGTTGTGAACTGGTAAATGGCATTATCGGTTTTGGTTGTCGCATTTTCTATGGAGTAAAAGCTGTTCGTTTCATTCTTTCAGATCATTCGCAACTGAAATACGGAGCAAGGTTAATTAACTCTTATCTCGGTTATAATTCTACGATTTCCTGTTGCGAGGTGTTGAATTCATTGATCTTTCCTGCACACGAACAACACCACAACAATTCATTCTTATGTGCTGCCCTGGTGTTGGGCCAAAGCAATATGGCGGCAGGTGCCACGATCGGTTCCAATCATAATAGTCGCGGGGCGGATGGAGAGATCATTGCGGGCCGCGGCTTCTGGCCGGGATTATGTGTGAGTTTAAAACATAATTCGAAGTTTGCATCATTTACAATTATCGCCAAAGGTGATTACCCCGCTGAATTGAATATCCCGATCCCGTTTTCATTAGTGAGCAACGATGTTACCAACGATAAACTTGTGGTGATGCCCGCTTATTGGTTCATGTACAATATGTATGCACTGGCAAGAAATGAAGAGAAGTATGAAGCACGAGATAAACGGGTAAGCAAAATGCAGCATATCGAATATGATTTCCTGGCGCCTGATAGTGTGAATGAAATTTTTGATGCCATTAATTTATTAAAGAAATATACCGGGCTGGCATTTGCGGAAAAACAAAATAAAAAACTTGATGAAAAAGGATTGGTGGCTACGGGCGGCAACTTACTTGAAACAAAAGATGCGATTATCGATAAACTCGAGATCCTGGCAGATGATTTTGAAAACGCCGGCAGGAATGTACAGCTTACTAAAGTTCAGCAAGCCTACATCATTTTTAAAGAGCTTTTGGTTTATTATGGAACAAACCAGCTATTGCATTTTGCATGGAACAATAAAATAACCAATTGGGAAAAATTATATGCTTCATTACCATTAAGAGCAAAAAGAAGCAGCTGGTTCAATATCGGCGGCCAGTTATTTCCAAATGCTTCTGTTAACACATTGAAAAAGGATATTTACTCGGGTAAAATAAAAAGCTGGGATGACATGCATGAGTTCTATCTTGTCAATTCCCAATTATATGCGGAGCAAAAAATGCAGCATGCATTTGCTTCGCTGCTTGAAATATCCAATTTGAAACCTGTTGATTTTAATAAAAAAGTCTTTAAAGAATTGATTAAGCAGGCAGTCGCAACCCGTGAATGGATGGTAAAAGGTATTTTTGAATCAAGGGCCAAAGATTATCATAATCCTTTCCGCAAAATGGTTTATGATAATCGTAAACAGATGGATACCGTTATAGGTAAACTTGATGAGAATAGTTTCATTAAAAAGAAGATCGCCGAAATGAAAGAGTATAAAAGAAAGACCGGCGATCTTGTCAAGAAATTCAAACTCTGATCATTTATAGTTGCGGCTTGTAAAAGGATAATATGTAGCGGCAAAACCCGCCTGGTAACAAGCTGAATAAAACAACAGGTCAAGCACATAGTGCTTAAACGGTTTCTTGCCTTCGCCTAACTTAATAACCAGTGCCGACATTAGCGCAGCCTTATGAATAAAATTATTCAGATGATATTGATCAGTGAACATCACAAATACAGAAGTTGAGAGGAAAAATTTTGGACCGTTATCAGGGTTACCGCCTTCATATTTATTTCTCCAGCTTACTTTAGGATCGAACCATTGTTTATTAGCGCCAGGGAATGTCTTTTCAAAAATCTTGTAATTGAACTGAAGTGTTTCATTAAAACCTTTTGCCGAACCTGCAACCAACACAAGACTGCCGGTTAATATTTTATTTTTATCTATCCTCCATTTCGGCTTTTCTTTTTCCTGTGCCTGTAATGAATATGAAAAAAGCAGGAAGAGTACAGCAATGATCCTCATAAAAAATCAATTTTAATTGTTACCAGAAATAATTCAGCAATTATTCATAGTACTTAAAGGATCAGCTGATTTTTTATTAGGATGTAACGGATGAAAGTTGCGGCGAATCGGGGGATAATGGAGAATAATGAGATCTTCAGGAAGGATTAAGACCCGTTAAATTATAATCCGGTTTGCAGATATTAAAATAATAATGGGAAAAAATTTGTTGACAGGTATATTTACTATTTGCCTGGCAGGCCCTTACTTTTTCCTGAAGAACAATCGAACCGGAACTCCTTTAAAGTTGAAATTATCCCTCAACTGGTTCTCTAGGTAATTCTTATAAGGCTGCTTAATATCATCGGGAAAATTGCAAAAGAATGCAAATGAAGGCACCGCTGTGGGCAATTGTGTTACATATTTGATCTTTACCGGGTTTCCTCTTACCACCGGCGGGTGATGGGATTGAATGGCTTCCAATATTATTTTATTCAATTCCGAGGTAGCGATCCTCTGGTTCTTATTTTCTGCCACTTCCAATGCAATTTCTATTGCTTTAAATATTCTTGTTTTCTCTTTTGCGGAAATAAATAAGATAGGCACATCGGTGAATGGAGCCAGTTTCTGTTTGAGCGATATCTCATAATCTCTCGCCGTGTTTGTTTCTTTCTCTACCAGGTCCCATTTATTTACCAGTACCACGACGCCTTTTCCTTTTTTTGCTGCCAAACTGAATATGCTTATATCCTGCGCCGATACACCTTTCACCGCATCGATCAATATCAAACACACGTCGGCTTCATCCATGGCCTTAATGGCACGGATAACGGAATAAAACTCCAGGTCTTCATGCACCTTTGCTTTTCTACGAATACCTGCCGTGTCTATTAACACAAATTCTTTCTGGAAAAGTTTGTAATGTGTATGAATAGTATCCCTGGTAGTGCCGGCAATATCACTTACAATGGTACGCTCCTGCCCTATCAATGAATTTAACAATGATGATTTGCCAACATTAGGTTGGCCGATGATCGCAAATTTTGGAACCGAATTACCCAACTCTTCTGCATCGGCACCTTCGGCAGGAATTAATTCTGTCACCGCATCTAACAATTCACCCGTTCCGCTTCCGCTAACAGATGAAATAAAAAATATGTTCTCAAACCCAAGGCTGTAAAATTCGGATGCCGCAAGCATCCGGTCATTGTTATCAACTTTATTCACCACAAGAAATACTGGTTTGGAACTACGACGCAACATATCAGCCATCGCATCATCAAGGTGTGTAATGCCGGTTGCGGCATCGGTCATAAATACGATGGCATTCGCTTCGTCAATTGCTATGGCAACTTGTTTCCTGATTTCTGTTTCAAACACATCATCACTGCCTGCAACAAATCCACCGGTATCTATTACATTAAAATTTTTGCCGTTCCAGTCGGCAATGCCATACTGCCGGTCGCGGGTAACACCGCTAATATCATCCACTATCGCTTTGCGTTGCTCCAGCAAGCGATTAAAAAATGTGCTTTTGCCGACATTCGGTCTGCCCGTTATTGCGAGTGTAAATCCCATAACATTACATCCCTGATGGGACTTTTAAAAACAAAAATATTTAGCTACTCAAAATTCATTCGACAAAAATAAACACCGACGAGGCTCAATGATACCCATATTCTTTGAGCCATGTATCATTATCTCTCCACTTCTCTCTCACTTTTACAAACAGTTCCAGAAATACTTTCTGTTGTAAAAACTCTTCAATTGACTTTCTTGATTCAGTCCCGAGTTTCTTGATCATCTTACCCCCTTCGCCAAGTATGATCGCTTTTTGTGATTCACGTTGTACGATAATATCCGCCGATATTTTGATCAAAGTAGTCTTTTCTTTGAACTCATTTACCATAACCGTAGTTTGATAGGGTATCTCATCGCCAAAAAGCTCAAAGATCTTTTCTCGTATTAATTCCGCTGCTAAAAATCTTGTTTGAAGATCGGTTATCTCATCAGTATCAAAGAAAGGCTCTCCCTCTGGTAAAAAATCCAATATTTCTTTTATAAATTTCTTTTTGTTGATGCCGCTTGATGCTGAAATAGTAATTGTTTTTTTACAATAAGATTTATCCGAAAAGAAATTTACTGCTGCCTTTATCTTTTCCTGGCTGGCCCTGTCAATTTTATTAATGACAACTATAGCGGGCACCTTCAGTTTTAAGGAACTAAATATAGCATCGCACTCAACCAGGTCCTCATTTACATCGACAATTAATAAAGCCACGTCGGCATCCTCCAGGGAATGCTTTACGGCATCCATCATCTTTTCATGCAACTTGTATTTTGGCTCAATGATCCCAGGAGTATCTGAGAAAACGATCTGGTAATCTTTTTCGGTCAGAATGCCTTTTATGCGATGTCTTGTTGTTTGCACTTTGGATGAAACGATGGCAAGTTTTTCTTCCATGAGAGCGTTCAGCAAAGTGCTTTTGCCGGCATTCGGTTTACCAAAAATATTTACAAAGCCAACTTTCATTAAATAGCTTATAGCTGCAAGCCACAAGCCGGTAGCGAAGAATTGAGGAGGTAATCAAATTCTATTGCTGCGATTGCGCCTGCAATGAATAAAAATGGGGACAGGTTATGTCCCCTTTTGCTGTTGCGAAGGGGAGGATCGAACTCCCGACCTTCGGGTTATGAGCCCGACGAGCTACCGCTGCTCTACTTCGCGATGTGGAGCGCAAAGGTATGGGTTGACGCTATACCATCCAAAACAAAAAGCGTCCCAATTTGGAACGCTTTTCTTTGTTTACCCTTTATGTTTACGACTTTCTACTAACATTGCTCGCACCACTTGTTTTGATATCACGAATCAAACCTTCGCCTTTAAATCTTATACTGCTTGCGCCACTGGAATCCGCATTTAATTCCTTATTTACCGTAATATTTACAGACGAGGCTCCGGAAACTTTAGCATCACAATAGTTGGTCGCCAGATCAAACCCTTTAAAATCACTTGCACCACTTGCCTCGATCGTAAAATCTGCAGCGGTACCCGAAATTGTTGCAGTGGATGCACCGCTTAGGTCCACTGTAAGTTTCTTTACATCGATCTTTCCTTTTGCATCACTTGCTCCTGATAACATAAACACGAGGTTTTCTGCTGAAAGGCCTTGCTCAAAATAAACATCGCAGGCACCACTTACCTCAAGCTTATCAATCTTCTTGATTGAAATATAAGCTTTCAATTTATGCTTATTGCTGTTCCATCCTTTCCAGAATTTTTTGTCATCATCAAAACGTATGACAAGTGTTCCGCCTTTTACTTCAGTAATGATCTTTGCCTTATACTCGGCGCTTGCGGCACTAATGGCAACAGCATCTTCGTTACCCTGCGATATATATACTTCAAACGCATTTGAAACTTTTATCGCATGAAACCCGCTAAGATTTCTTGGTTCAGCATTGGCGTCGTTGATCGTCTGTGCCAATAGAGTTACACTGAACATGATTGTCAGCAACAACACGGATATCTTTTTCATACTTATTTTTTTCAGAATATTTATTTACTTACTTTTTTAATACTGCCACCACCGGTCTTCAGGTCCCGTATCAATCCATTTCCCTTATAATATACATCGCTACCGCCGCTGGCATTAGCGTTAAGTTCTTTGTTTACCGTAACATGCACATCACTGCCGCCACTTGCTTCTACATTACAAAAATCTGCTGCAAAGTCGTAACCACCGAAATCACTGCCGCCACTTGCATCAATGGTAAGTCTCGCCGCTTTACCTGAAATTTTCACATCACTGCCACCGCTTGCATTTACCTTCAATTCATCAGATTCGATCCTGCCATCAAAGTCCGAACCGCCCGAAACCTCCAAATCGAGTTTTGCGGTTTTAATTGATCCATCAACATCCACATCGGAGCCACCGGATGCGTGAAGCGCATCAAGGTTTTTAAATGAAACATAAGCTTTCAGTTTTCGGTTGCTCCAGTCGATCCTTATATTATTCTTCCAGTCAAACCAGATCTTGAGAACTCCATTCTTTACTTCGGTGATTATTTTATCGCGATATTCATCTTTTGATGCGCTGACCGCTACGGCTTCTTCCCCCTGGCTTAAATAAAGATCAATACCGCCTCCAATCTCTATGGCATGAAAACCTGAAACATTTCTTTTCTGGGCATTTGCATCTTTGATGGTTTTTTGTGCCGATGCAGTTGTGATCATCGCGATCATCAATAAGACGCCGAATAATTTTTGCATGACTATACTTTTTTAGATTTTAGAAACATTTCCGCCTGTATTAGTTTTTACTTCACGAATACCGCCATTGCCTTTATACTTGACGTACCCCCCTGTATTGGCTTTTACGTTCAATTCTTTTTCTACATTAATATAAATGCCGGCACCGGTGCTCATTTCTACACTGCACATATTTGTAGTAAGATCTTCACCCATGAATTTGCTGCCGGTATCTCCCTCTGCTTCCAGCTTATCTACTTTACCACTAAGAGTGATCTTGGAACCGGTATTCTGGTCTACATGCAAAGTACCGATGTTGATCTTTCCATTTACCAAACCGCCGGTATTTGCTCTCAGGTCAAGTGTTGTTGCTTCTAATACTCCTTCGATCTTTACATCCGCGCCGGTGGTTACACTAAGATGATCAAGTGTTTTATAAGACACATAAGCCTTCAGGTTCTTGCTTTCATTCCGGCGATTGATCGCACCGGTTTTTGTTTCATAATGGATCTTAAGTATACCATCTACCACTTCAGTAACAATCTTATTCCGGAATTCGACTTCTGCTGCACTAACTGCGACGTCTTCTGTGCTCCCTTTTGTAAGAGTAAGCTCAATACCGGTAGCCACGTCAATGCCATGAAAACTGCCTACAGTTCTCTTTTCTGCATTTGCATCATTGATTGTTTTTTGGGCGAAACAGGCGGTGACCAGGCCAGTTACTAACATTATGGATAAGAAGGCTTTCTTCATAAACTATGATTTTAAAGTGATACGAAGAGAAGCGTAGAAAGGTTACAGGTCGTTGCAAATATTTTATCCTGTACATTTGCACTGAAATTTTCAGCGTTTCCCGGGGTGTCCCAATCCGCAGAGGCGGAGTAAGACTGAGATTAAACCCGTAGAACCTGATCAGGGTAATGCCTGCGCAGGGAAGGTGCTAAACTCCTTTCATTCCTGTAAGCATTCCCTCTCATTTTTGACTACCGATTTTGTTGATCAACTGACTTCAGGGTTATTTTAATCAGATAGCCTTAACAGTTGACAATGAGTAAGGTGGTTTCACTTAAAATCTTAAAAAAATGAAGAGGATTGCCATTTTAATGATCGCTGCTATTGCCGGCGTTATGGCTCATGGACAAATCAAAGACTCAACAAAACGAGATAGCTTTTTGCTCCTCGAACCGGTAGAAGTAAAAGCAATTCGTGCCGGGGAAAATTCGCCATTCACCAAAACCAATCTTACCCGAAAACAAATCGAAAAAGTGAATCTCGGGCAAGACCTGCCATTTATTTTGAATCAAACGCCTTCTGTTGTGGTTAATTCCGACGCCGGAAATGGCGTCGGTTATACAGGCATCCGGATCCGTGGTTCGGATGCGTCACGAATTAATGTGACTTTAAATGGCGTTCCATTTAATGATGCCGAAAGTCAGGGAAATTTCTTTGTGGATCTCCCGGATTTCTCTTCATCGGTTGGAAGCATCCAGGTACAACGCGGTGTTGGCACTTCATCAAATGGTGCCGGGGCCTTTGGTGCCAGTATAAATATCAGCACGAATGAACCAAACCTGAAACCGTATGTTGAATTCAATAACAGTTACGGCTCATTTAATACATGGAAAAACACACTGAAGGTTGGCAGTGGTTTGGTTGGTGATCATTTCACGACCGATTTTCGATTGTCACAAATTACAAGCGACGGTTATATTGACCGCGCTACCAGTGACCTGAAATCATTTTATTTTTCTACAGCCTACTTAGGAAGAAGCAATTCGATCCGGTTTAACATGTTTTCCGGTAAAGAAAAAACTTACCAGGCGTGGTATGGCGTAAGTGAAGCAGACCTGAAAACAAACCGTACTATCAATTATGCCGGTATGGAAAGACCTGGCGAACCCTACGATAATGAGACAGACAACTATAAACAGGACCATTACCAGTTATTTTATAACCAGGATATCACGAAACGTTTAAAATTCAGCACCGGCTTATTCTATATCAGGGGCAAAGGATATTACGAGCAATACAAAGCTGACGAAGCTTATGCAGATTATGGTTTGCCTGAACCTGTTTATGGTAGCGATGTAATAACAAATACGGACCTGGTTCGGCAGCTTTGGCTTGACAACGATTTTTACGGGAATATTTTTTCATTGCATTACAAGGACAATAGTTCTCAATTGACATTGGGCGGCGGATGGAGCCGGTACAAAGGCAATCATTATGGCGATGTGGTATGGGCTGAAAAAGGCCTCGCCTTGCCGGGCCGTTGGTATGACCTCGATGCAGATAAAAATGATTTCACGATTTACTTTAAACAACAAACGAAGGTCGGTTCAGTGGTTTCTGTTTTTTATGACCTGCAATACCGAAGAGTGAAGTATGACATTGATGGATTCCGTTATAATCCCCAGCTGAGCGTTAACAGCAAATACAATTTCTTCAATCCGAAATTTGGATTGAGCTTTGAAAAAAATAGCTGGTCAGGATATCTTTCTTACAGTCGCGGCCAAAAAGAACCCAATCGTGATGATTTTGAAGCAAGCTTAACTCAGCAGCCTAAAGCGGAAAAGCTCAATGACTTTGAAGTGGGAGTCGAAAAGAAAAGCAACAACTGTACAATTGGAATTACAGGTTATTACATGCACTATAAAGACCAGCTGGTGTTAACCGGAAAAATAAATGATGTAGGCGCTTATACCAGAACAAATATTCCAAAAAGCTATCGTGCCGGTGTTGAACTGGTGGCAGCGGCAAAGATCTGTTCATGGTTAAATGCCAGCGGCAATTTTTCTTACAGCAGTAACAAGGTTGAAGATTTTATTGAATACATTGATGATTACGACAACGGGATCCAAAAAACAAATCAATATTCATCAACTGATATTGCTTTCTCACCTAGTATTGTCGGAGGGACCACGATAAATTTTATTCCGTTTAGAAATGGTGAGTTAAGTTTTATCGGTAAATATGTTGGTAAACAATATTTGGATAATACGCAAAATGAAAGCCGAAAGCTAAATGCATATTACACGCAGGATGCAAGATTCATTTATACGATCAGTAAAAAATGGCTGAAGGAAGTAAATATCATTTTACAGGCAAACAACGTGTTTGACAAACTATATGAACCAAACGGGTATACGTTCAGCTATTACTATGGCGGCAGCTTAACAACCGAGAATTATTATTTCCCGATGGCGGGAAGGAACTATATGGTGGGGTTGAATGTGAGGCTGTGAGTTTTGAGTTCTTAGTCTTTAGTCTATAGTTCAGAGTCGTTGAAGCTCTGAACTATTCTATTCTTGATTTTGGATGTTCGCGACCGTATATATTATTTCGACCTCGTTTGTAACTGGTACGCTGTCTTGTGTGATATAATTGATTTTTACAGGTACATAATATTTACCTGGCTTAGAAGACGTCTTTAGTTTACAGCTAAAAACCCCTTTTGTATTTTTTGAAACCGGATAGCCATAGATAAACATCTCTGCCTTAACATCGGGATAAAACTCTCCGATCCCGGCAAATATTTCGAGTCTTTCTCCGGGTTGTACTATTGTACTGCTTTGCCCTATTATTGGAGAGATAAAAGTACAATGGCCGGCACGAGTACCAATTCGTTCATGGCAATACATAAGGAGTTTATTCTCATTGATCCTAATGTTATTTTGAAGGTTAGATAACATAGCTTTTGTCGCCGACAAAGAGGCACCATCAAAATACTTCTTAAATAGCTCACGTCGCTTATCGATTGAAAAGTCTAAAGAACTTGTAAATACGACTATGGATTTTTCAAACGTCTTTGTGATCTGCGGATCAATTTTAAGAATCTCTTTTTTATAATTTAGTAGCGCCTCATATAAATCAACGCATTTATCACTTTTTATTCCAATCCCTTCATGTAATGTGGGTTTAGGTTTTTCAATCCTGTCATAAATCTTTCTGGATAAAGATTGTATTTTTTCGGTTCTCGGTTGCCAATAATTTGCTCTTTCGGCTGTTGCAGGGTCGTGCAATTTTTGATTCAATGAGGTCAGGATATCGGTGTTTGCAGACTCCAGGGATTTATTTGAAGTTTCAATACTTTCGCTCAATGCTTCTATAACAGCTAAATCTGTTTTGGGCTTGTCAGAGCATGATAAGCAGGGAAC
>Ga0075420_100000995_pt1 | contig 23504 bp, 21 predicted proteins | sample SoiMetdeltSBSDD4_FD_75296 | JGI IMG/M metagenome (GOLD analysis project Ga0075420, IMG submission 75296) | Bulk soil microbial communities from a Populus tree surrounding site in Tennessee, USA - Soil MetaG P. deltoides SBSDD4 | ecosystem: Environmental > Terrestrial > Soil > Tree plantation...
TCGACTGACGGCTTCACGACCACGTAGCCCGACGCCGTGAGCACGTTGGCCGTCGCGTCGAAGGTGTCGTCGAAGAAATCCTCGTAGATGTTGAACACCGTCGGGTAGCGCTGTCCTTGCGTGTACCCGGCTGGGTAGTAGACGACGCCGTACTTCCTGTGCCCGTCCACGTCGAGGTACGAGAGCAGCTCGGTCCGCCCGATCTGGCGTTCGCGCATCCACGGGTTGCCATCGGTCACGCGTCGCAAGCTGCCCAGGGCCGCGTCGCCGACGTAGATGTCTGCCGGCCGGTTTCCGTCGCTCGCGCCGAGCACGGTCACTGCACCGTTCCGCGAGAGGCGGAAGTTGGAGTAGAGACGGCCGTCCTTCACGAGATCCTGCAGCTGCTTCGTCTGGCGGTCGAATCGCGCGATCCCGCGCTCCCAGGCAGTCCGCGACGACGACGTCAGGTACACGTACCGCGCGTCGGGGCTCCATCCCACCGCCGTCATGCGTGGTCCCGACGTCGAGGAGTCGGGCGCGATCTCGAGCATCAGCTCCTTGGTGCCCGTCGCGACATCCGCGACCCAGAGCCCCTGGCGGTTGGACAGGAGCAGCAAGTCGCCTGCCGCACTGAATCGAACCGGTGAGAAGCGCTCGCGCGCACGCCGCTCGCGTGCAGCCGCGGACGTGTCGGACGCCGCGGTGTCGCGCGGCGCGCCCGCGGCAGGGCCCGCGATCTGCCGGCCGCCACTGTCGTTAGGCGTGCCGACGTAGACTCGGCCCTCTTTCCCGTACGCGAAGCGGCGGCCATCGTCGGTCCACACGACCGTCGTGCCCTTGAGCGACGGCACGAGTGTGCGCGTCGACCCGGAGCCCTGCGTTCGAGCCACCATGCGATTCTCGGTCCCGAAGATCACGTCGTAGTCGGTCTTCGGCGTGACGTCCTCGTTGTACACGAGAACAGAGTCGCCCGCCACGAGCGTATACGACGAGATCATTCCTTCCGGCACGAGCTCGCGCGTACGGCGAGCGGCGAGGTCGTACGCTACGACCGATCGGCGACTGGCCGAGCGCCGGATACCGTCCCACGCCAGGAACGGGTCGCTGCTCGACTGCACGAACACCGGGCCTTTCGTGTAACGATCGAACGTCTCACGTGTGCCGCGCTTCCATTCATCCTTGTGGAGCGAGAACACGATCGACGTACCGCCATGCGTCCAACGCACGTCGCTGTTCTCGGCCACGTACGTTCCGGCCGGGGCGGCGACCGCCGTGGTGCGGCCGGTGGCCCGGTCCCAGATGACCGGCTGGAACGACTCGTTATGCAGCACGAGCATCGCGAGCTTCGAGCCGTCCGGTGACCACGCGAGGCTTCGGACGTTCCGCTTGTCCGGGAAGACGGTGCGCCCTTTCCCGGTGGCCGTCTCGATGACCCAGACCGTGCCCGCGGTCGGGCGGATGTATGTGGGGTCGCCGTCGCGGCGGTAGTCGACCCCGAGTCCATCGCGCCGCGCCGTGCCGACGGTCGCGAGCCATTTGCCGTCGTCGCTCAGATCCGTTTGAGCATACGACACGACGTTCAAGGCGTCGTCCACGGTGAACGCCCGTTGGGACGTCGCCTGCGCGAGGAGCGAGGGGGCAGGGGCGGCGGACGAAACAACGATGGCGAGCGCCGCGGTCAGGCGAGCGTAACGGTAGCGCATGCGGGTGCTCCGGCGTCTGGGGTCGAACCCTCGATTGGCCTAGCCTACCACGGCGTTCAGGCGCGTCAAGGCCCAGGCGCAGCGGGCACCACGCGCGGGTGTCATTCCGGGCGGAGCCGCGCAGCGGCGCAGGCGAGGAATCGCCGTCCGTCCGATAGAGAGAACCCCCTGTCGGGAAGACCGCGATTCCTCATCTGCCCACTTCGTGGGCGCCCCGCGCCTTCGGCGCTCGCTCGGAATGACACGTCCGCTAGAAGACCTCGGTCGTTTCCGCGTTCTGACACGAGACCTTCGGGTTCCAGTCCGCGAACGTGCCGGACGGATTGTTCTGCCACAGCCAGACGTGCAGCTTGAAAATCGGCAGGAAGGAATGCCGGGTAAACCGCTGTCCGAGCAGCTGCGGCACATCGGTCGGGTCATCGAGATCGTGATTCGCGCCTGCCCACGCGTCGACCGGAACGATGTACTCCATTCCGACCAGCCGCATGTGGCCGCCAGCCTGCGGCTCGAACATCACCGTCTCGGGCTGCAGGAGATCGACGGTCGCGTCGAACAGGCTCGTGTTGCCGTAATGGTAGCCCATGGCGCCGGCGGAATGATGCGCCCAGCATGGCGTGATCTGCGTCGAGTATCCGGCCAGCTTCGCCGCTTCGATCGAATGGAAGCGCGCGGTGACGCTGCGAAGCTCCGCGAGCTGCTTTTGATCGGTGATCGGGGCGGCGTCGCTGGCGGACCGCGCGAACGTGGGTGCCATGACGGGTTCTGGCGATCTCGCGTCCTGGCAGGCAGTCAACGCGGCGCACGCCGCGACGACGAAAGCGATGGATGAAGAGAGGCGGGTCATATGTCGTCTCGGTGTCGAGTGTTCGAGAGTCGGGTGGACGTGGTGGTGTACGGTTGCGACCGCTTACGCGACGGCGGCCAGGGAACGCATGGTGGGATCGATCATCGCGCGCACGGCGGAAATGCTTTCCGCGGGAAAGCCGGCGCGCTGCGCGTGCTCTCGGATGAGCTCCTCGTTCGCGGCGAGGTAAACGCAGTAGATCTTGTCGTCCGTCACGAAGCTCTGGACCCACTGGATGTCAGGGCCAAGCTCATCGAGGGCGACGCAGGACTTCGTCGACGCGCCGTGCAGTTCGTCTCGGCTGAGCGACCCGACTCCGGGAATCGGGCGCTCGATGACGTATTTCTTCACAGGTACCTCCGGCTGGGGTGGAAATCGTGGGCCCAAGGTACCCGTGGCGAAGTACTGCGGCTTCGCCCGGACGTGCCATTTTAGCGGGATGCGATTGGCTGGCCCGATCGGGCCATGCCGCTCGCGGAGCCAGTCCGTCCTACTCCCGATCCGGTTGCTGAACGGCTTTTAGACGCAGAGGACGCCAGAGGACCTGCTCGCAGTGGGCCGCAGAGGGCGGCTGCGCCGCGCGCGACGCGACAGGCTCCCGTCAGGATCGGGGTCAGATTCGATTTCATCGACAGTCCTGCGCTGCGATGAACTGCGGAAATCGAGTCTGAGTCTGACCGCGATTCTGGACGTTAATGCAGTGGGGGAACAGCCTAACGGGGCGGTGGTGCCCCGGGCAGCCAGCGAGTCCGCTAGATCAGGCCAATGCGAACGGCGAGCGCCACGGCAGCCGCCTGTGTGGTGGCGTTGAGCTTGTGCCGGATGTTGGAGAGATGCCGATGCGCAGTGTGATGGCTGATGAACAGCTTGTCCGCGACTTCGCGCTCACTCAGTCCGTTCGCGACCAGGCGGAGGACTTCCATCTCGCGCTGCGTGAGCGGCGCGTTCGGCACGCCTGCGGCGGAACGGGTTTTCTTCTGCAGCACGCTCCGCGCGGTGGCTGCTTCATGAACGAAGCCGGCATTGTCGTACAACGCGGCCGCGTCGTCCATCAGTTCCGCGGCGCGTGCGTCGTTGCCCTCCGCAGCCAACAGGATGGCCCTGGCCGACAGCACGGCTGCGCGCAGCAGTGGCAGCTCGTATTTCTGAGCCGCCTTCTCCAGTTCAGCGAGAGCGGGTTGAGCGTCGGCGGGTTTTCCGGATGCCGCCGCAATCCGGACCAGGAGCTCGTTGGCGGGCGCACGCTCGAGCAGCGCGTCTTCCGGAAAGCGCCGCAAGTACGCGCCGGCGCGCTCGAGCGCGCGAGTCAGATTGCCGTGCTCGATGTCGACGCAGGCGCCGCCGAGTAACGCGAGCGGATGGCTGCCCGCCTGCTCGAACAGCTCGACCGCTTCGTCCGTCCTGCCCTGGCGGCGACGCAGCTCGCCGAGTCTGGCGTGCGCCGCCGGCAGGACGATCGGTCGGGCTTCGCGGAGATCGACGATCGCCGCCTGCAGCTCGGCTTCGGCTTCAGCCCACGCACCGCGTGAGATCAGCACGCTCCCGTATTGCAGGCGGCACGTGGTCATCAGGATCGCAAAGCGCTGCCGGGAGGAGAATTCGCGCAGTCGTGCGCACCATTGAGCGGCGCGGTCGTAGTCGCGTATCCGGTCGCAGGCGCTGATCAGATAACAGCACGTCAGCCCCGCCGCGTACGGATCGGAGATGTCACCACCGAGCGCTGCGGCGGCCGCCTCGTCGAGCAGGGCGAGGCCTCGAGCGGGCTGCGCGTTCATGACGAGCGCGAGTCCGTTCAGCGCGGTCGCGAGCACCTCCACGTCCGGGCAATCAATGTCGCGCGCGAGCCGCAGCGCTTCCTCGGCGAGGCGCACGCCTTCGGCCACGTCTTGCCGGCCGATCAACGCGAGACGCGCCTCCCAGACGTTGAGACGGGCATGCTCTGCCGACGGCGGCAACGGCTTGAGCAAGCGGCGCGCATACTTGAACCAGCCGTTTGCGACGGCGGCATCGCCGCGGAAGTCGAGAAAGTCGTTGCCGAGCGCGATGGCCATGCGCGCGGCGGCGACGTCGTTGCCGCGCTCGCGATGGAGCCGATACGCGGTCAGCCGCGCGTCGATCATGAGCCGCGAGTCCTGCTGCAGCCACGCCGCTTCGGCGAGGCCCGCCCATGCCTCGGGGGCGTTCGTTTCCCGCGCCAGCGCCTCATACAGCTCACGAGCCGTCGGCCAGTCGCCGGCATCAATGGCTCTTCGCGCGGCCTTTTCGCGGGGGTCGTGCTGCATCGAGGTCGGTTGCTGCTCGGACACGAGTGGGAGGAGCGGCGGCGCTCGACTCCTGGGGTCACCGTCGCCGGCGGGCTCAAGATAACCGACGCGCAGGGCGGCATCCAACCCGTTCCCCTCTGAAGCCCTGGCGAAGCGCCCCGGGAACCTCGACATCGCGAGTCCGAATCCCAAGGTCGCGGGCGCCGCGTCATCAGCGCGACAGACCTCGACCGTCTCGAGTGTCGAAACGCCTGCGGCACGGTGCACAAACAGATGTCGGCCGACCCGAACGTCGATCTTCCCGCGGACCCGCCGCGTTAGGCTGTCACGGTCAGGACATCGCCCAGAATTCGCGTCGCCTGGAGCAGGCGTTGAGGAGCGGCGCACGCAAATCCGAGCAAGAGTCCCTGTCTCCCGGCGGCCCCCACGTAACTGTTCGAGAGCGGAAGCGCCGCGACCCCGCGACGGCCCAGGCGCGCGGCCACCTCCTGATCGTCGACGCTCTCGTGGAGCAGCGCCGTCACATGGAGCCCGGCGTCCGAATTGTGGACGCGCAACAGGTCACCGCAGTGACGGGCCACGCCACGGAGCAGCGCGTTCCGCCGTTCCAGGTACGCGCTCCGCATGCGGCGAAGATGCCGGGCGAAGTGGCCCTGCTGCAGAAACTCCGCGAGGGCGCGCTGATACAGCGTCGGCATGAACACGTCGAAGGCGAATCGCGAGTCGAGGAATCTGGTCCAGAGCGCTGGCGGGACGACCACGTAGCCCACACGGATCGCTGGAAAGAGCGCCTTGCTGAAGGTCCCGATGTAGATCACGCGATCGTGCGAATCCATCCCTTGCAGCGCACCGACTGGCCGACTCACGTACCGGAACTCACTGTCGTAATCATCCTCCAAGATCCATGCGCGGTGGCGCGCCGCCCACTCCAGCAGCGCGAACCGTCGGGCCGCGGACATGGTCATGCCTAACGGATACTGGTGCGATGGCGTCACGTACACCAGGCGGATATCCCCGCCGCGACGGTGGAGCGCGGTGACATTCAAGCCCTCCGCATCGACCGGCACCGGGACGAGCGTCGCACCGGCCGCGCGAAACGCGCGATGGGCGCCGAAGTAGCCGGGCTCCTCGACGGCGACGCGGTCATGCGGCTCGAGCAGCGTCGCGGCGGCGAGCCGAAGCGCCGCCTGGGATCCGGGCACGATGAGGACCTGATCGGCCTCGCACCGTACCGCTCGAGAGGCACGGAGATGCTCGGCGACAGCGACCCGAAGGCTACGTAGCCCGGCCGGGTCACCGTATGCCAAACGTTCCGCGGTCTCCGCGCGAACCTGCCGAGCGACCAGCTTCGCCCACGCCGCCCGCGGGAAGAGATCGAGCGCGGGGAGGCCGATCTGAAAGGGCACCGCCGGGAGACTCCAACTGGTTGGCGACGGCTGATTGAGCACAGCACGCTTGCGGACGCCGATGCGGCGACGACCGGCCAGCGTTAGGCGTGTGGCCGCGGGAGCCTGCAGTAAATCATCGGGAAGGTCCCCGCTGACGAACGTGCCCGACCCGGTCCTGCCGACGAGATAGCCCTCGTGCAGGAGCTGCTCGTACGCGCTCAGCACCGGCAACCGGGAGACCCCGAGGTCGGCGGCGAGGCCTCTGGTGGATGGGATCCGCTGCCCGGGACGGAGACGGCCGTCGAGAATGGCGCCACGAAGTCCGTCGTAGACCTGACGGTATATCGGGACGCCGATGCTCCGGTCGAGCGGAAGGTGAAGAGTGATCACTGTCGGGAGTCGCGAATCGGGATCGGGAGTCGGGGAACGGGAAGTTGCTGCGACGGCTCCTCGTCCCGTCACGTTCCTCGCGTGTATCGGACATCAACGTTCAAGGGTATGCGGATGTAGCGGATGAAACGGATTGATCGGATCGGTCCGAGCCCGGGACGGGTCCTCGCGCTCCGCGAGCGAAAGGGGGAACACCCTCGGGACGCCCAACGTCCCGGAAGGCCGTCACCCTCATCATTGGCTGGCGTGACGGAGCCGCCTGTTCACAGCGCGATCCGTTTCATCCGGCTGATCCGCTGAATCCGCATTCCCCGGAGCGTTGATGACCGTCCAGCGAACCGCACCGCTAATGGTATCGGGCTCTGTCATAGGAATCGGGAATCGGGAATCGGGAATCGGGAATCGGGAATCGGGAATCGGGAATCGGGAACCAAAGTGGCTATGTCGACTTGACGGTCGATGGCGATGGCGAAAGTACCACTCCGCCGAATATTGGTCGAGGATCGCCGGACCGAGTGAGGAGTCCATGACCACAGCAGGAGGCAGCGTGTCAGGCAGCATCTCGACCGCCGAGCCGGCGGTACGCCCGTCGCGAATCGACATCCCGCAGCGCGACCTCGACGACCTTCGGAGCCGCCTCGAGCGTACGCGGTGGAGCGACGAGCTGACCGGGGCCGGCTCGGATTACGGGGTCCCGTACGCATACGTTAGGCGTCTCGTCGACTACTGGCTCGAGGGCTACGACTGGCGAACGTGGGAGGCCCGCCTCGACGACTGTGGGCCATCCGAGACCGTGATCGACGGTCAACAGATCCATTTTCTCCACGTGCGGTCTCGGGAGCCGGGAGCGGTTCCACTGATCCTGACCCATGGGTGGCCGGGATCGATCGTCGAGTTCCTCGATGTGGTCGCGCCGCTGACCGATCCGGCGTCACACGGTGGCGACCGGTCGGATGCGTTCCACGTTGTGATCCCCGCGCTCCCGGGGTTCGGATTTTCCGGCCCCACCCGCGAGCGAGGCTGGCATAACCTGCGAATCGCGGCAGCCTGGGCCGAGCTGATGGCTCGACTTGGCTACACGCGATACGGTGCGGTGGGCAACGACGCCGGATCCATGATCAGTCCCGAGCTGGGCCGGATCGATCCCGACCATGTCGTCGGCGTGCACGTCACGCAGCTCTTCTCCTTCCCGTCGGGCGACCCTAACGAGATGAAGGACCTGAGCCCCGACGAGCGGGCGCAGTTGCAGACGCTGCAGTGGTTCTACGAGAACAAGTTCAGCTTCAACGTCCTCATGGCGCAGCAACCGCAGACCCTCGGCTACGCGATCGATGATTCGCCGGTCGGACTCCTGGCGTGGCTCGCGCAACTGCTCGGCGAGGAGCTCGATCCGGACTTCGTGCTCACCAACGTGATGACCTATTGGCTGACGCGAACGGGTTCCTCGGCGGCTCGGCTGTACTACGAGAACGCCCGCGCCCAGCGAGCGGCCGAGCCAACGACGCTTCCGACCGGACTGGCCGGGTTCGGAGGCGACTTCTACGGAATCCGAAGGCTCGCGGAACGGGACCACAGGAACATCGTCAGGTGGACGACGCACGATCACGGCGGCCATTTCGCGGCGCACAAGGTCCCGGACCTGTATGTCGCCGATGTCCGGGCATTCTTTCGCGCGATCGCTCGGTGAGCGGGCCTGAGGGGACCCGTGGACGGCCGGCGTGCGACTGATCTCCATCGGACGAACGTTCTTCGCGCTCGCACTGCTCGGACTCGGCGCGGAGCACTTCATCTACGGGGAATTCGTCACCGGCAGGGCGCCCGCCTGGCCTGACGGCGTTCCGGGGAAGCAGGTGTGGGTGGACGGCTCGGGCATCCTTGTCATGCTGGCCGGCCTGGCTGTTCTCGCCCGGCGCTGGGGCCGGCCCGCGGCGTTAGGTCTGGGCGTCGTCGTGTTCACGTGGGCGCTCCTGCGCCACGTGCCGGTTGTTGTCGCGGATTCGGCGCTTGCGGGAAGCTGGACTCGAGCGGGCAAGGCGCTCACGATCGTCGGAGGGTCGATTGCCGTCGCCGCTACGCTGCCGGCGCTCTCGGCAGTACCGAACAATGGCTGGCGGCGATTCGTGAACATGACCGGTCCATTCGTTAGGCTGGGCCAGCTCAGCCTGGCCGGCTTCCTGCTGCTGACCGGGCTGCAGCATTTCAGGTTTCTCGAGTTCGTCGCCACGCTCGTCCCCGCATGGATACCCGGCGATGCATTCTGGTGGGGCCGGTTCGCCGGAGTCGCCCTGATCGCCGGGGGCCTGGGCCTCCTGTCCCCACGCACCGACGCGCTCGCCGCGCTGGCGACGGGAGTCATGATCTTCTCGTGGTTCTGGATCGTGCATCTGCCACGCGTTCACACGAGCGTCAGCGATGGGATCGCGCTGTTCGAAGCACTGGTGGTGTCGGGCATCGCACTGGTCGTGGCGGGAGTGCGTAGATGCGAGCGGCTCGGCGTCTCAGGTCATTCCGTGGAGACCAACGCGGTTCCCTTCGGTGTCTTCGAAGTACGCGAAGAACCCGCGTCCCGCACCGATCGGAGTCCTCGGGACTAGGGTCTTGCCACCGGCTGCCTCGACCCTTCGCAGCCAGTCGTCGACACCGGACGTCGCATTGAAGTAGACGCGGCTTCCGAAGTGAGATGGCTTGTCCTCGGGCGAGAGAAACAGGCATCCATCTGCCTGGAAGAGAGCAGTCTCCTTGTTCTCACCAACCGGCATGCGGGCGAGTTTCTGTGCCGTTACGTGCTCGTAGAACTCGACCGCGCGAGCCATGTCCGACACGGGGATATCGAACCAGGAGGTGACTTTGGTCATGAGTAGTCGGGAACGTCGTTCTGGAGGACAGCTGTGCGCGTGTGTGAGACAACGTTGACGGATAGCGGGATGTGGTGTGTGCCTAACGCTGGACGGACTCGAACCCGCCGTCCGGAACTGCGTAGCACACCAGCACGTTGTTCGACCCATCGGGGACCCGCGTCTCGATACGCCGGAGCGGTGCCGTGTGGTTCTGGAACATCGGCGTGCCGTCGCCGAGCACGGCTGCCCCAACGAAGAGGTGCAGCTCATCGACGAGACCGTGGGTAATCAGGTCGTGCCAGAGCGTACGGCTGCCCCACATGACGATCTCGTTGCCGTTCTCGCGCTTGAGCTTGCGGATCTCCGGGTGAGCGTCGGCACGCTTGACGATGCGCGTCGTGGTTGCCCAGGGATGGGCCTTCGGTGGAAGGGTCGCGTGATCCGACACGACCACCTTGTCGATCGTGTTGTAGAGCTTCGAGAACTCGCGCTCCGTGGCCGATTTGGCGGATTCCTTCTCGATTGGTGGCCAATACTCCCGGAAGACCGCGTAGGATTTGGCTCCGAGCAGAACCGTACCAGCCGCCTTCATGCGCTCGAGGTTGTACTCGTTGAACACCCGTCCGTCCTCGAACGGCAAGGCCGTGACATCTCTGCCTGGGCCTTCGTAGAAACCGTCCAGCGACATCATGTTCACGACGACGAGCTTGCGCATTGGCTGCTCCGGTTGAGGTGCTCCCGAGACAGCAGACCGCGGGCGAGCGCGCCCGGAATACCGCGCTCGCGTGTGCACGTATCGCGTTAGGCGGCTGGTGTCAGCGGTGCATGACCGGGCCGGGTCGCACGATGGGCCAACCGGACCGATCAGCCGTGGAGTAGGTGCGGATGGAGCGTGCTTCGTCTAGGGTACGCGCGTCGCCGTCGTCACGTTTCCGCCCTGGCGCCGCACGACGCTCGGCGCCGGCGCCCCGGCCGCGAACTCGAACTGCACCTCGTCGTTGTCGTCCCGCACGAAGCGACCGCCGCCGACGTGCTTGAGGCCAAACTCCGGATTCCCCTGCTGCTGCACGCGGAGGCGGCCGTTCTCGACGAACACCCGAACGGGCGTACCATTGCCTAACGCGTACTGCCCAACGAGGCGCTCGAGCGCTGTTGGCTCGATCGGCACCGCCGGCAGGTCCTTGATGCCGAGCGTGCGGCGTGCGATGAGCCGCTCGAGCTGTACCGCCGTCAGCGCGCCGGTGTTCGTCAGCACGACGGTGATGACCGAGTCGTCGGGGTAATGGTGCAGCTCGGAGATGAACCCGTTGATGCCGCCGTTGTGGCTCACCTGCCGGTGTCCGCCTAACACACCGGTGCCCAGGCCGAAGCCGTACGTGATCGGCTTGCCGTCGTTCAGCGCGACGGGCGTCGTCATCAGCTTGTACGAGGCGGGGCTTACGACCTTGCCGCTCGCCAGCGCCTGGGTCCACACGGCGAGGTCGGTCACCGTGGAGCAGAGCGAGCCCGCCGCGTACGGCTGCGTCATGCTCAACGGCTCGGCGTTGATGAACCCTCCGCCGGGTTGCGTCGCGTACCCCTGCGCGCGGTGTTTGATGAGCGGCGCCTGGTCACAGTACATCGTGCTCTTCAGCCCTAACGGCGTGAAGAGCTCATCCTTCAGGTATTGCGCGTACGTCTTTCCGCTCAGCTTCTCGATGATCATGCCGAGCAGGAAGTAGCCCGAGTTGTTGTACCGGTACGAGTCGCCCGGCTTGAAGTCGAACGGCTCGTTGGCGAACAGCGCGACAACCGAGTCGGTCGCGAGGTCGAGCCGGATGAGGCGCGCCCATTTGGGCCCGAGGCTCGTGTAGCTCCTGATGCCGGACGTGTGGTTGAGCAGGTGACGCACGGTGACGCGGTTCCCCTGCGTCGGGAAGTTGGGGAAGAACTTCTGCAGCGTGTCGTCGAGCGTGAGCTTCCCCTGCTCGATCAGCTTCATGATGGCCGCGCTCGTGAACTGCTTCGTGACCGAGCCGATGCGGTACACGGTCTCGGGCGTGGCCGGGACGTCGTTCTCGAGGTCCGCGAAGCCGTATCCTTTCGCGAGGACGGTACGGCCATTTTTTACCACGGCCACGGAGACGCCAGCGGTTCGCTTCTCGGAAACGGCGGCGTTGGAAACCGAGTCGATGTAGTGGACGAGCGCGCGCGTGTCCTGCGCGCCGGCGGCGGACGAGAGCGCGAAGGTGAGCAGCGCGGCACCGTACGTGTGGCGCATGAGCAAGGTCAAGGAGTGGGGTTCCCGTTCGACACGAGCGCTGCAATGTGTCGGCGGTGCGGGATCATGTCCATGACGCGGTGACCCTGAACCCCACGGGCCGTTCAGCGCTCCAGCGCGCCCGATAGTGCCGCTGCAATCCCATATGTCAGAGTCGTCGCCAGCCGTGCCTGCCGATCTTGTCATGTTCGACCGTCTCGGTGGATACGCTGAGTTTTCGACACACCCGGCGCTAGACGTCGAGCTCACCTCTGAAACACGGTCGCCTGAGCCTGTGCGAAGAGAGACGGGCCTACGGCTCGAAGAATCCCTTCGGCGTTTTTCCTTTCAGAAACGGCTCGATGAATCCGTGGAGCAGATCGACCTGCGTGATGATGGCGGTGTGTGACGTCGCCGGCAGTATGGCGAGGCGCGATGCCGGGAGCGGTTTCCCCATGTCGCCCATCACGCCGCCGCCGAGCAGCCGAAACAGCGCGACAGAATGCTCGAGCGTCGTGACGTCGGCGTCGCCGGCGATGACGAGCACCGGTGTCTTCAACGCTTTCACGTCTGCTTCCCAGGCCATCGGCTCTTTCTCGAGCGCGATCAGCTTCCTCGCCAGCTCCGGGAAGCCATTCGGATTTGCCGCCAGCTTCGGATACTCCTTCGCGAATGGCATCCCGCTGATCATCTCCACCGTCATCTGCGGGATCGCTTCCGTGAAAGCGGGCTGCCATCCCTTGAGGTCGTACGCGGCGGACGCCGCGACGAGCTTGTTCACCTTCGCGGGATGCCGGATGGCGAGCTGCAGGCCGACCTCCGCGCCCATCGAGTAGCCGAACACGTCTGCCTTCGGGAGACGCACCGAGTCCATGAATGCGGCGACGTCGTCCGCCAGGTTCGGGTACGTGATCGGGCGGGCGATGTCGGTCGTCCGGCCGTGTCCCTGCAGCTCGACCGCGTAGACCCTGTGCGTCCTGGCGAGCCTGGGGATGATCGCGCCCATCGACGGAATGTTCATGTAGGCGCCGTGCAGGACGACCAACGGATCGCCGGTGCCGGAGACTTCGTAATACATCCGCATGCCGTTGACGTTGACGCGACGACCGACGGCCTGCGCCTCCGTTACAGTGGCGCCCGTGACGAGCAGCGCTGCGGCAATGAGGGACTTGTTAGGCATGGATGCGATCCTCACGAGTCAGTGCAGGGCAGGGCTGACGCGATCCCTGCCCCGTCATTGAAGAACGAACGCGATGGTCATCGAGAGATGTATCACGAGAACCAGCGTCGCGAACGCTGAGCTGTGCGGTGCTGGCCGTAGAGCCGGTATCGACCGGCAGCGCACGTCCGTCCGGACAGCATGTCATTCCGATATGCTCGCGAATTTCAGATGAGTCACGTTCGGCGCCGCGACAGTCTCGACCAGGCCGAGGCCGTGCAGGTCGCCGACATTGTCGAACAGGCGTTCGCCTCCGCCGAGCAGCGTCGGCACCAGGTGAAGCTGCATCTCGTCGACCAGACCGGCGTTCAAATACTGCTGCGCGGCCCGCGCGCCACCCGCCAGCGCGACATCCTGCCCGCCCGCCGCGCGCCGCGCCTGCTCGAGCGCACTCTCGATCCCATCGGTCACGAACGTGAAGCTCGTCCCGCCCTCCATCATCAGCGGCTCGCGCGCGTGATGCGTCAGCACGAATACGGGATGATGAAACGGCGGATTGCGTCCCCACCAGCCGTTCCATGGATCCGTGTCGCTCCACGGGCCCGGATGGCCGCCGAACATGTTACGGCCCATGATGGTCGCGCCGATGTTGGCGAGCTCTTGCTCCACCACCGCCGTGCTCACGTTCACCTCGCCATCCTTCTTGCCGTGTGCGCGCCGCCAGATCTCCAGCGCGACCACCCATTCGTGCAGCTGCTCCCCGCCAATGCCGAGTGGCTGCTGCACACTCTGGCTCGGACCGGCAACGAAGCCGTCCAGCGAGACGGAGATCCTGAATCGAAGCTTCGACATGGAGTTACCTGCTGATCCGACGTTCGTAGGTGAACGGTGACGGCGTCATCGCGTCCGCCCATTGTCGCGTCGAACGGGCTCCCCTGAAATCGACCAAGCTACGAAACCGCCCGTCATCACGAATCGGACCAACCCTCTTCACTGGCCTTCAGGCGGCTGCCATAGCTCGACCTTGTTTCCCTCCGGATCAACGACCCACGCAAACTTCCCGTACTCGGATTCGTCGATCTTCTCGAGCACATTGCAGCCTTCTTCCTTCAAGGCCTTGACCAGAGCGTGGAGGTCCTCCACCCGGTAGTTGACCATGAAGGGAGCGGAGCTCGGAGCGAACTGCTGACTTTCCTGCGGCGTGATCAGCCAGGCGGTTGTGCCTGCAACCGGCTTCCCCTCGCCGTCGGTCCAATCGAAGGCGGCTCCGCCCCAAGGCTGGACATCGATTCCCAAGTGCCGCTTGTACCAGGCCTGCAGTGATGGAGCGTCTTTGGCCTTGAAGAAGACGCCGCCGATGCCAGTGACTCGCTTCATGTCATCTCCGGTGGGCGGTGGTGGTGAGAGGAATGGTCCGTCGGCCGCCTAACGCTCAGCCAGGCTGCGGGCGGGTCGAATCGGAGCGCGGAAAGAGGCCGTGCCACTCCGAGAATCACCCGACCGCTGCAGAGGTCGTTAGGCAGGCGGCGCGAGTCCGACATTATTGGCGACCAGCGATGACGAGCAGGACTACGGCGAACAAGCGCGCCGAGCGTCATTGCGGGTCGCGGCGCTTTCCAGATGCCAAGAGAACCAGGTCGCCGCTGATCGTCAACGTGTGTTCTGCGTGACGCGCGGTCAGTCTGCGGAGGCACTCGGCCCCCGGCGAAGCATCCCCGATGCGACGAGACTGAGAATCAGCCCGACCGGAAGAGGCTCGAGCAAAACCATCGGCACGCGGTACCAGGGGTTCTTATAGCTCTCAGCGAACTCGTCCAGCTTCTTCTGCGTCGCCGCGAGCTCCGCCTCGGGCATGCCATCGGCGCGCGCCTCGGCCATGATCCGTGCGGAGTACTTGTCGGTGAAGTCGGGCATGTACGTCCTGGACATCACTTCCCAGGCCGCGACGTAACAGAGCGATCCGATGGCCGTGATCGCGAGGCCGATCAGGAACGCTCGCCCGAAGGTGACCTGGCCGCCTCCCTCGCCATCCCGGTACGCCCGGATCCCCAGGAAGATCATCATGAAGCCAATGAGCATCGTCGTGTAGCCGAGCACGATGCCCATGTCTCCGATCTTGTCGACGAACGGAATCGTGAGGAACATCAGCGCGGCGAGAATGACGCCGGCGAAGATGCCGTACTTCCAGATGACCTGTTTCATGCGGGCTCCGTGCGTTGGGGGACGCGCGATTCTACAGCGCCGTAGCGTCCCCTCGCGTCACCGAAATGGGTGATTTTCGCCGAATTTCGCGAATTCTCGTGCGAGCGAGGGTCTATTTCGCCGCGCCGCGCAGATGATGCTCGAACCACCTCACCATTCCGGCATTGGCACGTGTGAAATCGGCGCCATCGAACCGGTGTCCCGCGCCTTCGATTCGGATGAACGATGCCGGCACGCCCGCCTTCGACAACGCCGCGTACATCGTCTCCCCTTCCACGATCGGGACGACCCTGTCCGCGTCGCCGTGCACGATGAGCGACGGAGCCGCCCCGGCGGAGACGAAGCGAATCGGTGAGTACTGCGCCGCTTCGGCCTCCGTCAACGTGGTGGCCGGGAATGCTCGCCTGTTTTCCCATCGAGAGAGATCCGTGGGCGGAAAGTACGCCACCACGGCGGCGACGCGACTGGATTCTCTGAGCACGACATCGGAGGCCGATGGATCCCCGGAGTCGGCTGTCGTCCCGAGCAGCAGCGCGAGCTGACCGCCGGCGCTGCTGCCAAACACGCCAATGCGGTTGGGGTCGACCGCGTACCTGTCCGCGTGCTGACGGATGAAGCGGATCGCGCGGCGCATGTCCGCAACGATAGCGGACATGGGGTACTCGGGCTGCTGCCGTGTCTCACGGCGAATACGGTGAACCCCTTCTCGTTCAGCGGAGGATAATATGCGGCGATGAAACCGCCCATCTCCACGCTCGATTGCCACCCGCCGCTCACGATCGAGATGACGCCGGCGCCGTTGGGGTGTGCCGGACGGTAGACGTCGAGCGTCAGGGCGAGGCCATCCTTGTGCCCGTACACCACGTCGGTGATCACCGAAGGCTGGCGCGCCGGCTCGGGCGCACCGGCAAGGCCAGGCGCCGATGGTGCACACGCGCCCGTGAGGAGAGCGGCACGTACGACGAACGTGCGCATGCGGTCGCTCCTTCGCACGGACATCGCGCTACTGCTGCCTAACGACTTCGTAGTCGCCCCGCCGTGCCCCTTCGCGGACGGTCCATCCGGGCGCGGCCTTGAAGGTCCATCCGTCTCCGGAAAAGGTCACGTCGTCTCGCCGAACCGGCGCCGGTACTCGTCGCGTGCGGCCATCACTCGCGAGCAGCACGCCCTTCTCGGCTTCGAGCGTGCCCCAGGCTCCCGAGACACGATACGAGTTGAAATACACGGTCCCGCTGCCTGGAATCACGGTCGCCCCTCTGGAGTCGGTGTAGCCTCCTCCTCCACCGGGGACCACGAGCACCGGCCCGTCGACGAATCGCCGCCGCAGCTCGTTGATACGATCCTGACGCAACCGCTCGCGCTCCTGCTCGGCCGCGCGAAGCTCGACGCCCCCGTACGCGACGGCGGCGCGTTCGGCGTCGTTCGCCGGTCGAACGGCGAGCGCGTTCATCAACAGGATGCCAAGGTCGTCGTTGCTGCGTAGCGCGCGCTGCCACCCCGGCGATGCCTCATCGAGCAACAGACCATATGCCGGCCCGGACGCATAGGCGAACGTGCGGATGAAGCTCTCCCCTTTTTCGAAACCCGCGAGTATTTCGAGCGCGCTCGCTGTCGCGTCGGCCCTCGATGATGCCGCGAGAACGGTGCCGGCATAGCTCGCGGTCCCTTCGTTGAGCTCCAAAGCTTGCTCGTTCTCTGCGGCCGCCGGGTAGATGCGGCGCCGCGCCTGCCGGAACGCCAGCGCGTCGCGAACGGCGGCGTTTCGCCTCTCTCCAGACTCCCCGAGTGCCCGCGCGAGCGCGCGCCATTCGAGCCGCAGCCAATAACGTCCATCGACTGCGTCGAGGTGTTCATTCTTCGGGTCCGGCACGACCAGTCCAAGCCGCGACTGCACTCCGTGGAACAGCTCATGGAGCAGTACTTCGTTCCGGCTCTGCGCGGTTTTGTTGACCAGGTCGGCCCAGGCGTACGCGGCCCAGGTGACGCCGCCCCACTGGACCGGTCCGTTCACGAGACCGACAACTTGCGGCCGCGGCGCGTCCGGCGGCGGCTGGCTCGTAGCGAACGTCTGCGTCCGCATGTCGCCAATCACCATCGGTCCGCACAGCGACACGCCCCACAGCCGGCCTGCGTCTCGCTCGCACAGCCTCCTGGCGTCCTCGAAATAGCGCTGAGCAACTTGCGGGTCGACCTGTGCATTCGCAGTGGTTGCCGCGCCAAGCAGCACGAGCAGGAATAGCGCGTCGGCACGACACCGAATCCCCTTCGGCATGTTTCCTCCTCGAGAGCCTGCCGCGAAAGCATCGGCGCATGAATCCGACGCGTCGTCCTCAGCCTGCACCGGTGAGGTGGTCGGGCGAGAGACCGGTCATTGCACCATGCCGCATACGCCAGTTACCTGGGTCACGATATGCTGCATCTTCGGCGAAAAGCTGCAAGGCTTCGCGGCCCGAACTCGGCACCCCACGACGAACCCAGCTCTAACTGACGTTCTGACACAACCTTGCTCTAGAGCCTTGAACGTTCCCTGCGTTTATTCGGTGGAGGCTCGCAACACAAAACTCTACATAGAGGTTCGCCGGAGCCGAGCGTCGATACGTGCCATCACGGGCTGCGCGCGCTAGCGGGCGCATCGAGGGAGCGCCGCACCGCCAGAACCGAGAGACCCGGTCCGCTACTCGATGTGCCACGCGGGCGACGAATGCGAGGTTGCGTGCCATGTTAGAATCGTACCTACTCTCGAAGCTCCCCGGCTCACGCGGCATATTCGAACGAGACGATCCATGGCCAGCCTCATCACCAAGTTGAAGAACCAGGCGGCTGCGGTGACGGTCGACTACAACTTCCTCACGAACGGCGCGAAGGAGCAGCCGACGCAGAAGCGCCAGGTGATCGAGAGCCGGCTGAAGAAGAGCGAGGCGAATCTCAAGAAGATTCGCCTCGTCGTGCCGGCGGCAGCGAACTTCAACACGATCCGGGCGCTGCTGCAGAACGGCGCCGTGAACTACTTCCACAACTGGGGGGCTGGCTGGCAGCCGGCCGCGCTCGCCGAAGACAAGGTGCAGGAATTCAAGGCTACCCTCCTGATGTTCGAAGAGGTGCGTGTCAAGGCCGACGTCATCCGACCGTACCACGTCGGCGTGAAGGACGCCAGGTTCCCTCGCTTCAGCGCGGACTTCGCGGAGAAGCACGTCGCCGACTCAGTACAGTTCGCGCAGCAGAGGGCAATGGGGCGCTACCAGGCGAACAACGCCATCAGCGTCTCGACCTTCTTCCTGTCGGCGGATGCCGCGGAATTCCACAAGGAGGTGGAGCTCCTGCGGAACGCCGGGCTGTTCGTGGCCATCCACGCTCTGTTCGAGGCGAAGTCGATCAAGTATCGCCTCAAGAACAAGCAGATCCGGAGCATCGTGATCAGCTCGAAGCGGGACTACAGTCTCCTGAATTGCACCCAGGCCAACGGTTTCGTCCCGCAGCCTTTTCAACGCGAGGTTTACTACAGCTTCTGCTTCGTCGGCGCGAAGGGTGATTTCCTCGTCAACCACTACATCAAGAAAGCCGATCTGTTCACCGGGAACGATGGCTTGGTTGCAGGGTGGAAACATGTACCGCTCGACAAGCTGCTGAAGTTCTCCGGGATGGAGAAGAAACGGGCTGACATGGAGGCCGCCGTCACAGGGGCGCACGTCGCACGCGTCTACGTCGAATTCGGCGCCTTCGAGGATGCAGACCTCGCGTGAGCGAGGGGGGTGACGCGAGCTGATTTTCCGTGCGCGCGGGTGCGACCGGTCGCCGACTCCTGCGTCCCCGACTCGGCTCTCGGGGGCGTTAGATGTGGAAGACGACGTAGGCCAGAATGGGCCCGGGCTCTGGTGGGAACGGTAGCATTCGCGGTGCTGTCCCCCACGCCGTCCACTCGGCCTGGTAGTCTACGCAATCGAGCAAGCCGAGCATGCGGCGCAGCACCACCATGTGGTCAGTGCCGTTCGCCCGCTTGTACCCGAGGCCGACGGCGTGCCCGATCTCCACCGTTTGGTTCACGAACGCTGCTGCCTCCGCGGGCGTCGCGAACCTGCGAGCCTGGATGCCAACGTCGCCGGCATCGCGGAACAGCTCGAGGGCGTCGTCCATGGTGGCGGTGTCCTGCATCATTGTCTCGGTGTGCTTCGCGAGCTCGTTCGTCGTCTGGTTGTGCAGCGCGGCGACTGTGCAGAAATAGCAATTCTGCTGCTGGCCGAAGCTGTTCACATGCAAGAACGGTTGCCGGAAGTCAGCCCAACCTGACATGGCACGTCTCCAGTCGGTGAAAGGGTGGTCTGGCTGACTCAGCGGGCGCCGGAGCTGAGCGCGATGGCGCGCACGTTCACGGAACCGTCGCGCTGTTCGCCCGCGCCAGCGATGTCACCAGGTGAGCGAGCACCGCTGCCACAACCAGGCGGCGCACTCACGGGACCTGCGTGCCGAACAGCCGGCCCACACCGGCTGAAGCGGCCATTGCCAGCGCACCCCAGAACGCGACCCGGAAGGCACCCCGTCCCATCGAAGCACCGCCCACCCGCGCGGCCACCGCTCCGAGAACGGTCAACAGGATCAGGGCACTCGACGTCACGATGCGGGCGAGCCACGGGGCCGGCACCAGCGCCGCCACCAGGACCGGGAGCGCGGCGCCCACCGCGAACGCAACCGCCGACGCGAGCGCAGCCTGGAGTGGACGGGCCGCGGTCGCCTCGGACAGGCCGAGCTCATCGCGTGCATGGGCTGTGAGCGCGTCTCGCTCCATCAACTGGTCGGCGACCTGCCGGGCGAGTTCGGGGGTCAGTCCGCGAGCCTCATAGATGCCGATCAGCTCGGCCTTCTCCGCGTCTGGCATTGTGGCCAGTTCGTGGCGCTCGCGGGCCAGGTCGGCGGTCTCGGTGTCCGCCTGAGAGCTGACGGAAACGTATTCGCCGGCAGCCATCGACATCGATCCGGCGACGAGGCCGGCGACGCCGGCGACGAGGATGGCGGAGCGCCCGGTGCCGGACGCCGCGACGCCGACGATCAGGCTCGCAGTCGAGATGAGGCCATCATTCGCGCCGAGTACTGACGCGCGAAGCCACCCGATGTGCGCGGTGCGGTGGCGTTCGTAGTGGCGCCGGTTGTCCATTGCCGCCGACCGTAACATCGTTGCCCAGTCACCGCAAGGACTCGGCATCTGAGCACCGTTGCTGAACTTCAACACCGCGAGGCGAGCCACGTTTCGAACACGGAGCAAGGCGACGTGTCGGCACGGCACGCGCTCCGTATTCTCGCCGCGTACCTCTGCCTAACGCTGATCCCGGCGATGCTGGCCGCCCGGCGGGCGGGATCGGCGGGGTCGGCGGAGTCGAGCTTCCTTCTCAGTGCGCACGTCGCGGGGCTGGGTCTCGCGGTGTACGCGGCGCGTCGCCTTGGACAGGCTCGAGGCACATGGGTAGACGCCGCGCTGGCATGGTTGCCGGTCGTCGCCGTGCCGTTCCTCTACGCGGAGCTCCCCGCGCTCATGGCGGGAATAGGGAGCACCTATCACGACGCGACGGTTCAGCGCTGGGAGCTCTGGCTCTTCGGCGGCTCGTCACCAGCCCGGACCTTCGCGCCCGCGGTTGCTCGCGCCACACCGCCGGCGGTGACGCTCGCGATCAGCGAGGTGCTGCACGCCGGGTATCTCTCGTTCTACGCGATCATCTATCTCCCCATCGTCATCCTGTTCGCTCGCGGAGATCGTGAGACCTTCGGGCGGGCGATCGCGGGCCTAACGACGATCTTCGCCGCCACGTACGTGGTGTTCGTGCTCTTTCCGGTTCAGGGGCCGCGCTACCTGTGGCCGGCCCCGACGGCGATACCCGACGGGGTGTTCCGCGCACTCGCCCGGCGCGTGCTCGAAGGCGGCTCCTCTCGCGGTACCGCGTTCCCCAGCGCGCACGTGGCCGTTGCGACGATGCAATCGCTGTTCGCGCTCCAGTGGCACCCGCCCTTCGGAGTTCTCCTGTCGGTGCTTACCGTCCTGCTCACGCTCGGGGCCGTCTACGGGGGGTACCACTATGCCGTGGACGTGCTCGGCGGAGCGATGGTTGGCCTGGCCGCGGGATTCGCGCTCCGCCGAGCCGGCACTGCTTCCGCACCTTGACCCGAGCGATATTTTCGCGCCGAATTGTCGCGTGTCTCGACTACTCGCCGTCATCGCTCTCGGCTATCTCCTCGGCTGTATCGTCGCGGGCTATTACGTCGCGCGACTGCTCGACGGCAGCGACATCCGTCGCACAGGGAGCGGTAACGCAGGCGCGCGCAACGTCGCGCGGGCTCACGGCTGGCTTGCGGCCGGGTTTACGCTGCTGGTCGATGCGGCCAAGGCCGCCGCTGCGGTGCTCATCGCCCGTGCGCTGTTGCCGGCCGAGTGGGGTGTCTGGGTGGCTCTCGTCGCCGTGATTGCCGGACACGTCTGGCCGGTCCAGCTCGGGTTTCGCGGAGGGAAGGGTGTCGCATCGGCACTCGGCGGACTTCTCACCGCGGACGCCACGGCTGCCGCGTTGACACTCGCGGTGGGGCTCGTCGTACTGCTCATCACCAGACGGTTCACCTTCAGCGGGCTCCTCGCGTTCGCGTTCGCACCCCTTTCGCTGCTCGTGCTCGATCGCGGTTGGCAGGCGGTCGTGCTCGCGACCATCGGAGTGGCCGTCGTGCTTCTCGCTCATCATCCACGCGCTGACGCACGCCGGCGCGCGGCGTTCGCGGAGACCGTCCAATGACAACGGCCGTCGAACCGCTCGTGTACAAGGCGGCAACCGAGCCATGGGAGCTCGAGCAGATTCACCGGCTGAACTACCGGACCTTCGTCGAGGAGATTCCGCAGCATCAGGCCAACCAGACGCGCCGGCTCGTCGACAAGTTCGATGGGGAGAACACGTACTTCATCTGCCGGCGCAATGACGCGGTCCTCGGCATGGTGGCCGTTCGCGGCACGCGGCCCTGGTCGCTCGACGCGAAGCTGCCTAACGTGGACGACTACCTGCCGCCGGGCCGCCGCTTCTGCGAGGTTCGGTTGCTCGCTGTCGCTCCCGGTCACCGCGGCGGGCCGATCTTCCGTGGACTCATGGGCGAGCTGGTGCGACATGTCGTGGAGATGGGGTTCGCGGGCGCGGTGATCTCGGGGACCGTGCGGCAGCGGCAGCTGTACGACCACCTCGGGTTCATCCCGTTCGGCCCGCTCGTGGGGAGTGCCGACGCGCCTTACCAGCCGATGTACATCACGATCGAGGCGCTGCGCGAGCTTCGCGTGCCGTTCACACGTCCCGCACGCACGGCCGATCCACCCGCTGCCGTCAGCTTCCTCCCCGGTCCGGTGGACATCCACCCCGACGTCCTCGCCGCACTCGCGACCCCTCCGGTCTCGCACCGCGACACGGCGTTCCTCACCGAGCTCGCGCGGGTGAAGGAGACGCTGTGCGCGATGGTGGGCGCGTCGAACGTCGAGATCCTCCTCGGCTCCGGGACGCTCGCAAATGACGTCGTGGCCGGCCAGCTGTCACGACTGAGCGGACCCGGACTGGTGCTCGCGAACGGTGAATTCGGCGAGCGGCTCATCGACCATGCGACACGCGCAGGACTCGTGTTCGGCGCGGAACGGTACGCGTGGGGCGTACCGATCGACCGTGCCGCGATCGACCGCGCGCTCACGAGACACGCGGGCGCTCGCTGGGTGTGGCTCGTTCATCTCGAGACATCGACCGGCGTGCTGAACGACGTGAGCGACCTCGTCGTCCGGGCAAGTGAGCGTGGCATCGAGGTCGCGGCCGACTGCGTGAGCTCGGTCGGCACCGTGCCGGTGGACGCCAGTCGTCTTCGGTTCGCCACGGCGGTGAGCGGGAAGGGGATCGCGTCGCTTCCCGGGCTCGCGATGGTGTTCCACCGCGGTGCGGTGGCGCGACATCCGCGATTACCTCGATACATCGACCTCGCGTTGTACGCCGAGGCCGACTCGGTGCCGTTCACGCAATCGTCGAACCTGGTGCGCGCTCTCGCCGTCGCCGCGCGGCGCACGCTCGCCCGTGGTCGGTTCGGCGACCTGGCGCGGTTGGCGCCGTGGCTCCGGCAGGAGCTTCGCGCGCGCAGGCTGACGGTCGTCGCACCCGACGCGGTTGCCGCGCCAGGAATCGTCACGATAGCGTTAGCCGAGGGCGAGTCATCGCTACAGCTGGGCGATGCGCTTCGCGCTCGCGGCTTCGCGGTCAACTATCGGAGCGGGTACCTGCAGCGGCGCAACTGGATTCAGATCGCGCTCATGGGCGAGTGCTCGCGCGAGAAGGTGCGTCGTCTGCTCGCGGCGTTGGACGAAACTCGTCAGCGCTTCTCGAACACGTAGATCGTTCCGCCGCGCGGTCGCATGGGTACCCGTCCGCGGAATCCGCGGCGCCTCAGGTCGCGCGCGAGCATCTGCATGAGGAAGCCGTGCCCGACGACGAGCACGTTGTCGCCGTCGTG
>Ga0075420_100000996_pt1 | contig 23504 bp, 21 predicted proteins | sample SoiMetdeltSBSDD4_FD_75296 | JGI IMG/M metagenome (GOLD analysis project Ga0075420, IMG submission 75296) | Bulk soil microbial communities from a Populus tree surrounding site in Tennessee, USA - Soil MetaG P. deltoides SBSDD4 | ecosystem: Environmental > Terrestrial > Soil > Tree plantation...
CCACTGCCCAAAAGTTAAGGCTGTTGCGTAGGTTCTAGGCCGTTTTGAGGCTTGCTGCCCGCTGGTCACGATCCGGCTGCGACTCGTTCGACACGCCTGCGGTAGTCATGGATGTGAAGAAGCTCCTGCTAGGACATGGGTTGTCTAGGCCAACACGTCCAAACAGGAGCTTCAGTGCGGCATTCTGCCACGTCACGGACCGAGGTAGCGATGCCCGGTGCGGGCCTGCTCACTGACCACGGGGATGACGCCTCGCAGCTGCGACGCACGGTGATCGCGGGTCCAGGCGCACCGGTCCATGTCGCCGACACTGTGCTCGGCAGGGTCCTTGCCGCGGTGGCCGACGCGGCGGTGGTCACGTCCGGGCTCACCGCCGCGGGTCACACCGACCGGCGGCGTCGGGCTCTGACCGGCCTGGTCACGGTGGCGGCGGTCCTCGGGCTGTGCCTGTTTCGGCGGGAAAGCTACGACCTGGTCCTGGCCCGGGTCCTGCCCGCATCGCCGAGGCAGGCCATGGACGGTGGGCGCCCGAGCGGCCAGGCGCTGTCGGCCGCCCGGGCCCGGCTGGCACCGCGCACCATGCAGGAGGTCTTCGACCAGACCGCGGCCGTCATGCCGCCGGCGGGTGCGGAGTCGTACGCGTTCGGGTTGTTGCTCACCGCGTTCGACGGCACCGTGCTCGACCTTCCCGCGACCGGTGACCTCGCCGCCGAGTTCGCCACCCCGGCGGGGGGAAAGTACCCCCAGGCCCGTCTGGTGACCCTGGTGACCTGCGGCACCCGGTGGGTCATCGCCGCAGCCCAGGGCAGCAGCGCACACAGTGAACAACACCTCGTCGACCGGCTCGCCGACGCGTTAGCACCAGGCACCCTCAACCTCGCCGACCGCAACTTCTTCTCCATGGACCGGTGGATACGGTTCGCCACGACCGGGGCGCACCTGGCCTGGCGGGTCAAGAACGGCGTCAGGAGCCTGCCCGCCCGCATCCTCACCGTGCTGCCCGACGGCTCCGCCCTCGTGCGACTACACGAGTCCGACAGCATGCTCGCCCGCCGGCGGGCCAGGACCGGCGACAAGCGGCTGGCCCGACTACCCGACACGACCGCCCGCCTCGTCGAGTTCGCCCTCACCGTCACCGACGGACGCGGCCGGGCCCGGACCACCCGGTTCCGGATCCTGACCACCCTGCTCGACCACGAGCAGTACCCGGCCGGGCAGATCGCGGCGGTCTACGCCGAAAGATGGCAGGTAGAAGTCATCTACCTGCGGTTGAAGGCCACCCTGCGCGGGTCCGGAACACGGCTGCGCGGGCAGAGCCCCGCCTTGGCGGTACAGGAGATCTGGGGACTGCTCATCGTCTACAACGCCCTCGTACGCCTCGCCGTCGCCGCCGCCGTCGCGCTACGGGTCGACCCCGACGAGATCAACTTCGCCGCTGTCCTCGCCCTGGCCCGCACCAACACCGGTGCCAGCACGCAATGCACCCGCTGCGGGCACCTACCCGGCAACCCGGTCGACGACCTGGTCACTGCGATCACCGTCCAGCCCCGTAACCGCATCACCCGACAACGCACCAGCCCACGCACCACCACCCAACGACGCACCGAACGAACACGCAACGTCAGCTACACCATCGCTATTGTGACGCCGAATCTACGCAAAACCGAATGAACCGCGTTGTCTTTTGGGCAGTGACACCAGTCCTGATGCGGCGACAAACTGCGACCAGCCCGGTTCTCAGCCCGTGATGAAAAACTATTCCGGTGGCGGCCGGGAGTAGTTCTGATCATTTGTGGGCGCCGGTCACGGCCCCGGCCATGCCGAGTCCCGGCGCCACGAGCCAGCGAAGCCTGGACGCTGGGGGTCAGCGGGAGGCTGGGCGCCGCGAGCCAGCGGAGCCCGGGTGCTGCGTGGCGGGGAGCAGCTCGTTGAGCGAGCCGGACCGGAAGGCCTCGACGACAACCGGCAGGCCGGCGAAGCCGGCGGCACGGATGGCCTCGTGCAGGCTCTCGTCGGCCCGGGCCAACGCGACCAGCTCCGCGTCCACCTCCAGCCGCACTGTGTCGCCGAGGTCGCGCACCCGCAGGTCGCGCACGTTGTGGCCACGCAGCCGGTCGCGCGCGGCCACCTCCGCCCGCTCCACCCGCGCCAGGCGTGCCGGCGTGATGGCGATGCCGTACGCGATGCGGCTGGACAGGCACGCGGCGGCCGGCTTGTCCCAGGTCCGTAGCTGCCATAGCCGCGCGACCGCGCGCACCGCCTGCTTGTCGAGGCCGGCGTCCGCCAGCGGGGTCCGCGCTCCCCGCTGCGCCGCCGCCCGGATGCCCGGCCGGAAGCCGGCCACCACATCGGATGCGTTGGTGCCGGTCGCGACGCTTGCGAAGGCGTGCTCAGCAGCGAGGCCCAAGGCCGCGTCCAGCAGCGTGCTCTTGCAGAAGTAGCAGCGGTCGGCCCCGTTGTCCCGGTACCCGGCCACGGCCAGCTCGTCCGTTGCCACCACGTGGTGTGCCGTGCCGAGCTCGGCGCAGAACCGCCGGGCGGCCTCCAGCTCGGCCGCCGGCAGCGAAGCGGACGCCGCCGTCACCGCCGCGACCTGCCCGGCGCCTAGCGCGCGCACCGCCGCGGCAAGAACCACGCTGGAGTCGACACCGCCGGAGAACGCGACCAGCGTCCTGCCGTAGTGTCGCACCTCGTCGACCAACCGGCCGGCGACGACGCGGGCCTGGCCATACTCGGTCACACGCCGCTCCGGGTGCCGTACAGGGGAGATCAGGTGGCTCAACCGTACAAGGTGGACCCCCAGCCGGCGGACGGCGGCCTGGTGGACCTCGGCTTTGCCCGCCTGGACGTGCAGCGTGCGGACCGCACCGGTGACCCGGAGGTGGTCTTCGGCGCCGGTAAGACGCCCGAGCAGGTGGTGGCGGTGCTGAGCGCCCTGCGCGCCGCGCACCCGGACCGCGCGGTCCTCGCCACCCGCCTGTCCGGCGAGGCCCGCGCCTGGTGCCGGCAGCGCCTGCCCGAGGCGGTCGTGGACGACCTGGGACGGCTGGCCGTGCTCGGCACCGCGCCCCCACCGTCGGGCCGGGTCGCCGTGGTGGCCGCAGGCACCGCCGACCTGCCGGTGGCCCGGGAGTGTGCCACCACGGTCACCGTCTTCGGCGCGTCGCCTGAGCTCATCGTCGATGTCGGCGTCGCCGGCCTGCACCGCCTGCTGGCCCAGCTCGACCGGATCACGGCCTGTGACGCGGTGGTGGCCATCGCCGGCATGGAGGCCAGCCTGCCCTCGGTGCTCGGTGGCCTGGTGGGCGCCCCGCTGATCGCGGTGCCGACCAGCGTCGGGTACGGCTGGCACCTGGACGGCGTGACCGCCTGGCTGGCGACGGTCAACAGCTGTGCCCCGGGCGTGCTGACGGTCAACGTGGACAACGGGTTCAGTGCTGGGGTGGCCGCGGCCCGGATCGCGCGCCGCAGCAAGGTGCCGGCATGAGGACGCTGTGGGTCGACCCGCGCCACGGCGCCGCCGGAGACATGCTGCTGGCGGCGCTGCTGGACGCCGGCGCGGACCTCGGCGCGGTCCGCGCCGCCCTCGCCGCCCTGCCGGTCGAGGCCGTCACGGTCCAGGTGGACCAGGTCCGCCGGTTCGGGTTCCGTGCCGCGCTGGTGTCGGTGACCGCGCCGCCGAGCGACGTCCACCGCGACCCGGCCGCACTCGTCGACCTCGTCACCCGCGCCAACCTGCCGGAACCGGTACGCCGCTTCGCCGCCGCCGTGTTCCGCCGGCTCGGCGAGGCCGAGGCCCGGGTGCACGGCGTCGCCCTGTCCGAGGTGCACCTGCACGAGGTCGGGGCGCTGGACGCGGTCGCCGACGTGGTGGGCTGCGCGGTGGCGCTGCACGACCTCGGCCTGCTGGACGCGGCCGACCGCGTGGTCGGCCCGGTAGGGGTGGGCTACGGGACGGTACGCACCGCCCACGGAGCCCTGTCCGTGCCGGCACCGGCGGTGCTGGAGATCCTCACCAGCGCCGGTGCCCCGATCGCGGCCCACCCGGCAGAGCTGGAGCTGTGCACCCCGACCGGCGCCGCCCTGCTCGCCACGCTGGCGACCGGGTGGGGCCCGCCGCCTGGCTGCACCCCGGAGGCGGTCGGTGTCGGCGCCGGCCACGCCGACCCCCGCAGCCACCCCAACGTGGTACGGGTCCTCGTCGGTGCGGCCGGCGGCGACCCGCCGGACTGGACCACGGCCGCCCTCTACCGGGTCGACACCACGATCGACGACATGGACCCGCGGCTCTGGCCCGAGCTGCTGGACTCGCTTCGCGAAGCCGGCGCGGCCGACGCCTGGTGCACCCCGGCGACGATGCGCAAGGGACGCCCCGGCCAGGTGCTCAGCGTGCTCACCTCAGCCACTGAGCTGGACCTGGTGTGCCGCATGGTGTTCGAGCGCACCACGACCCTCGGCGTGCGGGTCTCCGCGGTGCAGCGGCTCAGCCTGCGCCGGGAGGCGGTCGAGGTGCCCGTCGGCGACGCCGTGGTGCAGGTCAAGCGCGGCTACCTGGGTGACCGGCTGGTGACCGTGCAACCCGAGTACGACGACGTGCTCGCCGCCGCGCACCGCACCGGCCTCGCGCTACCGCAGCTGCTGGCCCTGGTCCGGCGTACCGCCGAGCGGCAGGCGGCCACCCCACGGCCGCGCACCTGACACTCCCGGCCGGAGACCCCCGCCCCGGTACACCGGCCGCCTCCCGGCGGATGCCCCCGCGTGGATGCCCATCGAGGCTAGGGCCATCGAAGGGTAGACATGGTGATCAGCGTGGATACAATTCATCGCGTGCGGAATCAAGCTGCCACGGAGAGTGACATTGGCATGATCAACCCGGCCCCGCCTGGCGCGGGCGCCGGGACGCAGGTCCAGCAGCGACCTGTGCACGGTCCGCACGACCCGTACCCTCCCGGCGATGCCAGCCCTGCCTACGGCACTGGCTTCGTCGGCTCGGCCCTGGGCGGACGCTGGCTGCGGCAGCGGCTGCGCCCGGAGGAGGTCGTCTACCTTCTGTTCGCGCTCACGCTGCTGGGGCTGGCCATCTACACCGGACAGGGCCACGCCTCACTCGCCGCGCTGCTGGCCACCCCGACGGCTGCCGTCTCCGTCGGGGTCGGGATCGGTCTGGTGCTTGCCGTCGCGGCCTACCGCACGCGCGCACCACGCGTACCAGCGGGACCCGTCGGGCTCGCCGTGGCGGGCGCCGGGACGACAGCAGGCGACCGAGCGGCAGAGGGCGGCCAGACGGCGGCGGGCGACCGAGCGACAGCGAGCGACCGGGTACGTACGGCCGGTCGGGCGGCCGCGGTCCGCAGGGTGCGCGCGGTGCTGGCTGACGCGGTCCTCACGCTGCGGTACGCGGCACTGGTCCTGGCGTGGGTGGTCTTCTACGCGGTGCTGCACGACATCACGCCGACACTGCACCCGAAGGTCGTCGACGGGTGGCTGGTCGCGGCGGACCGGGCGCTGTTCGGCACCGACGTCAGCCGGTGGCTCAACGACCACCTCGGATCGGCGGCGATGACCCAGGTGATGACCTTCTGCTACCTCAGCTACTTCGTCACTCCCGTGGTCTACTCCGCCTGGCACTACTACCGCGGCAACCGCACCGCGTACCACGACTTCGCCCTGTCCGTGGCCTTCCTGGGCGTGCTCGGCTACTCCGGCTACGCGCTCGTGCCGGCCGTGGGACCGCACATCTACCAGGCGTCACTCTACCCAGACCCGATGCCGGGCTCCGGCCTCCTGATCGAGACGGTGCGGCTGATCCAGGGTGACGCCCGGGACGCGTTCCCCAGCCTGCACACCGGGTTCACCATCGTGCTGCTCTACCTGATGTGGCGCGACGTGCGCGGCGCGTTCTGGGTGTACCTCCCGATCGGCCTCGGCCTGCTGCTGTCTACTGTGTACCTGCGCCGGCACTACGTCGTCGACCTTCTCGCCGGCGTGGCGATAGCGGTCATCGCGATCGTCGCGGCCGTCCGGCTCAACCGACGCTGGTACGCGCGCCCCGCGGGCCGACCCACCAGAGACCGCGGCCTGAGAGGCCGCCAGCTCCGGCAAGCCCCGCCAGCCGATCGATAGCCATGCCCGGGTGGCAGTTCCGCTGATATCCGCTTCTGGTGAGTTAGCTAGCCAGACGCTATCGTGTGGCTACCCTGAGCCCGGCCAGGTCGACAGGAGGCGCTGTGCCAGACCGAGGACCTGCTGGCGAACCCGCCGGCCAGGTGGACTTCACGCTGACCGACGGCCACGTGCTGCTCACCGGCGGGACCGGGTTCCTCGGCCAGGCGACGCTCGAGCGCCTGCTCTCGGACTACCCGGACACCCGGGTGACGATGCTCATCCGGCGCCGTGGCACCATCCCGGCGACGACGCGGCTCGCCGGGCTGGCGCGCAAGCCGGTCTTCCGTGAGCTGCGCCGCCGGTTGGGGCCGGGCGGCGTGGCCGCCCTGCTGGCCGAGCGGGTGAGCGCGGTGGAGGGCGACCTCACCGACGCCGTCCCGGTGCTACCGGAGGGGCTCACCGCGGTCATCCACTGCGCCTCGACCGTGTCGTTCGACCCGCCCATCGACGAGGCCTTCGCCATCAACGTGCAGGGCACCGTCAACCTGTACGAGGCGGTGCAGGCGCTGGCCGACCGGCCACACGTCGTGCACGTGTCAACCGCGTACGTGGCCGGCGCGCGCAAGGGCGTGGTGCCGGAGGCGCCGCTCGACCACGCCGCCGACTGGCGCGTCGAGCTCTCCGCGGCGCTGGCCGCGCGGGCCGAGGCTGAGCGCGAGTCACGCCGTCCGGAGGTGCTGCGCAAGCTGCTCGCCACCGCCCGGGCGGAGCAGAGCAAGGCCGGCCCGCAGTCCACCGCGCAGTCAGCGGAGCGGGCCCGGCGGGAGCGGGTGAGCAAGCGGCTCGTCGACTATGGACGCCTGCGGGCGCAGAGCCTGGGCTGGCCGGACGTCTACACGTTCACCAAGGCCCTCAGCGAGCGGGTCGCCGAGGAGTACGCTTGCTCGGCCGGCCTGTCCGTCTCAGTCGTCCGGCCGGCGATCGTGCAGAGCTCGCTGCGGCACCCGTTCCCCGGCTGGTTCGACTCGTACAAGATGGTGGACCCGATCATCCTGGCGTACGGCCGGGGGGTGCTGCCTGAGTTCGCCGGCCTGCCCGACTCGGTCGTCGACATCGTGCCGGTCGACCTGGTCACCAACGCGATGCTCGCGGTCACCGCGGTGGTCCCTCCCCAGGGGAGCCCGCTCTACTACCACATCGGCACCAGCTCCCGTAACCCGCTGACGATCCGGGCACTGGACGAGAACATCCGCGTCTACTTCCGCCGGCACCCCATCCCGGACAGCGGGCGTGGCCACATCCTGGTCCCCACCTGGCGGCTGCCCGGCGCGCACAAGGTCGAGCGGATGCTGCGCACCGGCGAGCGGGCGGTGTCGCTGGCAGAGCGCGCGCTGCTGCGGCTGCCCTCCTCGCCGTCCACGCGCCGGTGGATGTCGCGGGTGCACAAGGAGACCCAGCGCCTGGAGGTGCTGCGCCGGCTGTCCGACCTCTACTCCGTCTACGCGGAGGTGGAGGCGATCTACACCGACCGCAGGCTGGCCGCGCTGCACGAGCAGCTTCCCCCCGAGCGCCGCGAACGCCACGGCTTCGACGTGACGGAGATCTCCTGGACGCACTACATGCAGGAGGTGCACTGCCCGGCCATCACAGCGCTGCAGCGGCAGGCCCCCAGCCGTCCGGTGGCACGCGACGACCAGCTGGACCTACCCGAGAGCGGCGACATCCTCGCCATCTTCGACCTGGAAGGCACCGTCCTGGCGTCCAACCTGATCGAGGGCTTCCTGTGGGCCCGGCTGCTCGACCTGCCGCACTCCTCCTGGGCCGGCGAGCTGGCCGAGCTGGCCGCGGCGGTGCCCCGCTACCTGCGCGCCGAGCACCGCAGCCGGGGGGAGTTCATCCGTACCTTCATGCGGCGCTACAGCGGCGCCTCCGAGGCCGCGCTGCGGCGGCTGGTCGAGGAGCGGGTCGGCGACGCGCTGCTGCGGCGGATCTACCCCGAGGCGGTACGGCGGCTGCGCGCGCACCGCTCGGCCGGCCACCGCACCGTGATGATCACCGGCACCGCCGACATCCTGGTCGAGCCACTGCGCCCGCTCTTCGACGAGGTGGTGGCGAGCCGGCTGCACGTACGCGACGGCGTGCTGACCGGCTTCCTGGCCGCGCCCCCGCTCGTGGGTGAGTCCCGGGTGGCCTGGGCCCGGGCGTACGCCGTCGCGGAGAACATCGACCTGAGCCGCTCCTATGCGTACGGCGACAGCTACTCCGACCGGCCGCTGCTGGAGGCGGTGGGCAACGCGGTCGCGGTCAACCCGGACCCGAAGCTGTTCCGGCACGCCAAGCGCAGCCACTGGCGGGTCGAGCGATGGGGCGAGCACACGTCGGGGCCGGTGTCGGCCCTGCTCGAGATGACCGGCAGCGCGCCGCGTGGAGGCCTTCGATGACCGCGGCACTGGAGTACCGGCGGGCGCCCGCCCGCTACCTGACCGCCCGTGGCGCGACGTCGACCCGGCTCGGCAGCCGGCTCTCCGGCGTGCTCGCCAGCAACGTGGCGCCGCTGCGGCTGGTGAGCCGCGGCCGCCAGCCCGCTCCAGACGGGGGCTGGGCCCGGCTGCGCCCGCTGCTGGCCGGCATCTGCGGCTCCGACCTGGGCATGCTGACCGGCCGCTCCTCGCCGTACCTGTTCCCGGTGGTGTCCATGCCGTTCGTGCCCGGGCACGAGATCGTCGCGGAGACCCTCGACGAAACGCCGGACCTGCCCAAGGGGAGCCGGGTGGTGGTGGACCCCGTGCTCGCCTGCGCGGCGCGAGGGGTCCCCGCCTGCCGGTGGTGCGAGGTCGGGCAGCACAGCCGGTGCGACCGGGTCACCACCGGGCGTATCGCGGCCGGCCTGCAGACCGGCTTCTGCGCCGACACCGGTGGCGGCTGGAGCCGGACGATGGTGGCGCACGCAACCCAGCTGCACCCCGTCCCGGACCGCCTGGACAACGAGCGCGCGGTCCTGGTCGAGCCGCTCGCCTGCGCCATCCACTCGGTCCGCCGGGTGGACATCCCGCCGGGAGCGTCGGTGCTCATCGTGGGCGCCGGCACCGTCGGCCTGCTGACCCTGCTCGCCCTGCGCGAGCTCACCCCGGCCGGCGCGACCTACCTCGTCGCCAAGTACGGCCACCAGCGCGCCCGCGCCCGCGAGCTGGGCGCCACCGAGGTGTTCGACCCGGCCCGGGCGCCCCGCGCGATGCGCCGCGCCACCGGCGGGTCCCTGGAGCATCCGGTGTTCGGCGCGGAGTACCTGCTCGGCGGCGTTGACTTCGCCTTCGAGTGCAGCGGCAGCAGCAGCGGGCTCGACGCCGCGCTGCGCCTGGTCCGCGCGGGCGGCACGGTCCTGCTCTCCGGCATGCCCTCCGGCACCGTCGACCTCACCCCGGTCTGGTTCCGGCAGCTGCGGCTGGTCGGGTCGTACGCGTCGGACGGCGGCGGGGCGCCTCAGGACGGGCAGCCGAGCGACTTCGCCACCGCGGTCAGCCTGGCCGGCGACGCGCCACTGTCCGGGTACGTGGACGCGGTCTACCCGCTGACCCGGTGGCGGGAGGCGATCGGCCACGCCATCGGCGCCGGTCGCCTGGGCACCGTCAAAGTCGCCTTCGACCCCACCCGCGACTAGTGACCAGGGAGAACTGTGAGCAGGCCAGGCTTTGTCCTCGAGGTTGACGAGCGCACCCCTTCCCTGCTGGTCAACGAAGGTGACGGCTTCCGCCTCGAGCGCTTCCCGCTCGGCACCCGCGTGGTGTACCCGCCGGACGTGCTGCCCGGGCTGCGCGACGTCAACGGGGCCATCCGCCGGGCGCTGTTCAACCCGGTGGGCAGCGACCCGTTGCCGACGCTGCTCTTCCCGGGCATGCGGCTCACCATCGTCTTCGACGACATCTCCATCCCGCTGCCGCAGATGCAGACCCCCGACATCCGCCAGCGCATCATCGAGCAGGTGCTCGAGCTGGCCGCGGAGGCGGGCGTCGATGACGTGGAGCTGGTCGCGGCGAACGCCCTGCACCGGCGGATGACGCCGACCGAGCTCAAGCGGGCCGTCGGCGAGCGGGTCTACCGCGCGTTCTTCCCCGACCACCTGCGCAACCACGACGCGGAGGACCCGGACAGGCTGGTCCACCTGGGCCACACGAACCAGGGTGAGGACGTGGAGATCAACCGCCGGGCCGCGGAGAGCGACCTCATCGTCTACGTCAACGTGACGCTGACCGCGATGAGCGGCGGCCCCAAGTCGGTCTCGGTCGGGCTCGCCTCCTACCGCAGCCTGCGGCACCACCACAACGTCCACACGCTGCGCCACTCGCGCTCCTTCAACGACCCGCCGAACTCGGCGATGCACCACTCGTACGACCGGATGGCGGACGTGCTCGGTGAGCACGTGAAGATCTTCACGATCGAGACGACGCTCAACAACGAGGCGTTCCCCTCCCACGTGGGCTTCATGAACAAGCGCGAGTGGGAGTGGTCGCTGCTGGACCAGGCGTCGTACCTGAGCTTCAAGCGGGCCAACGACATGACCCCGCCGAAGCTGCGGCGGGAGGTCTGGCAGCGCAGCTACGCGCCGTACGGCGTGACCGGGGTGCACGCGGGTGACCCGGCCGTGGTGCACCCGCTCACCCTGGCCAACGTCCACCGGCAGCAGCTGACCGAGGTGGACGGTCCCAGCGACATCGGCATCTGGGGGCTGCCCTTCATCTGCCCGTACAACGTCAACTCGATCATGAACCCGATCCTGGTGATGTCCCTGGGCCTGGGCTACTTCTTCAACCTCTACCGCGGCCAGCCGATCGTGCGCCGTGGCGGGGTGGCGATCTTCTACCACCCGATGCCCAACGCGTTCCACCCGGTGCACCACCCGAGCTACATCGACTTCTTCGACGAGGTTCTCGCCGCCACCACCGACCCGGCCGCGATCGAGGCAAAGTACGAGCAGCAGTTCGCCACCGACCCGTGGTACATCCACCTGTACCGCAACAGCTACGCGTACCACGGCGTGCACCCGTTCTACATGTGGTACTGGGGCGCCCACGCGCTCGAGCACGTCGGCGACGTCATCTTCGTGGGCGCCAACCGCAAGGCGGCCGCCCGGATGGGCTTCCGGTCCGCGTCCACCCTCGCCGACGCCCTGGAGATGGCGAGCGACACCGTCGGCTCCAGCCCCCGCCTGACCTACCTGCACGCCCCGCCGCTCACGCTGGCGGACGTCCGGTGACCGGGCCGAGACGCCCGATGACCGGGCCGAGACGTGCGATGACCGGGCCGAGGAGAGCGCGATGAGCCTGATGAAGGAAGTAAGGACGCTCACCCGGGGCCGGGACTGGCGGGGCCGCACCCGTACGCCGCGCTCCGCCACGGCGTGGGAGCAGCCGGCCCCGCGCAAGGAGTTCGCCACCGGCTGGGCGCGCACGCCGGTGGCCAACGCGGTCCGGCTCGGCCTGCAGCGTGGCCTGCTCAAGTCGGTCGCCTGGTCACAGACCCGCCCGGTGGTCGAGGGGTTGGACTATCTCGACGGGCTGCGCGGTCCCGCCGTGTTCGTGGCCAACCACTCCAGCCACCTGGACGCACCGCTGGTCCTGGGCTCGGTCCCCCGCCGCTTCGCCCGTCGCCTCGCGGTGGGCGCGGCAGCCGACTACTTCTTCGACGTACGGTGGCGGGCCCTGGTCACCACGTTGGTGTTCAACGCGTTCCCGATCGAGCGGTTCGGCTCCAAGCGGCTGCGCAGCCTCGCGCCGGTGCTGCTCGACCGCGGCTGGAGCCTGCTGCTGTTCCCGGAGAGCAGCCGTTCGCAGGACGGTTGGATGACCTCGTTCCGGTTGGGGGCCGCCCACCTGTGCTGCACCCGCCGGGTTCCGGCCGTCCCGATCGCGCTACGGGGCACGTTCGGTGCCATGCCGCGCGGTCGGAACTGGCCGGTGCCGGGCCGGCGGAAGATCGTCATCCGGTACGGCCGTCCACTGTGGCCCGAGGCCGGCGAGGACGCGCGCCACTTCAACGAACGGCTCACCCGGGCCGTGGCGCGGCTGTGGGCCGAGGAGGACATCGGCTGGTACCAGGCCCTGCGCGAGGACGCCAAGGCGGTGGTGGTGCGGCCGGCCGGCCCGCCGGCCGCGGAGTGGCGCCGGCTGTGGGAGGCCACCCGCCCGCTACGGGACGAGCGCCCGCGCGCCGTCTGGCCCGGCAGCCGCCGGTAGGTGGTAGGCCGGGTATGTCGTAGGCCGGGTGGTCGGGGCCTCAGCTGGCCATCGTGGGCAGCGGCACCTGGCTGACCTGCACCGGTGTCACGGTGGTCACGGCCGGCTCGTCGGTGACCGTGGCTCGCGTGGCGGCGGTGAGCAGCGGAGCCAGCCCGGACACCTCGACCGTGAGCTCACCGCGTAGCTCATCCTCATCGGGTTGGCCCCAGACCGTATACCGGTAGTGCACGTCGGTGTCTGGCACGGCGGCCGATGTCAGCCACACACTCGGGCGGCTGCCGCTCGTCGCACCCCGCAGCACCGCGGCCGTGAAGGTGCGGCGCGGCGACGACGAGGGTATTGGTGAACGGCCGGGGCGCCGGCCGTTCGTCAAGAGATAGCCCGAGCCGGTCAGGGTCGCCGAACCGGCGCCGGAGAGGCTCGACGGCACCGTCGCCGAGCCGTTCGCCCGCCCCCTGCCGTCCCCGGCAGCCGGATCTGTCGGGCCGCCTGTCATCGACACATGGACCATGATGTCGCCGGCGCCGAGGTAGCTGAGCTGGAACGTCAGCAGGTGCAGGCAGTGCTGTTCGTCCACTGGCACGAGACTCGAGCTGAGCAACAGGCCCTCGGGCTCGTAGAACAGCGTGCTGGCGCTGGCGCAGGGCAGACGAACGGTACCCATCGGGTCCTTCCCCGTGTCCTCGGGCGGTCGGCCTCTCTCCTGACTGCTATGGATCTCGCCGCACTGTAGTCGTCCCCGGGGAGGAGGAACGGTGCCCCTCTCGCCTTGTGGACACCACCGCCAGGCCCGCGCGCCGCTTGCCGGGCCGGCAGGTCAGGCGGCGGATACCTCAAGCTTCTCCGCAGCCGGCACCGCCGGTGCGCCGGCTGGCGGGAGCCGGTGGGTGAACCGGGCGGGGATGCCCAGAGCGAACAGAGCGCCGACAGCGAGGACCGCAGCGGCGACGTAGTGGGCGGCGACGAGCCCGTCAACGAACGCCTGGCCTGTCTCGTACCCGCCGTACTCCGCGAACAGCGCCCCGGCCATCGACACGCCGAGCACGGTGCCCAGCTGCCGCAGCGCGTTCGACGTGCCCGACGCCACGCCCTCCAGGTCCGGTGGGGCGAACCCGATCGCCAGCTGCGCGATCGGCGCCAGGAACACCCCCAGCCCGACGCCGGTCACCACGAACGGCGCCACCAGGTTGACGTAGCCAAGGTCCGGGGTGGCGATGCTGGCGATCCAGAAGACCCCCACCGCCTGCAGCGCCAGGCCCGCCACCACCAGCGGCCGGCCCCCGATCCGGTCGGCCAGCCGGCCCGAGATGGGCGCGGCGAGCAGCGGCATCGCCGTCCACGGCAGCGTGCGCACCCCCGCCTCCAACGGCGAGAAGCCCAGCACCGTCTGGAGATACTGGGTGCCCAGGAACACGCACCCGAACACGCCCAGCGGCATGGCCACCGTCGCGACGCTGGTCAGGCTGAAACCGCGGCTGCGGAACAGCCGCAGCGGCAGCATCGGCGTGGCGGCCCGGGCCTGCCAGACCACGAACAGCAGCACCAGCAGCCCCCCGCCGACCAGCCCGGCCAGCACCTGGCCGCTGCCCCAGCCGTGCCCGTTGCCCCGCACCAGACCGAACACGATCCCGAACAGCCCCACGGTGACCAGTAGCGTGCCCACCGGGTCCAGCCGGCCCGCCCCGCCCCGGCTCTCCCGCACCAGCCACATCGCCGGCAGCAGCATCACCCCGATCGGCACGTTCACCCAGAAGATCCACTGCCAGGACATGCCCTCGGTAACCGCCCCGCCGATCACCGGCCCCACCGCCGCACCCAACCCGACCATCGCCCCCCACAGCCCGAACGCGTGCCCCCGCTTCTCGTGCGGCACCACGCTCGCCAGCAGCGTCAGGCTCAGCGGCAGGATCGCCGCAGACCCCAGCCCCTGCACCGCCCGGGCCGCCACCAACGCCTCGATGCTCGGCGCCAGCGCCGCCGCCGCCGATGCGACCGTGAACACCCCCAGCGCAATCCCGAACACCCGTCGCCGCCCGTACCGGTCCCCCAGCGCCGCCGCGCTCAGCAGGAACACCGCGAACGTCAACGTGTACGCGTTGACCGTCCACTCCAGCCCCTCCAGCGTCGCGTCCAGCTCGACCCGGATCACCGGAAGCGCCGTCGTGACCACCAACGTGTCGATGGCCACCATGAACACCGCGACGAGCGCCGCCAACCACGTCCACCCAGCACCCGGCGCCGCTGCTTTCGTACCGTCCATCGCTCTTCTCCCGTGACTCCAGCGCGTCAGGCGCAGCCTGGCTGTGTTGGACCTGAATGTATCGATCTTCTGGCGGGGCCGCGAACGGCCTCGCCCACCGCGTCGTCGTAGCCGGACAAAGTCGTCACCCAGCCTGGTCGCGGCGGGTCCGGCGGGTGGACGCCACGGTGAGCAGCAGGCTCACGTTGTGCCCACCGAAGCCGAAGGAGTTGGACAGCGCGGCCCGGACGGCGGCAACCCGGGGCTCCTTACGCACATGGTCCAGCTCGCATGAAGGGTCCACGTCGTCCAGGTTGTGTGTCGGCGGCGCCGTGCCGCGCGAGATGGCCAGCACCGTAGCCGCCGCCTCTACCGCCCCGGCGCCGCCGAGCAGGTGGCCGGTCACGCCCTTGGTCGAGCTGACCGGAGGGCAGCCAGCCCCGAAGACGGCCTGGATCGCCCGGGCCTCGGCGGCGTCACCGGCCTTTGTGCCGGTGCCGTGAGCGTTGAGGTAGTCGATGTCCGTGGGCGACACGCCACCGTCGTCGAGGGCGCGGCGCATGCTCGCTGCCGCGCCCGTCCCGTCCGGCCTCGGGTGGGTCGGATGGTACGCGTCAGTGGTCGCCCCCCAGCCGGCGAGGTCGGCGTAGCCGGCCGCGCCCCGGGCGTCCGCGTGGTCGGCCCGCTCCACCACGATGACGCCGGCGCCCTCACCCAGCACGAACCCGTTGCGGCGCCGGTCGAACGGCCGGCTGGCCAGGGACGGGTCAGCCCAGCCGTGGGCCAGCGAGCGGGCGTTGGCGAACCCGACGATGCCGGTCGCGCCCAACGGTGACTCCGCGCCCCCGCAGACCACCACGTCAGCGTCGCCCGCGCGGATCAGCCGCAGGGCGTCGGCGATGGCGTGTGCGCTCGCCGCGCATGCGGTGGCCGCCGTCGAGCTGTAGCCGCGGATGCCGTACGTGATGGCCACGCGGGCGGATGCCATGTTGGGCAGGAAGCCAGGGTAGAGGAAGGCGCTCACCCCGGCCCGGCCCCTGCTCCGCCGCCGCTCGGCCTGCTCCTCGAAGGTGATCAGGCCGCCCACCCCGCTGGAGATCACCACGGCGGCGCGGAACGGGTCCACGTCGCGGCCGACGACCAGACCGGAGTCGGCCATCGCGTCAGCCGCGGCGGCCAGGGCCATCAGCAGGAAACGGTCTGCCAGGCGGGTGTCTCCCGGTGGCAGCACGGTGGTCGGGTCGACCTCGGGTGCGATGCCCACCGCCTCCGCTATCCCGGCCGCCGGATGGCCATCAGGCGGGCGTACCAGGCCGGACCGGCAGGTGCACAGTGCGTCGAAGAACGTGTCGACGTCCCGACCGACCGGCGTCACCAGGCCGATGCCGGTCACCACCGCCTGCCGATCGGCGGCTCTGCCCATCGTGCACGTCCTCCCTGCTGTGGCCACCGCGGGCAGCGGTCACACGTTGACCCGGCCGGTCGAGGTGTCTAGCTATGCCAGACGCCGGGCCGCCGTGCCCGGGCTGCGCCCGGCACACGGCAGGCTAGGCGGGTCTGGTCGGTACAAGGGTGCGGCTCAATGAGGTGGTCCAGAGCCAGGCCGGGGCGGTCAGTCCGACTGTCCGCGGGCGAGCGCCGGCCGCACCCGGAGGGCGACCTCGGCGGCGAGCTCGTCGAGGGTCATGGTCGCCAGCCGCTCGATCTCCTCGTCCCGGAACCTGACCCCGTAGGTGTCCTCAAGCTGTACGGATAGCTCGGCGAAGACCAACGAGTCGAGGTCGAGACCGGCCGGCCCCAAGATTGTGTCGCCGGTCACATCACTGACGTCAAAATTCATCTGCAATAGCGCATCGATAACAGACCCTCGAACCTCGTCGATCATGCGTCGCTCCCTCCGGTTACAGAAAAGTCCGGGCCACGCGGCCTGGACCTGGTGGCGCGTTTACGGGACGATCTGAGCACCGGTGGGCCCGTTCCGTCCGGCATGCAGGCGGGAACCCAGCGGTCGGCCGGATGGTCAGGGACGGAGAAGCTCTTGCAGAGACCCGCAATAAGGCCTGTCTGTCCCTTCGCGCCAGGCGACGCGACAACAGCTGCAACGGCGACCATTATAGACACTCCGCGTCCGGCCACACGAAATTGTCAATACGGGATTTCCCTGGGCGAGGATATCTTTATGCGATGAATTTATATCGCCCAAGGTTGACCGTCAAGCCCCTACCTTAGCGGCGCTACGGCACAAGACGCCCTCCAGCCGGTGCCGGGCTTACCGGGGACATCCGCTCCCGTAGAGTCTGGAAGCTATGCCCTTGGACCTGTCCGTCGTTGGCCGCAGCTACCCGCCCGCGGCGCCGTACCACGTCTGCCGGGAGAAGATCCGCGAGTTCGCCGACGCGGTCGGGGCCACCGACCCCGCCTACCGGGATCCGGACGCCGCCCGTGCGCTCGGGCACCCCGATGTCATCGCACCGCCCACCTTCCCCATCGTCATCCTGATGGGCGGGAGCGGCCAGGTGTACGACGATCCCGACCTCGGCCTCGACTACGACCGGGTGGTCCACGGCGAACAGCGCTTCCGCTACACGCGGCCGGTGCGCGCCGGCGACCGGCTGACATACGTGCGGACGGTGGCGGACGTCAGCAACCGCCGGCTCTTCGGCTCGGTGCTGCTGCGCGCGGACGTCGCGACGGACACCGGCGAGCCGGTGGTGACGGTCTGGACCCGGCTCGTCGCACGGCTCGAGCCCTGACCCTTCGGGACGCTGCTGCTCCTGGTCGCCCTGAGCGTGCTGGGCGGCCGGCGCCCTGCCCGTTCGGCGCTGGCCGTGAGCTGCGGACTACAGGCCGAAGACGCGGCGCGCGTTGCCGGCCAGGAACAGCTCCTTTGTGGTCGCGTCGAGCGCCAGCCGGTCCAGGTCGGCGAGGGCGCGCTCCGCGGTGATCATCGGATAGTTGGAGCCGAAGAGCACCTTGTGCCGGCCGTGGCCGCGGAGGTACTCGACCAGCTCGGCCGGGTACCGCCGCACCGTGTACGCAGAGGTGTCGATGTAGACCTGCGGGTACTTGGTCGCCAGCGCGACCATCTCCGCGGTCCACGGGTAGCCGATGTGCCCGGCCACGATGGTGAGCTCCGGGAAGGCCAGCGCCACCTCGTCGAGGTACGGGATCGGCCGGCCGACGTCGGAGGGGCGCAACGGCCCGGTATGCCCGACCTGTGTGCAGAACGGGATCCCCAGCTCGATGCACTCCACATAGAGCGGGTAGTAGTGGCGGTCGTTCGGGGGCAGGCCCCACAGCCAGGGCACCACCCGCAGCGCCCGCATCCCGAGGTCGCGGACGGCGTGGCGCAGCTGGCGCACTGCCGCGTGCGGCGTTCGGATGTCCACTGAGGCCACCCCGACCAGCCGGTCGGGGTGGGCGGCCACGAACCCGGCCACCTCCTCGTTGGAGATGAGCGGCCCGTCCGGCCCGTACCACGCGCAGATGAGCCCCTGCTCCACGCCGGCCGCGTCCATCGCGGCGATGGTCAGCTTCAGCGGAAGCTCCGCCGTTGGCGCCTCGTCCCCGGTCCACCGGCGCAGCGAGGCGAACATCTCGTGGCTCATGAACCGGAGCGTGGGGTGCTGCATCCACACGTCGATGGTGGCGGTCACGGCCGGACCCCTTCCGAGGGTTGATGGCGGGCCTCCGCGACGAAGTCGACGGCCCGCCGGACCACCTTCTCATCCCCCACCACCCGGCGGTGCCCCAGCCCGCGCGTTGTCACCAGCTCGGCGTTGGCCCGGTACGCCTGCATGACCAGCCCGGACTCGGCATAGTTGATGATCTCGTCGTCCTCGTCGTGGACGACCAGGATCGGGATGGTGACAGCGGCCGGGCGGTGGTGCGGGGAGAAGCGCTCCCAGATGTCGGTCTCCGGCAGGTACATCCGCTCGACCTGACGGTGCAGCTCCCGCTGCACCCGCTCCCGCAGCCCGAGCCGCCGGCTGAACTCGTCGGCGAGGTAGCCGAACCGGGACGGCCCGCCGATCACCACCAGCCGGCTGGCGCTCGCGCCGGTACGCAGCCCGTAGAACGCCGACAGCACCCCGATGGAGTGCGCGATGATCGCGCTGAAGTGACCGTACCTGCGGTGGAGGATGTGGATCACGTCGCGGTCGTCGACGATCCGGTTGGTCCGGCCGCCCGAGTCGCCGTGCCCGACCGTGTCGAAGGTGACCGGGCTGAAGCCCAGCCCCAGCAGCAGCGGCACGTACGGCGCGAACCGGGAGGCGCGCGACTCCCACCCGTGGATCATCAGCACCGGGTTCCTCCCGTCACCCCACGCGTAGACGACCACCGTGCTGCCGTCGATGTCCAGCCGGTCCACGCGGGCCTGGCCGTGCACCGCCAGCTCGGTCGGGCGGATCCTGGCCCGCCCGCGCGGGCGGCCCCAGAAGGCGAAGGCGACCCGGCCGGCCAGTCGCGGTGACACCAGCGAGAGGACGTTGACGACGAACCCGATGCCCCGGGCGACGAGCGCGCCGGCCGTATCCCGCACCTGACAGCCTCCGTTTCCTAGCCCACCCTGGACACTGCTGTTCTGGTCCACTCTGGACAGTAGTGGGTCCCACCGCTAGGTCCGGTCAACCTCGATCGACCGGCACGCGGCCACGAACCTGGTCAGCTCGGTGAGCCGGTCGGACGGCGCGTCCACCGCCCGGTTCATCACCCGGACCAGGTGCTCGTACGCGTCCGTGTGGTCGTAGCGGGCCGTCTCGGCGATGCGCAGCGCCCATCGCCAGTAGCCGCGCATGGTGTCGGCCAGCGGCATCCGGAACCGGGCGATGACGTCGCGGATCGGCTCCACCACCCGGTCACCGTGGACCTGCAGGTAGCGGCTGACCACCGAGGCGAAGAAGGAGAAGTGCCGCGCCTCGTCGCGGCTGAGCCGGTTGAGCACCTCCCGCAGCACCGGGTCGCCGACCACCTCGCGCAGCTGCTGGTAGTAGAGCTGGGTCGCCTTCTCCTGCACGAGCGGGTAGACGAACACCTGGACGGCGTGCTCGTACGGCAGCAGGAAGGTCTTCTGGCCCTCGACGGCGAGGTCCGCCCGCAGCTGGCCGGCGTCGGCCATGCCGGACGCGACCTGGTAGCGGAACAGCGCCCGGGCGTGGCTGTCCTCCTCCATCGCCCACCGCACGGTGAAGTGGTAAAGCTCCCGGTTGTGCAGGAAGGTCTCCCGGTCGACGCTTTCGTCCACCGGGAAGTAGCCCTGGTACCCGGCGAAGTAGCCGGGCAGGTGGTCCTCGATGATCGAGATGAACTGGACCGCCGAGCGCTGCCCCTCGGTGAGCCGGCCGGCGTCCGCGTCCGCCCACGCGAAGCCGGTCTCCACATCCCACCGCCGCGGCACCGGCGAGGCCTGCATGAACGCGGTCACCGACGCGTCGATGTCGGCCGGGGCGAGCAGGTCCCCGCGCACCGGGTCCTGCCGCCCAGCCGCCGTGGCTGTCACCGGGCCCCCCTCCGCGCCCGTCCGGCGCCGCGGCCTGGCCAGGTCACCGGGCGGCCCGGCAGACGAGGGCGTAGTGCTTTGTGGTGTAGCCCCAGCCAGCGTTCGCCGTCTCCAGGTAGCGGACCAGCCGCACGGCCATGCCGGGATAGATCGCGTCGATGGTCTCCTGGTGTGCCCGCACGTTGGCCAGCCAGTCGGAGATGGTGCGCCGGTAGTGGTCGGTCAGGTCGTCCAGGCTCACCATCGACAGCCCGGCCTCCTCGGCGGCGCACACCAGCTCGGAGAGCGGCCGCATGTCACCCCAGCCGAAGATGCTGTCGCGCACGAAGATGTCGTCGGCCTCGCCGCTGAAGCGGGCGCGCAGCGTGGCGCTGCGGAAGCAGCTCTCCGACACGTAGAGCATGCCGCCGCGGCGCAGCAGGGTGCGCGACCTGCGGTAGGCCCCGGCCAGGTCCGGCATGTGCACGATCGAGCCGAGCATGGTCACCGCGTCGAACCCGCCGCGCCCCAGGTCGACCACTTCGAAGTGGCCCAGCTGCACCTGCACCCGGTCGGCCAGGCCCTGCTGGGCCGCCTGCCCGGCCACGAACGCGACCTGCTGCGGCGACGGGCTGACGCCGACCACCGAGCAGCCGAGCTCGCGGGCCAGGAACAGCGCCAGCGACCCCCAGCCGCAGCCGACGTCCAGCACCCGCTCCCCACCGCGCAGCCCCAGCCGGTCCGCGACAAAGCGCAGCTTGCGCAGCTGGGCCGTCTCGAGCGTGTCGTCGTCCGCCTGGTAAAGCCCGCAGCTGTACTTGCGCAGCGGGTCCAGGAAGGACCCGAAGATCGCCGGGTCCAGGTCGTAGTGCTGGTTGGTGTCCGCGATCTGCACGGCTAGGCCCGGCTCTGCGCCAGCGTCTTGGCGATCACCGCCGCGGCGTCGTCCAGGCAGTGCAGCGAGAAGACGTCGTCGTCGTCCATCTCGATGTCGTACCGGCGCTCGATCTTCGCGACCGAGCGCAGGATCTTCACCGAGTCGGCGCCTTCGACCTCGCGCAGGTCCCGCTGTGGCGGCAGCTCCGAGACTGGTACGCCGAGCTCGGCGGCCACGATCTCGGTGATCGTCGTGAGGATCTCGTCATGGGCGGGGCTGGGCACGGTCACGCTCCATTCTGCTTGCTCGATGATTCCGACAGTGCGCCCTGTAGCAGGCCGGCCGCGTCGTCGGTGAGGACCAGGTGGTCACGCGCCCGGTCCATGGAGACCGGCTTGTAGACGCCGGTCGCGGTCGCCATCGGCCGTCCGGTGGGACCGAGGATCTCCGCGGCCGCGTGCTCCAGCCCCATCCGGCTCTCCTCCGGCCGCAGCCGCGCCACGCAGGAGTACTCATGGTCGACCTTGAGCGGGGAGACGAACCTCATCCGCAGCGTCACGGTAAAAGCCGACTTCCCGGTACGCAGCACCAGCAGGTTGCCCATCGCCTCGTCGCAGATGGTGCTCAGGATGCCGCCGTGCACCACCCCGGGGTACGACTCGAACGCGCGCCCCAGCCGGAAGCGTGTCACCAGCCCATCAGGGTGGGGCGAGAAGCGCAGCCGCAGTCCGGACAGGTTCTTCGGGGAGCAGCCAAAGCAGTTGTGGTCGACCAGCGCCTCCCAGGGCAGGTCGACGAAGTCGTCGCCGTCCTGGTCCGGGCCTGCCGCGCCGCCCTCCCACCCGACGCCGCCTCCCACTGCCGTCACGCCCTCCGGCCCGGCACCACCCTCCTGCGCCGTCACGACAGGCTCTCCGCCAGCGCGCGGCGCACCCGGGCGTTGGTGGACAGGTCCAGGCCGGTGAGCCCGCTGAACGCACTGCGGATCTTGGACTGGAGCTCGTCCAGCTCGCCGTCCTTGGCGACCTTGTCCAGGAAGAACTGGAACCCGGTGTCGATCGTCTCGTGGCCGGCCAGCTCGTCCAGGCCCTCCTTGAACACGCTGACCGGGTGTTTGATCTTGTCACTGGCGGTGTACACGTACAGAGTCTCCAGCACCGAGGGCAGCTCGGCGGGGCGCCGCTCAAGCCTGGCGCGGGTGAAGTGGATGAACTCCCGGGCGTGCCCGGCCTCGTCCCGGCTGGCGTTGAGCAGGATGGCCTGCAGGACCGGCTCCTCCACCCACTTGGCCACCGCCTTGTAGACGTGGTTGACGGTGAGCTCGGAGATGATGTTGGTGGCGAGGGTGGCGGCGGGCGTGGTGCCCGGGGCGTACGGCTGCCGCATCGCCTCGACCGGCCTGCTGTCCACGTCCGCGCCGACCGCCCGCAGCCACGCCTTGAACGCGTAGTGGTGCTGCACCTCCTGGTAGCCCCAGATGGTGGCGAACGTCGAGAAGTCGTAGTCGTCGACGAACTCGTTGAGGAAGCCGTGCACCGCCGCGATCACGTTCGACTCGCCCATGACCGCGCTCTTGACCAGCGTCAGATACTCCGGCGTCACCAGCTCGCGCCGGATCGCGTCGAAGTTGAGGTCCTTGAGCTGCCAGTGGTTGCGCTCATAGCGCAGGAAGATATCGAAGCTATGCACAGCGTTGCCTCCTCGGCGGTGTCAGGTCGCCTCCGGCGTGGCGGCGTCAACCAGCTCGCGGGTGGCGAGCCGCTGCAGCTTGCCGCTGGTGGTGCGCGGGATGGAGCGCGGCGGCAGCAGGTGGACGCGCAGGCTGGACAGCCCGGTGGCGCGGCGCACCTCGGTGGCGATGTCGGCGGCGAGGCGGCCCCGGTCGCCCGGCTCGGTGAGGGGCGTCTCCGCGGCCAGCACCATCGTCTCCCCCTCCCCGGTGAAGGCCACGCACCTGCGCCGGTAGACCCCTGTCATGGCGCGGACCACGTCCTCCACGTCCTCGGGGTGGTAGTTGACGCCGCGGACAATGATCATCTCCTTGAGCCGCCCGGTCAGGAACAGCTCGCCGTGGCGCAGGTAGCCGAGGTCTCCGGTGCGGAGCCAGCCGTCGTCGGCGGAGGGCTGGGACCCGGAGGGGTCGTCGGTCAGGTAGCCCGCGGTCACCGACGCACCGCGGATCTGCACCTCGCCGACCCGCTCGTCGGCCAGGACCGCGCCGGTGGCCACGTCGGTGATGCGCAGCGCCATCCCGGACACCGCATGGCCCAGCCCGATCAGGCTCCTGACCCGGCCGCCCGAGCCGGCGGCGGGCGCCACGACCCCCTCCCGCGCCAGCCGCTCGGCGTCCACCCGGTCGAACACCGGACCCCGGTCGAGCGGGGGCAGGGTCACCGCCAGCGTCGCCTCGGCCAGGCCGTACGCCGCAAGCATCGCCTCCGGACGGAACCCGGCGGGCGCGAACCGGTCCAGGAAGGACGTGACGGACTCCTCGGCCACCGTCTCTGACCCGTTCAGCGCCACCCGCCAGCAGCTCAGGTCCAGCGTTGCCGCCTCGTCCGGCCGGACCGC
>Ga0075420_100001000_pt1 | contig 23457 bp, 22 predicted proteins | sample SoiMetdeltSBSDD4_FD_75296 | JGI IMG/M metagenome (GOLD analysis project Ga0075420, IMG submission 75296) | Bulk soil microbial communities from a Populus tree surrounding site in Tennessee, USA - Soil MetaG P. deltoides SBSDD4 | ecosystem: Environmental > Terrestrial > Soil > Tree plantation...
GCCGCCGGTCAGCAGGAACAGCGTGTGCAGCGGCGAGCGGCGGGAGAGCCGGAAGGTCAGCTCGAACCCGCTCTGCGTGTCCCCGGAGCCGGTCTCGACCTGCACCGACTGCAACGCGTCGAGGACGTCTCGGCCCGCCGGCACCGGCACCAGCGGTCCGATGTAGAGGGACAGGCGTACGCCCGCGCTACCCAGCATCGCCGGCTCCCGGCATGCCCTCGGGCGCGGTGATGCGTAGCCGCCGGCCGACGCGGGCGGTCAGCTCCCCCGGGTCGGCCGGCGGGTTGGCGTCGGCGATGCGCCACCACAGCTGCGCGTCGGCGAGGTACCGGGCGGCGATGAGGTCGAGCCGGTCACCCTCGACCACCTCGTGCTCGCCGAGGGCGGCCAGCCGCTCCGGCTGCGGCACGAACCGCCGGGCCAGGTGCGGGACCGGCGGCCGGCCGCCACCCGGGTCGTACGTCACCACGGGCGTGGCGGCGTACCGGCTGGTGGGCGGGTAGCTGGTCGCCGGCAGCGCACCAGCCTCGATGAGCAGCTGCACCGGATCCTTCATGGTGCCGCCTTTCGTTCGCGACTGCGGGGCTCGCAAGCTCGCTCCTCGCGCTTCACGGCAACCCCTCGATGCCGAGTGCCGACAGGGTGACCGGGCTGGCCTTGCCGGCCAGGCCCTCCTTGGCTTGCAGGTAGCTCATGAACACGCCACCGCCGCGGTGGGCGAAGCCCAGGTCGTCGACGGAGAGCACGCGCAGCCCGAGCGAGACCTTGGCCCGGATCGGGTTGAGGTTGGGGTCGAACGCCTCCTCGGTGACCGACAGCTCGGTGAGGCGCACCGGGACGATGCGGCTGCGGCTCCAGACGAACAGCGTCAGCGGGGCCTCGACCGGCAGCACCTCGAGCGTGCCGCTGGCGGCGAGCGCGTCGTTGGCGAGCAGGTCCGCGCTATGCGGGTAGGCCAGCGTCTCCAGCACCGCGAGCTGGGGGTGCAGCCCGCTGGAGACGGCTGTGGCGTGCTGGTCCGGCAGCTCGAGCTGGTCGGTGGCGTCGAGGACCGCCTCCAGCTTGATGGTCTCCACCGGGGTGCCCTTCAGCCGCAGCGCCTGGGAGCGGTCGCCGCCCTCGCCGCCGGCCGCCTGGATCTGCAACGACCGGGTGAGCGTGTCCGGGTTGTACTGGAGCGAGATCACCCTCAGCAGGGCACCGCCGGCCGGGTCGACCAGCACGAGCCCGCCCTTGAGCAGCTTCGGGGAGCCGGGGAACGCGGTCATCTTCGGTCACCGCCGGGTTCAGGGAGCAGGTGCGTCTCGGTGTGCGGGCGCAGCGTGCGGGCGTACCCGTCGATGGTCGTAGCCGCGTAGGCGAGTATCCGGTCGACCGTGCCGGCGCCTGGGATCGCGTAGAGGGTGAGCCCACGGTCGGGGTAGACCCACTCGCTGCCGGCCACTCGGACCGAGCCCAGCCATGCGTCCCACCGCGCCACCGGCGGGCCCAGCTCGGCGAGGAGCGCGTCGAGGTCTCCGGCCGGCCGTGCGCCCTCGGCGTCCAGCAGCACGACCCGCTCATGCCGGCACCAGATGCGGATGCCCCAGGGGAACCCGTCGAGCGTGGCGGTGACCCATTCAGCGGGTTCGAAGAGGCTGCCGAGCTTGCCGGCGCCGGCGAAGTCGGAGTCCACTGTGGCCAGCCGGGCGACGTCGTCCAGGCGGGTGTCTGACGCCAGGCCGCGCCAGCCGCGCAGGTCGCGCCGCGTGAACGAGGCCAGTGGCTCGTAGGCGCCCATTATGGTGCCCCGATCTTCTTGACGTCGCCGAGGAAGAAGGCGGCGTAGACGTTGGCCGCGCCGACCGTCGTGTAGAGCTTGACCGCCTCCGCGTAGCCCGGGTAGCGGTACGGGTGGGGCGGGTCGGCCGGGTCCGGCTTGGTCTTCTGCTGCTCCTCCGGGTCCGTCTTCAGCTTCACCAGCTCCGCGCCTTGCACGGCGACCATCAGCTTCTCGTCGGTCCTGGCGCGGGGCGCGACCATGGCCCACACCGTCTCGGTCAGCACGCAGACCACGCCCTCGATGAGCGTCGTGTACTGCGGCGTGCCGTACTCGAACGTGTTGGCGTAGGCCCAGTAGCGGGAGTGGGTCAGGTTGTGCAGGTACTCGTGGACCATGGTGTGGAACTTCCGCCACAGCCACACCTGCTGGTCCGCTACTTCCTTCTCCTTGAACAGCTGCGTGTAGATGTGGCCCTCGCTGGCGCTGCCGCCCCAGCCCCGCTGGATCTCGTTGAGCTTGGTGACCTCGGCGTCGGTGTCGGTCGCCTCGTCGATCAGCTTGGCCTGGATGACCGTCTCCGCGTTGTCCGGCTTGCCGCCCTTGTACCTCGTCACCGCACCCACGGCCCGATGGACCTTCAGCAGCTGCGCGTTGTTGACGAGGAAGTAGCTCACCTTCTCCTTCGCGTACTCCCGCCGCTGTGCGGGGCTCATCGCCTCGATCTTCTCCTGCTGGGCGACGAACCTGTCGTGGATGTTGCCGCGCTTGCCCGGCTGGTCACCGAGCAGCGCCGGGCCCTGGCCCAGATGTCCGAAGACCGCGTCGGTCTCGACCTTCGCGCGGGCCGCGATGCGCTCCATCTCGCTGATCTGGTACGTCTTCGCCGGGTCAGCGTGCTCCTGTGGTCCCTTGTCCTTGGCGTGCTCGTCCCAGGACGCGTCGATGACGTCAGCCAGCTTCGCCCGCAGGTCCACCTCGTACTGCTGCTGCACCTTTGCCGGTAGGTCCTTGAACTCCTTGGGCTTGCCCGTCGTGGCGTCCACAGTGGATGGGGCGGGCTCGGGCTTGAGCCCTTCCGTGCTGGTGGCCTGCTCGACCGGGAACGGCACCGCCGTGGTCTCCAGCAGGGTCTCGACGGTCTCGCCGCCGGCCACGTCGCGGTACATGTGGTGCAGCACGATGTCGACGCGCAGGCGCTCGGCGAGGATGGCGTCGCGTGCCGCCTCCAGCTCGCTCCTCTTGGTGGGGTCGGGCTCGGCGGCCACCGCATCCTCAGCGTCCGCGGCCTGCCGGTGCAGCTGCACGCGGTGGCCGCCGAGGAACCGGGTGGCGCGCTCGCGGACCACCGGCGGCAGCCTCGTCAGCTCCGCGACGATCTCCCCGACCGGCCTGGCCGCGGCGAGGTCGAGGACCAGCAGGTCCGGCACGTAGTCGTCGCGCGGCATCTTGTCCGGCTCGATGTCGCCGGCCACCACCGCGGCGCGCCCGCCCGGGAACCGGTTGGCCAGGAGCAGGTCCAGCCGCCGCCGCGGCTCCTCGCCGGTGATGTCGGCCTCGAGCCGCTCGGGCGTGATGCCCCCGAAGAAGACGATCTCCTGGAGGTCGGGGTCGTCGCTCAGCTCCAGCAGCGTGACGATGAGCAGCTCGTCCGCTGCCAGCGTGGGCCCGTCGAGCATCTCCTCGATCAGGACGGTCTTCTGCGGGGCGGTCAGGTCGAAGTCGGTGTCGCCGGACTTGTACCGGCGCACGACTGCCCGCGCCTTGTTGTCGCTGTCGTACGAGCCCTCGATGGCGTGCGAGGCGGTCACCTTCGCCAGGTAGTCGAGCAGCTCTCTCTTACTGAAGTCGCCCTCGGTGGTGCCGAGGAAGACGCCGACGCTCTCCCAGAAACCGAGCCGCTGCACGCAGGCCGGACCGCCCCGCTGCTGCACCACGTGCACCAGCTCGTGCGCCAGCACCCGTCGCCCGGCAGGCGTGTGTAGGCCGGGCACGCCGGCGCCGAGCACCACGTGCTCGCCGACCGTGAACGCGTGCGCGTGCAGCGCCCGCGCCGCCGCCCCGGCATCCGATCCACTGTGGACGCGTACGCTGCCGAAGTCGTGCCCGAGCCGGCGCTGCATGCTGGCCCGCTCGTCGGGCGGCAGCGGGTAGCCACCGGGCGGCGCGGGCGGGGGCGGTCCGCCCGGGTGGCCGGCGGGCGCCGCAGGCAGCCGGCTCAGCCTGGCGCTCGGCGCGTTCTCACCGTTGACCACCGACTCCGCGGCCAGCTCCGCCTGGCGTTCAGCGTCCGCGAGGAGGCGCGCGGGCGCTGCCGCGCTAGGCGCCGCGACCGGCGGGGATGCCACGACCGGCGCCGCGGCGGGCTGGGGCGCCGTGACCGGCGTCGCGACCGGCGGGGCCGCGGGTGCGCGTACCGGCCGCGGTGTGGTGACGCGCGTGGCCACCCGGGTCATGGCTGGCCTCCCGATGTGGCCAGCCCCTGCCACACGGAGTCGGCCACGCGGGCGCCGAGGGCGGCGTCGCCGGAGGCGCCACCCGCAGCGGCCCCGGCCTGCGGCACGCTCAGCACCGCCAGCTCGGCCGGCCGCCACGTGCCGGGCCGGCCGCCGGCCGCCAGCTCGGCCAGGCGCGCACGCAGCGCCCCGCCGAACACGTCCACATCGGAGACTGGTACGCCGGTAATGACGATCTCGTCGATATCGATCTCGATGTGGCTCATGCCCACCCACCGATCTCTGTGTCGGTGAGCGGCTTCTCGAGCTTGGCGTACTCGCGGCGGGCGGCGGCGGCCAGGTCCGCCATGGTGACCGGACCGCCCCGGTCGGCGGCGAGGAACGCGGCGGCCAGCGCGATGTTGCGGATGCTGCCGCCGGAAACCTGCAGCCGGGCCAGGCGGGCCAGGTCCACGCCCTCGACCGGCAGCGACGGCGGCAGCATCAGCCGCCAGATCCGGGTCCGCGCCGCGGCGTCCGGGAACGGGAACGTCACCACGAACCCGATCCGGCGCAGGAACGCGCGGTCCACCGCCGAGCGCAGGTTCGTGGTCAGCACCGCGAGACCGCGGTACGCCTCCATCCGCTGCAGCAGGTAGGAGATCTCCAGGTTGGCGTACCGGTCATGGCTGTCCTTGACCTCGCTGCGCTTGCCGAACACGGCGTCGGCCTCGTCGAAGAGGAGCACCGCGCCACCCGCCTCGGCGGCGTCGAACACGCGCTTGAGGTTCTTCTCGGTCTCGCCGATGTACTTGCTGACCACCGCGGCCAGGTCGATCCGGTAGAGGTCGAGGTCCAGCTCGGCGGCGAGCACCTCGGCCGCCAGGGTCTTGCCGGTGCCGCTGTCACCGGTGAAGAGCGCGGTAACGCCGAGGCCGCGACCGGTACGTGCGGCCATCCCCCACTCGCGGTGCACCAGGCCGCGGTGGCGCACCTGGCGCGCGATGTCGCGCAGTGCCTCGATGCCGGCGTCGGGCAGCACAAGGTCTGGCCAGCCGACGCGCGGCTCCACGCGGGTGGCGAGGTCGTCCAGGCTTGATCGGGCCCGCTCCCGGCACGCCCGGCGCAGCGCAGCGGCGTCCGCGCCCGCAGGGTAGGCCGCGGCCAGCTCCGCACCCAGCGCCTCGATCGCCGCCGCGTCGAGCCGGTAGCCGTCGGCGACCTCGGCCACCACGTCACCGAGCCGGGCGGAGGTACGCGCACCCAGGCTCTCCCGCCAGGCGGCGCGCCGCTCGTCGCTGGTCAGCTCCGGCACGGTACGCCGCGGCGGGACCGGCCGGCCCGGCAGGTGCGGTACGCCGCCGACCAGCGCCGGGCAGCGCAGGCGGTCGAGGAAGAACCGCAGTGCCCGCACGTCGTCGCCGTCCGCGTAGCCAACGAGGAGCAGCCCGCCGAGCAGGGCGACCTCCCGCTCGACGAGCTGGGCGAGTGAGGCCGACTCCGGACCGGGCGCGGGCAGCAGCGTGGCGGGCAGCTCGAGCAGGAGCCGGCCAACGGCGGCGGCCACGTGCGCGGCGACCCGGCTGCGGGTGGCGCTGGCGGCGCCGTCGATCAGCAGCACCACCGGAGGGCCGAGCCGGTCCAGCAGCGCCACGACATCGTCGGCGACCGCCGCCTGGCTGGGTGGGAGCGGCCCCCCGCCGGGCACGGGCACCAGCACCCCGTCGAGGCGCTGGTCCAGGCAGTCCACGCCGGCCAGGAAGTGCAGCACCCGCTCGTCGACGTACAGCGGGCGGGAGACGAGGCCGGCGCCGGCGCCGAGCTCGACGAGCCGCCAGCGCCGCAGCGGCCCGCCAGGGGCGAGGGCGTCCCAGTGCGCACCGTCCAACGTGGCCAGTGCCAGACCGAAGGTTGGCGCGGCCCGGTGCGGGTCGCCGTGGGCGGCGGCGAACGCGGGGGCGAAGCCGCTCTCCAGCTCGACCCCGGCGCACCACAGCAGCAGGTCCCGCTCGAACGGCGACAGCCGGAACATATCAACAAGCTGTGCCAGCCGGCAGTCAGGCGCAATGGCCTGCTCGCCGGCGCCGTCCGGCCCGGCCATATCGAGCCCGGCCACATCGAGCCCGGACACGTTGACCCCTGTCGCGTCGAGCCCGGTCCGCGCGGCCAGCGGCGCGAACACCCGCGCCAGCTGCGCCACCAGCAGCCGCTGGTTGCGTTCGGCGTACGTCTCCTCCTGCACGGCGGTCACGACGGCACCGTCACCGAACGGCCGGCCAGGAACGCAGGCGGCGTCTTGGCGCGGTCCAGCAGCGGGCTGCACACCCCGTCGACCCGCAGCCGCACCCACGCCTCCCCGGCGGGCAGCGTGTCGAAGACGAGCTCGAGGCTGTCCACTGTGGCCGTACGGGGCGGGGCGGTGGCCTCCGCCGTGTTGAGCGCGAGCACGGCCGGCTGCTCCGGACGCACGTGCGGCACGACGTCGAAGGTGACCGTGACCGCGCCGGTCGCGCCGTCGCGGACCAGCGTCGCCGTGCCCAGGTCGGGCGTTGGCCCGAGCAGCATCGCGACGGTGCTGGCCTGGCGGGGCAGCGTCTCGGCGGGGCGCACGAGCGAGACGGTCACGCTCCACACCCCGGCCGGCCAGGTGGCCGCGCCGCCGGACGGGGAGGGCAGGGCCACGTCGATGCGGTGCGGGTCGGTCACCGTACCCACGAGAACCTCGTGCGGGGTCGCCAGCAGGCGGTGGGCGAAGCGCACGCGTACCGCCGTACCGTCGAGGTGGTGGCCGCGCAGGGTGAGCGTGTCGCCCAGCTCGAGCACCTCCTTGCCGTCCGGTGCCTCGACGGCCTCGACCGTCGGGAAGGGCGGCACGAGGGACGGCGTGACCAGCACGCCGGCCTCGCGGCCGGTGGCCAGGTCGACCTCGCCGCGGGAGAGCACCGGCAGCGGCGCGGTAGCCGGCCGGGTCGCCTCGATGAGCACGACCGACACCTGGTAGCCGACGCTGGGGCGGTAGTGCGCCTGCATCGCCGACCAGAGCCGGGACATCTCCTCGGTGTCCATCGGCTCCCACGTCACGCGCAGCGCCTCCAGCTGGTCGGCGAGGCCGGCGGCAGGCGGCTCGCCGAACGCGTCCGGCAGCACCGTCGGGTCCAGCGGGGTGAGGCTGAGCGCCTTGCGGATCGCCGCGCGGTCCAGGAACGGGCGCTCGTGCAGCAGGTGCATCGCGTACCCGAGCAGGATCTCCGCCTGCAGGTCGGCCTTGCCGTACGCGGTGACCAGGTAGTGCAGGTCGACGGCGAGCGGCTGGTTGGTCAGCCGCTGGCCGCCGGAGCCGCGGGCGGGCAGGCCCGTGTTGCGCCAGCCGGGGTTGGGGGTGACCCGGTAGAGGAAGAGGTTCAGCTGGGGCGGGGCCACCGGGTCGTCCAGCTTGATGGAGTCCGGCGCGACAGCGCTCACCTTGACCGGGGCGCCGGTCGCCAGCGCCGCGTCGACCAGACCGTTGTCGAGGACGTTGCGCAGCACCGCGCTCACCGCGCCGAGGGCCAGCGCGGTGCTCATCGCGGCCGCCTCTGGTCGGCGCCGGTCCGTCCCCGGTCGCCGCGCAGATAGGCGGAGAGGGTCAGCTCGGCGGGCTCGGACGGGCGGCCCGCCCCCGGTCGCGGCGGCGTGGCCGGCGCAGGCGCCGCCGGGGGCGTGGCTGCGGGGCCGGGCACCGCGCGCACCTCGATCCGGCCGATAGATATACGTACGGAAGGCTCGCGGCTGGGTGGCCGGGGCACCGGTACCGGCGGCGGCACGGCCGGCGTCACCGGGACGACCGGCGCCCCCCGTACCGGCTCACCCGCCCGGCCGGACCGGGCTGGGACGGCTGGCCGTCCAGTGTGGACCGCAGTGCCCAGCCGCTGGCCGGCCGCCGCCCCCGCCGCATGGTCGGGCCCGGCAGGCTGGCCGGGGCGGACCGGTGTGGCTGCGGCCGGCTCGCGCGGGGCGCGGGCAGGTGGTGGACGGCTGGCAGCGCCGGCAGCCGGTCCTGGCCGCCGGCCATCGGCCAGGCCGAGCACGCCGGTCAGGTCACGACCCGGCCGGGACCTCCTGCCAGCTGCTGGCTCGCCCTCCGCCAGCGCGTCCTCGACCGGCCCGCCGTAGGAGGGCTCGTCCCGGTCCCAGAACGGGGCGGGCTCGTCCCAGTCCGGGGATGGCCCGGCCTGCGCCGGCTCGAACCGGGACGGCAGGCGCGGCGCGACCGACGGCGCCTGCCCGAGCGCCCGCGCGGCGAGCCGGGTGAGGTGGTCAGCCATCCGCCACCAGCCTCAGGTAGGCGGCACGCCGGTCGGCGGAGAGCCCCAGGATCTCCGCCTCCGGCCAGCCGTACGCCCGGGCGAGCGCGTCCACCTCGCGCATCAGCTGGTCAGCCCGAGCACGCAGCCGGGCCCAGACGAACTCGCCGACGTCGAGCGGGCTCTCCCAGCGTGCGGAGCACTGTGGACAGTCAAGGGCGAAGGTCACCTCGGCGAGCGGGTCGGCCGCCGCCATCGCCTGCGCCACTGCCGCGCGTACGCCGGCCGGCAGGTCAGCCGGGACGACCGGGCCGTGCGCGGTACCGGCCTCGACCACGCACCGGTCCAGCAGCAGGTCAGCGCCGTCGGCCGGGTCGGCGCAGCCGCCGATCGCGACCAGGTCGCGGGTGTCCGGCAGCCGCCAGCGGACCGTGTGGCCGGCGTGGACGACCGGCTCGACCCGGGCGCCGGGGTCCGGTGGCGCGGCGGCGAGCAGCACGGCGCACGACGCGGCCAGCTCCACCGTCGTGGCACACTGCGGGCACCGGCTCAGGCCGTCCAGCCGGTCGGCGAACATCGCCGCGTAGAGCCGCAGCAGCAGGGCGTCGCGCCGCCCGACCGGCAGGGTCTCGGGCGCGTCCATCGCCGCCTCGGCGTCCACCGCCGCCTCAGGTGTGTCCACCGCCAAGAGGCCGAACGCGCCCGCGGCGTAGGCGGCGGCGAGCAGCGCGGCGGGGCGCAGCTCCGGCGGGGCGGTGTGGGCCTGCTCCCACACCGCCAGGGTCTCGGCCGCCGCCAGTGCCCGCATCAGCTGCCGGCCTAGGCGCCTGGCTCGGTGTAGGTCGGCTCGGCCGGCTCGGCCACCTCGTAGTCGCGCTCCCAGCCCTCGTGCTCCAGCTTGAGGGTCTGGATGGCGACCGCGTTGGCGTTGGCGTCCAGGTCGGGCAGGGCCTGGTACTCCGACACCCAGCACCGGTACACCTTGTACGCCAGGACCACCTGGCCCGCCTCGTTGTAGACCTCGATGATCACGTCCTTGCGGAAGTCCTTCAGCGAGGTCTCCGCACCGCGGCCGCCCCCGAAGTTCCAGATCTTGTTGGCCCACCGCTCGAACTCCGTGTCGTGGGTGACGCCGCGCTCAAGGGTGACCGGCTCGAACTTGCTGCGCCCCGGTGACTTGCGGGAGGTGGACGGGTCACCGCCTTCGCGGTGCTCGACCACCTCGGTGCTGCGCTTGAGCGCGCCGACCTTGCTGACCCCGGCCACGTAGCGGCCGTCCCACATCACCCGGAACTTGAAGTTCTTGTACGGGTCGAACCGCTGCGGGTTGACGCTGAAGGTGGCCATGTGCGGGCTCCTTACGGGGTCGCCGGTCGCTACGGCGGGCGTCGGGTGGCTGGAGGTCGGTCCGGCGCGCACCGCGCCGGAGGTCTGCTGGACGGCGCGCACCGCGCCAGCGATCTGCTAGGCGGCGAGCTGGCCGGCCATCTGCTGGAGCTTGATGACGACGAACTCGGCAGGCTTCAGCGGGGCGAAGCCGACCACGATGTGCACCACCCCGCGGTTGACGTCGCTCTGGGTGGTCGTCTCCCGGTCACACTTGACGAAGTACGCCTCGCGCGGGGTCGCCCCGGCGAAGGCGCCCTGGCGGAACAGGTCGTGCATGAACGCGCCGAGGTTGAGCCGGACCTGCGCCCACAGCGGCTCGTCGTTCGGCTCGAACACCACCCACTGGGTGCCCCGGAAGAGACTCTCCTCGATGAATAAGGCGGTACGGCGTACCGGTAGGTACTTCCACTCGGAGGCGAGCCGGTCGGCGCCGGCCAGGGTGCGCGCCCCCCAGACCACGCGGCCGGCCGCCGGCATCGCCCGCAGGCAGTTGACGCCGAGCGGGTTCAGCTCGCCGTTCTCCGCGTCGGTCAGCGGTACGGCCAGCGCCGGCACGCCGACCAGGGTGGCCTCGAGGCCGGCCGGTGCCTTCCAGACGCCGCGCGTCGCGTCGGTGCGGGCGATGACCCCGGCGACCGCGCCGCACGGCACGAAGTCCTCCAGCTGGTTGTCCCGCAGCGGGTTGGGCATGCGCAGGCGGGGGAAGTAGAGCGCGGCGTTCTTGCTGGCGGTGCCCACGGCGCTCACCCCGGTGCCCGGGTTGGTCACGTCGGCCTTGTCGTTCCAGCCTGCCGGCGGGTCGACCAGCAGGACCGCGCGGCGCCGCTCGCAGTATGCGGCGGCGTCGGCGACCAGCGCGTTCTCAACGTCGGCCAGCCCGTGCGGCGGGATGCAGAGCAGGTTGAACAGGTCCGCCTTCTCCAGCGCGTACAGGCCGCGCTTGTCCCCTTCGGTGTTGAGGGTGTAGTCGTTGGCCACCAGCTCGATGCCGTCGCTCGCCTCGTCCGCGGTCTGCACCTTGGTGTTGGTGCCGTTGTCACCCCACAGCATGTCGGTGGCGCTGGCCGGGTCGTGCTCGGCCGGCCGGACGGTGGCCGGGGCGGGCGCGCGTACCAGCGCGGACTCGTTGTTGAGCACCTTGTCGGCCTGACGCGGGTGCCCGGCGGTGATGGACAGGTTGCGGAACGTCTCGATCTCGCCGGTCGTGTCGTCGCGGACGTAGAGGTTGAACGAGTCGGCATCGCCGCTGGCCGTGTCGTGGTCGACCCGGGCCCGCAGCTTGTTGCCCCACGCGCCGGGCGAGCTGGCCTCCAGCGCGAACGGGCTGCCGGCCGGGTCGGACTCCAGCTCCAGGCTTGCCACGCCGGTGTCGCCGCCGTCGTTGTAGAGGCGCACGATGACCGCCTGCGTGCCGCCGTTGCGGTAGAAGTCGCGTACCGCGTACGTCATCGGGCTGTCCGCCCACAAGCCGCCGAGCTGGCGCTCGAAGTCGGCGAAGCTGTTGACGACGACGGGGGTGTCCACCGGGCCGCGCAGGGCCCGCCCGAGGAAGGCGGCGACCGACGTGGCGACGCCGGTGATGGTGCGCACGCCGCTCGGGATCTCCTCGATGTACACGCCGGGGTAGGTCAGGGGAACGGGCACCGCACACCTCCGAGGACCGCCCGGGCCGGGCGGCGGGTACAGCTTTAGACCGACTTGTCGTACATGTACGACTCGATGCGCCGGATGCGCTCACGATAAGGCCGTACCGTGGGTGCCGGACAGGGCCGGACGGTGACGCAGTTGCGACAGTCGTACCGGTCAGTGCTGGTCAAGCGGTGACGAACTCCGACAGCTGGGTAGACTGCGCCAGCCTGCTCGGTTCGTGGACATACATCATGTGGCCCGCGTGGTAGTAGGCGAACTCGATGTTGCCGCGCAGCTCGTCCGGGACCGCCAGCCGGGCGAAGGTCTGCTCGGCCGCGAAGTACGGCGTGGCCCCGTCCTGGTAGCCGCAGGCCACGTAGACCCGCATGTGCCGGTTGGCCCGCATCGCGGCGGCCAGCTCGTCGCCGACCGCCACGAACTTGTTCTCGAACTCCTTGAACGACCATGGCTGTACGGCCCGGGTGAGGATCTCGTACGGCAGGTCGTTGGCGTACCCCAGCTCGGCCCGTACGTAGTGGTTGAGGGCCGCGGTGTAGGGCCCCATGATGGCGTCCAGCGACGGGTCGGCCGACCAGCGCTCACGACCGTAGTCGGCGTCCCACCCGGTGAACCGCCCGTCCAGCCGGCCCACCGTCAGCCGGCGCGAGCGCAGCAGCTCGGTGAAGAAGCGCAGGTGCTCCACGCGCAGGTTGACCCGGTCGACGTAGTCCTCGCTGAGGCCGGTCAGCCGCGCCAGCGTCGCCACCGCCGCAGCCCTTTCCTGCGCGCTCAGCCGCGCACCTCGCGACAGGGCCCACGGGTAGTCGCGGATGGCGAACTCCTCCGCCTCGGCCAGCACCTCGGCCAGCGGCCGGTCGCCGTGCAGGCCGTGGTAGTGGGCGATCGCCGCGTAGGTGGGCAGGAACAGCGGGTACGGCGTGTCGTTGCTGTCCTCGAACTCCAGCGTGCCGAGGTCGAGCACTGTGGAGATGAGCATCAGGCCGTTGAGGTACATGCCGTACCGCTCCTGCAGGTGCCGGGCGAGCCCGGCGGCGCGCAGGGTGCCGTAGGACTCGCCGCACAGGTACTTCGGCGACATCCACCGGCCGTTGCGGGAGGTCCACAGCCGGATCACCTCGCCGACCGACTCGATGTCACCGGTGTACCCGTGGTAGTCCTTGGGCTTGCCGCCCTTGACCGCGCGCGAGTAGCCGGTCGAGACCGGGTCGATGAAGACCAGGTCCGAGGCTGCCAGCAGGGTCTGCGCGTTGTCCGCGAGGTCGTAGGGCGGCGGCAGCAGCGACCCGGCGTCGCCCATCACCACCCGGCGCGGGCCGAGCAGCCCCAGGTGCAGCCAGACGCTGGACGAGCCCGGCCCGCCGTTGAACGCGAAGGTGACCGGCCGCTGCCGCGGGTCGGCGCCGTCGAGCGTGTACGCGATGAGGAACACCTCGGCCCTGGCCCGGTGCCCGTGGAACTCGCCGTCGTCGATATGCTCGACGCGCAGCACGACGCGGCCCGTCTTGACGGTGTAGGACAGCTCCCGCCCCGCCACCGTCATCGTGTGCTCGGTGGTCACCAGGTCGTCGACCGGCTCGGGGGCCTCCTCGCCGTTGCGCTCGCCGGGCTTCCCGCCGTTGGTGTCCCGCCCGCCGGCCTTGTCCTTGGCGTCCTTCTTCTCGGCCCGCTGGTCGGCCTTCTCGTCGCCGCCGTCACCCATGACCGAGGAGCCTACTGTTCCCCACCGTCACTCTGCCGCCGCTCGTTCACCGGAGCAGGCTAGCTTCCCAGCTGGGGAAGGACCTCCCGGCGATACAGGTCGATGAGCTCGCGGTAGTGCGGACCCACGTTGGCCACGTAGAGCTCGTCGAAGCCCGCCTTACGGTACTGCTCGATGCTCTCGAACTGCCGCTGCGGGTCCGGGCCGCTGGCGAACGTGCCACCCACCGACTCCGCGGTGACCAGCGAGCTGGCCTGCTCGAAGTGGCGCGGGGACGGCAGCACCTGGGACAGCTCACCGGGCAGGCGTTCGGCCATAGCTGGTACGCGATCCGTACCGCCTCTTCCTCGGTCGGGGCGTAGCACGCCTTGAAACCGGCGGCGGCCGGCTTGTCTGCCCCGCCGCCCTCGCGGAACTGGCGGACCATGTCGGCGTCCGGCTGGGTGTTGATGTAGCCGTCGCCGATCCGCGCGGCCAGGTCGATCGCCTTCGGTCCGAACCCGGAGACGTAGACCGGGGGCGGGGACTCCGGACGGGTGTAGACGCGGGCCTGCTCGACGGTGTAGTGCCGGCCGCGGTGGCTGACGAAGTCGCCCGCCCACAGCTGGCGCATCACGTCTACGGCCTCCTCCAGCATCTCCAGCCGCTCGTCGGCGCCGGGCCAGCGCCCGCCGAGCACGTGCTCGTTGAGCGCCTCGCCGGAGCCGACCCCCAGCACGAACCGGCCCTCCAGCATGACCGCGCTGGTGGCCGCCGCCTGCGCGACGACCGCCGGATGGATGCGGATCGTGGGGCAGGTGACCGCGGTGGTCACCGGCAGCCGGCAGGCCTGGCTCAGCGCACCGATCACCGACCAGACGAACGGGCTCTCGCCCTGCGCGTCGACCCACGGGTGGTAGTGGTCGGAGACCCACAGTGCCTGGAAGCCGGCCTCCTCGGCCAGGCGTGCCTGCTCCACCAGCTCGGCTGGGGAGTACTCCTCACAGGACAGGAAGTAACCCATTCGCATGCGAGGTGACGTACCCAGCCGGGCTGCCCGCATACCGGTCTGGACGGGCGGGTATGGGGCGGCCATGGCTAGCCGAGACGATCTATACAAGCAGGCACAGGAGCTGGACATCGAGGGCCGCTCCGGGATGTCGCGGGATGAGCTGCGTACCGCGATGGCGAAGGCCACCGCTGCGCAGGCCGGCGGTGACGGCAACACGATCGGTGAGAAGGAGCCGCCGTTCCACCGGCCGCGGTTCCACCGCGCGTTCTCGTTCGGCCTGATCACCGGGGCACTGTTCCTGCTGTCGTGGCTCGGGCAGCGGCTGGACATCCTGCTTCGCGAACGCGGCATCGACCCCACCAACCTCTAGGCCAGTGCCCAGCAGCGAGCAGCACCGCGACGCGGAGAGGCACCGCGACGCCGAGCCGCACCGCGACGCCGAGCCGCACCGCGGCACGGAGACGCACCACGACGCCGAGCTGCATCGGGTCGCTGAGCAGACGTTCGGCTGGCGGCTGCGGCCGGAGCAGCTCGCCGGGGCGCGCGCGGCGCTCGCCGGGCGCGACGTCCTGGTCGTCCTGCCGACGGGCGCCGGCAAGTCGGCCGTCTACCAGGTCCCGGGCGTGCTGCGTCCGGGACCTACCGTCGTGGTCTCGCCACTGCTCGCGTTGCAGCGCGACCAGATGGCGGCGCTCGCCCAGTGGGCCGGCACCGCCGCGGTGCAGCTCACCGGTGAGACCGGGCCGGGCGGGGCGCGGCAGGCGCTGGCCGCCGTACGGGCCGGCGAGGCAGAGTTCCTGTTCCTCACCCCGGAGCAGCTGTCCGACCCGGAGCGCCTGGCCCAGGTACGGCAGGCCCGCCCGTCGCTCGTCGCGGTGGACGAGGCGCACTGCGTCTCCGCCTGGGGGTACGACTTCCGCCCCGACTACCTGCAGCTGGGGCGGTTCATCGACGAGCTGAGCGGGTCCGGTGGGCGGCCGCCGGTGGTGGCGCTGACCGCGACCGCCTCCCCGCCGGTACGCGAGGACATCGTGGCCCGGCTGCACCTGTCCGACCCCGTGGTCGTGGTCGCCGGGCTGGACCGGCCCAACATCTTCCTCGAGGCGGTGCACTGCCCAGACGAGCGCACCCGGTGGGACCGGCTGGCCAGCCGGGTGCTCCAGTCGCCACCGCCGGGTATCGTCTACACCTCGACCAGACGCTCCACAGAGGAGCTCGCCGGGGCGCTGCGCGAAGCCGGGGTGGCCGCGGTGGCGTACCACGCGGGGATGCGCCGCGCGGACCGCGAGCGGGTGCACGCGGACTTCATGGAGAACCGGGTCGGTGCCCTCGTGGCCACCTCCGCGTTCGGCATGGGCATCGACAAGCCCGACGTCCGCTGGGTGAACCACGTGGCGCTGCCGGACTCCCTCGACAGCTACGCGCACGAGGTCGGCCGGGCCGGGCGCGACGGCGAGCCGGCCCAGGCGCTGCTGCTCTACCGCACCGAGGACACCGGGCTGCGCCGGTTCTTCGCCGGCGGCACGCCGCCGGCGGAGCAGCTGGAGGCGGTGGCCCGTACCCTGGCCGACGCCGGGACCCCGCTCAGCCGCGCCGCACTGCGCGAGCGCACCGGGCTCGGACCCCGCCGCCTGGCCCGCATGGTCGCCCTGCTGGAGCAGGCCGGCGCGGCGGTGCCGCGCCGGCGCAACCGGCTGGCCACGCCGCCGGGGGCGCCGCCTCCGGAGGAGGCCGCGCGCCTGGCCGTCGCCGAGGCCGGCCGGCTGCGCACCGTCGAGCTCTCCCGGGTGGAGATGATGCTCCAGTACGCGCGCACGACCGGCTGCCGGGGCCAGTTCCTGCTCGGCTACCTGGGTGAGGCGCTGGCCGAGCCGTGCGGCCACTGTGACAGCTGCGCCAGCGGCGCGCCAGGCGACGCAGACGCCACCGAAGGGCCGTTCCCCGTGCACGCGACAGTGCGGCACGAGGAGTTCGGCACCGGCACGGTGCTGCGTTACGAGGAGGACCGGATGGTGGTCCTCTTCGACCGGGTCGGCTACCGCACGCTGTCCGTGCCGGTCGTGGTCGAGCAGGGCCTGCTCGAGGCGGATGCCGCCCCGCCCTGACCAGCGAGGCGGAGGTCACCCGTCCTGGCCGGCGGCCCGTCCTGACCGGCGGCGGCCCGTCAGCCGGCAGTGGCGGCCAGGTCGGGGTGGCTGCCCTGGGCCAGCTGCTGCATCGCGGCCTGCATCCCGGTCAGCGCCTCCCCGCAGGTGCGGGCGTCGTGGAAGGTGACCGCCGACTCCGCCAGCGGCTCGCCCTGCTCGCCGGTGAGCGTCCAGCGCCAGCCACCGTCCTCCTGCTGCACCGACGTCATCGCGTAGGGCGAGGCCAGCCGCAGCCCACCCGCAGCCGCCCGGCAGGACGCCTCGTCGGGGTACGCCGCGACGCTACGGGCCAGGACGTCCGCGCCGTTCGGCAGGAACCGCACCACCATCCACCGGTAGCCACCGTTCTCGCGCACCACCGACACCTGCGTGCTCATCTACCAACTCCGTCCCCGGTGAGTTTCCTAGCCCCTTACATACCCTGTCTTGCCTGGTCAACACCTAAGACCCGAAACCGGACAGGGTCCGGCGGCGTCCCACGCATGAAGCCGGCCGGAGAAGGGCATCATGCCCGCCATGACGTCCCCAGCGGCGCCCGACACGTTCCTGCGCCGGCTGTTCATGATCGAACGGCCCCCGCCTGCGACGCCGGCCTCGCGCCGGCTGCGGGTCCTGATCGCGGTCACCGCCGCAGCCACCGTCGTGGTCGACCTGGTCAACCTCGAGTACGCGCCGGAGGCCGGCTTCGCCCTCGTGGTACGCACGGTCTGGGCCCTGCTGCGGGCGATCGGGTTCCTCGTGCTGATGCGCACGGTGCGCTACGGCCGGATGGCGGCCCGGCCGTTCGGGCTGATCCTCGCCGCGACCACGGTGTTCGCGGTGGCCCGGCTGGCCGTACCCCGCTCTGGCGGGCTGCTGCCGGCCGTGCCGGTGGTGGCCGGCTTCGTCGTCCTGACTGTCCTTTGTGTACTTGTCGTGTGGCAGCTGTACGGCTCGCCCGAGATCGAGGCGCACCTGAGCCGCCGGCCGCCCCGCCGGCGCGTACCGCCGTGGGTGCTGACCGCCCGGGTGGCCGCCCTGTCCTACGGCGCCCTGCTGCTCGTACCCTGCCTGGTGGCGGTGGGCACGCTCTTTGACGAGCCGCGCCTGCCCACGGCCGTAGCCGGCCCGCTGGTCATCGGCTGGCTTGTGCTCTCCCTGACAACCGGCTTCCTCATGCCGTGGGTCACCCTTTTTGTGATCTTCAACAAGGCATGGGCCCGGGTGCTGCTGGGCTTCGCCAGCGTGGCCCTGCTGGCGATCCAGCCGGCGCTGTGCCTGACCCTGCTCGGCGTGGACGGGCTGGTGCGCGACGGGGCACCGATGGCCATCGCGACCGCGCTGGCGATCTACGGCCTGTGGCGCTCCCGCGAGCGGGTGCCTGCGGCCTGACGCCGAGCGGGTTCGTCGCCCTACCGTGCCTCACCCGGTCCGTCCGCTCACCGGGCCGTTGGTGCCGAGATCCCCTATGCTCGGTGGGGTGACGACCGCAACCATGCGCCGCCGGACCGGCGGCCTGCTGGCCGCGTTGGCGCTGAGCCTGGCTGTCCTGGCCGGCTGCGGGTCCGAAGGCGTGGACACCAGCTGCTCGTTGGACTCGTGCACGCTCACCTTTGACCGCGGGGTGTCGGCCAACGCCAGTGTCCTCGGCGTCGACGTCAAGCTCGTCGGCGTGGAGAACGGCCAGGTCGACCTGGAGGTGGCCGGGCAGCGGGTAAACCTCAACCGCGGCCAGACCGAGCGGGCCGGCGCCTTCGACATCACCCTGGAGAGAATGACCGAGGAGCAGGTCGTGGTCCGGGTGGCGCGCGCCGCAGGGAGCTAGGCGGGACACCGGCGAGCCCTGGACGGAGCTTCGGTGGGCGAGATCCTCGTCGGCACCGCGTCGTGGACCGACAAGACGCTGCTCGAGTCCGGCTGGTACCCGCCGGAGGCGAACACGGCCGAGAAGCGCCTGGCCTACTACGCGACGCAGTTCCCGCTGGTCGAGGTCGACGCCACGTACTACTCGCCCCCGGCGGAGCAGACCGCGGCGCTGTGGGTGGCCCGTACGCCGGCCGAGTTCACCTTCAACATCAAGGCGTTCAGCCTGCTGACCGGCCACCCCACCAAGGTCTCGGCGGTCTACAAGGACCTGCGGCCAGACACCGACAAGAAGAACATCTACCCGGACGACCTGAGCGCGCAGGCGTACGAGGATGTGTGGACCCGGTTCCTGTCCGCCCTGGACCCGCTCGTCGACGCGGGCAAGCTCGGCGTAGTGCTCTTCCAGTTCCCGCCCTGGTTCACCATCCGCAGGTCCAACAAGCAGTACCTGCTGGAGGTCGCCGAGCGGTGCAGCCCGCTGCGGGTGGCCGTGGAGCTCCGGCACTCCTCATGGTTCGACGGGGACAACCAGGAGGAGACGCTGTCGTTCCTGCGCAAGCACGAGCTGCCGTACGTCGTGGTCGACATGCCGCAGGGCCACAAGTCGTCCGTGCCGCCCGTGCTGGAGGCGACGTCCGACCTGGCCGTGGTCCGCTTCCACGGCCACAGCGACAAGTGGACCAGCAAGGACATCTACGAGAAGTTCGGGTACGAGTACTCCGAGCGCGAGCTGCGGGAGTGGGCGCCGAAGCTGCGCAAGCTCGCCGACGAGGCGGCACACACGCACATACTGCTCAACAACTGCTACGCGGACGCCGCCCAGCGCAACGCCTCACGGCTCATAGACCTTCTGACCAGCGAAGATGTCCCGGACGCCTAGCCTCGGCGCGGCAGGCAGCCCGCTCGTCCCGCCTCTCCCGTAAGACGATTCTGTCTTACACTGCGCATTGTGGGTACAGATGGCTGCCCGGCCGGTTCGCTGTCCTGCTGGGCGTTGAGCCGTACGAGGTGATGCAGGTTCTCGACGGGTCGGGCCGGCGGCTACCGCGTCGGGCTACCGGCCCGCATGGGATACCGATGCTCGGCATCCTCGGCCGGACCACAGCCGGACGCGGGCTGGTCGTCTATGTCCGCCACGATGGCGGCCTCGACTGGACGATCGTCGGCGCGCGCCCCATGACGGCCGGCGAGAGCGTCGAGTACGAAAAGTGGGAGGCCGAGCAGTGAGGTACGACGAGGACGAGCTCCCAGTTGCTGGTTACGACCCGGACGAGATGCGCGAATGGATGACCACCGGCGCCGGGGCGGAGCTGGCCGGCAAGATCGAGACCGGTGATGCACCGGTGGAACTGCTCCCGCCACCCGGCACGCCGGTGTCGGTGATGCGTAACCTACGCCTGCCCTACGAGGTGGACGCTGCGCTCAGGGCTACCGCGCAGGCCCGCGGGACCACCGTGTCCGAACTGATCCGCGAAGCCATCAACGCGATGCTCGCGGGCGAGGTCGACAACACCTCGGATCCGGTTGTCGCGCTACGCCTGACCCTCGCGGCCGCCGGGCGAGCTGTCGACCGGCTCGCCGCCGAGCACCCAGAGGCCGCCTAGCTGGCTCGTGGCGGTCCGTCGTCATAAACGCCGTGCCGGCCAGTCGCTCGCACGATACGGGGACGTCTACGAAAGGTCCTGGTAGCGAGGGACTGGACACCCGCGAGGTACGGTTAGGTATCGACCACGGTACGACGATCCGGACGACTTGACCCGCTCGTACGACGGTGGGACGCCGCACCGGTGAGAAGTTCCGCCCAGCTATGGACGGGCGTTGACCGTACGCCGTAGCGTCGGCTGATCTGGCCCGTAGCCTCAGCGTGGAGGAGCCATGCGCCTGCGCCTGCGCCGCCCGGCCGTGGCGTTGACCGTCACGGTCACCGCCCTTTCGGTCCTCGGCTTCGCCGCTCCTCCCGCAGTCGCGGCGGACCCGACGGAGCTGTTCTTCTCGGAGTACGTCGAGGGCTCCTCGAACAACAAGGCCCTGGAGATCTTCAACGGCACCGGCGCACCGGTCGACCTGGCCGCCGGCGGCTACCTGGTGCAGATGTACTTCAACGGCGCCACCACGCCGGGCACCACCGTCACGCTGGCCGGCACGGTCGCCCACGGCGACGTGTTCGTGCTGGCTCAGGCGGCGGCCTCGGCGCCGGTCCTCGCGGCGGCCGACCAGACCAGCGCGGCCAGCTTCTACAACGGCGACGACGCGGTGGTGCTGCGCAAGGGCGGGGCAGCCGGCCCGGTCGTGGACGCGATCGGCCAGGTCGGCTCCGACCCCGGCACCGAGTGGGGCGCGGGCCTGACCAGCACGGCCGACAACACGCTGCGCCGGTCCAGCGCGGCCAGGGGCGGCGACACCGACCCGGCCGACGCGTTCGACCCGGCCGCCAGCTGGACCGGGTTCGCCATCGACACCTTCGACGGGCTCGGCGCGCACAGCCTCGACCCGGATCCGGGTGACCTGCCCGCGTCGCTGGCCTGCGGCGGGCTGCTGACGACCCCGCAGGGCACCGCTGCGGTGCGCACGGTGACCGCGACCGACCCCGATGACACCATCGTCGAGCTTGCAGTGTCGTCCGTGGCGCCAACCCCAGCGACCGGCACGATCAGCCGTACCGCGTTCACCCCGGCCCCCGGCGACGGCGGCACCGCCACGGCCGAGGTCACCGCCTCCGCCGACCTGGCCGCCGGGTCGTACACGGTGACCATGGCCGCCACCGACGACGACGGGACCACGGCCACCTGCACCTTCACCGTGCAGGTGACCCGGGTCCTCACCGTCGGCGAGGTGCAGGGCCAGACGCTGGACTCGGAGAACGGCAGGACCGACCGCTCGCCGCTGGCCCCGGCCACCGGCAACGGCTCCAGCTCCACGCTCTACGACGTACGCGGCGTGGTCACGCAGCGGACGCTGGCGCGTACCGCGGCCGGCGCCAACCAGTACGGCTTCTTCCTGCAGAGCCGCCTGGGCGCCGAGGACGGCGACCCGACCACCTCCGACGGCGTCTTCGTCTTCATGGGCTCCTTCACCTCGCTCATCGGCGGCTACGTGCCACGGGTCGGCGACGAGGTGGTCATCCGGGCCCGGGTGGCCGAGTTCTTCAACCTGACCCAGCTGACCAGCGCCTCGCTGGTGCGGGTGCTGGACACCGGCGTGGACGTGGACACCGGGGTGGCGGTCGACGCCGCCACGCCGCCGGACCTGCTCGCCGACGCGGACCGGTTCTGGGAGCGGCACGAGGGCGCGCGGCTGCGGGTGCGGGCCGGCTCGGTGACGACCAGCGGGCGGGACGTCTTCCCGGGCACCGCCGACGCTGAGATCTGGCTCGTCGACGTGGACCACCCGCTGCTGGACCGCACCGACCCGTACGCCCGCCGGGTCTTCCGCGACCCGCACCCGCTGGACAACAACCCGACACCGCTGTTCGACGACGCCAACGGGCACCGGGTGATGCTGGGCAGCCTGGGCGTGAAGTGGGCCACCAGTGACAACACCACGCTGCTGCCGCCGGCCCGGACCTTTGACACGCTGTCGGCCGACGCGGTGGGCGGGCTCTACTTCTCCTTCGAGAAGTACGGCGTGCAGGTGGAGCAGGCCGCGTTCGGGGCGGGCGCCGACCCGTCGGCCAACCACCCGCCGCAGCCGGCCAACCGGAGCCAGGAGCTCGCGGTGTCCACGTACAACGTGGAGAACCTCTACGACTACCGGGACGACCCGTTCGACGGCTGCGACTTCACCGGCAACACCGGCTGCCCGGGGGTGAGCCCGCCGTTCGACTACGTCCCGGCGAGCGAGGCGGTCTACTCCGAGCACCTCGGCGCCATCGCCGGCCAGATCGTGGGCGACCTGCACTCCCCCGACCTGCTGCTGGTGCAGGAGGCCGAGGACCAGGACATCTGCGCGGTGAGCGGCGGCGCGCTGGCGTGCGGGGCGACCAACAACGCCGACGGCAAGCCGGACACGCTGCAGGAGCTGGCGCTGCGCATCGCCGCGCTGGGCGGGCCGGCGTACGACGCCGCGTACGACCGCGACGGCGCGGACGCGCGGGGCATCGTCTCCGCGTTCCTCTACCGCACCGACCGGGTACGCCTCGCCGTGCCGGACGCGGGTGACGCGGTGCTCGGCTCCAGCCCGACCGTGCAGTACCGCTCGGCCGGCCTGGCCTACAACACCGACGTACAGAACCCGAAGGTGCTCAACGCGGTGCTGCCGGCTGACGTGGACCGGTCCACCGGCGTGGACGGCTCCAACGTCTACACCCGGGCCCCGCAGGTCGGGAAGTTCCTCGTCGCCGCCGCTCCCGGCGCGAACGAGGAGCTGACCCTGTGGGCGGTCAGCAACCACTTCTCGTCCACCCCACAGGCCAGGGTCGGCCAGCGCACCGAGCAGGCCGCGTACGGTGCGGCGATCGTGGCCGCGATCGAGGGTGCCGCACCCGGCGCCCGGGTCGTCTTCGGCGGGGACATGAACGTCTTCCCGCGCCCGGACGACCCGATCGCGACCAGCGACACCGGGCCAAAGTCCGACCAGCTGCGCGCGCTCTACGAGGCCGGCCTGCGCAACCTCTGGGACGACCTGCTCGCCGACGCGCCCGCGGCGGCGTACTCCTACGTCTTCCAGGGCCAGGCGCAGACTCTCGACCAGCTCTTCGTCACCGGCTCGCTCTACGGTGACCTGGTCGAGATGCGGGCCGCCCACGTCAACGCCGGCTGGCCGGCCGACTTCGACGGGGACGGCTCCCGCGGCGCCAGCGACCACGACCCGCAGGTGGCGCGGTTCCTCTCCCGGGCCCGGCTGTCGGTCGCGGACGTCTCGGTCCAGGAAGGGACCAGCGGCACGACCCCGATGACCTTCACGGTACGGGTCACCCGGCCGCTGTCGCGGGACGCGACGGTCTGCGCGGTGACGGTCGACGTGACAGCAAGGGCCGGGCAGGACTACGAGCCGCTGTCGACCTGCGCGGTGCTGGCCGCGGAGGCGACCGAGCTGCGGTTCACCGTGGCTGTCCGCGGTGACCGCCGCGCCGAGGCTGACGAGCGGCTCGCCCTGCTGGTCGCGGCCGACTCCGTGATCCGGCTGGTGGACCCGGTGGCGTTCGGCACGATCGTCAACGACGACTAGGAGGGGCCCCGTAGCGGATGGTCCTCTACGGCGTGGACGTCCACGGCAGCTACCAGGCCGGGATCTCGTTCCCTCGGCTCGCCGCCGAGGGCT
>Ga0075420_100001003_pt1 | contig 23404 bp, 18 predicted proteins | sample SoiMetdeltSBSDD4_FD_75296 | JGI IMG/M metagenome (GOLD analysis project Ga0075420, IMG submission 75296) | Bulk soil microbial communities from a Populus tree surrounding site in Tennessee, USA - Soil MetaG P. deltoides SBSDD4 | ecosystem: Environmental > Terrestrial > Soil > Tree plantation...
GAGACGATGCGCAGCGGCTTCTATCTCTACGTGCCTGACGCCGATGCGGTCTACGAGCAAGCAGTCGCCGCTGGCGCGACGCCGCTCTCGCCGCCGTCGGATCAGTCGTACGGCGATCGCCTGGGCAGCGTCGTGGACGCGGAAGGGATGACGTGGTTTATCGCACGACCGGCGTGACGACTGTCGACGGTCTACGGTCTACGGTTCGCGGTTGCAACGACCACGACTGAAGACCGTAGACCGCAGACCGTAGACTGGAGACTGGAGACACAATCCCCTACCACCCCACCGGCTGCCCCTTGGTCTGTTCCTGCAGCCACGCCTGCAGCGGCGCGAAGTAGTCGAGGATCGCGGAGGCGTCCATCTCGTTCGAATCGGTCAGCGCGGCGAGCGCCTCGGGCCACGGTTTAGACACGCCCATCTCGAGCATGGTGTTGAGCCGCTGGCCTGCCTGTTTGCTCTCGTAAATCGAGCAGCGATGCAGCGGCGTCGTGCAGCCGGCGGCCTTCGCGAGCGCGCGATGGAACTGGAACTGCAGGATGTCGGCGAGGAAGTAGCGCGTGTACGGCGTGTTGTCGGGCACGTGATACTTCGCGCCCGGATCGAAGAACTCTTCACCGCGCGGCGACGGCGGCGCGACGCCCTGATACTTCAGCCGCAGATCCCACCAGGCCTGGTTGTATTGCGCCGGCGTGATCTCGCCGGAGAAGACCTTCCATCGCCACTGGTCGATGAGCAGGCCAAACGGCAGGAACGAAATCTTGTCGAGCGCGCGCGACAGCAGCAGGCCGATATCCCTCGACGCATCTGGCGCCTTGTCGAGCAGACCGATCTTCACGAGGTACTCCGGCGTCACCGACAGCGCGATGGTGTCGCCGATGGCTTCGTGGAAACCGTCGTTGGCGCTGTCGCGGAAGACCATCGGCAACTTCTGATACGCGCGCTGGTAGAAGTTGTGGCCCAGCTCGTGGTGAATGGTCGAGAAGTCTTCCGCGGTCTGGTCGATGCACATCTTGATGCGCACGTCGCTCAGGCTGTCGATGTCCCATGCGCTGGCGTGGCACACCACCTCGCGATCTTTCGGGCGCAGGAACAGCGAACGCTCCCAGAACGTCTGCGGCAGCGGCGCGAATCCGACCGATGTATAGAAGCGCTCGCCGGCCTTGACCATGTCGATCGCGCTCATCTTGCGGCGCTTCAGGATCTCGGTCAGCGAGTACCCGGCGTCCACGCCCTTCGGCGCCACCAGATCTTCGATGTTGGTCCAGTCCTGCGCCCAGATGTTGCCGAGCAGATGGGCCGGCAGCGGGCCCTTCGCCGGAACCACGTCCCCGTACTTCTCGTGCAGTTTCATCCGCACGTACGCGTGCAGCTGGAGGTAGAGCGGCCTCACCTGATCCCACAGCCGATCGAGCTCTTTGGTGAAGGCGTCCGGCGGCATGTCGTACTTGGCGCGCCACATCGCGCCGGTGTCAGCGAACCCGAGCTCCTTGGCGCCCTTGTTCGACAACTCGGCGAAGCGCTGATAGTTCTTCTTGATCGGCGGCGAGATGGAATGCCACCCCTCCCACGCGGCGCGGATCTCCTTCTCGTTGCGCGACGAGGCGAGCAGCTTTGTGACGTCGTCGATGTTCAGGCATGACTCAGGCTTGGCGGCATCCGGGCACCATTTGCCCTTCCCGTAGACACTGCGCATCGACGAGACGAGACTCGCCAGCTCCTCCGACTCTTTCGGATCGGACGGCGTCGCGAGCACCAGCGACACTTTCAGCAGATTGAGCTGCCGGCGCTGATCGGCAGGCACTTCGACGTTGTCGAAGCGCACGGCCTGCTTCGCGAACCGCGACGAGGCATCCGAGACGGCCTGGGTCGCGCGCGCGTCCATGGCCTCGCTGTCGACGGTGATGAAGTTCTGAGCGACCCACCCGGCGCGGTTGGCGTCGAGATACAGACGGTTGAACGTCGCATCCACTTCGTCGAGGAACTGTTTCGCGTCCTGCGCCGTCGGTGCGGCCGTCGAGGCCTGGCATCCGGCGGCGACGACGGCGACCGACAGCGCGAGACCGGCGGCGGCGAAAAGGCGATGCACCACGATGAGTCCTCCTGAGCACTTGATCATATAGCTCACCGAGGAGGCGGAGCCACATCCTGATTTCGGTGTCGAAGTGTTCAGACAAGGGGGGAGTCGTGGTCCACAAACACCACGGCGCCGAGCGGATCGTCGCGGGCGATCTGCCGCGGACGAATGCGGCCATGAACATCACGCCGATGATCGACGTGCTGCTGGTCCTGATCGTGATCTTCATGACGGCGCTGCCGCTGAACCAACGCGGTGTGGACGTCAACCTGCCTCCGCCGGCCGGGCCCGAACAGCCGCTTCGCGCAGAGCAAATTGTCGTGGAGTACACCGGCGACCGGCGGCTGTCGATCAATCGGCAAGACGTCGCGCATGCCGAGCTGGGCGAGCGTCTCCGAACCCTGTTCGAAAGCCGGGCCGACAAAACCCTGTTCGTGATGGCCGACGGCAGCCTCCGCTACGGTGACATCGTCGGGGTCATCGATGCCGCCAAAGGGGCAGGCGTGACACGCGTCGGCATCGTCACCGAGAGCATGCGCCATCGGTAACTCCCAACTGCCAACTCCCAATTCCCAACACCCAATCTCTGCTATTGGGGGTTGGATATTGAAAGTTGGAAGTGGTTGGTAGTTGGGCGTTGGTGGTTGCCCGCCGCCGCTTGTCAAACACGCGTGACAAGCTCTGGCGAGGTCTCGCCGAAGCGCGCCCGATCGTTGGGCGCGAAGGCGGAGGCGTTGATATGATTTTTCCCGTGGGAGGCGTCACATGAGACGACAACTCGTGCTCGGCATGCTCTTCGCGGCTGGAGCGCTCACCATGTCCGTCAACGCGCTGCAGCAGCCGCCGGCTGGGGCCGCCGGCCAGGCCGCGGCGCCGCGCGAGGTCATGGTCGACAAGCTCAAAGACAACCTGTACATGATGCGCGGCGGCGGCGGGAACAGCGCCGTCTTCATTACATCAACGGGGGTGGTGGTCGTCGATACCAAGAACCCGGGCTGGGGTCAGCCGCTCCTCGACAAGATCAAGAGCGTGACCGACAAGCCGGTCACGATGATCATCAACACGCATACGCATGGCGATCACGTCAGCGGCAACGTCGAATTCCCCGCGACCGTGGAAGTCGTGACGCACGCCAACACCGCCAAGAACATGCAGGAGATGCGGCCCGCGTCCGGCATCACGCCGCCTCCCGGCCAGCCCGCCCCCGGCAACATCTTCAAGGAGAACAACGGCCGTGGCATGCCGAAGAAGACCTTCACCGACACGATGAAGATCGGTAAGGGCGCCGATGAGATCGAGCTGCACTACTTCGGACGCGGTCACACCAACGGCGATGCCTGGGTCGTCTTCCCGGCGCTGCGCTTCATGCACGCCGGCGACATCTTCTCCGGCAAGAACATCCCGCTGCTCGACGCCAATAACGGCGGCAGCGGCGTCGAGATCGGCAAGACGCTGGCCAAGGCGGCGAGCTCGGTGAAGAACGTCGATTCGATCATCACCGGACACAGCACTGTGATGACGATCGCCGACTTGAAAGAGTACGCGCAGTTCAACGACGACTTCGCCAACGCCGTGCGCGACGCCAAGAAGAAGGGCGGCAGCGTTGAGGAGTTCGCGAAGACGTGGAAGATTCCGGCGCAGTACAAGGGTTACGCCGAACCGCAGGCCCCGCGTCTGCTCTCGAACGCGACTATCGTCTGGGCTGAAGTGAAATAACGCGAGGGGGAGCGAGTCAAGTAGAGCGCGGTGTTGCACCGCGCTCTACTTATCCCAAGCAGTTAGGGACGCGGGGTCGGCGGCTTCGACGGATCGCCACCAGGAGCCGGCCTGTCACCACCAGGCGCTGGTTTGTCACCGCCAGGCGCCGGGCGATCGCCACCAAGCGCGCCACCGGGCGCGGCACCCGCCGCCTTGACCTCGATGTTCTCCGCCAGGTTACTCGCGCCGTCCTTCTTGTAGCGAACCACAACCTGCGATCCCGACATCGTCGCCAGGCCCGCCGTGGTCTTCGACGCACCCGAAACCTTGGTCGCGTTGTCGTACTTGATCGTGATCTCGCCGGTCGCGGTCTTCACCGTCATCTCGCTCTCTTTCGCATCCACCTTGGTCAGCTCGCCCGAGGCGGTCTGCGTCTGCGCGCCCGCCTGGGCTGCAGCGGCTGGTGGAGAAGCGGGAGACGGGGGTGACGACGGCGACGGCGCCTGCTGAGCGATGGCTGAGCCGTACGCCATCACACTGACGGCGCCCATCGCAACGAGCACTCTTGATTTGTTCATTTGAGAAAACCTCCGCCGCCGGTGGTGGCAACCGCCGTACCATCGAGCGTCCACGCGTGATAGCGCGTGAAATCGTTCGAAACCGTGTCAGATGGTGACGGCAGAACGCCGCCGCTCAGTATGATTCGAGAACACAGCATTAGCCGCTAGTGCAGGCGGAGGAGACGACGTGCCACCGCGGGTGTCGCCACGACGCGATCGTGCTCGGCACACAGCCCGGCGACACGCGCGACCAACTCGGCGTTCGATTTCGCGAGGCGGCTCTTGTCCCAGCGTACGTTGTCTTCGAGCCCTGTTCGGCAGTGGCCGCCCATCTCGAGGCACCAGCGGTTCACGTCGAGCTGGTACCGGCCGATGCCAGCGGCCACCCACGTCGCGTCGGACATCAGCGACTTGAGTTTGGCCACCTCGAATTCGAGGATGTCGCGATCGGCGGGCTGCGCGTGTTTGACACCGAGCACAAATTGCACATGCAGAGGCGCCTGGAGCATGCCGTCGCGCGCGTAGTCGAGCGCGTTGTAAAGCATTGCCAGATCAAACACCTCGATTTCCGGTTTTACGCCGTACTGCGTCATCTTGTTGGCAAGCTCGCGAATGAGATCGGGCGGGTTGTCGTACACCCGTGTTGGAAAGTTCACTGAGCCTGTCGAGAGCGACGCCATATCCGGACGATGGTGCAGCATGCCACCACGCTCCGAGCCGACGCCCGAACGACCGCCCGTCGAGAACTGCACGATGATGCCTGGGCACAACTTCCGGATGCGCTCCTGGAACTCGGCGAACTTGTCCGGATTCGAGGTCGTGGACTGATCGTCGTTTCGCACGTGTACATGCACGAGCGCGGCGCCGGCTTCGAACGCCTCGTGGGTGGACTCGACCTGCTCCGTCACGGTGATCGGAACAGCCGGATTGTTCTCCTTGCGGGGCACCGAGCCGGTGATGGCGACGGTGATGATGCAGGGCTGCGGTTCGGCGCTCGGCATCGTGACGCCTACTGAAACAGCTGCGGTGCGAACGCGTTGAGGTAGTCGCGCCAGTTCAGCCACGTATGGCCGCCGGCACTCTCCTTGTACACCGGTGAGAAACCGTGTTTCTTGAAGAAATCAACCGTCGCGACGGTGTTGTTGAGCACGAAGTCGTCCTTGCCTGTGCTGAACCAGAAGAGCTTCAGCCCCTTCTTCAGGCCCTGTGAGCTCAGCGCCTCGCCATACCGCTTCTCCAATTCCTCTTGGGCTGACGGAGACGGCGCCGCTGCGCCTCCGCGTCCACCCCCCTGGAAGAACAGGCCAGAGCTGTACACGCCGACGTAGGCGAACCGCTCGGGGTGCGACATCAGAACGTTCAACGTCTGACCGCCGCCCATCGAGAGTCCGGCGATAGCGGTGTTGGCGCGATCGGTCTGGACACGATAGTTTGCCTGCACGTACGGCATCACGTTGCTCACGAAATCGTCGACGAACGGATCGCCGAATGCCGACGCAATCGGATTGCCCTGCATGCGCGTGTGGCCGGCGGGCATCACGACGATCATCGGCTTCGCGGTCTTGGCGGCGATCAGGTTGTCGAGGATGAATCCGGCGCGTCCGACGGTGCTCCACGAGTCGTCGCTGTCGCCGGCGCCGTGCAGCAGATAGAAGACCGGGTACTTCTTCGAGTTCGTCTCGTACCCCGGCGGCGTGTAGACGTGCATGCGCCGGAAGGCCTTGAGTGCGGAAGAGTAGTAGTTCACTTCGGCCACACCGCCGTGCGGCACGTTCCTGGTGTCGAACGCGTCCGAGCCAGGCACGTACAGCAGACTCCACGAGTTGTTGTTGGACTCGCTCGTCGATGGATTGCGTGGATCGATCGTCGCGACGCCGTCGACCATGAAGGTGTAGCGGTAGGCGCCGGCAGGGACTGGACCGACCGCGATCTCCCATACGCCGTTCGACCCTTTGTCGAGCGCCGCACCAGCTCCGAACGGGACGCCGGGAATATCCGACGCGTTCAGCCGAACCGCCTGCGCCTGCGGCGCGAGGATCCGAAGGACGATGCGCCGGTCGGCGGTGACTTCGGGTGAGACGACCTGGGGTCCTTGAGGCGGTGCCTGCGCAGCCGCCGATGCGGCCATGCCGACAACCAACAGCAACGCGCGAGCAGACAACCGGTCGATGCGGGCCACGGCAGCGTCTCCCTGGCTGCGTAGCATACCGCGTCAGCGAGTAACGAGTTTCACCACTGGTGAGCGTTCTCCGGTTTCGGGATGACCGCCCATCCGACGAGATTCGACGCCGCCGTGATCACGTCTTCCCAACTGACGTAGTACTGGGCGGCGAAGTCCTTCGCGTTCACGACCTGCCGGAGCTTCTCGGTGGTGCTCAGCGCGGATTCGACTTCGGCTGGAAGCTGCTCATGACCCACGTCGCGCATCGTCCGCATCGTTTCAACGAGCGCCTCGCGTTCCTTGATCACCTGCTCGGAGTCGAGCGGGCCGTTGCACCTCTGGATGGCGTCCCTGATCGCCTTGACGGCCTCGTCGGCCTTTTTGTCCTCGCCAACGAAGAATGCGTCCTTGACATACGCCTCGATGTGCCGCAGGGACTCGCCGATGTAGCCGCCGTTGCCGATGATCATCACGGCGTTTTCGGGGAGGCCTTCGAGGTAGTACGCGGCCACGACGAGTGAAGGGGCGCCGCCGGTGAGCACCTCGAGGCACTCGTGAATGCGGGGCAGCATGCCGTTGATCTCGTTCGCGTACATCTTGTTCGTGACGAAGAAGAACACGCACAGCTGCTTGATCGCCCCGTAGAAACGGCTCAACTCGCGGATGCGCGCAGCGCGGTCGGCGCTGTCGGCCTCGCCGTCCATGATTCCTTTGAGCTCATCGAGCACCTGACGGCTCTGTGCCGGCTTGAAGCCGAATCCGACCGCCAGGCCGGAGATAGAGCTTTTCCCGAACCGCATGGGCGCCATCGCCTCTGCAAACAGACGCGTGGGCTCGAAGTCGCCCGACGGGCTCGCCGAGAATCCGATGAAGGCCGTGCCCGACAGGCTGTACCTGAAGTCGTTCGGGTCGAACACCTTGCCGATCAGCGGCTCGTTCCTGGGCTGGTTGATCTGCGTGTAGAAGAACAGGAATTCCTTCAGATACCAGTTCACAGCTTCGCGGGCCTGCAGTTGCAGTTCCTGAAGTTGCTTCTTGATCTGCTCGTCGGCCAGCGCCCGGTAGCCGGCTTCGTTGCTGAACATCAGAATCGTGTCAGGCCGCGCGGCCAGATCACGACTGAGATAACGCACCAAGAAGCGTCCAGCCCGTACCTGCGCGGCGGTCTCGTGGCGGTCCGGAAGAATGGCGACGCCCAGCGTATAGCGATTATGCAAACGCTTGTACGACGAGAGCGCGCCAAGCACCGCGCCCGCGCCTGTCCCGCCGCCAGCCGCGAAGACGCCGATCAATGTGCCGTTGTCGCGGCCGGCGACGCGACTGAACATTGATCGCGTCGTCGAGGCCAGATATTCGCTGATGAACTGAAGACCGCCCGAGCCATCGACGAACTTGCTGCCCTCCGCATCCTCGAACACCAGGGGCGTGATCTTTACCTGCGACTGCGCCCTGCCGATGGCCTGTTGATACAGCTCCTTGTCGGCCAGCGTGAAAGAAAGGTGCGGATGGGAATCTTTCGCGGCCTCCAGGAACTGCTCGAAGCCCTGAACGTTGGGAGTACTCCGAATCGCCTGAATCTTCAGCTCGTTGATGAAGGCCCGGTTCTGCAGGTTCATGTCCGCGATGTAGAAATCGTGGTTCCAGGACGGCGTCCCGTTCGCCTTCTTCTTGTTGTTCTCGAACCAGCGCCGGAACGATCCCCACGGGTCGCTGAGGGTCAATTCCAGGTTCGCGGTGGCGAGGCCCCTGAGGCTCGGGTTGACGATGACCAGCGGATCGATCGCCAGGGAGAGTGCCAGCGTGACGTTGCTGCCGCACTGCCCAAGACCCACCACGGTGATCGGGCTCTCCTGGGTTGTGTTGGGGGGTTGATGCTGTTCGGTCATGGGCTGCTCCGGGGGTTGAGCGACGCGTCCACGATCCAAGAGAAATCGGCCAGGAGTGGTCATGGGCAGAGGCTCCACTCTTCAAAACGTCCCTGGCGGCGCTTACGAACAGTGTCTACAATCTCAATTCCTCAGAATGACCCAGTGGAAGGAGCTTGCAAACACCTATGTGCGCACTGACGAAAGACGATGTGATCGCTCAGCTTCAGAAGGAAGTCCGGATCCTACTGCACCTCGCCAGCAAGATCGACCGCACCAAGCTCGACTATCGGCCGACGCCGAAGCAGCGGAGCACCATCGAACTGCTGCGCTATCTCGTCAACATGGGGCCGCAGCTCGTTCGCGCCATCAAGTCGGGGACGTTCGACGTCGAGGCTTGGCAGGCCGGAGCCGCCAAGGCCAACGCCGCGGACCTCGATCAGGTGCTGGCGATGATTGCCACCCACGAGTCGGAGTACGCCAGCCTCCTCGCGTCGTGGACCGAGGCTGATTTCCGCGGCTCGATCGAGCTGTTCGGCCGCAGTGCCTCGCGCGCCGCGTGGCTGCTCGAACTGGTGCTCAACGGCTGCGCCGCCTATCGCACTCAGTTGTTCCTGTATCTCAAAGCCTGCGGTCGCGAGGAGATTGGCACGTCGAACCTGTGGCAGGGGGTGGATGCGGCGGTGCCTGCGTAAAGGCGCGCTACTGATATTTCTGATATTCTCCTTCGGCGCCGGCCGAGGAGCGGCCGCGAGTACTCGCGATTCGAGGTGCGTATGCGTAATGCGGTCACCCTGGTTGCGTTCGTCGTCTGCCTTGGGGTTGTCGCCGTTCGACCTGCGTCCGCGCAGGTCGACCTTTCCGGCATCTGGGCGCCGATCATGCACGAGGATCAGGTGGAGCGCGCGCCGGGTCCGGAGATCGGCGACTATCTGGGCCTTCCGATCAACGATGCCGGACGGATGCGAGGCGAGACGTGGGACGCCAGCATCCTGACCATGGAGGAGCACACCTGCAAGCCGCACCCCTCCACGTACGGATTCCGCGGCGTTGGCAACCTTCGCATCACCTACAACTTCGATCCGGTCAACTTCACGGTCATGAAGATCGACACGCACATCCAGTGGATGGAGCAGCGGCGTGAGATCTGGACCGACGGCCGAGAGCATCCGCCGGATTTCGATCCGCATACGTGGCAGGGATTTTCGACCGGACGCTGGGAAGGGAATGTGCTCGTCGTCGAGACGGACCATCTCAAGGCCGGCTGGATCCGCCGCAACGGTCTCGCGCTCAGCGATCACGCGAAGATGACCGAGCGGTTCTTCCGCCACGGCGACATCCTCACGCACACCTACATCATCGAGGACCCGGTGTATCTCAGCGAGCCGTTGATCAAGACCAACGGCTTCCGCCTGCTGCCGAACGGCGCGATGCAGCCGTATCCCTGCCAGCCAGCCGTTGAAGTGGAACGCGAACAGGGCGACGTCCCGCATCACCTGCCCGGTCAGAATCCGTTCATCGGCGAGTTTGCGAAGAAGCACAACCTGCCGATTGAAGCCACGCGCGGCGGCGCCGAGACGGCGCTGCCCGAGTTTCAGAAGAAGCTGGTGAAGAAATGAGGCCGCCAAGGCGGGTAGGGCTGCTGGCGTTGGCCACTCTTGCCTGCGTCGTCGCGCTGTGCACCGACGCCGGCGCGCAGGGACGCGGCGGTGGAGCGCAGCGCCCTTCGACCGGTGCTCAGGGCGCCGCTGCGGCCCCGGCCGCTGAGGTGCGATCGCGTCTCGTGCAGGGCAACGTCTGGCTGATCAACGCCGGCGTCGTGAACGTCGCCGCCCAGATCGGACCCGACGGCGTCTTCGTCGTCGATACCGGAACTGAAGCGATGGGCGAGAAGATCCTTGCCGAGATCAAGCGGCTGGCCGGCGACAAGCCAATCCGCTTCATCGTCAATACGCACGCCCATGCGGATCACGTCGGCGGCAACGTCGTCATCGCGAAAGCGGGGCGCTCGATCATCTCTGGCAACTTCGCTCCGCAGGCGGGTGCGGAAGCGGCCAACGCGGCGAAGATCGTCGCCCACGAGAACACGCAACTGCGGATGGGCGGAGGAGAAGGCCAGCCGGCTGCGCCGACCGCGGCGATGCCCACCGACACCTTCTTCGTCCGCCGCTATGACATGTTCTTCAACGGCGAACCGATACAGATGCTGTATCAGCCGAACGCGCACACCGATGGCGACGTCATCGTCTACTTCCGCAAGTCGGACGTCGTGGTCACCGGTGATGTCTACATCAACACGACGTTCCCGGTGATCAACCTGCAGCAAGGCGGCAGTCTCAATGGCATCATCGCGGCGCTGAACCGCATCATCGAAATCACGGTGCCGAGAGACAAGCAGGAAGGCGGAACGTACGTGATTCCGGGACACGGCCGTCTGGCTGATGAAGCGGATGTCGTCGAGTATCTCGACCTGGTGACGATCATTCGCGATCGCCTCAACGATGCGATCAAAAAGAAGATGACGCTCGAGCAGGTGAAGGCGGCAAAGCTGGTGCGCGACTACGAAGGCCGTTACGGTGCCACGCAGGGCTTCTGGACGACCGACGCGTTCCTCGAGGCGGCGTACAAGAGCCTCAGCGCGCCGGCAGCGGAGACGACGAGTCGTGCGCGTTGAGGGGGATCGAATGAGTCAGACCCGGATGGTCGCGGCCGTCGCGGTGTTGTGCGCATTGACCGGCACGGTGTCAGCGCAGCGCGGCGCTGGAGCGCCAGCTCCTGGCCAGGGCGGCCCCGAGCAAGGCCGCGGCGCGGGCGCGGCGACACAATCACCACAAGCATCGGCGCCGATCGATCTCACCGGCTATTGGGTGTCGATCGTCAACGAAGATTGGCGGTGGCGAATGGTGACGCCGCCCAAGGGCGACTACGCCAGCGTGCCGATCAGTCCCGAAGGCCGCAAGGTTGCCGACACGTGGGACGTCTCGAAGGACGGATCGTGTCTCGCCTACGGCGCCGCGGGCCTGATGCGGATACCGACGCGGCTGCATATCACGTGGGAAAACGACAACACGCTGAAGATCGACACGGACGCGGGTCAGCAGACGCGCCGGCTGGTGTTCAACAAGTCAACGGCACCGCCGGTGACGAAATCGCTTCAAGGATTCTCGATCGCTGAGTGGGAGCGATTCACACCGCCGGGTCGTGGCGGCGGGGGAGGCGGCGGAGGCGGTGGAGGTCAGGCTGGACCGCCTGGAGGAGCGCCGCCAGCAGCTGGTGCACCGCCGGCCGGTCGTGCGGGTGGGCCGCCACCAGGTGCCGGCGCGCCTGCGTCGCGGTTCGGCGATCTGAAAGTCGTCACCACGCAGTTGAGCGGGGGATGGCTGCGAAAGAACGGCGTGCCGTACAGCGAAGACACGACGATGACCGAGTTCTTCGACCGCTTCGCGGCGCCCGACGGCGCTGAGTGGCTGGTGATCACGACAATCGTCGCCGATCCGAAGTACCTCGCGCAGGAATTCGTCACCAGCACGCACTTCCGCCGCGAGCCCAACGCCGCGAAGTGGGATCCCACGCCCTGCAAGGCGAGCTAGAGGGCTTGGTCCTTTAGTCCTTGGTCCTTAGTCCTTGGTCCTTGGTCCGGCCCTTGGTTCTGGCGCTCGTCGCGTTTCCCGGGGTGAGCGCCGATCAGACACCATCCGCGTGGTTCGGATCGTGGTCGTTGAACGTGGCGCGCTCCACGTACGATCCGGGTCCTCCACCCTACAAGCGAGCCACCTACACCATCGAGCCATGGGACACGGACGGGATGAAGGTGATCTACGAGATGGTGCATCCGCGCGGCGGCGTCACGCATCTCGAGTGGCTCGGGCGCATCGATGGCAAGGACTATCCGCTCCAAGGCATCGATGCGTTCGTGACCTATGCCTATAGCCAGGTCTCGCCAGGAGTCTACGAGACGATTGTGAAGATGGGTGGACGAGTCGCTGCGAAGTCCACGGTCACGCTGTCAGAGGATGGCAAGACGATGACGACGACGACCAAGGGCGTCGACTCTTCGGGTCGCCCGGCGACGACCATTACTGTCTACGAGAAAAACTGACTGCCTGCAGTCTCTAGTGACTGCGCGTGAATACGACACACGGAGGCACGGAGGCACTGAGGGTCAAGACACTTTGTACTGCCTCTGTGTCTCGGTGCCTCTGTGTGTCGTAGGCAAGCGAAGTCGAATGTAGGACTACCCAGCAAAAGGATCTGGTGGGCGAATCCAGCGGAATGGACTATTCAGCAACCGGAATGTATCGAAGTTGACGAGCCGCAATCGAAGCCGCAGCTTGTGGCCATCCATCGTCCCCTCGAGCACGAGCCGATCGGAAGACGGGCGATCGTAAGTGAACGATGCTCGCCAGGGGCCGCCGTTGCGTTTGCTCAGCGCGATGGCGCGGTTGTTCGTGTCGACGGCGGCCTCGTAATGCGCGAACGAGTCGTCGGTGCGCTGAAACACCACGACGTTCCGCGTATCGAAGATCGCTCGCCGCCAGCGACGGTCGTAATCGTTGAGGACCGCCGGGCGGGTCTCGCCGTCGACGGTGAGCTCTTCGACGTTCCAGATGCCGTAGAGCGGCGACCGCGGCTCGCCGGGTCCGCCGGGGGCGTAATACGAGCGCGTCGCCACCCACGTGAACATGCCGATCAGATAGAGCCCGAAAAGGATCTGTGCGGTGAGCGCGATGCGGTTGGCGCGCGGCGTCGCAAACAGATCCGCTCCTGGCAATGGCTCAGCGCGCCGATTCAGGACGAGGACGTTGACCAGACGAGGGATGTCCGGTGCCAGAAGGAAGCCGAACATCAGCAGGTAGTGAAATGAGATCTGCTTCAGCCCGAAGTCGTAGGCCATGTTGAGCACGAACACCTGCAGCATGTCGGCGAGCCCGATCAACGCGCCGAGTGTGGTCGTGCGTGGGACCAGCAGCAGGATGCCGGCGGCCATCTCTGCGCCGCCGGTGAACATCTGATACGGCGTCGACGCGCCGACCCAGGTCCAGAGCAGATCCGAGAGCGACAGATTGCCCACCGACTCGACCAGCGTGACCAGCGACGGCGGCGGGAACTGCGTCGGAATGATCTTCGCCATTCCGTAATAGAACATCTGCGCCGCCATCGCGAAGCGCAGGAACACTCGGAACCAGCGAGACCACACGTGATCGCGGCTGCGGCCCGGCTGCAGGACGATCCACGCCGCGGTGATCACCACCGCCAGCGCAAGCAGCCAGGCGTTCTGAATCCAGTGGAACGCGGTGTCCCCGCTGTTGCCGGTGAAGAGGAGCGGTGTGCGGAGACCGAAGAGGTGCTCCGCCAACCACTCCGTGATCTGGCGCATTGGCCAGACGTTGCCGAGCGCCGGAAATGAAAACCAGGGCGTGAGGATCACGCCACCAATGATCTGTGTGGCGAGCGCGTAGAGGGTGAAGTAGACGGCCGAGAAGCGGAAGACGATACGACTCACGTCCTGGGTCCTTCGTCCTTCGTCCTTCGTTCTTAGTCCGTCCTGTGGTCCGTAGTCCGTGGTCCATCAGGACAAAGGACCAAGGACCAGGGACGGACCCAAGGACCAAGGACCAAGAACCAAGGACTAATTCCCGCGCGGAGCCGGCTTCGACAGATATGCCTTCGATGCAGCCTCGTCCTTGATCGGCGTGACCTTGTCCGGATCGTACCGCACCATCAGATAGTCGATGTGGTCGTCGATCTTCGTGAACTGGTGGCCGGTGCCCGCCGGAATCACCACGACATCTCCCGCCTTGAGGTTGTAGGTTCTGCCATTGCGAATCTCGGATCCGTTATTGCCCGGTCCGTTGAACTCCCGCACCGTCAGCGATGTCGCCGGCCGACGTTCACGGTTCTGAATGTCCGGTCCCAGTAGGAGCGTCGCCGTGCCGTCAATGATGTGGTAGACCTCGCTGACCAGATCGTGCTCGGCGACGGAGTTGGGTGCGGGCTTATCGAGTTTGCCGCGATGCACCATGCCGATGCCGACGTGGGCCTTCCCGATGTCGATGTCGCGCACCTGCTGGTCGATCAGCTTCTCCTCGATCGCCTTCTTCGTATAGGCCTGCAATTCGGCGAGGGGAATGTAGTGGCCGGGGCACATGTTGCACGTCGGCTGCGGGTCGGTCGGGTTGATCTTCGCTTGTGCGATGAGCCCGACGACGGCGAGCACGGCGCCGCCACATCCGATCAGAATGCTTTTCATATGATCTCCGGTCTCCGGTCTCCGGTCTCCGGTCTTCGGTCTTCGGTCTTCAGTCGGTCTCCGGTCTTCAGTCACCGTAGACCGGAGACTGTAGACCGTAGACCGTAGACTGTAGACCGCAGACCGCAGACCTCAGATTACTTCCGTGGCCAGGGCGGACCCTGGTCTGCCTTGGTTACCGGGCCGACTCCTTTGTAGATGAACCGCTGCACGCGTGCGCCGGTGTAGGTCTCGGTTGCGTAGAGATTGCCCTTTGAGTCAGTGTCAAGGTTGTGGACGCCGAAGAACTGCCCCGGCTGTCGTCCGCCATCGCCGAACGAGGTGAGCACCTCGAGCGTGCTGCGCAGCACGATGTTGATGTGCTCGTTGACGCCGTTGGCCATGTAGATGTAAGCCTGCTGCGGGTCGCGTGAGAGGGTCATGTCCCAGACCGATCCGGATCGCAGCGTGTTCTTCTCGAAGAACGCTTCCTTCACGAACGTGCCGTCCTTGCGGAACACCTGCACCCGATCGTTGACGCGGTCGCAGACGTACACGAAGCCATCCTTCGACACGTTGGCGCAGTGCACCGTGTTGAAGTGCTTCGACGGCGGTGCCGCCGGATCGTAGTCGGGGACCTTGATGTCGTCCGGCTTGTTGCCGTACGCCCCCCAGTGCCGCTTGTACTTCCCGCTGTCGGCATCGAAGACGATGACGCGGCGGTTGCCGTAGCCGTCGGCGACGTAGATCTCGTTCGCCTCCGGCTCATGGAAGATCTTGGCGGCGCGCCACAGATTGGCGGTGTCATTGCTGCCGTTGTGGACGCCATGCTTGCCAATCTGCAGGAGGAACTTGCCGGCCTTCGTGAACTTGAGGATCTGGGTATCGGTGTTGTCGTTGCCGCCGATCCACACGTTGCCCTTGTGATCGACGGTGATGCCGTGGTTGCTGACTGGCCATTCGTAGCCTTCGCCCGGGCCGCCCCACGACGAGACGAGATTGCCGGCCTGATCGAATTCGAGCACCGGCGGCGCGACTTTGCAGCAGATGCCGATCTGCGGCTTGGTGTCGGCGGCCTTGAAGTTGTCCTCGACCGACTGCGGGCGATGGATCACCCAGACGTGATCCTGATCGTCAACCGAAAGACCGATGGTCGAGCCCATGACCCAGTGATTGGGCAGCGGCTTCGGCCAGAACGGGTCAACCTCGAAGATTGGTGCCTGCCTGCCCCGAGCCGAGTCGAGGGGCTTGCCGGACGCGTCGTTGCCGCTGCTTTGCGCGGCCACGATCGCGGCGCCGGCGACGGCGAACAGGACCAGCGCGACAACGAGTGCACGTTTCATGGCTTCCTCCTCGAGCCCTGCGACTCCGCTCAGGGCAAGCCTTCGACTTCGCTCAGGGCAAGCGCGCCGAGACTCTACAGGATGAACGGAATGAAGGTCAAAGGGCAAAAGGCAAAAGGCAAAGGTGAGGTACCCTGTGGCTCGAGAATCGCCATGGCCTCGATCACGCGTCGCTCGGCGCTCACTCGCGGAACGCTCGCGCTGTGCTCGGCCGCGTGGCCGGCGACGGCGCTCCGCGCACAGACCGTTGGTCCCGTCATGTCCCCGCTCAGCGCCTACATGGCGGCGGCCAAGGACCGCGCGCTGCCGGCGGAGGTCGCCGAGAAGGCGAAGCATCACATCCTCGATACCGTGGCCGCGATGGTGTCGGGCTCGGAGCTCCCGCCCGGCCGCGCCGCGCTTGCCCTCGCTCGCGCACAAGCCGGCCGTCAGGTCGCCACAGTCATCGGCTCCAGCATCCTCACGGGTCCGATGGACGCCGCGTTGGTCAACGGTGTACTGGCGCACTCCGACGAAACAGACGACTCGCACGGCCCGTCGCAGTCGCATCCCGGCGCGTCGATCGTTCCGGCGGCGCTGGCGCTCGGCGAGGATGTCGGCATCAGCGGCGAGCGATATCTGCGCGCGGTCACGCTTGGCTATGATGTCGGCCCGCGCTTTACGATGGCGCTCGGCGGCGTGACCTTCAGGGACGAGAGCCGGCGCAGCACGCACGCGTTTGCGGGAACGTTCGGCTCCGCGGCGGCCGCGGGCTGCGTCGCCGGTCTCACCGCGCAGCAGATGCGCTGGCTGCTCGACTACGCATCACAACAGGCCGGCGGCTACGCGGTCTGGGGCCGCGATACCGATCACATCGAGAAGGGCTTCGTGTTCGGGGGCATGCCGGCGCGCAACGGCGTAACGGCCGCCCTCCTCGTCCGTGCTGGCTGGAACGGCGTTGACGATGTGCTGTCGGGCGATGACAACTTCTTCCAAGTCAACGCGCCGAAGGCGAACCCGGCGGTACTGATCGACAGGCTCGGCGAGCGCTACGAGATCGTGAACACCGACATCAAGAAGTGGACAGTCGGAACACCGATTCAGGCACCGCTCGACGCCATCGATAATATCCGCCGGAAACATCCATTCGAGGCAGACGATGTGAAGGCCGTCAGCGTGCGCCTGGCGCCGACGGTCGGCGCGGTCGTGGACAACCGCGACATCCCCGACATCTGCCTGCAGCACATGATCGCGGTGATGCTGATCGACAAGACGGCGTCGTTCCACGCCGCGCACGACAAGCCGCGGATGCAGGATGCGGCGGTGCTGCGCCAGCGCCGCAAGGTCACCTACATGCCTGATGCCACGCTCACTGCGCTGCTGCCGGCGCGCGTGGCCGTCGTCGAGATCGCACTGAACGATGGGGCACGGCTGATCGAACGCGTCGAGGCCGTGCGCGGAACCGTGCGCAATCCGATGACGCGCGCCGAGGTCGTGGACAAGGCGCGCGATCTGATCGCTCCGGTGCTCGGCGCGGCGACCGCGCAGAAGCTAATCGACACGCTGCTCGGGATCGAACGGGTGAACGATATCCGGTCTCTGAGGCCGCTGCTGCAGCTTGGTCCGTAGTTAGTCCTTGGTCCTTGGTCCTTAGTCCTTGGTCCGGACCAAGGTGCCTGCTGTCGCGTAGGGGCAAGTCACGTCAGCGTGCCGGCTGCAATCGGGTCGTGGTCAACAGCTCGGTGATGACGCGGGCGAGCTCGGTTGTGTCGAGGGGCTTCGGGCAGTATCCGTTATAGCCAGCAGTGATGGCTCGATTTCGATCCTCGCGACGGGCATAGGCGGTGACGGCGATCGCGGCGACGCGCCCGCGCACCCCGTCGAGGCGCCGCACGCGCTCGATGAGATCGTAGCCATCCAGGTCCGGCATCGCGATATCGGCGACGAGCAGATCGAAGGTCGTGGACGACAGCGCCGCGAGTGCGGTGTGCACCGAAGGACATTGCCGCACCGTCGCTCCCCATTCGCGCAGCAGGCGGACCAGCAGCTCGCGCGAATCCTCGAGATCGTCGACGACCAGCACCTTGTAGCCGGACAGGTCGACGACGGCGTCTCCGGCGGCGACGTGTGCCCGCGGATCCAGTTCGGCGCTGGTCGCGATGGGCAGGCGAATCCGACATGTCGTTCCACGGCCGTCGCCTTCGCTGTCGGCATGAATATCGCCGCCGTGCAGTTCGACGAGATGGCGGGCGATCGCCAGGCCGAGGCCAAGACCGCCGTGACGCCGCGTCGATCGGCTGTCGCCCTGACGGAACCGATCGAAGATGTGCGGCAGCAGCTCGGGCGCGATGCCGGTGCCGGAGTCGCGTACTTCGACGAGCAGCCGATTGCCGTCGACCTCGCAGCGGACGTGCACGGTGCCCCGCTCGGGAGTGAATTTGATCGCGTTGGAGATGACGTTGCCGAGCACCTGCTGCAGCCGCCGCGGGTCGCCGTGGATCGCCGGTAGATCGGGAATGTCGCGCGTGACGGCAATCTGCTTCAGCGCCGCGGCCGGCATCAGCCCACTCAATGCGGTGTCAATCAGAGGGGCGACGTCGAGCATCTGCGGCTCGATCGTCAGCTTGCCGGTGATGATCCGCGACACGTCGAGAATGTCTTCAATCAGCCGTGCCTGGAGCGTGGCATTGCGCTTCACGATGTCGATGGCGTGGCGGGCCCGCTCCGGCGAAACGACGTCCTGCTCTAGCACATGGATCCAGCCGATGATGGCATTCAGCGGCGTGCGCAGCTCGTGGGAAAGTGTCGCCAGGAACTGATCCTTCAGCTGATTGGCTTCTTCGGCGTCCGTGAGTCGCGCGAACTCGGCCTCCTTACGATCGCTCACGGCCATGCAAATTCCCGTCGTACGCGCCGCCCGTCCGTTCTCGTACTCGACGCGGCCCTTGCTTTCCACCCAGCGCACCGCGCCGTCGGCGCCAACGACGCGATACTCGATGTCGTAGGGTTTACCGGTGATGACGGCCCGCTCAATCGAGGTCACGACACGGTCGCGGTCGTCGTGATGGATGATTCGCTGGTAGGTGTCGAAGGTGTGGTCGAACGCGCCGGAATCGTAGCCGTGGATGCGTTCCAAGTGCCCCGACCACGTGAGCAGGCGAGTTCGGAGATCCAGCTCCCACGTGCCCATCGCGGCGGCATCGAGGGCGAACCGGAGCCGCTCTTCGCTCTGCCGCGAGCTCTCCTCGGCTCTGGTCCGCGCCAGGGCGAATCCGACCTGCGCCGCGATCACTTCTGCCAGTTGCCGGTCCTCGTCGGTCAACGTGTGCGGCCTGTCGTAATAGAGCATGAACTTGCCGATCACGCGGCCGACGCTCACCAGCGGAATGAATGCGAGTGCGGCAATGCCCTCGTCGAGGATCGTTGCGCGGTAGCTGTCGAGCGACCGATCGCTGGTGACGTCGCCGACGACAATCGGCCGCGGGTCAGGCGTATCCGGCTGCCATGGCGAGTGGCCCTCGACGACGTCGCGATAGTCCTGAGAGAGACCGCGCCATGCCTTGAAGCGCATCATGCCGTCGGCATCGAACAGCAGTACAGCCGAGCGTGACACGCCCAGCGCCTGCGAGAGGGTGTCGAGCGCCGCCGAGTAGATATCCTCTGCCGATGCGGCGCGGCTGATGGCGCGCGTCAACGCGAGACACGTGGCGATGGGCGACGAGCTCATGGTCGGCATGGCTCTGGCTGGTCTCGACTGACGAAAATGTGTAAGGTGGGGTGAAGCCCCTTGAGATTGTCCTTGCCCAGTCAACGAGCGGACAATTGGGTAAAACCCGTAGTGCTAGCTGATAGGTGGTAGCTGGTAGCTGGTAGCTGGTTGCAAGAACGTAATTGCCACCGGCTACCAGCTAGTCTCACGGTTCCTGCAGCCATCCGTGCAGAATGGCGTAGCGAACCACGTCGATGCGGCCGCGCAGCCTGAGCTTGCGCATCGCGTTTGCCTTGTGAACCTCGACCGTCTTCACCGAGATGCCGAGGGCGTCAGCGATTTCCTTGTTGCTGTGGCCGATGGCCATCATGCGCAGGACGTTCTTCTCGCGCTCGCTGACCGCTGGCGAATGGCCGGCGCGATTGGCGAGGTCGACGGCGGTGTGTGTCTCGCGGGCGCGGAGCGTGGCGTCGAGATACGAACCGCCGACGGCAACAACGCGGATGGCGTCGAGCAGCTCGCGTGACACACTTTGCTTCAGCACATAGGCCGAAGCGCCGGCTTTCTTCAGCTCCTCGACAAACGCCGCATCGTCGTGCCGGGTGAGGGCCACGATCGCCGTCTCCGGGCTGCCCTTCTTGATTGCCTGGGTTGCCTGCAGCCCGTTCATCTCCGGCATCGACAGATCCATGATCACGACGTGGGGATGGAAGCGCTCGCTGTACTCGACGGCGAGGCGGCCGTTGGCGGCTTCACCGACCACCTCGATATCCGGCTGCGAGTCGAGCAGCATACGCAGGCCCTCGCGCACGGTTTCGTGATCCTCGACGAGCAGCACTCGAATCGCGCTCATGGGTGCGAAGAAGGCGGGTCCGGGCGCCGATACCTGACGAAGATCGATACGCCATCGCCGGGCTTTGACTCGATCTCGAATGCCGCGCCGATCAGAGCGGCGCGTTCGCGCATACCGAGCAGGCCAATGCCGCGGTCGGTGACGTTCCTGTCGCCGGGATCAAACCCCACGCCATCGTCCTCGATGACCAGGAGGACGGAGTGATCGCCTGGCTCGAGCATGATGTCCACGCGGCTGGCGTGAGCGTGCTTGGCGACGTTGGTCAGTGCTTCCTGGGCGATGCGATAGAACGCGACCTCGGCGTCGTGCGTCAGTATCCCGGCCGGGACCGCGTCGCACTTGCACGCGACCTCGATTCCATAGTGATCCGACCATTCGCGTGCGTAACGCGGAAGGGCGACGCTGAGGCCGAGATGATCGAGTACTGCGGGCCGCAGCTCCCACGATAGAAACCCCACGTCAGCGTCGATCAGGTGCGTCAGATTCAGGGCCCGTTCGAGCTCGCGGTCGCTCGTGCCGTCTTTCGCAAGTCGCTCCTGGGCGCGTTCCAGCGAAAGCCGCAACGCCGTCAGACGCTGTCCCAGCTGGTCGTGGAGGTTGCGCGCGATCCGTCCGCGTTCGTCTTCCTGGGCGTGGACGATTTTGCGCAGCAGGCCGACGATATGCTCCTGTGCGGCCCCCTGTTCGGCGACGGTTGATACCAGCTCACTGGTGCGCTCGGCGATGCGCTGATCCGTGTCGGCGAGCGCCTGGCTGAGCGCTGCCGCAGCTCGCTGCGGTTCCGTGAGATCGCGGGCGATCTGGGCGAACCCGAGTCCATCGCCCAGTCGCGTCGTCACGCCGCTGGCGAAGAAGCGCGTGCCGTCGCCGCGCACGTGATTACGCTCGTGGATGGCCCGGCCGTCGCGACGCGCGGCGGCGAGCTCGGCTTCCGCGGCTCCGGCCTTTCGATCCTCCGGCGTGAAGAGCAGAGCGAACGACTGTCCGATGATCTGATCCCCGCGATAGCCGAACATCCGCTCGGCGCCGCGGTTCCACGACTCGATGACGCCGTCGTGCGTCATCGTGAAGATGGCGTAGTCGAGGGCGTTCTCCACGAGCAGCCGCAGGCGCTCTTCGCTGAGCGCCAGTTCACGCTCGGCCTGCCTCCGCGCCGTGATGTCCTGGAACATCAGCACCACGCCGTCGATGCGATCGTCGCTCGTCCGGTAGGGTCGGATGCGCATCAGGAACCGGCCGCCATCGGTCGTCGTGACTTCGCGATCGATTGACTGGAGCTGATCGAGCACGAGCCGGAGATCGTCAGCGAGGTTGCCGTCGACGAGCCGGTTGGTGATATCCGAGAGCGGCCGGCCGACATCGGTGCCCAAGACGTTGAAGATGCCCTGGGCGCGCGGCGTGATCATCTTCAGGCGCAGCGACCGGTCAAGGAAGATGGTGGCAAGCTCGGTCGAGTTGATCAGGTTGTGCAGGTCGTTGTTACTGAGACGCAGCTCCTCGATCTTGATCTTCAGCTCCTCGTTGACGGTACTCAGTTCCTCGTTGACGGACTGGATTTCCTCCTTGCTCGTTTCCAGCTCTTCGGCCGAGGAGCGCAGCTCCTCGTTGATCGCCTGGTGTTCCTCGGCCGCCGCCTGCGCTTCCTCGACCTGCGCCTCGTACTGCTCGATGGTGGTCCGCAGCTGCGCCTTGACCCGCGACAGTTCTTCCTCGAGCTGCCTGGCGATCGGTTCCGGCGTCGCATCCAGCGGCCTCACGCGTGGTCCCACGGCACCGGCGCCGTCGCCGTCGGCGAACAGCACCAGGAAGAATCCTCGCGCCGGATCCTCCTCGCGGAGCACCGGCCGGACGGTCAGGACGATACGACGTTCGACGCCGTCGATGCTGACCGGCAGATTCCCGACTTCGACGCTGGTGCGATGCTTGGCCGCCTGAAACAGCGCCGCACGCAGCTCGACCCGCAGTTCGGGACGTATCAGCTTGAGCAGATCGCGCGACGGCTCGCCCGCAGGCATATGGAGATATGTGGCGGCGCGGCTCGACATGTGGACGATGTTGTTGTCCTCGGTGACGATCAGCGACGGCGCCGCATATTCCTCGAGCAGGCGGTGATGCGTATCGAGCGGAGCGAAACGCTCGGCCGGCCGCGCGTCAGCGGCGCGGGGCAGCGCACGCGGCGGCACGGTCCTCGGCGCCTCCGGCAGCACCAGACGGCTGGTCACGGTGCGGCTCTCGTAGAGGTGGCTGTTGCGATCGTACGGGGCGAAGAGATCGGCGGAGCCATCGGGTGATTCGGACGGGCCGAGCATCAGCAGCGCACCCGGCCGCAGCGCGAAGTGAAACGTCTCGAGGAGCCGCTCCTGCGCCGTGCCGTTCAGATAAATGAGCAGATTGCGGCATGAGATCAGGTCGAGGTGTGAGAATGGCGGATCCTTTATGACGTTGTGGTGCGCGAAGAGCATCATCTCGCGCAGTTCGCGACGGACACGATGGCCCGTGCCTTCGCGATGAAAGAAGCGCTCCAGCCGCTTCTCGGACACGTCCACGACGTCCGCATCGGTATAAAGGCCATAGCGTGCCGTGGCGATGGCATCCTCGTCGAGATCGGTTCCAAACACCTGGATGTGCGGCGGCTCGCTCAGCATGCTGCTGTACTCGGACAGCAGCATGCCGATGGAATACGCCTCCTCGCCGGTGGCGCAGCCGGCGACCCAGACACGAACATGGTCATCCGGACTCTTGCGCTCGAACAGATGCGGCATGGCACGTTGTTCGAGCACGGCGAAGGCCTCGGGGTCGCGGAAGAAATGCGTGACGCTGATCAGCAGGTCCTTCATCAGCGTCACCGCTTCCTGGGGCTGCTCGCGGATCATCTGCGCGTACGAGGACAAGTTCGACACGCCGACGACCTGCAGACGCCGCTGCAGGCG
>Ga0075420_100001006_pt1 | contig 23392 bp, 21 predicted proteins | sample SoiMetdeltSBSDD4_FD_75296 | JGI IMG/M metagenome (GOLD analysis project Ga0075420, IMG submission 75296) | Bulk soil microbial communities from a Populus tree surrounding site in Tennessee, USA - Soil MetaG P. deltoides SBSDD4 | ecosystem: Environmental > Terrestrial > Soil > Tree plantation...
AGCGTGGGGGCCGCCCGGAGACCTCGCCGAGGTGGTCGGTGCGCGCTACGACGGACCGCTGGTCCAGCTGTGCACCACCGGGGATCTTCAGCTGCTTGAGCCGCCTGGTCGGGTGCCGGTGGTACGGTTCGCGCCCCGTTCAACCCGGGACCTGGTCCTCGGACACCCACAGCCCGGCGTGGAACCGCCTGACGTGGTCTGGACCGGGTCCGGTCGGCTGGCCGGGGTGATCCGGCTGGTCGCGCTGCGCGCTGAGGCGGTGGGCTGACCGGGCCTGTGCCCGGCCGGCGTCCGGTCGGCTTAGTAGTAGCCCTTCCTGCCGTCGAGAAGCTCCCGGATGGTGTCCAGGTGGCCGGCGTGCCGGGCGGTCTCCTCTACCATATGGATCAACATCCATCGCAGGCTCGCGGCGGCAGCGCCGAAGTCAGGGTGCGTGCCGACCTGGTCCAGGGGGTGGGCAGCGATGATCTCGTCCGACACGGCGCACTGCCGGTCGTACTCATCGAGGAGCTGGGCGAGCGGGACGCCCTCCACCATCATCTCGGCGTCCTCGGGCCCGTCCGCGGAGGCTGGCCCCTGGGCCGGCCGGCCCAGGAAGAGCACCTCGAACCAGATGTACTCGACCCAGCGCAGGTGCGACACGACGCCGGCGACCGTCATCAGGGGCGACGTGGCGAGGACGGAGCGGTGGGCATCCGCATCGGACAGGCCCTCGCACTTCCAGTGGATGATCGCCCGCTGCAGGTCGAGCCAGCCGACGAGCTGCGTGCGTTCGTCGGCCGTGTAGGCGGGGCGGACGCGGGCAGGAGGCATGAGGCCGCACGTTACCGCAGCCCGCCGCCTCCCCGGCAGCACCGGGGAGGCAACGGGGCAGGCAGCGATGACCGGCCGGTCGCCGAGCGGCTACTGGGCTGGCGGCGGCAGGAAGAGCTCGACCAGCAGGGTCCCGTCGGCGAGCCGGGTCACGGTCCGGTTGCTGCACACCTCGCGGTGCAGGGTGCGCTCGCCGGTGCCCGCGGTCGCAGCCAAGGAGGTGTGCCGGTGGTCGTAGATGCGCTCCAGCATCTCGTAGTCATGCGCATTGGGGTGCAGCTCGTCCCAGCCGGCTGAGGAGTCGTCCATGCAGCTGTTGTTGCCGCTTGCCTGGTGGTCGAGCCCGAGGACGTGGCCGACCTCCTGGCACAGCACATGACGCCGGTACGAGTTGGATGTCCCGTAGTAGTTGTTGACCCTGACCCGGCCGTCAGTGATGTGGTTGCCGTTGATGTGGATCTGCGCTAGACCGGCCCAGCCGGTGGCGCCCCAGTTGTAGTCGCACATCCGGTACGACCTACCAGCGGGGTACGGGCAGTCGCTCCTGGTCGTGGCGTCGTTCGCCCCGAACCGCTGGGTGTTCGCGAACCGGCTGGACCGGTTCCAGTCGGCATTCACGTCGGTTGAGATGCCCGTGTCGCGGAAGCCGTCGCTGAGCGAGTTGGTCGGGTCGAGGTTGATCGGGTACGAGCCGGTGGACCAGTGGTACCCGTTCCAGCTGTGCGAGGCGGTCGCTGGGGTGACGAACACCGGGATGACGATCGCACTGGCGGCTATGGCGACAGCCGCTCTCCAGGCGAGTCTCACGTGCTGCTCCTGTCCGTAGCACCGGGACGGTAGGTCGGGACGAGCACATACATCCATGAAGCTCTAAATTTATATCAATCATCAATCTGTGGCATTTTTCCGCGCGGGTACCTTGAGTGCGGTATGTCGACTGCTGGCGTGGCTGGCCTCCCGCACCGGCTCGCGGCGGTCGCCATCATCCGTCCAGCTGGCATCGATGTTCGGCACCGGGCGGCTCTCGGATCGGAGCAGGTATGACGACGACCGGTGTCCCGCTGGTGAACTGGGGCGGCAACGTCACCTTCCGCGCCGTACGCCTGCACCGGCCAGCCTCGGTCGACGAGCTGCGCCGGATCGTCGCGGGCAGCCGGCGGGTGCGTGCGCTGGGCAGTGGCCACTCGTTCAGCCTCGTCGCCGACACCACCCATGACCTGGTCCGCCTGGACCGGCTGCCGGCTACGGTCGAGATCGACGCGGCGAGCTTGACCGCGACCGTCGGCGCCGGCGCCCGCTACGCCGAGGTCGCCGCGGAGCTACACCGAGCCGGCTTCGCGTTGGCGAACCTGGCCTCGCTGCCGCACATCTCGGTCGGCGGAGCGTATGCGACCGGCACCCACGGCTCCGGTGACACCCAGCGCTGCCTCTCCGCGTCCGTCGCTGCGTTACAGCTCGTCGGTCCGGATGGCGACCTCGTGGAGCGCAGCCGGGACGTTGACGGCGACGCGTTCGCGGGTTCGGTGGTCGCCTTGGGTGCGCTCGGCATCGTGACCCGGCTGAGGCTGCGCATCGAGCCGGCGTTCGAGGTTGCGCAGCGGGTCCGCCTCGGGGTGGCCCTGGATGAGGTGGCGGACCGGCTGGACGAGGTGTTCGGCGCGGCCTACAGCGTCAGCGCGTTCACCGACTGGCGCAGTGGTGTGGCCGGGGTATGGCTGAAGAGCCGTACCGACCAGCCGGGGACCGGCTGGGCCGGAGGCCGGCCGGCGGACCGCCCGCTCCACCCGGTGCCGGGCCTGCCCGCAGGCTCCTGCACCGAACAGCTGGGCGTGGCCGGCCCCTGGCACGAGCGGCTGCCGCACTTCCGGCCCGAGCTGACCCCGAGCACCGGCAAGGAGCTGCAGTCCGAGCTCTACCTGCCGCGCGATGTGGCGCCGGACGCGTTCGCTGCGATCCGCGGTGTCGGGCACCTGGTGGCGCCGGTGCTGCAGATTGCAGAGATCCGTACCGTGGCAGCCGATGACCTGTGGCTGAGCCCCGCCTACGGCCGTGACTGCGTCACGCTGCACTTCACCTGGGCCCCGGACGCGGCGGCCGTGCTGCCGGTGCTCGCCGCCGTCGAGGAGCGGCTGATGCCGCTGGGCGCCAGGCCACACTGGGGCAAGCTCACGACGGCCGGCCCGCAGGAGATCATCGGCCGCTACCAGCGCCGCGACCAGTTCGCGCGGCTGGCGGCGGAGTGCGACCCGGACGGGAAGTTCCGCAACGCCTTTGTGGACAGTCTCTTCCCGGTGCGATGACGGCAAGGGTGAGACATCATAAGTTCCATTCCGTACGCTCGGATAGCTTGCGGGCGGCTCCGCAAGGCAGCGACTGATGCCTTTGCCCTTGTCTCCATGTACGTGCTGTAACAGCCAAAAAACCGTTCGTCGTCACCGATGCTCGTCCGGTAGTTGCCGCTGCCCGGGAACGCAGTCGGATGCGATGCGCGGCGTGACCGCTGGCGATCGCGGCTGGTCACAGTCTTTTCTGGTCCGATGTTTGCATTCGTCGTTGGCCATGCAATGATTAGCTTACCAGAGCCGCCCGTGAGGAAGGCCAAGCCGTGGTACGCAAGGTAGAAGTCAAGCTGGTGGACGACCTTGATGGCGGTGCCGCCGAGGAGAGCATCACGTTCGCGCTTGACGGCACGAACTACCAGATCGACCTGTCCCGGAAGAACGCCGCCAAGCTGCGTAGCAGCCTGGAGCCGTTCGTCCAGGCAGCGCATCGCATCGGCCGTACGCCGGCCCGTAGCATGTCCGGTCGTGCGGGCAATGGCGTCCCCAAGGGCGACCGCGAGCAGAACCGCGCTATCCGTGAGTGGGCTGGGCGTAAGGGGCTGGAAGTGTCCCCGCGAGGCCGGATCTCCCGCAACATCATTCAGCAGTATCATGCCCAGGCTGGGCGGTAGGCGCCGCGCCGTACCGGTCGGACTATTGGCGGCTCGCGTGGCTGGCCAACGGGTCTGCTGACCCGTCTGGCCGCCTCGCGGGCAGCCCTTTCTCCACCCGGTATTGCTGCTCTGCCAGGCATGATTCACGTGGTTGCCCGCGCCGCGGCTGCCGACCGGCCGACATGCGCGATGGCGATCGGACTGCGCCGGCCCATTGTCGCGATCGCGGGTCCCGCCACTCCGCCGTTTCCTGGCCACGATGCGGAGCGACTCCGGTGAGCTGACGCTGCTGCGGGGTATCTGAACAGGATGCTGTCACCGATCCACAAACCGCAGCCGTCGGGCCGGGTGTCCATCACAGGCCGGGCGGCTGGCGGATATTAACTGTGGAGTGCTGGCGTCTCCACATGGTGGCAGATTGTTGACGTCCCCGACCCTGGCCGCTGTTGAGCCGGCGGGAGGACGCCTGGATACCGCGGGGCCGGTGCGCTCATTGTGGATGCGGCCGGCTACGTCCAGCGACAGATCCCGGGTCGTGCCGGGCGGCAGTGAAGATCCGCGGCCGGCCTGGCCAGGGAAATGGGCCGTGAATGGGAAGGTCCGCCGGCTGGGAAGGTCTGCTGGCCGGCGGGGCGCGTAGGCCAGCAGCCGCTTATCGCATGGACCTGCGCATCGACCACATCTGGTACGAGCGCTCCATGTCGCTGGCCGCGGTGAACGGCATGCGTGGTGGTCCGAGCTCGGTGCGGAAGGACCGGACCGCGTGGCGGGCGAGCTCAGGGTCGGCAGCGGGGACCCGAGCCAGCTGCTCGGCCAGCGGCTCCACCTCCTCGTCGGGGACGCTGCGCCAGGCCAGGCCGGCGCTGACCGCCTCGGCACCGGAGAGCTGCACGCCGAAGAGGCCGAGCGCGGCGCACGTGTCCCATCCAGCGACCTTGCCGAGCAGGGCGAAGTGACCGCCGCCAGGGTGGATGCCCAGCTGCTGGAAGCCCGCCTTGATGCGGGCGTTGGTCGCCATCACCCGCAGGTCGGTCATCAACAGGAGGTTGACGCCCGCGCCGACCGCGGCGCCGCGTACCGCCGCGACCGTCGGTACGGCGAGCCGCCCGACCCGGTGGAAGACGTCGTACACCTGGCTCATGTCCGCGAAGGCGGCCGGGTCAGCGGGGTCGTTGGCGACATAGCGCAGGATGTCGCGGTCGCCGCCCGAGCAGAACGTGCCGTGCGCGCCGGCGATGACCGCCGCGCCGACAGATGTGTCCTCGTCAACCGCGTCGCAGGCCGCCCGCATCTGGCGAGCCATGGAAGGCGTGATGCTGTTGGCCCGGGCGGGGTTGTCCAGCGTGATCCGGGCGATGCCGTCGCTCACCTCAAGGCGTACGTGTCCCATCGGGCCAACCTAGTCGTGTGCTCCGCCACGGCTCGCCCGGCGGCTGGCCCGCGGTCGTGACCGCGGCTGCGGGCCGGACGGCCGTGGCAAGCGGCAGCGGCGCCCTCAGGTCCGGGTGCGCGCCGACCAAAAAGGACAGTCCGACCTGTTAGGGTGGGCGCGCGTTCCTAGCGATCATCGCCGACGGCGGGGGTGGTGGGTGCCGGCGTGCGTAGCCACGGTGCGGTCCGGATGCTCGTGAGCGAGCCGGAACGCGCAGGTCGTGGCGCAGACGCGTTGTTCTGGGCAGTCGGCGTCTCCGCGGCAGGAGACGGCCTGCGGTTCACCGCCTTCCCCCTGATGGCCGTGGCCATGACGGACAGCCCGAGTGCCATCGCCCTGGTCAGCGCGCTGGGCACCCTTCCCTGGCTGGTGCTCGGCCTGCCCGCCGGCCTGTACGCCGACCGCTACGACCGGTTCGGCATCATGATCGCCGCGGACGTGGCGCGGATCGCCGTCCTCGGCTTCGCGGTAGCCCTGGTCGTGACGCACACGCTCACCTTCGAGCTGCTCCTGGTCCTCGCCGCGGTGATGGGCGTCGGCGAGGTGGTGTTCGACTGCGCGGCCCTCGCCGTCATCCCGACGCTGGTCCCGCCGCACCGGATCGCCTGGGCGAGCGGGCGGTTCATCGCCGCGCATACCGGCGGGAAGGACCTGGTCGGCTACGCCCTGGCGGGACCGCTCTTCGCGCTGTCCCGCGCGGCGCCGCTCGTCGCCGATGCGCTGACGTTCGCCGGGTCGGCGCTGGTTGTCTCCCGGCTTCGCCGGCAGGTCGGCCCCGCCGCGCCCCGGACAGCCTCTCCCGGCGTCCTGGCCGAGCTGCGGCAGGGCGTACCAGCGCTCCTGGGCGACCCCCGGATGGCCTCCCTGACCGGCATCGCGGCCGCCCTGAACCTCGTGTTCCTGGGCCAGGTATCAGTCATGGCGGTCTTTGTCGTGAAGGTCCTCAAGGTGGCGCCGGAGATGCTGGGCATCCTGCTGCTGGTGGGCGCGGTGGGCGGCGTGTGCGGCAGCCTCGTGGCGGCTCGGGCCTGGGCGGCCCTGGGGGACCTGCGAACGCTGCTGCTGTCCCTGGCCACCGCCGGGCTCGCCAGCGCGGCCATCGCTGTGGGAGACCTCTGGACCGTCTGCGCCTGTCTCTTCCTCGGCGGGCTGGCCTCGTCGGTCTACCACGTCGTCGCCGGCGCAGTCCGCCTGACGATCATCCCCGACGAGCTGCTCGGGCGTACGGCCGGCGCGTACCGCATGTTCACCTGGGGCGCGATGCCCCTGGGCGCGCTCTGCTACGGGCTGATGGCGCAGGTCTGGGGTCTTGGCTGGCCGTTCGTCGTCGGTGGCCTTCTCATTGTCGGCCTGGCGCCGGTCTGCGTTGCGGCGTTCCGCGGTTCGGACATCCGGGCCGGTGCCCGTGCCTGATCCGGTGGGCCGGCACCGCCCAGGTCGCCGCAGTGCGCCGCCTGCCGTCAAAGCCAGTGCCTGCCGTCAAAGCCAGTGCCTGCCGTCAAGCCAGCCGCCTCTTTCAGGAAAGGACCGCCGGCCATGCGCGTGGAGCTCGTCGTCTGCCAGCCAGACATGCCCAGTGACTTCTGCCAGCAGCCGCTAGAGACGCTGTACGCCGCGACGCTCCTGGAAGGCTGTGGACACGATGTCGGCGTCATCGACCTGCGGGTCGCGGACCTCCCCGAGAACCGGCTCGGGCAGGCAGACGTCATGTTCCTAGTGACCCAGACGTACGACCTCACGCAGTGCTACTCGATCAGCCTCTCCGGAAGCCGGCGGACCGTGGCGGACCTGCGCCGCAGGGCACCTGGGGTGCCGCTGGTCGCCGTCGGCGTGCACGCGTCGCTGGAGCCCGAGATGACAGCGCGTGACCTCGGCTGCGACGCCGCGCTCCCCGGCGAGCTGGAGTCGGCCGTACCGTGGCTCGTGGCGCAGCTGGGCGAGGACCCGCTCGCATACCGGGGTGACCTGTCCCGCGCGCCGCGAGCGGCCGACCTGGGTTCGCTCCCCGTCCCCAACCTCGGCCTGGTCGACGTGGACAGGTACTACGGCGAGGTGGTGGCACCCGGACACCGCTCGATCCTGCGCGGCACGACCGGCCTGGTCTTTGCCAACCGCGGCTGCCCGTACTCGTGCGCGTACTGCTTTGTCTGGTTCGGCTCCCGGATGCGGTGGCGCGAGCCGGGCCAGGTGGCCGCCGAGCTGGCGGCCCAGGTGCGGGCGGGGGTACGGGACTTCTTCTTCCTCGACTACACCTTCACCCTGCGCCGGTCCTGGGTCGTGGACCTGTGCGAGCGGATCGCCGACAGCGGCCTGGACATCTCCTGGATCTGCCAGACCCGGTGCGAGAAGGTGGATCCCGACCTGCTCGCCGTCATGCGGGCCGCCGGCTGCCGTGGCGTGTTCTACGGGGTCGAGTCCCCATGGATCGCCGAGACGGACATGCTGAAGCCCACCCCGCGGGGCGTCATCGAGCGGGCCATCTCCGACACGGTGGAGGCGGGCATCCTGCCGATGGTCTTCGTGCTGGTCGGCCTGGAGAACGAGGACCCGGCCAAGGCGCGGGAGCTGCAGGCCTGGCTGGCCGGCCTGCCGGCGGTGTTCGACGTGAGCACGCTGCTGCCGCGGCCGTTCACCACCCTGTGGGAGCGCTACACCGCCGGCCTGCCCCGGCCGCGCAGCTGGGACGGGTACCAGGCGCTCGCCGACACCATCCGGGACCGGCACTTCACGCCGCCGGCGCTGCGTGAGGTGCAGCAGGCCATCACCGCCCTGCCCAACTACGCCGGGAACGCGGTCGCCGTGGCGGGTCGCGCCTGAGCCGGCCCCGTACGCCGCGGACGCGGTCCGTCCGCCGCCAACGCGGTCCGCCGGACCTCGACGAACTCGCGGAACCCTTTCTCGGTCACCTGCACCTCCAACCCGGGGAAAGGTTCCCCGACAGCAACTACGACCGCCGGGGCGGGAAGAAGGTTGAGAGGGCGGCCGGAATGGTTCGCCGGCCTGCCCGGGTCCGGTCAGCCGCGGTGTGGCACCTCGGTTACCTGCCCGTCCACCGCGACGAGGAACTGGCGAGCACGTCAGCACCTGTCTCCATGCTGGCCGTGTCGGCGGACGGGAGATACGCCAGCCGGTCCGGGTGAGGTGCGCCACGAGCCGGGCCTGTACCGCCGCCTGGCGCTAGCGCAGGGCGGAACGCTCAGTCCTGCTTGTGCTCGCGGTCCTGGGCGAGGTCGAGCGCCAGGACGCTGGCGAGGACCAGCAGGTGGTCCTCGCCCTCGGCGATCTCGACGGCGTAGGTGTCGCGGATGCTGAACCAACGTTTGGACACGGTCGCCACGGTGCGCCCGCCGCGCTGGACGGTGAACTCGTGGTCGAGGAGGTTCCCTTTCATCTCCAGGTCGTCCGGGCCGGGGACGTCGATGGTGAACCTCTCCCGGAACGGCGTCAGGAGACGCTTCCGTACCTCGGCGGCTTTCTCGCCGCCGATGGTGACCTCGTACGTGGGCCGCATGGCGACCAGGCGGCGGTGCACCTGGGCCACCTCGCGGCCGGCTGGGTCGCGGATGACGAGCCGGTCGCGCAGGGTGAGAACCTTGCCGTCCACGTGCAGCACCGGCCGTCCGGACTCATCGGTGATGTCCGAGTCTGCGCCGAGGCGGAAGAACCGCTCGCGAATGAGGTACATGCGGTCATTCTCGAACCGCGCCCGGTAGTCCGCTTGTCAAGCGACGGCGGGCCCTGCCTGCGCCCTAACGCGTACCCGGTCCGGGTTACGACCTTGAGCGCGTGCGCGCCCCGCGGTGCCGGCCGACCCGTGGGACCCTACCTAGTGCGGAGCTCACCGGTCTTCGGCGCGGTCGACCGGCCCGGGACCCGGCGGTCCCATCGCCTGAAGCGCCGGACGCTCCCGTAGGCCGGTGAAACAGGGGAGGACTCATGGGCCGCTACGCCGACGCATTCCGCCGCAGCATCACCGACCCGGACGGGTTCTGGGGCGAGGCCGCCAAGGCGATCGACTGGTACCGGCCGCCGACGGTGGTCCTCGACCGGTCGAACGAGCCGTTCTACCGGTGGTTCTCCGACGGGCAGCTCAACACGTGCTTCAACGCGCTGGACCGGCACGTCGCGGGTGGCCGGGCGGACCAGGCGGCCCTGGTATACGACAGCCCGGTGACCGGCAGCAAGCGGTCCTTCACATACCAGGAGCTGCTGGACGAGGTGGCCCGGCTGGCGGGCGCGCTGCGCAACCTGGGCGTGGCGACCGGCGACCGGGTGGTCATCTACCTGCCGATGGTGCCCGAGGCCGTGGTAGCCATGCTCGCCTGCGCCCGCATCGGCGCGGTTCACTCGGTGGTGTTCGGCGGGTTCGCCGCGAACGAGCTGGCGCTGCGCATCGATGACGCCGCGCCCAAGGTCGTCCTCCTGGCCTCCTGCGGCATCGAGGTCAACCGGGTCGTGGAGTACAAGCCGATGCTCGACCGCGCGATCGAGCTGGCCAACCACAAGCCGCAGGCCTGCGTGGTGCTGCAGCGCCCGCAGGCGCGGGCGGGTCTCGTCGCCGGCCGGGACCTGGACTGGGCGGAGGTGGTGGCCGCGGCCGAACCGGTCGACTGCGTGCCGGTGGCGGCGACCGACCCGCTCTACATCCTCTACACGTCAGGCACGACCGCCCGGCCCAAGGGCGTGGTACGCGACAACGGTGGCCACGCCGTCGCCCTGCGGTGGAGCATGGAGCACATCTACGACATCCAGCCGGGGGAGGTGTTCTGGGCCGCCTCGGACGTCGGCTGGGTCGTCGGGCACTCCTACATCGTCTACGCGCCGCTGCTGGCCGGCTGCACCACCGTCCTCTACGAGGGCAAGCCGGTCGGCACGCCGGACCCGGGCGCGTTCTGGCGGGTGATCGCCGAGCACGGCGTGAAGGCGCTGTTCACCGCGCCGACAGCGTTCCGGGCGATCCGCAAGGAGGACCCGGCCGGGGAGCACATCGGCAAGCACGACCTGTCCGGCTTCCGCTGCCTGTTCCTCGCCGGCGAGCGGCTGGACCCGGAGACGTACCACTGGGCGAGCGACCAGCTCGGGGTCCCGGTGGTCGACCACTGGTGGCAGACCGAGACGGGGTGGCCGATCGCCGCGAACCTGCGGGGCCTTGCGCCCATGCCGGTCAAGCCGGGGTCGCCCACGGTCGCGGTACCCGGGTACGACGTGCGCATCGTCGACGCGTCCAGCCAGGACGCGCCGCCCGGGCAGGACGGGGAGATCGTGGTACGGCTGCCGCTGCCGCCCGGGTGCCTGCCGACCCTGTGGGGGGACGACCAGCGCTACGTGGAGTCGTACCTGAGCCGGCATCCGGGCTGCTACGCCACTGGGGACGGCGGCTACCGCGACGAGGACGGCTACCTCTACGTCATGGGCCGGATCGACGACGTGATCAACGTGGCCGGCCACCGGCTCTCCACCGGAGCGATGGAGCAGGTGGTGGCGAGCCACCCGGCGGTCGCCGAGTGCGCCGTGATCGGCGTACCCGACCAGCTCAAGGGGCAGGTCCCGCGGGGGCTCGTGGTGCTCAAGGCCGGCAGCCAGGTCGACCCGGAGGCGCTGCGCGAGGAGCTGGTCAAGCTGGTGCGCGACGAGATCGGCGCGGTCGCCTCGTTCCGCGACGTGGCGGTCGTGCCGGCGCTGCCCAAGACCCGCTCGGGCAAGATCCTGCGCAAGACCATGCGGGGCATCGCCGCCGGGCGTGACGAGGCGGTGCCGTCCACCATCGACGACCCGACGGTGCTGGACGCGCTCCGCCCGATCCTGCGCAACGGCGGATAGCGGGGTCCGCCCGAGGCGCCCGGCCGCGCCGCCGTTCAGTGGCGGTCGTTCAGTAGCGGTCGGTCAGTAGCGGTCGGGCGTGGCGTGGTCCAGCCGTACCGTGCCGCCGTCAGTGGCCGCCTGCGCGACCGCGCAGGCGAGGCGGTGGGTGCGCAGCGCGTCGGCGTACCCGGCCCGGATGCCTGCGCCGTTACCGCGCACCGCGTCGATGAACGCCCGGTCCACGGCCGTACGTGCCGCCGCCGGGTCGCCGGCCAGCCGGTGCTCGCGGTCGCCGTCGCGCGCCACGAGCCCGTCCTCCGCCAGCGCGATGGCGAGCCGGTCGGCGTAGACCTCAAGCCCGGCGCGGTGCTTCCAGCCCAGCGCGCAGGTCGTGGTGAGGGTGCCGACCGCGCCGCTGGCGAACCGCAGGGTCGCCGCGGTGGCGGTGGCGACGTCCCCGCCCTCGGGCGCAGCGCCGGCGGCGGTCGCCTGGACCTGCGCCACCTCGCCGGCGAGCAGCCGCGCCAGGTCGAGTACGTGCACCGCCTGCTCGACCACCGGGCCGCCGGACAGCCCCGCCTGGGCCCACCAGGCCACCGGGGGGACCCGGTCCAGCCATGCCCCGCTGACCAGCCGTACCGGCCGGCCGGCGAGCAGCTGCCGGGCCCGCTCCACGACGTTGAGGTAGCGCCAGTGGTGCCCGACCGCCGTCACAACGCCCCGGGCCTCGATGGCGGCGGCGATGTGCTCGGCCGTGGGGAGGTCGACCGCGAGCGGCTTCTCCACGAACATCGGCAGGCCGGCGCCGAGGACCGCCTCCTCGACCGGCCCGTGGGCGAAGGGGGGTACGCAGACGTACACCGCGTCGAGGTCCGCCTCCAGCAGGGCCGGCAGGTCCGCGAAGGCCGGCATGCCGTGGGCGCCGGCGAGGTGCCACGCCGCCTCGGGGACCACGTCGGTCACCCCGGCCAGCCGTACGTCGTCGAAGGCGGCCAGCTCCCGCGCGTGGCGCTGGGCGACGTTGCCCGCGCCGACCAGCCCGATGCGGGAACGTCGCATCGCAACCACCGCCTTCCCGGCGCCGCCGACCATTCATGCTTACCAGTCGAGTTGAAAAGAATCGAAATCTCTCGTGGTGTGGGCGCCGCGGCCGCCGGCGCCGCACGGCCGGCGTGGCCGACGGAGATCGGAAGGTATGAGCCAGGCCGGCGTGGGTAGCAAGAGCTGGTAGACACCTCATCCGAGGAGGCAGGGATGACCATGAGCGAGACCGGTCAGGTGACTGGGACCAAGGACAAGGACTACAACATCATCTGGTTCACCGAGGCGTGCCTGAGCAACGCCCTGCGCATGGAGACCTACATCCAGGACGCCGAGCGCGCCGGTGACACCGAGCTGGCCGACTTCTTCCGGCGCGCCCAGGCGGAGAGCCGTAAGGGCGCCGAGCAGGGCAAGCAGCTGCTGACCGCCAGGCTGGCCGGCTAGCAGCCAGTCCGGGGGGTACGGCGCGCCGCCGTACCCGGAAGTCCTTGTGCTGATGGCCGGCACCGCGGTGCCGGCCATCAGCTATGTCCGGGCGACGATGTCCCGGCTGGGGGGTGCTACACCGGGTAGAGCAGCGTGCCGGTGAGCGGGTCCTGGCCGTAGCGCCGGCACAGCTCGACGAGAATCTCCTCGTGGGTCGCCGCGACGTTCATGACCGTGTCGTTGCCTCCGTAGTAGACCAGGACCGTGCCGTCGGCGCGGCGCAGCATGCCGCAGGAGAAGACGACGTTCGGCACGTGCACGTAGTCGGTCTCGGCGACCCGGCAGTCCGCCGGTGACGGGAAGAGCACCGGGATGCTCGACATCGCGACCTTCGACGGGTCGTCCAGGTCGTGCAGTGCGATGCCGAGGACGTACGGGTTGCCGTCCATCGTGTTGCGCACCCCGTGGAAGAGGTTCAGCCAGCCGTGCTCGGTGCGCACGGGCGGGGCGCCGGGTCCGATCTTCTCGGAGAACGCGCTCGGCCCGCCCCCGGTACGCATGACCGGCTCAGGCTCGATCTTCCAGGGCCCGGTACGGAAGTCGTCGGCGTACCCGATCCGGATCTCGGTGCAGCCGCCACCAGCGTCGCCGGTGAGCGTGTCGTTGGGCCGGAACAGCCCGACGTAGCGTCCGCCGATGCGCTCCGGGAAGATCACGACGTTGCGCATGTTCTGCTGCAGGACAGGCCCGTACCGGGTGAAGGTCTGGAAGTCGGCCGTCTCCGCCAGGCAGACCCGCACCCGGTCCTTCACCCGGGCGTGGTAGGCGCTGTACGTGACGGCGAAGGTGCCGTCCACCGGGTTGATGCGCGGGTCCTCGACCCCGCCCGACTCCATCTCGACGACGTCCGCGGCGACCACGCCCGGCGCGTACGGGTCGCCGGCCGTGGCCGGGCGCAGTGCCGGCTCCGGAGCCACCCGCCAGCCGGTGACGCCGTCGGCGCTACGGGCCAGGCCGATGACGCTGACACCGGAGCGCAGGTGCGACCGGAACAGCAGCAACGTCTCGGTCCCGACCTGCGCGGCTCCGGCGTTGTGCACGGTGACCACCTGCCGGCCGGGCTCCGGCCAGGCGGCGTTGACCTGGTGCGAGGTGAGGATCGGGTTGCCGGGGTACCGCAGGAGCGGCTCGGATAGCGACACCAGGCCCCCGTGCCCGTCGCCGAACTCCACCGCGTGCTGCAGCTCCGCTGCGTGCCTCATGACTGCCCTCCGAAGCCGGCTCCATCATCGCGACTGTGCCCGGCCGCGGCGGGATCATGTGGTCCAGCGCAGCCTGCCGGGAGCGGCGCCGGATAGGCCCGGTTCGCGGAGACTGCGATGACCCGCCGATCTTAGCGGTGGTCGGCCCCGGCCGTGGGTCAGCGGACGATCTTGAAGTTGAAGGTCGGCGTACCCAGGGCCTGAAAGAGCCGCAGCCACACCGGCAGCAGCATCTCGGTGCCGCGGGCGGTGGTGATGTCCCCGAGGTCGATGATGTCGGTGTGGCCCAGGCTGGCCAGCAGCTCGGTCACCGTCTTCTTCGCGCCGGGGTCGTCGCCGGAGACGAAGACGGTGTGGTCGCCGCCGGCCAGCTGGCGCGGGTCGACCATGAGGTGGGCGCCCATCGTGTTCAGCGCCTTGACCACCTGGGCGTCGGGGAACGCCCGCTGGATCTGCTCGCCGAGCGAGTCGGTGTCCTTGACGAAGAGGGTCGGCGGCATCCCGGCGGAGAAGTCCAGCGGGTTGGCGATGTCGAGCAGCACCTTCCCGGCGAGGTTGACCGCTCCGGCGGCCTCCAGCGCGGCGAGCGAGCTGCTGCCCCCGGTGGCGTTGACGACCAGGTCGGCTGCTGCCGCGGCGTCACGGAAGCTGGCGAGGCCCACCCGGGGGTGCGCGGCCGACCACTCGGGGAAGGGCGGGCTGCCCATGGCGCCCGGTTCGGTGCGGGCCATCGTGGCGGCCACGTCGCGGGTGCCGACGGTCACCTCGTGGCCCAGCTCGGCGAGGCTGGCCGCGACGGTCTGACCAACGATGCCGGTACCGAGAACCGCGATCCTCATTACCTCACTCCTTCTGCATGGGTGGCTGATCAGGGTTGCGGTAACGATACAGACAGGTCTGTCTACTAGCAAGAGACGCGCCAGAGCTGAAGTATGGACCGGTGCTGCTGGGTAGACAGAGTTGTCTGTAAGATGGAGATCACTCTCCGCCGGGCGGGAGGGGGACGCATGACATCGGCAGGGACAGCGCCGTCGACCGGCGGCGCGCGTGACCGCATCCTCAACACCGCGTTCCAGCTCTTCTACGCGCACGGCCCGCGCGGCGTCGGCGTGGACACCGTGATCGCCCGCTCGGGCGTGGCCAAGGCGACGTTCTACAAGCACTTCCCGCGCAAGGACGACCTGGTCCTGGCGTACCTGGACGCGGTCGACCAGGTCTGGTTCGGGGCGCTGCGCGCCGCTGCCCGCGCGGCCGGGGACGACCCGCGCGACCAGCTCGTCGGAGCCTTCGACGCGCTGGCAACCGCGTGCCGGCGGGAGGGGTACCACGGCTGCGCCTTCATCAACACCGCCGCCGAGTGCGGCAGTGGGACCGAGGTCCACGCGCGCACCGTCGAGCACAAACGCGTCGTCCTGGCCTGGGTCACCGACCTGGCCCGCCGGGCCGGCGCGGCCGACCCGGAGCTCCTCGCCCGCGCGCTCACCCTGCTCCTCGACGGCGGCCTGGCCGCAGGCGTGCTCGACGCCGAGCCTGCCGCCGCCGAGGCGGCCAGGCACGCCGCTGGCATCCTGGTGGACGCGGCCTGCGAAGCGGCCACCTCAGGCCGCCGTCCGGTCGGGTAACCGGACCGGACGGCCTCGGGCATCCGTACCGCCGTCCCAATAACCGGGAAAATCCCTACTAGCTCGGCCGGATATGTAGCTGGTCCTAGGCCGCTGGCCGACACTCGACGGATGGACCTGGTCTTGACGCTGGCCGGCTTCGGCGTAGGCGTGGTGGTGGGGCTCACCGGCATGGGGGGCGGCGCGCTGATGACCCCGATCCTGGTGCTGTTCTTCGGCGTCCCGCCGTTGGCCGCGGTCTCCAGCGACCTCGCCGCGAGCGCGGTGATGAAGCCGTTCGGCGGCTGGGTCCACGCCCGGCGCGGCACGGTGTGCTGGCCGCTGGTCTGATGGCTGTGCGCCGGCAGCATCCCCAGCGCGTTCGCCGGTGTCCTGCTGATGCGCCTGGTCGGTCACGACGGAGCGGTGCAGGACGCCGTGCGGTACGCCCTCGCCGTCGCCCTCCTGCTCGCCGCCGGTGGTCTCGTCGTCCGGGCCTACACCGGTCATGGCCGCACCGCTGGCGAGGACTGGGCGGCCACCGTGCGGGTACGCCGGCTGCCCACCGTCCTGCTCGGCGCGGTTGGCGGGCTGGTGGTCGGGCTGACCTCGGTCGGCTCGGGCTCGCTCATCATCGTCGTGCTGCTCGCGCTCTATCCCGCGCTGCGGGCCAACGACCTGGTGGGTACGGACCTGGTGCAGGCCGTACCGCTGGTGACCGCGGCGGCCCTGGGGCACGCCTTCTTCGGCGACCTGCACCTGGACGTGGCGGCTGCGGTGCTCGTCGGCTCCATACCCGGGGTGCTGCTCGGGGCCCGGATGTCCTCCCGCGCCCCCGCCGGTGTGGTGCGTGCGGCCCTGGTCGTGGTGCTGATGGCCAGCGCGTTGAAGCTCTTCGGCGTGGCCAACACGGTCGTCGTGACAGCCGTCGTCTGCGGGGCGGCCGCGATGGTGGCGGAGTCGCTGCTGCGCCGCGGCGGCGCAGGAAGGACCGGTGAGCCAGGGACCACCGCAAGAACCGGCAAGCTGGAGCAGCCGCCCGCGCCCGGTCCTGTGCCGGTGACAGTCCCTGACCCGGCGCCAGCGACCCCTGGAACGGGGTGAGGCCAGTGCGCGGCCCAGCCGGCGGGTGAGGGCCGCCGGCGGTCCGGCATCTGGCCAGGAGGATCCAGGCGACGACCGCGAGGATGGTGAAGATGTAGCTGAGTACCAGGCCTGCCGTTGCCAGGCCGCCGCCCTGCTCTCCGGTGCGGCGGATCTGCCGCTTGGCGATGTGGCCGAACACGATGCCCAGCGGCGCGAACACGAACGCGAAGACCTGCGCCTCGTACCAGCGAGCACGACATAGATGCATGGCAGTGGGGGGCTGGCCTGGGGCCGGACGCGACGGCGGGGACAGTAAGGAAACCTTCCATTACTCCGTCTTATTGGCTAGCGTCACTGCATGTCCTCGGCCATGGGAGGTCGTCGTCATGCAGACCCGAATCGTCCATGCCCTTGTCGCCGCCGTGCTCGGCGCGACCGGGGTCCTCGCCGTCGGAGGCTCTGGCCAGCCGGCCGCGCCACAGTTGGCCGGCGCTAGCCAGCCGGCGGCCGGCTCGGCCGCCCTCGCCGGGCCCTACGTCAAGGTCGGCTACTTCACCCAGTGGGGCATCTACCGCCGCAACTTCCTGGTCCGTGAGGTGCACACGGCAGGCATGGCGGCGAAGCTGACCCACATCAACTACGCGTTCGCCAACGTCGGCGCCGACGGCCGCTGCTTCGAGGCGAACCAGGCCGGCGTGGGCGATGCCTGGGCCGACTACCAGAAGCGGTTCAAGGCGGGCGAGTCGGTCGACGGCGTCGGCGACGTCTACACCCAGCCGCTCGCCGGCAACTTCAACCAGCTGCGCAAGCTCAAGGCGATGTACCCGCACCTCAAGGTCATGCTGTCCATCGGGGGCTGGACCTGGTCCAGGTACTTCTCCGACGCCGCGCTCACGCCGGCGTCCCGGCAGGCCTTCGCCGCCTCGTGCATCGACCTGTTCCTCAAGGGCAACCTGCCGATCATCGGCACGTCCCCGCACGGCGGCCCAGGATCTGGGTACGGCGTCTTCGACGGGTTCGACATCGACTGGGAGTGGCCAGGTTCCGAGGGCAACCCCGGCAACATCGTGCGGCCCGAGGACAAGCAGAACTTCACCCTGCTACTCGCCGAGCTCCGCCGCCAGCTCGACGAGTACGGCGCCCAGACCGGCCGGCGCTACGGGCTCACCGCCTTCCTGCCCGCCGACCCGGCGCGCGTGGCCGCCGGGGTCGAGGTGGCGAACGCCTTCTCCTACCTGGACTTCGCCACGGTGCAGGGCTACGACCTGCACGGCGCCTGGGAGCCGGTCACCAACCACCAGGGGCAGCTCTACTCGCCGGCCGCCGACCCGACCCCGCAGCGGTTCAGCGCCGACCTCGCCGTGCGCACCTACCTGGCCGGTGGCGCGCCCGCCAGCAAGCTGGTGATCGGAATCCCGTACTACGGCCGGGGCTGGACCGGGGTCGCCAACACCAACAACGGGCTGTACCAGCCTTCGTCCGGCCCGGCGCGGGGCACCTATGAGGACGGTGCCGACGACTACGCGAAGGTGGTCAGCAAGTCGGGCACCCGCTTCTACGACGCGGGCGCCGTCGCCGCCTGGCTCTTCGACGGGCGCAACTTCTGGTCGTACGACGACCCGCAGGTGATCGCGGCCAAGACGGCGTACGTCAAGGCCAACGGTCTCGGCGGGACGATGGTGTGGTCACTGGACGGCGACACCGATGCGGCCACCCTCACCACGGCGATAGACGCCGGCCTGGCCTGACGACCGGCGCAGGCCGAGCGGCTCAGGACTGCAGCGGCTCAGGACCACAGCTCGAAGGGCTCCTCGACCGGTTCCCCGGCGAGGAAGGAGGTCAGCAACGCGGGCAGCCGGCCGGGGTAGAACCGCTCGGGGCTGCCGACCACCTCGGCCGACGGCCACCACCGGAAGCCGATGTAGTCCTCCTTCTCGTAGTCAAGGCGACCGGTCCCGTCCACGGCCGGGCCGGGACCGGTCAGCCGGACCAGCACGACCACCTCGTGCTGCAGGCGCCGCTCGTCGCGGTAGCGGAACGAGGCACTCCGGCGCCACGTCGGCGGGCCGACCTGGTCCGGTCGTACGGCGATGCCGGTCTCCTCGCGCAGCTCCCGGATGGCCGTCTCCCGGTAGGTCTCTCCCGGGTCGATCCCGCCACCGGGCAGCTCCCACCAGGTCCCGAGGTCGGGCCTGCCCGGGTACCGGGTGTGGAACAGCAGCAGATGGTCGTTCCCGTCGAGCACTACGAGCCGCACCACGCTCCGCTCGACGACCGGCAGGTCGTCATCCGGAAGCTCCGGCATCCGTTCCTCCTCCCGGGAAGCTCCGGCATCCCGTCCTCCCGCCATCCCGTCCTCCCCCTGGAAGCTTCGGCACCCGGTCCACCTTCCCGATGTTGGGTCACCCAGCCCCGCTGCCGGGTGCGGCAGTGAGGCCGCGGCTGGATGTGCCTCGGTGCCCAGGCGACCTGTTGCGGGCCCCCGCAGGCCCGACTCTGCCACGGGAAGGTCCGCGGCCGGCGACAGCATTGGATAGCGTGGAAAGCTGACGCCGTTGGACAGGGGGCGCGATGTCCAAGCAGCTCCGTACCGAGGTTGAGATCCAGGCCAGCCCGGAGCGGGTCTGGCAGGTCCTCACCGACTTCGCCGCCTACCCGCAGTGGAACCCGTTTCTGGTCCGTGCCAGCGGCGGTCTGGCGCCGGGTGAGCGGCTGACCATCCGCATGCAGCCGGTGGGCGGCCGGGCGATGACCTTCCGCCCGACCGTACGGGAGGCCGTACCGCAGCAGCGGCTGCGCTGGCTCGGCCACCTGCTCGTACCCGGCATCTTCGACGGCGAGCACAGCTTCACGATCGAGCAGCTGGGCGCCGGCCGGGTCCGCCTGGTCCAGGAGGAGGACTTCCGCGGCGTGCTGGTGCCGTTCCTCGGCAGGTTCCTGGACCGGCGCACCCGGCCGGCGTTCGAGCAGATGAACCAGGCGCTCAAGCGGCGGGCCGAGCAAGCGGGGCCGTAGCCCCACGCGGGCCCCAGCGCAGCAGCGCCAGGGTGGGGCTCAGCCGGTCGACCCGTTCTCGAGCGCGGCCTTCACCTTCGAGATCATCTCAGCCTGGGCCGGGTTGGGGCCTGAGCCCATTGACTGCTCGATGGCGATCGTCACGATCCGCCGAAAGCTGTCGACCTCGTCGGGTGCCTTGGCCTTCAGCACGCCGACCGCCGCCGACAGAGCTGGCAGCACGGTGGCCGCGATCTCGGCAGCTGACTTCCCATCGATGTGGATCTTGTCCTTGCCGGCGAGCACCTCGCCGACCACGCCGGTGGCGCCGGTGAGCACCTTCGCCCCGACGATGTTGGCCTTGGTCGTGGAGATCGCCCCGGGATAGGCGATCGAGACCAGGGTGACCGCGCCGTAGGCGGCCGTCTTGATCGTCTCCCTCTCCTGGGTGGTGAGCTGTTCGGCCATCACAACCTCTAATCCGCGGTCGTACGCGCGACGTCGCCGGCCGCTGTGCGGGCGGGTGGCACATGTGGTGTCCGGGCGCAGGTGCCACCCGCTCCCAAGTAGATCCGGTATGCGCCTGGACGTTCCTAACTTGAATAGTAACAAGTGAACTAGTAGTCGTCCTACTAAACCCGCCTCATCCCGGTGCCTGACTGCGACCAAGATCCGCACGGCGCGCGTTCCACCATGATCTTGATCTTCTGAGGTCCACCGAGGCGCGCAACAAACTTGCGCTCCTCCCGGGACGAGGTGGGCCTCCGCCTCAAGGTCATCTCAGCTTCTGGGATCACCCTGTGGCCGTGCCGGCCGTCCTGAAGACGAAGAAATGGCCCACAACCGGGCCCGGCCTGGCCCGGCTCTGGCCGTCTTCCGGTCAAGTTCGGCGATCTAGAAGACTTATGCCGTGATGGTGTGCATAAGTCTTCTAGATCGCGAAGCAACTCAGTTTCAGTGAGCCGCCAGGGCTCGTGCCGGTCGCTCCGGGGGCTAGGGACCGCTTAATGCTTGAATAAGTCCAATAAATGAACGCATTAGCGCCATTTGCGCCAAATTCGCAAATACGCATACTCGGAGGGAAGTGCGATGCTCATGTCGCGTGTCTTCTAGGAAGCGGTCATACGCCCGTGGCCACGGACGCCACCCGTGCTCGTCTGGCCGACGCGACCTCAGCGGGCCGTGCCCATCCCAGCCAGCCGGAGCGGTACGGGAGGAGGTACTACGCGTGCTCGAGCCTGGCCCGGGGCAGCCAGCGGCCGATCCATCCCGGCAGCCACCAGGCCCGGGCGCCGAGCAGCTGCATGACCGCCGGCACGATCAGGCACCGGATGACCACCGCGTCGAGGAAGATCGCCACGGCCAGCCCGAGGCCGAACTGCTGGAGCATCCGGTCCGGGCTGAGTATGAAGGCGCCGAAGACGACGACCATGATGGCTCCGGCTGCGGTCACCACCCGCCCGGTGGTCGCCATGCCCTCCCGGACGGCCCGGTGCGCGTCGTGCGAGCGCTCCCACTCCTCATGCATGCGCGAGATCAGGAACACCTCGTAGTCCATGGAGAGGCCGAAGACGATCGCGAAGATCATCACGGGGATGAACGCCTCGATCGGCCCGGGCTGGATGCCTAGCGCACCCTCCTGGAACACCAGGACGACCACGCCCAGCGCGGCGGAGATGCTCAGCAGGTTGAGGATCGCGGCCTTGATCGGGATGAGCAGCGACCGGAAGACGACCATCAGCAGCAGCGCGGACAGGCCGATGACGATGAGTACGAACAGCGGCAGCCGCTTGCTGATCGTCTCGGAGTAGTCCTCCAGGCCTGCGGTGCTGCCGCCGACCAGGAACCGGGCGCCGGTCTCCCGCTCCAGCGGCGGCAGCACGTCGTCGCGCAGGCGGTGGACCAGGTCGCTCGTTGCCGGGTCCTGGGGGGACGTGGTGGGGAAGACGATCACCTGTGAGACCTCGCCGCTGCCGAGAGGTATCGGGGGTGTTGTCTCGGCAACACCCTGGGTGGTGTCCAGCTTCTGCTGGAGCTTGCCTGCCGCCTGCTGGCTGCCGTCGACCACGACCAGCAGCGGGCCGCTGAAGCCGGCGCCGAAGCCGCGAGCCAGCAGGTCGTACGCCTGCCGGCTGCTGGTGGACTCGTCGTCGTTGCCGGCGTCGGCGAAGCCCAGGCGCATGTCCAGCACGGGGATCGACAGGGCGAGCAGCGCTGCCAGCGCGACCAGAGCCGACAGCCAGGGCCGGCGCTGTACCGCCTCGGACCAGCGCCGCCAGATGGCGCCCTCGGGCCGCTTGGCCTTTGCCGCGCGCTTTTGCACCCTGCGCTCGATCCGGCGGCCGAAGATGGCGAGCAGCGCCGGCAGCAGCGTGAGCGAGGCGACCATGGTCATCAGCACGGTCAGCGCGACGGCGAGAGCGACGCCCTGCAGCGCGCCGAGGCCGAGGGCCACCAGGCCGATCAGAGCGAGGACCACCGTGCAGGCGGCGAAGAAGACGGTGCGTCCGGCGGTGTCCAGCGCGGTACTCACCGCCCGCTCCCGGTCGGCGCCGTGCACCAGCTCGCTGCGGTAGCGCGAGAAGACCAGCAGCGCGTAGTCGATGCCGACCCCCAGGCCGACGAGCATCATCAGCGGGGGAGTGAAGTCGGCGACCGAGGCGAGGTGCGAGGCGAGCACGACCAGCCCGACCGTGCTGCCCACCGCGAAGATCGCGATGACGATGGGCAGGGTCGCCGCGAGCAGCGAACCGAAGAGGATCACCAGGATGACCAGCGCGGCAAAGATGCCCATGTACTCGCCGCCGCTGCTTTCGGGCTCCTCTGCGGCCCGCACGGCCTCGCCGCCCAACGCGACCCGTAGCCCGTCGCCCTCGGCCCGCTCCGCCGTCGCGATCATGTCCCGGACATCGGCGTACGGCATCTCCTCGTCCAGCACGTCGAGCTGGACGGTGGCGTAGCCGATCCTGCCATCGCCGGAGATCGTCCCCTGGCTCATGTCCGGGACCACCACGTCGACCACGTGCGGGGAGCGCTTGACGTCCGCCAGCATCGCCTCGACCCGCTGCTTGACCGCTGGCGCAGCGAGCCCGGACGGGTGCTCCACAACCACCTGGATGGTGCCGCCGGCCTGGGCCGGAGCGTGCCGCTTCAGCGTGTCGATGGCCTCCTGCGACTGGGTGCCGGGCAGCGAGAAGTCGTTGTGGTAGTCGCTGCCGACCGCCTGCGCCCCGACCGTGACGCCGACCAGGACCAGCACCCAGAGCACAAGAGCCCACCAGCGACGGCGGTACGACCAGGCGGCGAGGCGCTCGAACATGCTCCTGCGCGGGGCGGTGCGCGTGTCGTCAAGCGTGGCGGCGGACTTGGCCATCGTATGGACCTCTCTCGAGCCGTACGAGGATCAGCGGCAGCGGTAGTCGCACACACTACCTTCCGAACCGCATCCACAAGGGTCATCGCGATCTAGCACGGTGGGGCGGGACGGCCCGGCCAGGGCAGGGGCCGGCCGGTCACGATGGGCCGGCCCGGGTCAAGACGGGCCCGCCCGGTCAGGCCAGCCCCATCCGGCGGGCGATCGGGCCACCGGCCCAGCTGTCCTCGTCGTACAGCAGCTGGTGGTTCAGCTCCGGGTACGCGTCGAACGCGGCCAGCGCGTCGCTCTGTGGCAGCCCGTGCTGCACCAGCAGGTCGGCCGCCTGCTTACGGGCCTGCCAGCGCTCCACCGGCTCGTCCATCGGCAGCAGCCGGGTCGGCACCTGCTGGCCGAGCAGCAGGTAGTCGATGCCGAAGAGGCCGAAGAACGTCGGTGCCACGCGGTTGAGCAGGTCCTGCACGACCGGGTTACGCCGGCACAGCGGCGCGCCGCCGGCGTACACCTCCAGCAGCGGGGCGAACCCGGACACATCAGCGGTGCTGCACGCGTCCTTCCAGAATGGTGTGTCGAGGCGGGTGTTGAACCGGTAGTGGATGGCCAGCAGCCAGCGGATCGCGTCCCACT
>Ga0075420_100001007_pt1 | contig 23379 bp, 15 predicted proteins | sample SoiMetdeltSBSDD4_FD_75296 | JGI IMG/M metagenome (GOLD analysis project Ga0075420, IMG submission 75296) | Bulk soil microbial communities from a Populus tree surrounding site in Tennessee, USA - Soil MetaG P. deltoides SBSDD4 | ecosystem: Environmental > Terrestrial > Soil > Tree plantation...
CCGTCTGGATGTTCGGGTTCCAGCGGCGGTTGGTCCGCCGGTGCGAGTGGGACACGTTGTGGCCGAAGCCGGGCCCCTTGCCACAGACGTCGCACACGCTAGCCACGGGAAGCTCCTGAAGATTGGTCGAACAACCGGCCAAGGTTACCTGATCGCGACAGGGCACGGCCAATCGGCCCGGCGCGCCGCAAGATTACCGGCCCGGACCGGTAGGCTTGCAGGCCGTGCTGGACTGCCTCGACGCGACCGCGGTCCGCCGCTGGTGTGCGGTCGGTCTCGAGGCGCTGCGGCGGCATCAGCAGGAAATCGACGAGCTGAACGTCTATCCGGTACCCGACGGCGATACCGGGACGAATCTGGTCCTCACGCTCGCCTCGGCCCAGGAGGCGCTCGCGCCGGCCGATGGGTCCACCGCCCACGGCGAGGTGCTCCGGCTCATGGCGCGCGGGGCGCTCCTCGGTGCACGGGGCAACTCGGGCGTGATCGTCTCGCAGATCCTCAAGGGTCTCGCGGACGCGCTGGGGGACACCCCGGTCGTGCGGGGCCGGGCGCTGGCCGGGGCGCTGCACCGGGCGGCGGCGGCCGCGTACGAGGCGGTGGCCGAGCCGGTCGAGGGCACCGTGCTGACCGTCGTGGCGGCGGGTGCCCGGGGGGCGCGGGAGTGCGGCGTCGACGACCTCGCGACCGTGGCCCGGGCCGCCTGCGACGCGGCGGCGGACGCGCTCGCCCACACCCCCGAACAGCTGCCCGTGCTGGCCCGCGCCGGAGTGGTCGACGCCGGTGGCCGCGGGCTCGTCGTGCTCCTCGACGCGCTGCTGGAGACCATCACCGGGGAACACCGGGAAGAGGAGCCGGCGCCCGCGCGACGTCCGGCCCGCCCGCCCCGCACGGCCGTCCGTGAGACCGGATCCATCGAGTACGCGTACGAGGTGCAGTTCCTGCTCGACGCCGAAGCCGGGGCGGTGGACCGGTTGCGGACCGTCCTCGGTGGACTGGGCGACTCGCTTGTCGTGGTGGGTGCGGGTGGATCCGGGGTACAGACCTGGAACGTGCACGTCCACGTCAACGACGTCGGCGCCGCGATCGAGGCGGGGGTCGAGGCGGGCCGGCCGCACCGCATCACGGTGGCGCGCTTCGCGGACGAAGAGCGGCCGCCGTCCATGGATCCGGATGCCCGGGGTGTCGTGGTGGTGGCTCCGGGGGCGGGCATCGCGGAGCTGTTCACCGCCGAGGGTGCGGTCGTCGTCGGTGCCAATCCGTCCACTGTGGAGATACTGGACGCGATCCGGGCCGCCGCGGCCGGGGCGGTGGTGGTGCTGCCGAACGACCCGAACACCCAGGCGGTAGCCGTCGCCGCTGCCGCCGAGGCGGACGGCACGATCGTGCGCGTCGTACCGACCCGCAGCCCGGTCCAGGCGCTGGCGGCGCTGGCCATCCGTGACCCGGGCCGGTCGTTCGACGACGACGTGATCGCGATGGCGGAGGCGGCCGGGGCGTGCCGCTACGCCGAGGTGACCACGGCCAGCCGGGAGGCGCTGACCGTGGCCGGGCGCTGCCGACCCGGCGACATCCTGGCGCTCGTCGAGGGCGAGGTGAACCTCATCGGCGGGGACCTGACCGAGACCTGCCGCGACCTGCTGGACCGCCTGCTGGCCGGTGGCGGCGAACTGGTCACCCTGATCACCGGAGTCGGCGCCCCGGCGGGCCTGGCCGACACGCTGACCGAGCATGTCGCCGCGGCCTGGCCGTTCGTGGAGGTCCACGTGTACGACGGCGGGCAGCCGCACTATCCTCTGCTGGTGGGCGTGGAATGACCAGTATGGACAGTCCACTGCGGAAGGCGGTCGGTGACAAGACCGCCAAGGCGCTCGCCAAGCACCTCGATCTGCATACGGTCGGCGACCTGCTCTACCACTTCCCGCGGCGGTACGAGAAGCGTGGCGAGCACACCGACATCCGCTCCCTGGTGGTCGGCGACGACGTGACGATCCTGGCGCAGGTGTTGAAGACGTACGTCCGGAAGATCCGCCGGGGTACCGACGAGATGCTCGAGGTCGAGGTCGGCGACGACAAGGGCGGCAAGCTGCAACTGACGTTCTTCGGCCGCAAGCAGGTGTGGCGCGAGAAGGACCTGCGCCGGGGACGGTGGGGGCTGTTCGCCGGGAAGGTGAGCGAGTACAAGGGCACGCGGCAGCTCACGTTCCCGGAGTACCTGCTGTTCGGTGAGGGCGACGACGCGGCCGATGAGCTCGAGGAGTACGCCGGGGCGATGATCCCGATCTACCCGGCCGCGGCGAACCTCAAGACGTGGATCATCGCCCGGTCGGTACGGGTCGTCCTCGACATGCTCACCGCGCCGCCGGATCCGTTGCCGTCCGAGCTGCGGGCGCGGTGGAACCTGATGGACCTCGGTAGCGCGCTCCGCGAGATCCATCGACCGTCCTCATGGGAGGGTCTCGGCGCCGCGCGCAAGCGGTTGAAATGGGACGAGGCTTTCGCGGTACAGGTGACGCTCGTGCAGCGCAAGGTGCGGGCTGCGGCGTGGCCCGCGCTGCCGCGACCCCGCCGCGACGGGGGCCTCCTCGAAGCGTTCGACGGCACGCTGCCGTTCGAGCTGACCGCCGGTCAACAGGAGGTCGGCGAGCAGATCGCCGGCGACCTGGCCGTGGCGCACCCGATGCACCGCCTGCTGCAGGGCGAGGTGGGCTCCGGCAAGACGATGGTGGCGGTACGGGCCATGCTGCAGGTCGTCGACGCCGGTGGGCAGGCGGCCATGCTCGCCCCGACCGAGGTGCTCGCCGGGCAGCACCACCGCAACGTGGCCGACCTGTTGGGCCCGCTCGGTCGGGCCGGCGAGCTGGACTCCGCCGAGAACGCGACCAGGGTGACCCTGCTCACCGGATCGCTCGGCGCGGCGGCCCGGCGGCGTGCGCTCGAGGACGTGGCATCGGGGACGGCCGGCATCGTGGTCGGTACGCACGCCCTGCTCTACGAGGGCGTCGACTTCCACGACCTCGGCCTGGTGGTCGTCGACGAGCAGCACCGGTTCGGGGTCGAGCAGCGGGACGCGTTGCGGGCAAAGGCCGAGCAGCCGCCGCACGTGCTCGTGATGACCGCGACGCCGATCCCGCGTACGGTCGCGATGACCGTGTTCGGTGACCTCGAGGTGTCGACGCTGACCGAGCTGCCGCGCGGGCGGTCTCCGATCGCGTCGCACGTCGTACCGGCCGCGGAGAAGCCGGCGTTCCTGGACCGGGCCTGGCGCCGGCTGGTAGAGGAGGTGTCCGCGGGGCACCAGGCGTACGTGGTCTGCCCCCGGATCGGCGACGATCCCTCGGCCGACGACGCGTCCTATGTGGACGACGGCGGGCGGCGCGCACCGGTGGCCGTGCTGGAGGTGGCGCCGCTGCTGGAGGCGGGACCCCTGCACGGGCTGCGGATCGCAGTGCTGCACGGCCGGCTGCCGTCCGACGAGAAGGACGCGGTCATGCGGTCGTTCGCCGCCGGCAAGCTCGACGTACTCGTGGCCACCACTGTCGTGGAGGTCGGTGTCGACGTACCCAATGCGACCATGATGGTTGTGCTGGACGCGGACCGGTTCGGCGTCTCCCAGCTGCACCAGCTGCGTGGCCGCGTGGGCCGGGGTTCAGCGCCCGGGCTCTGCCTGCTCGTCACCGAGGCGGCGCCCGGCTCGCCGGCGCGCGAGCGGCTCGACGCGGTAGCGTCCACAGTGGATGGATTCCGACTGGCCGAGCTCGATCTGGAGCAGCGGCGCGAGGGGGACGTGCTCGGCGCGGCACAGTCGGGACGGCGTTCGCATCTGAAGCTGTTGTCGTTGTTGAAGGACGCCGAGCTCATCCGGGACGCCCGGGCCGAGGCGATCGATCTCGTGGGCAACGACCCGGACCTCGTGGGGCATCCCGAACTGGCCGCCGCGGTGGCCGCGCTCGTGGACGAGGAGCGGGCGGAGTACCTCGAAAAGGGGTAGTTAGAGTTTGGCTCGGATCCGGTCGGCGTCGGGGTGGCCCATGTCGTCGAGGATCGCGGCGGCCTGTTGCCACGCGGTGCGGGCCTCGTCGGGGTGGCCGGCGGCGTGCCAGGTGTCGCCGAGGTTCGTGAGCGTGCCGGCCTCGTTCCACCGGTCGCCCAGTTCGCCGAAGACCTCCAGCGCGCGCTCGTAACAGTCGATGGCCCGGCGGTGCTCGCCGCTGTGGTGGTAGGCGTAGCCGAGGCTGTCCCAACTGCTCGCCTCACCGTGCCGGTCACCGAGCGCCTGCTCGAGTACGAGCGCCTCCTGGCAGTACTCGAGAGCCCGCCGGTAGTCGCCGAGCTGGGCGTGGCACCAGCCGACGTTGCCGAGGCACATGGCCTCGCCGCCCTTGTGCCCGGCGGCGCGGTAGAGCTCGAGCGCCTCTTCCGCATGGCGCAACGATTCCGGGTGGCGGGCCTGCCGGCCGTGCACCTCGGCCAGAGCCTGGTGGTTCCGGGCCTGGCCGACAAGATCGCCGGACTCGCCGGCCAGCTCGAGCGCGTGTTCCAGATGCAGCTGCGCGAGGTCGTAGCGGCCCAGCCGCACATGGGCTCCGGCGAGCCCGCGGTGGGCCTGCGCCTGCATGGGACCGTCGGCCAACCGGCGTGCTGCGGCCAGTGCGGACTCCTGAGTCGAGGTCCAGTCGTGCCAGTGTCCCTGCCGGTCGAAGTACGTGACGAGCGTCCAGGCCAGCTGCCAGGCGAGGATGTCGAACCCGGAACCGGCCGCCTGGTCCACGGCCGCGACGAGGATCCGGTGCTCGGTGATGAACCAGGCCAGCGCCTCCTCGTGGTCGACGAGTTCCTCGGGCTCGGTCCCCGGGCGCGGCGGGTCGATGGCGATCGGCTCCCGTTGCGGGTTGACCAAACGGGCGGCGAGATGACCGGTGTGCAGGTAGTGGTCGAGCACCCGGTGCATCGCGGCCCGCCGGTCGTCGTCGGTCTCGGTCGTCCGCGCCAGCTCCGTGGCGTGGGCGCGGAGCAGGTCGTGGAACCCGTACCGGCCGGGCGTGTGTTCGGTGAGCAGGTTCGCCCGGGTCAGCTCGGCCAACATCGGCCGGACGCGAAGGCGTGGGACGCCGGCGAGGCTGGCCGCCGCCGGTTCGCCGATGTCCGCACCCGGATGCAGGCCGAGCAGGCGGAACAGCCGGGCCGCCGCCGGGCTCAGGCGATCGCCGGACCAGGAGAACACGGTACGCAGGTCGGTCGCGCGATCCTCGGTGTCGAACGCGTCCAGCCGGCCCCTGGTCTCCCGCAGTTCGCAGGCCACCTCGGCCAGGGACAGCCCGGGCCGGCCGGCGGTGCGACCGGCCACGATCGCCAGCGCCAGCGGGAGCCCCGCGCATTCGGCGATGATGCCGTCGACTGCGGCGGGCTCGGCCGCGACCCGCTCGTCGCCGAGGCGGCGGGCGAGCAGCTCGCGCGCCTCCACTGTGGACAGCAGAGCGAGCGGCAGCGGGCGCGCGCCTTCGGTGGCCACGAGACCGGTGAGCTGGTTGCGGCTGGTGACCACGGCCACGCAGCCGGGGGTACCGGGCAGCAGCGGGCGTACCTGCTCGGCGTCGCGGGCGTTGTCGAGCACCACGAGCACCCGCCGGCCGGCCAGCAGGCTCCGGTACAGCGCGGCCTGAGCGTCCATACCGACCGGGATCCGGTCCGGAGCCACCTGGAGGGCGGTGAGGAAACCGCGGATCGCCTCCGCCGGGCTCGTCGGTGCTCCGCTCGGGTCGAACCCGCGCAGGTTGACGTACAGCAGCCCGTCGGGGAACCGGTCCGCGACCCGGTGCGCCCAGTGCAGGGCGAGGGAGGTCTTGCCCACTCCGGCGGTACCGGCGATCGCCGAGATGACCACCGTGGCCGGCGCCGTGCCGTCACCGGCCAGCAGCCCGTCGAGCTCACGTAGCGGCTCGGCACGGCCGGTGAACCCTGGTACGTCCATCGGTAGCTGGCGGGGAACGTCCTTGGCTGCCACGCGCCGCTCGGGCTCGCCGTGCCGTCCGGGCTCACCCCGGGCCACGGCGACCAGAGTCGCGCGTTCGGTGGCAGTGAGCTCGAGCGCGTCGGCGAGCAGCCGGACCGATCCGCTTCGCGGGCGCCTGCTGCCGGTCGACTCCAGCCTGCGGATCGTTCGCACGCCGAGGCCGGTGCGGCCCGCGAGTTGCTCCTGCGTCAGCAGGGCGCGTTCCCGCCAGGTACGCAGCAGGTCCGGGAGGGCGGAACCGCCGTTGTCTGCCATCGGCGCCTTTCGAAGTGGCCGGTCAATGGCCGCCTGTTTGCCTCGATTATCGGGCAGCCGGGCCGGCAGATTCCAGATCGGACGCATCGCTGTGCGTCACTGACTAGGTTTCACTGACTGGACTGCTTGGGGGAGCCATGGGTCACTACCGGCGGGCTGTCGCGATCGCGCTCGGATCGGCCGTCGTCGCGTCCATCGGGGTGGTGGTGGCCGGTAGCCCGGCAGCCGCCGGGCCGGTGGCCCCGGGTCCCGCCTGGTTGGCCGAGTTGGCCCCGGCCACGCCGGCCGACGACCCGGTGGCGCCGCCGGTACCGGCTACCGTCGGAGCGCCGCTGGCCAAGTCGACGCCGGTGTCCCCGGACAGCGCGGTCTTCCCGGTACCGAGCACCGGGACCGGTGTCGTCTCGCTGGCGGCTCCCGGCGCGCCGGCGGCCCGGATCGAGACGTTCGGCCGTGAGGTGGCGGCGCGGGCCGGGGTGTCGGGCGTGGTGTTCCGCCTCTCCGGTGTAGCGGCGGCCACGCGGGTGTCGGTCGACTATTCGGGTTTCGCGCACGCCTTCGGTGCCGAGTACGCCGATCGGCTGCGACTGGTGTCCTTGCCGGAGTGCGTGCTGGCGGTACCGCGTCCGGTCGGGTGTGCGGCTGAGGGCAAGCCGTTGCCAACAAGCAACGATGCCGCGGCCCGGACCGTGTCGGCCGAGGTCGACGGTGCCTCGCTGTTGGCCGTCACGTCGGGAGTATCGGGGGAGACGGGCAACTTCGCCGCTACACCGCTGTCGCCGTCGGGGGACTGGCAGGTCGCGCCCGGCTCGGGCGAGTTCTCCTGGTCGTACGACCTCGTGATTCCGGAGCCGCCGGCCGGTACCGCGCCGGACGTCGGCCTGACGTACTCGTCGGGCGCGATCGACGGCATGATTTCCAACCGGAACACCCAGGGACCGCGTACCGGCGTGGGCTGGAGCGAGTTCGCATCGTCCTTTGTGGAGCGCCGCTACACGTCGTGCGCCGACACGGTCGGCACGAACGACCTGTGCTGGAAGAGCCACAACGCGACGATTTCGCTGAACGGCCACTCGTCCGAGTTGGTACCGGTGGACCAGGCGCGGAGCAAGTGGCGGCTGAAGGACGATCCAGGGTGGACGGTCGACCACCTGCACCTGGTCGACGGCACGAACGGCGACGACAACAACGAGTACTGGAAGGTCACCACGCCCGACGGCATCCAGTACTTCTTCGGCCTCGGCACGAACCCGGACACCCAGGCGGCGACCAACTCGACGTGGACGGTACCGGTGTTCGCGGACAACTCGGGCGAGCCGTGCCGGGGACCCGGTGACGTGATTGGGGCGTGTGAGCAGGCGTGGCGGTGGAACCTGGACCGGGTCGTCGACCCCGACCAGATGACGACCACGTACTACTACTTCAAGTCCATCAACCGGTACAAGGCCCTCGGCGGGTGGGGCGGCGACGTGCAACACCCGTACGTGCGCGGTGGGCGGTTGGACCGGATCGAGTACGGCAAGCCGGCCAACACCGACGCGACCGTGTCGGCGGCGGCGCGGGTGGTGTTCCTGGGCGAGTACCGCTGCGTGAACCTCAACGACACCTGCCCCCGACCGGTACCGAGCAACGCCTCGCAGTTCCCCGACGTGCCCAACGACCTGGTCTGCGACAGCAACTGCCTGGTGACCACACCGACGTTCTTCGCCACCGACCGGTACGCCGCGGTGCGTACCGAGGTGCGGGTCGGCGGTGTCTGGAAGCCCGTCGAGCAGGTCAACCTGCTGCACTCGTTCCTCGCCAACAGCGACGGCGACCGCAAGCTGTACCTGACCGGAATCCAGCGGGTCGGGATCCTGGACGCGGCCGACCTCAGCCAGGTGCTGCCGCTGCCGCCGGTGAACTTCTGGCCGGGCGAGCTGCCGAACCGTGTCGATGTGAACCTTTCCGCCGGCAAGAAACCGATGGGGCACTTCCGGGTGGCGGCGATCGTCGACGAGTACGGCCACGGCACGGTGATTTCGTTGGGCCAGAAGTCCAAGTGCCCGGCGACCAAGGTCGGCCCGTCGGTGGCGTGGGACGCCAACACCCAGGACTGCTTCCCGCAGAAGGTGGGTGGCTCGTGGGCGACGTTCCACAAGTACCTGACGATGAAGGTCGAGGAGGCCGACCCGAACGGTGGATCGCCGTCCATGGTGACCAGCTACACGTACGAGGACACGCCGGCCTGGCACCATGACGACGACGAGGGCTCCCCGACGGCGGACCAGTCGTGGTCGGACTGGCGCGGATACGCCACAACCACCATCACCCAGGGCGCGTCGAAGGACCGGATCCGGCTGTTCCGCGGCATGAACGGCGACCGGCTGGCCAGCGGCGGTACCCGGGTGGCCAACGCGCAGCCGTTCGCCGGAGCCGGCTTCGACTCGGTGGCCGCCATCCCCGATGAGCCGTGGTTGGCCGGTACCGTGCTGGTCGAGGCGAAGCTCGGCCCGTCCAACGAGGTGCTGGAGGCGACCCATCACCAGTACGAGACCCGGGTCACCGCGCAGGGCAGCGCCGACCCGCAGGACTGGGCGGTCTGGGCCGCCGAGTCGGCCGCGACGACGAATGTCGCTTCCGCGGGCGGTGGTTTCGCACAGCAGCGCAGCCGCACCACGTATGAGGCGCATTACCAACCCGACACGGTGCTCGAAGAGGGTTGGCTGAGCCAGACCGGGGACGAGCGGTGCACCCGGACCACCTACGCGGTCAACGAGACTGTAGGCATGCTCGCGTTCCCGGCCAGCGAGGTCGCCCTGGCCGGTGACTGTGCGTCGACGACCGAGCTGGCGCGCAGCGAGACCTACTACGACGGCGCGACGACGCTCGGCGCGCCGCCGACGCGCGGCAACCCCACCCGGCAACGGGTCGAGGTCGACGCGACCCACTGGATGACCACTGTGGACACTGTCTACGACGCCTTCGGTCGGGTGACGCGGGAAACCGACGCCGCCGGTCACGTCACCGATACGGCGTACGAGGCGACCCTGGCCGGTGGGTTCCCGCGCACCTCCACGGAGACCAGCTATGTCGGCTCGGCCACGCACGTGACCACCACGGAGTGGCAGCCGGCGTACGGCGCGCCGCTGAAGGTCACCGATCCCAACGGCAACCTGACGAGCTACGCGTACGACCGTCTCGGCCGGCTCGTGGCGGTTCGCCAGCCCACCGAGCAGGCAACGGGCAAGCCGCGGTCGACCGAGTACACGTACCAGGTTTCACCGGACAAGACGGCCGCGCCGATCGTCCGGACCCGCCGCCTGGTGTCGCACACCAGCGCCGTGTTCGAGGACAGCTGGACGGTGTACGACTCGGCCCTGCGCGTACGCCAGACGCAGAGCCTGTCGCCGGAGCCCGGCAAGGTGATCGTCGCGACCACGGTCTACGACGACCGGGGTCTGGTGGCCGAGGAGATCCCGGAACAGGCGGTGGCTGGTACACCGGGAACCGGGTTGCTGTCGGCGACCTGGGAGAACCGCACCCGTACGCTCTACGACGCGCTCGAGCGCGAGTCCCGCGAGGCGTGGTTCCGGGGCAACGTCGAGCAGTGGGCCAGCGTGACGACGTACACGCACGACACCACAACCGTGGAACTCCCCAACGGACGCAGGGCGCTGTCCCGCGTCGACGGGCTCGGCCGGCTGATCCGGGCCGAGGAGTGGGACGGAACCGCCTGGCAACCCACCACATACGGCTACGATCTCGGCGACCGGCTCACGTCCGTCACCGACCCCGCCGGAAACACCATCGCCTACACATACAACATGGCGGGTTTGCGCCTGACGATGAACGATCCCGACGCGGGCTTGTGGCGGTACGGCTACGACGACGCGGGCCGGCAGACAACCGTGACCGATGCCAAGGGCGGTGTCACGGTGACGGCCTACGACGTGCTCAGCCGGCCGACCGCGCGCCGTGCCGGCAGCGCCACCGGCACGCTGCTGGCGACGTGGACGTACGACGCCGCCGGCGAGAAGGGCTTGCTGGATCGCAGCACACGGGTCACGCCGCAGGGAAACTGGGTCGCGGACGTGACGGGATACGACACCCGGGGACGGCCCACGGGTTCCACGGTGACGGTTCCGTCCGGCGTGCCCGGGCTGTCCGGCAGCTACACCGTGAGCCTCGGCTACGACGCGGCGGACCGGGTCATCTCCACCGGCTTCCCGGCGGCCGGTGGCCTGCCGGCCGAGACGGTCACGACCCAATACAACACGGTGGGGCGACCCGAGCGGATGGCCGGTATCGACGAATACGTGTGGAGTGCCGGCTACGACAACCGGGGCCGGCCGCGGTCCCTCGGCGTCGGGCCGCGGCCCGGTGGCCAGACGTGGCTCGGCACGCTGTTGACGTACGACCTCGACCAGCGACTGGCCGGCAAGCAGGTCACGCTCAACGGCGCGGTGACCGCCGACCATCAGTTCGGCTACGACGCGGTCGGTACGCCCACATCGCGTACCACTCAGCTCGGCGGCCAGTCGTGGCGGGAATGTTACGGGCACGACGCGCGACTGCGCCTCGTCTCCGCGTACACCACAACCGCCGCCGCGTGCGACGGCACGCTCCGCGGTACCGGCTCGCAGCCGTACAACCACACGTACACCTACACAGCCGACGGCAACCTGAGCACCCGCGTCGAGGGTGCCACGACGTACGTCTACACGTACCCGGCGAAGCCGCACGCTCCTGCCACGGCTGGCTCGGGCACCTACACGTGGGACGCCAACGGCAACCTGACATCGCGGACCGTGGCCGGGGCGACCGACACGTTCACCTGGGACGCCGAGCGGCGCCTGGCCTCGGTGTCGGGTCCACAGGGGACGGACAGCTTCGTCTACGACGCCGACGGCATGCGGCTGATGCGTACCACACCGCAGGGCCGGACCTTGTTCGTCGCCGGCCAGGAGATCACCGCGAGCCTCGACGGCTCGTCGGTCACGGCGAGCCGCAGCTACGGCTTCGACGGGCTATCGGTCGCCACCCGCACCGCCACCGGCGTGCACTACCTGGTCACCGACCAACAGGGCTCGGTCGAGGCCAGCGTGCCGTCCGGTGGTACCGCGCTGCTGGTGACCCGCGCCTACGCGCCCTACGGTCAGCGGCGGTCCGGTGGAGAGTTCGCCTCCGATCGGGGCTGGCTCGGCCAGATCGAGGACGACACCAGCCGACTGTCGTATCTCAACGCCCGTTACTACGATCCGAACCTCGCGCGGTTCATCTCTCCCGACCCGCTGTACGACGGAGCCAACCCGCAGAGCATCAACCCGTACGCGTACGGCTTGAACAGCCCCATCGCCCACGCGGACCCCGACGGGCTGAAGGCGAAGAAGGGCAGTGCTCTGGCCAAGGCCATGGCGAAGGCCTTGGCCGCGGCGGCCAAGGCCGCGGCTCGGATAGCCAAGGCCGTCGCGGCCGCGGCGCGCGCGGCGGTCCGGGCGGCGGCCCGGGTCGCTCGAGCGGTGGCAAAGGCCGTGGCCCGAGCGGTGGCCGCGCTGGTGCGGGCGGCGGGGGCCCGGGCGGCGGCGATCGCGAAGTCCAAGATGAAGGCCGCCGCGCTGAAGGCGGCCAAGGAGGCAAAGAAGCTACGGGCACTGAACAAGGCCAACCCCGATCCCGCGTTCTGGAAGTGGCTCGCGAAGGTCGGTCCGAAGGCCGCGGTGAAGCTGGCCAAGCAAATCGCGCACAACAAGAAGGCCGAGAAGGCCAACCAGGTCGCGGGGGAGGCCCAGAGCGCGCCGATCCAGTTCTACCGGTCCGCTCCGGCGGCGCCGACCGACGACTGCGGGCCCTTTGGTCTCGGATGCTTCGTCGACCAGATCGAGTGCAAGTGGACGAACGCCACCACGATGGGCCCGGACCAGTGTGACGACAGCGCCCTCGACCAAGCGGTCGAGACTGTGGACGAGATGGCGGAGGCAACCATCCTCTCCGACCCGGTGCGGGATGTTGCGGGGGCGGCCGCTGGCGCCTGCGTGGCGGCGGCGATCCTCGCCATCCCTACGGCCGTGGGTTCTCTCCCGGCCTGCGGAGCGGCGGCGCTCGGCGCAGCGATCGGCCTGATCGTGAACAAGGCGGTCAAGGCGTCGTGGCCGAAACCCGACGACAACTGAGCCGGTGATGACTGTGAAGCATGTGCTGTGTGCGGCGATACTGGTTGCCGTGGCCGCGGTCTCGGGGCCTTTCCCGGCAGCACCGGCCGAGGCCAGCCCGCAGGGATCCCTGCGGGCGGCCGACCCGACGCTGGTCCGGGATGGCGACACTTGGGTGTCGCTGTCCACCAACGAGTCGCTGTCGGCACCGTTCGCGGCGGCCTGCAACCCGACGGATCCGGTATGGAACAAGGGGTTCGCGTTCATTCCGTACCGGGTCGGCCCGGCCCCGGACCAGTTGGGCGACTGCTGGGGAGGGGATGCCCTGCCCGGTGGTCCGGGGCCGTGGGCCGACCGGCCGCCAAAGGTCGGTATGTGGCTGTGGGCGCCGACGATGGCGCGGATCGGAAACGCGTGGTGGCTGTTCTACGTCGCCCGCAAGGCGAACAGCGGCCAGCAGTGCATCGGAGTCGCCGCCGGCGACCGGGCGACCGGACCGAACTGGTTGCATCCCGCACAGCCACTGGTCTGCCCGGCCAACGGCTGGTGGGCGATCGACCCGGAGATCTTCTACGACCGGCAGACGCAGGCGTGGTACCTGCTCTGGGACTCCGGCCCGCTCAACATCCAGCGGTTCGACCCGGCGACCGCGTCGCTGGTCGGTCCGGTCCGGGCGCTGCTCAGCGAGTCCCATCCGGACCTCCGGTTCGACGAGTTCCTCAACTCGAACGGGCAGCTCGAGCAGGTGATCGAGAACCCGACGATGGTACGGGCCGACTCGGGTGAACTCTGGCTGTTCTTCTCGGCCAACGCCTGGGCGTCGGGCAACTACGCGACCGGGTGGGCACTGTGCGGCCGGGCCGTACCCACCAACGGGGGTGGTTGCGCGTTGGTCAACTCGTTCGACCCGGCGAGCCGGTACCGGCCATGGTGGGGGTGGTCGCACCGCACCGCACCGGTCGCCGGGGTCGACGCGCGGCCCGTCAACGCGTTCCCCGACGTGCCGGGCTTCGGCGGACTGTCGATCGCCGTACCGAACCCGACCGCGGCCGGTCCGCAGCCGGTGTACGCCACCGCGCACATGTTCTGGGGTGGGTCTTCCAACCTGCGTACGCAGTTCGTGTTCCGGCTCGATACGACCGGTGTCCTGCCGGCGCTGTACGAGCCCGGTGTCGTGACCATCCACGGGCGTGACGGCAGCTTCGGCGCCGACCTCGGCGGTACGACACCATCGGGTCACCTGCTCGCCACGCGAGCGGTACCGGGATGGGGCTGGCCGGCCGGGCACAACGGCATCTTCAACGCGGTGACCGCCGACGGCACGATGTTCGTCCAGGGCGGCAACACCGACATCGCCGACGACATGGTGGCGGCCGGCGTGTACGACCCGCGGGCCAACGAATGGACCACGGTACGGGCCAAGACGTCACTGGGCTTCGACACCGTGGCGCCGTTCGTGGAGAACGGCACGACGTTCCACGGTGGAGCGTCCGCGTGGGACGTCCAGGTCGTCGGCGACGGCAACGCGGTCGCCTTCACGAACCTGTTCGGCGTACCGTGGCCGCCCTACTTCGACCGGCGCCGCATCCCGGCCGAGGGCGTCTGGCCCAGCTTCGGCATCATCGCGAAGGTGAACGGGCGCTGGCAGGTCGTCGACCAGTGGAGCGCGGCCCAGCTGGCGGTGTCCAATCCGGACTCCGATGTGGACACTCGCGCGTGTGCCCCGTACGAGGGCATGCCCGGCGGCACAAGCATCTGCGGCGGCCCGAACGAGATGGCCGTCTTCCCCCGCTCGCGCGACCTGATCGTGGCGCTGTACGCCGGCGACGGGCGGCGCAGCAGCGGCGGTCTCATGGCATTGCGGGTCACCGGCCCGAACATGGCTGGACACTTCGCCGTGAGGATCGTGGGCTTCTACGCCTACCCCGACGTCCCCGACATCAACCCGCCCAACCCCGTGCGGCCGGGCAACCTCGGCATCGCCATCAAGACGGTGGAGATCGACCCGACCAGCCCGCCGGGTGACGAGCGTTTCAGCGTCGTAGCCGACATCTGGCACGCCGACGATGACGGTGACCCGAGCACGGTACCGCCGGGACTCGATCCGAGCGTGACGCAGGAGTTCAGCTACAACGCGGCGACGGGCGAGATCCGGCCCGTGTCGGCGCCGTTCATCGTCGGCCCTGCCGGTACCGGCTTCCGCGGCGTACACGGTGGGATCTACGACTACCAGGGCAACATGTGGGCGCTGTCCAACGGTGTCGTCATCTACTCCACAGTGGACGGACGGCGCAAGCTCGGCGGACCGGCGTGCCCGTTCGATCCGAGCCGCTGGAACAGCCGGCCGGAAAGCTACACCACCACATCCGGCGGCCGGACGGTGTGGGGACAGACCTGCGCGCCGGACTACGAGATATCACAGAGCCGCGACGTCGGCGGTGGTGGTTTCTTCGGCAACTTCCTGCAACTGGCCGAGGATCCGGTGACCCGCACGATCGTGGGCGTCGACACCTGGGATACCGGCAACGTGATGGCGATCCGGCACTCCGGTACCGGTCTGGCCAAGACATTCACCATCGGAAACCTCGTGGACACCGGCCGGAACCTGCTGCCGCGGCAAGGGCCACCGGAGCAACGTCCCCCGGCGTTCGACCGCACCGGGCGGATGTGGGTGACGTTCCACATCTGGCCACCGGCACCCGGCCACACGGCCGTGATCGACCATTGGATCGCCTCGGTCGAGTTGGCGAGGCTCTTCGACCCGGTACCGGTCTCGCTGCCGCGGACGGTTGGCGCGTCAGCGACCGTGCAGGCCGAACACACGGTGACCACGGGTATGCAGGCACGGCCGCCAGGCCCCGGCGGCATCATCCCGATCGACGCGACGGCGCACATGCTGCGATGTACGGGTGCCTGCGCCAACGACGGCATCGCCGGAGACGGGTACATGTCGGCTGACGGCACCGCGGAGTACACGGTGTACGTTCCCGCGACGGGCGCCTACCGGATCGCGTACCGGGTCCGGGGAATGGCCGCCCAGTCGGCGATCCAGCTGAGCGTCGGCTCGTTGACCAACACGACCGCGGTGAACACCGCCGGCGCTTGGAGCACCGTCACCGGGCCGACGGTCACACTCGGCGCCGGCGTACAGCGGCTGCGCCTGTCGCCGCCGACCGGAGGAGGCAACTGGTACCTGAACTGGTTCACGTTGACCCGCCAGGCATGAGTCCTCTACCGTGCGGCCGTGGTACAGACGCTTCGGCCCGGCCGCGTCGTGCTCGGCGCCGTACTGGGTCTCGTGGGGCACGCTCTCGCGTTCGTCGCCGGCATCGTGGCCGCCGGGTTCGTGGAGCCTTCGGAGGGCGGCGGTTCGAGGACCTGGCGGCTGCCATCGGAACCTTCTTCATCGTGGAGGCACTGGTCGCGATCGCTTGTCTCGTCGCCGGTGTTGTCCTGCTCGTCCGGGGTCGGCGCGATGTCGGCGCTGGATTGTTGGCCGGCTGGTTCGTCGGACTGATCGCAGTGGTGGTCGTCATCAGCATGTGAGGGTTGTCGGTTCCTGGATAGCAGGCGCCGAAGGTCTTCGCTAACGTCCGCCGTAATGAGTAATGGCGGTTCGATCTGGTGGCTGGTGTTCGTAGCGGTCGGCGGTGTCCTCGCGGCTGTCGGGGTAGGCGTCCTCTTCTACCGCCGACGCGGCTCCCGCGCCAAGGTCCAGGACGTCCACCGCACGGCGCCGGTCACGGCGGCGCTGGTCGAGGCCGCGCCGGCGCAGACGGTCGCCGAGCCGGTGCGGGTCGTGGCCACCGCGGCCGTCAGAGCCATGTTCACGGGTACGCCGTCCGCCCCGCCCGCGGTGTCACCGACAGCGGAGTGTCCAGAAGGGACTGTCCAGCGTGGACGCCTGGTGGAGACCAGAGGTCCGCTGGGGTGTCTCACGTCGGACGCCCGGGTCCACGTGCGTGTCGTCGGCGACGGCGACAACGTACAGGAAGGCGACTACGACCCCGACATCCTCGCGCACGACACATCGCCACGGGTCCTGCGCGAGCTGAGCACGGGACAGCACTCGTGGACCTTCCGGCTGTACACGGTGGAACTCAGCGTGCCCATGGAACGGCTGACCGTCGGTTGCTACGAACGGCTGGTCTGCCGGGGTGGCCGGTGGGTGTCCGACGGCCGGATCAGGGTCGAGCAGCAACAGGTGGCGTACACCCACGTGATCCGCCGGGAGGAACTGACCGGTCAGGAGTGGCGCAAGCTGATGCCGGAACTGTGGACCTTCCTTCGCCGGGCGATAGCCGACCGGGACCGGATGAGCACCTTCTGCGGCTAGCTGACGAAGCGGAAACGGCGGCGGCGGAAGAACACGAACAGGACGCCGCCCAGTCCGGCCAGGGCCAGCCCGCCGGCGGCGTACATGCCGGTCTCGACACCCGTCACCGGCAGGCAGTTGGCCACCGGCATCGACTTGCCCTCGGCGACGGGCGTGTTGTTCGCGCCCTCGGTGACGGTGATGGCACCGGCGTTCGCCTTCGGTACGTCCACCTTCGCGTCCTTGCCGGCGTCAACTGTGGACGTCTGGGTGAACCCACCCTGGCCGGAGACAGTGAACACGGCAGGGGCCGTCGCATCGGTGGCGTTGGTCAGCGTCACGGTCACGACGCCCTCGCAGGACGACGCGAAGCTCGCGCCCGGGTTCGGCGTCGTGGCCTGGCAGGTGCCCTCGAACGAAACCGTGCCCTTGTGCGAGGCGTCCACGCCCCTACCGCGGTTCCAGTGGACATCGACCGTAAGCGAGGCGGACTCGAAGGTGGCGGGGACGTGCTGCACCCCGGTGAGCGGGGTGGACGAGATGCTCGTGGGCAGGACGGCGTCGACCTCGATGTCCGTCACGGTGGTGCCGTCCGGCGTGAGCCGTACGCCGGTCACCTCGCCGACCAGATCGTTCTCGCTGTTCTTCACGGTCCAGGTGACGACCCAGTCACCGGCCGCGGTGTCGCACACGGCGACGCCCTCGACAAAGGGCTGGTGGGCACTGGTGGGGGAGCCGAGGGCGAGTGCGCCCACGATGCCGGCCGCGATGGCGGCGAGGATTATCAGCAGGCGTCGGACAGAGGGGAGGAAGCTGTTCACACGCACTCCCGAGATGGGGATCGGGCAAGGCACGACGCCCGACCCTAGTGATACATCGAGAGATACGGATGACCGGGTGGACTGGTGATACCGAATCGTTACCTCGCGATAGCGTCGTCAGGGTGACGAGGATCGTGGCGGGCACGCTCGGTGGTCGACGGATCGCCGCGCCGGTCGGGCAGCACACCCGCCCGACGTCGGACCGGGTCCGGGAGGCGCTGTTCAGCACGCTGGAGAGCCTCACCGAGGTCAGTGGATCGAGATTCATGGACCTCTATGCAGGCTCGGGTGCCGTCGGGCTGGAGGCGCTGTCGCGCGGGGCGGCCGCGGTACTGCTGGTCGAGTCGGATCCGAAGGCGGCGCGCATCATCCGCGAGAACATCGCGCTGCTCGGCGTCGGATCGGGCGCTCGCCTCGAGACCGGGAAGGTCGAGACGGTCCTGGAGAGCGGGCCGCCGGACGGGCAGCCGTACGACGTCGTGTTCGCCGACCCGCCGTACGCGGTACCCGATGATGATCTCACCGCGATGCTGGCCGCACTCGTCGACGGCGCCTGGCTGGCGGCGGACGCGGTGGTCGTGGTCGAGCGCGCGACGCGGTCGGCGGTCCCGCGCTGGGTGCCGGGTCTCACTTCGGAGCGCAGCCGCCGCTACGGGGAGACCACACTTTGGTACGGTCGCCGATCGTGAGCGGCACCACGAGACGCGCGGTGTGTCCGGGCTCGTTCGACCCGGTCACCAACGGCCATTTGGACATCATCGGCCGGACCAGCCGGCTGTACGACGAGGTAATCGTCGCGGTACTGGTCAACCAGGCGAAAGCCGGGCTGTTCAGCGTCGACGAGCGCCTCGACATGCTGCGCGAGGTAACGGCCGGGTACCCGAATGTCCGGGTGGAGTCGTTCCAGGGGCTGCTCGTCGACTACTGCAAGGCGCAGGGCGCCTCGGTGGTGGTGAAGGGGCTGCGCGCGATCAGCGACTTCGACTACGAGCTTCAGATGGCGCAGATGAACACCGGCTTGGCGGGGGTCGAGACGCTGTTCATGGCGACGAACCCGCTGTACTCGTTCCTGTCCTCCAGCCTGGTCAAGGACGTGGCGAAGTGGGGAGGCGATGTCTCGGCGCACGTGCCCGATCTCGTCGTCGTCCGACTCGCCGCACGGCTGCGGGGGCCAGCGTCCGGCGAGCCCGGCGCCTGAGCCGTACCCTCACAATGGGAACTCGGCCGGCCATCGCCGCCGACAGGGGGACAGGAGTTATGCGAGTGGACCCGCTCGACCGCATCGACGAGATCATCGCCATCGTGGAGGGTGCCCGTTCGGTGCCGATGTCGCGTAACTGCATGGTGGACCGTGGCGAGATGGTCGCCGCCCTCGAGCAGTTGCGCGGTGAGCTGCCTCCCGAGCTGCGCCGGGCGGGTGCGCTGCTCGACGAACGCGACAAGATCATAGATGCGGGCCGGCGTGAGGCCGAGCGGATCATCACCGAGGGCGAGCAGGAACACTCCCGACTGGTCTCGGTGAACGAGATCACGGTCTCCGCGGAGCACGAGGCGGCGCGGATCGTCGGTGAGGCCCGGGCCGAGGCACAGCGGCTGCGCGACGAGGTCGACGACTACGTGGACACCGCGCTGGCGAACTTCGAGCAGTTCCTGACGCGGGCGCTGGCGTCGATCGAGCGCGGTCGGGACAAGATGCACGCGCTCCGCGAGATCGGCTCGTTCGTCCCCGACGAGGTGGACCGCCCGCTGCCGTTCTGACGCGCCTCGACGCAACGGGGCCGGACCGCCGCGAACCTGAAATGGCGGTCGGGTAATCTTGTCCAACGGCCTCTCCCGGCCGGAGTCCAAGGATGCATGATCACCCGTTGACCCATCTCGACCCCCGGTCGCCCCTGGTCCTCGATACGAGGGACCTGCCGCGCCGTCCGGGCGTTCACCGTGCCGTCGACCGGACGATCCCCGCACCCGCCGACTTCGGGCTGGAGCTGGTCCGGGTGCCGGAAGGCGCCGCGATCCACCTCGACCTGTCGATGACGTGGGTCACCGAGGGCGTGTTCGTCTCGGGGACCGCGTCGGCCACGGTCGAGGGGGAGTGCGGTCGTTGCCTGCGCCCGACCAGCGACACGCTGGTGATCCGACTGCAGGAGCTGTACGCCTACGAGCACAGCGCCACGGACGAGACCACCGACGAGGACGAGGTGGGCCGGCTGCGGGGCGACTTGATCGACCTGGAGCCGGCGCTGCGGGACGCGGTGGTGCTTGCACTGCCGAGCCACCCGCTGTGCCGCGCCGACTGTCCCGGCATGTGCCCCGAGTGCGGGGTACACCTGGACGACCTGCCGGCAGACCACAGCCACCAGCGGGTCGACTCCCGCTGGTCGGCCCTGTCTCAGTTGACCGAGGAGTAAGAGGCTCGTGGCCGTACCCAAGCGCAAGATGTCGCGCAGCAACACCCGGTCCCGCCGGGCGCAGTGGAAGGCCACTGCGGTCGCGACCGTCCCCTGCCCGCAGTGCAAGTCGCCGAAGCTTCCGCATGCGGCCTGCATGGTCTGCGGCACGTACAACGGCCGCCAGGTCATCGAGGTCTGACCTTGGTGGGTAATACCGGGTGACGCGATCCACGCGGCAGCTTTCTGGGCCAGCGCGGATCGCCGTCGACCTCCTCGGCGGGGATCACGCACCCGCCGTCGTGGTTGACGGCGCTCTGCTCGCTTGTAGCGCCGATCCTGACCTGCGCCTCGTCCTCGTCGGACCGACTTCGGTCGCCGACGAGGTCCTTGCCGCGCTCCCGGCCGCCGACCGGTCCCGGGTCTCGGTCGCCACGGCGACCCGGCCGGACGACGGGCCGCTACGTGCCGTGGAGACGGCCGACGGACCGCTGAGCGCCGCGCGGCCCGGTACCACCGTCGGTGCGGCCGTCGACGCCGTCGTCCACGGGTACGCCGATGCGGTCGTGTCCGCCGGGAACAGCGGCGCCACGGTCACGGCCGCCGTGATCGGGCTGGGCCGTGTGGTGCGCCGACCGCCGCTGGCCTGCACGTTGCCGGGCCTGGACGGCCCGGTGGTCCTGCTCGACGTGGGCGCGTCGGTGGACCCGTCGCCCCCGGTACTGGTGCAGCACGCGGTGCTCGGTGCGGCCTACGCCGCGGCGCTCCTCGGGCTGGACCATCCCCGGGTCGGCCTGCTGTCCATCGGCACCGAGGCGGACAAGGGCGACCGGTGGCGCCGGTCCGCGTACGGCCGGTTGGCCGGTACCGCCCTGCCCAACGGCGCCGAGTTCGTCGGCAACGTCGAGGGGTACGACGTCTCGCGCGGCGCGCGGGCCGATGTCGTGGTCACCGACGGGTTCACCGGAAACGTCCTGCTCAAGGGCGTCGAGGCCGCGTATGTCCTGGCCGGCGGCGAGATGTCGGCGGATACCGCCCCGCGCGCGGCGGCCCTGCTCGGCATCGGCGGGACGGTGGTCGTCTGCCACGGTGAGGCCAACGGGCCCGATTTCGCTTCGGGCATCGAGCTCGCCGCACAGCTGCACCGTCTCGGTACCACTGCCCGGCTCTGGAGGAGCGAGGTGATCACATGAGTTCTCCGCCGCCGATCAGCCACATGGAACGCGCGTTCGGCGTCGCTCTCGACCCGGAGCTGCTGGAGCGGGCACTGACCCACCGGTCGTACGCGTACGAGAACGGAGGCCTGCCGACCAACGAGCGGCTGGAGTTCCTCGGCGACTCGGTACTCGGGCTCGTGGTCACGACCGCGCTGTTCCACAACCACCCGGATCTGGCCGAGGGACAGCTGGCGAAGCTCCGCGCGAGCGTGGTCAACATGCGCGCGCTGGCCGACGTCGCCCGCGGCCTCGGGCCGGTGGGCCTCGGCCCGTACCTCCTGCTCGGCAAGGGCGAGGAGGCCACCGGAGGGCGGGACAAGGCGAGCATCCTGGCCGACACGCTGGAGGCGGTGCTGGGCGCGATCTATCTCCAGTACGGCCTGACGACCGCGACCCACGTGATCCGCCGGCTGTTCGACGACCTGATGTCCGAGGCGGCGGGCCGCGGTGCCGGCCTGGACTGGAAGACCTCGCTGCAGGAGCTGACCGCGTCGCTCGGCCTGGGCGTGCCGGAGTACCGCATCGAGGAGACCGGCCCGGACCACGCGAAGACGTTCACGGCCTGGGCGATCGTGGCGGGGGACCGGTTCGGCGGCGTCGACGGGCGCAGCAAGAAGGAGGCCGAGCAGCGGGCGGCCGAGGAGGCGTGGCGCGAGCTGTCCGCCCGCGCCGGCGCGGTGTCCGGACCGGAGAGCCTCCGCGATCCGGAGCGGTGGTCGCGTGCCTGAGCTGCCCGAGGTGGAGACCGTCCGCCGCGGTCTGGCGACCTGGGTGGTCGGCCGGACCATCGCCGGGGTCGATGTCGGGCACCCCCGGGCGGTACGCCGGCACCCGGCCGGACCGGCCGACTTCGCCGCGGCGCTGACCGGGCGTACCGTGCTGGCGGCCTGCCGTCGGGGAAAGTACCTGTGGCTTCCGCTCGACTCCGGCGACGCGCTGATCGGTCATCTAGGCATGTCCGGGCAGATGCTGCTGCGGCCGGAGTCCGCGGCCGACGAGATCCACCTCCGGATCCGGTTCCGGTTCACGGACGACGGGCCGGAGCTGCGGTTCGTCGACCAGCGCACGTTCGGCGGGCTGGCGGTGTCGCCGGGTGGCGCCACGCTGCCGGGCGAAATTTCGCACATCGCGCTCGATCCGCTCGACCCGTCCTTTGTGGACGACGAGTTCGTCGCCGCGCTGCGCCGCCGGCGTACCGAGGTCAAACGCGCGTTGCTGGACCAGACACTGGTGTCCGGGGTCGGCAACATCTACGCCGACGAGGCGCTGTGGCGGGCCCGACTGCACGGCGCCCGGCCGACGTCGTCGCTGACCCGGCCGGCCGCGAGCGGGCTGCTCTCGCACGTGCGGGAGGTGCTGACCGAGGCTATTTGCGCCGGCGGTACGAGCTTCGACTCGCTCTACGTCAACGTGAACGGGGAGAGCGGGTACTTCGACCGTTCCCTGGGTGTATATGGCCGGGAGAGCGAGCCGTGCCTGCGCTGCGGTGCACCGATCCGGCGGGAGCACTTCATGAACCGGTCGTCGTACTCCTGCCCGCGTTGCCAGCGCCGCCCCCGGCGTCGCCTCTCCCCGTCGATCAAGGACAAGTGAGCGGGCGAATCACACTACGTGCGGCCGAAGAGTTGGGTCCAGTAGGGTGTGCCGCTTCGGCTGTAGGCCAGGCCGACGCCGAGGGCTCGGGCGGCGCAGTTGAGGATGTTCGCCCGGTGGCCCGAGCTGCCCATCCAGCCGTCCATGACCGCGGCGGGCGTGCGGTACCCATATGCCACGTTCTCGCCGATCGCGTCGTCGTACCCGGCCCGCTCCGCCCGTTGCCAGGGTGAGCTGCCGTCGCTGCCGGTGTGGCTCATGGTGTTGTGCTCGGCCATGTCGACGCTGTGCCCGCGAGCGGCGCTGTGCAGCCGGTCATCACGGTGGACCGCCGGGCAGCTGGCGCGGGCGCGTTCGCGGTTGACCAGCACGAGGACCTCGTCCTCCAGCACCTCGACCCGGCTTCGACTGCGTGTGGGGCTGGGTGCCGGGGCCGTGCTGGACGGCGCCGCGGTGACCGAGGGCGACACGCTCGGCGTGGCGCTGGCGCTCGGGTCGGGGCTGGCTCCGGGCTCGCCAGCGGCGACGCCGAAGCGCTGGCTTCCGCTGGCCGGCTCGTCGAGCGGCGAGTACCCGCGCAGGACGGTAGCGCCGAACCCGGCCGACGCCATGGCCGCGAGCACCAGCACCAGGGCAGCCATGCTCCGACG
>Ga0075420_100001008_pt1 | contig 23379 bp, 24 predicted proteins | sample SoiMetdeltSBSDD4_FD_75296 | JGI IMG/M metagenome (GOLD analysis project Ga0075420, IMG submission 75296) | Bulk soil microbial communities from a Populus tree surrounding site in Tennessee, USA - Soil MetaG P. deltoides SBSDD4 | ecosystem: Environmental > Terrestrial > Soil > Tree plantation...
GTCTTTTGATACGGAAATGGATACCGAACGGGATCCATGGAACCGGTTTGTACTTGGTGCACAATACCAAAGACCGTACGTTTTTTACCTTCAATGGCAACAAATGAACCAAACTCAGGAAACGTATCCCAGGACCAGCTTTGTGCAAGCCAACCTGTTAACGAACTTTCAATCACTTCGGCAAAGTATTTCTCCTGCTTCATTATGACTCTCCAACATAGCATCTAACGATAATTGCACATCTTCATCCCTTTGCAGAAAATTATGCACAAAATGTGTCCGGTGAATAAATGAATAATCTCGTTCTCGTATTGCCTTCTTGTGTCCAGGCGTTCCATATCCTTTATTATCTGCCAGCCCATAGCCTGGAACTGCCATATCATACAACTCCATCATGGCATCTCTGGTTACTTTAGCCACAATAGACGCCGCAGCAATAGAGCTTGATTTTGACTCTCCTTTGGGAAAACAATAGACAGGAATATCATGAAAATGTGTATCTGAAAGATTCAATGGCATAGCATCGGTAACAATCGCCGATGGTCGTAGTAATACCTTATCCAATGAGTGCATAAGTGCTTTTTTCATAGCAATGAGCGTTGCATGCCAGATATTACGCTGATCAATGGTACGATGATGAACAATACCAACACCATAACGACAATGCTTTTTAATCCACACAAAGGCCGCATTGCGTTCTTCAGCGGTCATAATTTTTGAGTCTTTAAGCATCCGATGGGGCTTATTGAGAGGTAAAATGACTGCTGCAGCCACCACTGGTCCAGCAAAACAACCTCTGCCTACCTCGTCAATGCCTACAACCACGGTTTGTCGCTGCCATGCGTCAAATTCAAATGAATTCTTTTTGATATTGCCTGTTTGTCTCACTATGACCATAATTTTCATTTCCATTTGACAAAGTTGCCAAGATGAGTACAATTAGAAATAATACAGTAGTTTCAATTATTACCATAAGTATAACCACATTCAAAGGAGATATAAAGATGATTTCGATCTCAACTCAATTACGCGTTAAAGAACTTTTACGAGAAAAAGGTTGGACTACTAAAATTTTGGCTGAAAAAACAGGAATGTCCGAAAGTTATCTTACTCACATCAAAAACGGTACTCGTCGTTGGAATGAAGACTCTTTAAGAAAATTATCCCAAGCTTTTGAAATTAGCCCGATTGATTTATTTGCTGAACATCGTCAACGCACTGATGATATTGATAAAAATGTCAGCATGCCTGAACAATCTGATCTCGAATTACAAGTTAAAGTTGTTCCTGTTGTTGGAGAAATTCCATCAAATCCATCTCCATACAATAACCAATTAATGCAAGTTACTACTGGCTACAAAGATATCTTTGTGCCAGTATTCAATTCAGCTGATAATGCAATGTTTGCCCTTTGTGTTGAAAACAATGCAATGGCACCAACATTTGTTAAAGGTGATTACCTTATCGTTTCTCCAGAAGTGTGGACACGTTCAGGTGATATCGCTGCAGTAGAATTTGGTAACGATACTCCGACAAAAGCAATCATGCAGGTAACATACACTGAAGATTTTATTGTTCTTGAATCAGTCAACCACAAACAACCTCCGATAGCGTTGGTTCGTGGCAAAGATCACTTCAGAATAATTGGACGTGTTATTCAACGTAGCCAAAAATTTGCGTAAAACTTTCCAATTCGCTCATCTTGAGCTCATTGAAAGATAAAAAAAATAGCAGAATTCCTCGTATTTTACAGGAATTCTGCTATTTTTTATGCTAAGCATTCGAATTTATTAAATACTCAAAAAAGGACAATCATGACTCTTTCAAAGAAATTATTCCTTGCAACCGCAGTTTTTGTAACAACAGTTTCTTCGATTAAATTGTGCGCAAGCCAAAATCCCAATGAGACTGATAGCACAATGGAATCAATACTTAAACCGTACAAGAAATTTTTGGTGCCAGCATTTATTGCTTCGCAAGGTAAGTACCTCATTCCTGCAGGAATAAGTAGCTATATAATTGGTAGAAAACTTGAACCAAATCATACCATCACAGCTCAGTCACTCAAGATACGCGGCAGATTACTTGTAGCACTTGGTGTAGTAACAGCAGCTCCTTGGTATGGAATTCTAGTCAGTACAGGATATCGAGCAAAACAAATCAGATTAAACAAAAAAATCCAGGAAAAAAATCAAGAAATAAATCGCTCTGAGAATTTATCAATAACTGAGCTAGTATCTAAAACAGAATAACAAAAATAGCAGAAACCCTAGTATTTTACGGGGTTTCTGCTATTCTCAATTATAGAGGTCGACTGTATAGTCGGTCAATAAAGCGACCAGCTTTTCCGCTCGTCCTGAGCTTGTCGAAGGATGGGGATAAGCGGTCAGTTTTATAGTTATATAATTAACTTCCATTTTATGTAAAGGTTACATATGTTACGACAATACGAGGCTTTACTGCTTACGGTGCCGGAAATTACCGGTGATGAAGTAAAACACCTTGAAACCCAGATTGATAAAATTATCAAAGCTGGCTCAGGTTCTGTTGTTTCTTTTGAACGTTGGGGAAAATACAGATTAGCATACGAAATCAATAAAAATGATTACGGTGTTTTCTTCCTTACTCGTTTTGAACTTCCAGAAACAAAATCTACTGTTACTGACTTAAAAGCATTGTTTAAGGTAAAATTTAACAATGTAGTTATGCGCGATATGGTTTCAGCCCTTGATCCAAAACGTCCACTGACATACCAACGTCCTCGTTCTCTTGAAGAAGCTCCAGCTCGTGAAGCTGAATTTTCTAAAGACAACAAGATGAATAGCTTCTTCCCTATGGACGATAAAGATGAAGCTGACGAAGATTAAATTTAACCCCATGTTGCGATTCTCTCCACACGGGGACCCCAACTAAGACAAAAGGATTTAGACTCATGACAAAAAAAATAAAACTAAAAATCAGTGCACGTTTGGTAAAGAAACGCTCACGCCGTGGCAATGGTAATCGTTCAAAAATGTGTCGCTTCTGCTCAGATAAAGAACAAGTACACGGAATTGATTACAAAAACGCTACCTTTCTTAAGGGCTTTTTGACTGAACGTGGTAAAATATTACCTTCCCGAATTTCTGGTGCATGTGCACGTCACCAACGTGTTATTTCTCAAGAAATCAGAAAATCCCGTGTTATGGCATTATTGCCATATTCAGGACCAGCGTTTTAAATATTAGCCTTGGTAATTAAATGAGAAAAAGCCCTGTTAAAATCAGGGCTTTTTCTATAACATTTACTCCTTTTTTATGCTATTCTGAAATTATGAAAATCTATAAATTAACCATAGCATATGACGGTTCCGATTATTCTGGCTGGCAAGCACAAAACCATAAACCCTCCATTGCTGCTGCACTGAACCATGCATTTAAAAAAGTCTTTAAAACAGAAATAAAGGTACTTGGTGCATCACGCACTGATGCGGGTGTTCATGCACTTGGACAAGTTGCACGCATAAAAACAGATCTTGCAATCCCTGCAGAAAAATTGAAATGGGCATGGAACAATGCTCTGCCCGCCGATATTTCCATCCGTTCACTTGAACTAGTGGATGATTCATTCAATCCATTTTGCAATGTTGCTCAAAAAATATATTACTACCATTTTTTTGTTGAGCGACCATTGCCATTTACACAACGCTACGGTTATTTCTATCCCTACAAAATTGACTTTGATGTACTCAAAAAAGCATTACAGTTTTTTGTAGGAACTCACGATTTTGCATCTTTTAGAAGTAGTGAGGATTTACGAGAAAATACTATTCGCACAGTTGACGCTATTACCTTAGAATATTTGCCACGTTACAAAGCATACCGTATCACAATTAAGGGACAAAAATTTTTGCGTCATATGATTAGACGCATTGTTGGGGCAAGTTTGGCTGTTGCAACAAGAGGTAGTGATGCTTTATCATTATTACAAAAAACAATGGATGCTCGTAATCCCGCGCACACATTACCAAATGCACCAGCTCAAGGATTAATGCTCTATAAAATTGTTTATAAAAATACAAGTTCGCACCCTTCGACCCGTCCTTCGCCGAAGGCTACGGAGGGCAGGCGGGCGTTTACTCCTGAGCTTGCCGAAGGGTCAGGGCGAACGGGAAGGGCACCCGACCGCAGTGTTAACGAAGGTTGGGTTAAAACGGGATTGGAACAATCACGTAAGGAACTGAGCGTAGCGTTTACTAGTGAGTTCGTCGAACTATCAGGGCGAACGGAAAAGTAAAATTATAAATCCCGTTCGTCCTGAGCTTGTCGAAGGATACGAACACATAATAAGGACTACCATGTTTACATCTCGCATAAAAAAAATAGCTTTATTCATCAGCATAACACTGGCCGCATGCAGTGGCGGTGCAATTTATTATTACTACAAAAACATACCACAAGATAATATCTATGATTTTAATCCTGCACTTGATACACAACCAATCATGGAAATTTTTAACAAAAATTGGTACTGGCTCCTTGCAAGCGAAGAATCTTCTCCCTCTTTTATGATCAAACACCGTACCTATGATGCAAATCCTATGCATTTTGGATCACTCCATATTAAAGTATTGCGTGAAAATAATAAACTTGCTGGATTCACTTCATATTACATGGAAACTCCAACACAGGGTCGATTGCTCTTTTTAGCTGTTGACCATGATTTTCGTGGTAAGGGATATGGCAAAATTTTAGCACAACACGCAATGAAGGAATTATTTGCAATGGGTGCCGATCACATTGCATTGTGGACACGTGTTGCTAACTTACCTGCACAAAAAATTTATAGAGAACTTGGTTTTACAGAAGTTTTTGAAGAGAATGGATATCTTTATTTTGAGTATTGGCCAAGTAATAATTAATAAGCGTTAATCCTCAACTTAGCAACAGTCTTTTTAAATTCATATAGTAATCTATTGACTTTTTTATAGTAAATAATTCTATTATAAAAATAAAAACACTTGTTTAATATATAAAGGAGAGGGTTTTATTATGAAGAAGATGTTATTAATAGCCAATATATTTCTTATGGGAATGGCACATTTTTGTAATGCAGGGCAAAACTTTCCATTCTCAAGTCTACCAAAAGATATGCAATATGAAGTTATGTTGCGATATATAGATGATGCAATAGCAAGTTTACCGGAAGCAACTAAGCCCTATGAGGCTGCCAAAGAATCACTTAAAGCTGCGGCTGATAGGATTAGAGATCTTGCCAGAGTAAATAAAGATCTGAATTCAGTAATTAACCAGCCCATCTTTTGTCTCAAGCTTATAAAAAGACTTGCACAAAAATTTAATGCTTTCGATCTAGAGGCTGCAATACAATTAAAAACCAGGTGTGCACAAGAACGTATTCAGCTCCAAGAAGATTTTCTTGATAATGTAGTTACAAACGAACGTGCTCCAATAGCTGCATTCAACGATTATATCAACAAAGGCGTCGATTTGGACTGGACGGGCCTTAATGTGAACCCATTAATGGCTGCCGCAAGTGGGGGTATATTAAATATAGTTAAACTTCTTCTTAGTAAAGGTGCAAACGCAAAATATATTGACCGATATGGCAATAATGCACTTTATCAGGCAGCAAGTATCAAAAATGACAAAATACCGGCAGTAACAATCATAGATTTGCTTAAGGAACTTCTTGCTGCAGGAGCTGATCCTAGAGCTGGTTATCTTACAAGTAGAGGATTAAATGAAGAAACCATACCAAAAAAAGAAGTTCGTGACTTCCTTGAAGAGGCACAAAAAAGTGCTGGGAAGTAAAATATCAAACAGAAGAGCGTAACATCTCCACAGGCACCTCAAGTTTCATATTCTGTAATATAAAAGGTGCTATATCTGACAGTTCTGTCAATGGTAATACAGCATTATCAGATATAGCACCTTTTTTGATCATAATAAATGGTACTGGATTATTAGTATGTGCAGTCCGTGGTTGTTTTATTGCTTCATCAAACATATCTTCTGCTTTTCCATGATCGGCAGTGATGTACAGAGTGCCATCCATTTTTTCCACAATCACTTCGTACAATGCACCAAATTGTTTATCAAGAAACTCAAGCGCTTGTATTGTTGCTCCAAAATTTCCAGAATGTCCGACCATATCAGCATTTGCATAATTAATGAGATAAAAATCTGCCGGATTTTCTTGTAATGATGCAATAACAGTTTGTGTAATCTGTTCTGCTCTCATTTCTGGATGTGTAAGGTAATTCTTCGCATTCAATGAAGGAACCATGTGACGAGTTTCTGTACTGACAGCCTCTTCATTTTCTCCCCTAAAAAAATAGGTCACGTGTGCATATTTTTCTGTTTCAGCAATAGCAAAAATAGTCTTGCCATGGTGAGCCAAAACATCTTTAAGCGTATTCAAAATGTGCTTTCTTTGAAAAAGAACAGTTGTCGACAAATGTGTATCATATGCAACAGGTGTAATAAAAAAAGTCAGATTAAGAGGTTTAACAATAAAATGATCGAATCCTTCGACAAGCTCAGGATGACCGGGGATAACAAAACTTGCAGTCAATTCCCGTGCGCGATCAGGACGAACATTACAAAAAATGATACCATCACCATTATGAATAACTGCTTGCTCAGTCAATTGTGTTGGTAGAATAAACTCATCAGTAATATTGTGCACATAACTACGCTCTAAAACTCTTTCCCAAGATTCATATGGTTCATGTTGTTTTTCAGTCAAGACACGATAACTTTTTTCTATCCGATCCCAATGATGATCTCTATCCATTGCATAAAATCTTCCATGCACCGATCCAATGATCACTTGTCCATGATTGTAATACTTTGATAATTGTGCAAGACGTTGCATATAATCGTGAGCTGATCGCGGGGGTACATCACGTCCATCTAAAAAAGGATGCACCACTATTTTTTTAATTCCCGCTTTTACTGCCGCTTCAATAACTGCTTGCATTGGTTGCTCATGCATATGTATACCAGCATCGGAAAGTAACCCCAAAATATGTAATGCTCCACCAACACTATGCAGTTTTTCTAACTGTTCAATAAGAACTGGATTATGCTTAAATGTGCCATCAGCGATACTTTCTAACCATACTTTTATTGGTTGAGAAATTATTCGGCCTGCACCAATAGTGATATGACCAACTTCAGAATTGCCGATCATGTTATCTGGCAATCCTACAAAACTTCCTGAAGCATTAAGAATTGCGTGGGGATATTCATCCCACCATTTCTTAAAATGCGGCATATGTGCATGTGCAATCGCATTGTATTTTTTTTCTGAACGATAACCAAAACCATCAAGGATAACGAGAGCTGTTGGATGAATAGATTTCATTTTTAAGTTCCTTTCCCCTAATACTCACTACACTCACTTGACGACCTGCTTTATCACCTTGTCTACGATAAGAAAAATAATTTTCGTTGCAGATGGTACAACAACTGTACTGATCATTCAAAGAACCTGGTGCTATTCCCAAAGAAAGTAAAATCTGTTTATTAAAGTAAAGTAAATCAAAAAAGAAAGCGTTATCACGCTGCGCAATCGCATCACTACTAAATGAAAAAGGCGCCACGTGCGCAATAAAATCTTCTTGAACCTTGTAACAACATACGTGTGCACATGGACCAAGAAAAACAGACACATCTTGCACTGTTGTGCCATAATTTTTTTTCATGCACTGTAATGTTTCACCGACAATATTTTGAACTGAACCACACCAACCTACATGCGCAATACCAATAGCATTATGTACAGAATCAACAAAAATAATCGGTAAGCAATCTGCTGTTACAACACCAAGTCCAATATGTGCAAGATCCGTTACTAAAAAGTCACCTTCTGCAGATTTTGCAGGCATGTGACAATTATATTCTGTTATCACATGCCCATTAATCCCATGCGTTTGATCCAACAAAACAAGTGCTTGTACACGCAATTTTTGTGCAACAGCATCAATTTCTTCTTGAGCATTACCAAAATAGAAGAAAATATTATTTTTGCTCTGTACTTTCACTGATCTCTTTCAAGAACCTGTTTCATCGTCTCACCCGCACACAAAGCTGCTTGCTGTTTCTGTTTCAAAAAAACACTAATTTCATCTTTATCAAAAGAATTCATAATGCAATGATGATGTTCCAAACAATGCGTTGCAAATTGGATACCATCAGGAAGCGTGTGAAAAGCTAGGATTGCACGTGCCAGATATCCTCTTCTCCGCTCAATAAATGCTTTATGACATGTATAGTCTGATAAAAGATAGTAGTCAGGATTTAATAAAAACTCTTGGTGTGCTTTGTACTTTGCAATACATTTTGCTAATTCAGACTGCGCATAAGCATCTGAAGAAGGCCATCCTAATTTCTGAAAAGCTGAGTCATTAGATACTGCATTACTCACTGTTGCCGTTGCGGATTTTAAACCAGTTGCCGTCAAATTACAAATTTCGTTAAATGCTGAACTCAGATAAGAGGACATACTTGAGCCTGGAGATTGAGGTGAGTTCCCTGCAGAACTGGATAAACTCAAAGATCCTGTGGCAATTGACTGTCGAGGCACAATGGGTATTGTTTTTTTTGGTTGTTGTTGTTCATCCATAGCACATATCGGATACATAATCGCCAAAGAAAACATCCCTACAACTACTCTGCTATAACTCATGTTTTTTCCTTATACATGTTATGTATGTAAAATTCATATGCAGATAAACTAGCAAAGAAGCTTGTGTTTGCAAAATAGTATCACAAAAAAATAAGGTCAGGAATTTTTATCCTGACCTTATTTTTTTATACATTATCTTTTGAATTATACAGTAACCTCAATAACAATTTCACTTGTTGGTACATAACATCCTTGTTGCCATGCTTTTTGTCGTTCGATACGATTACGTTCTTCAAGAATTCTATTTTGTTGTTGTAGTACACGTATTCTCTCACGTTCAAGACGAACTTGAGCCTCGAAGGTTTCCATACGTTGACGCTCTAAGCGCTGATAAAGCTCTTCTTGATATTGAGGATCAGAAACAAGAATATTTCTAATCATCATAAGTCGATTCAAAAGAGTATGTGCGGAATTTCTTCCTGATTCGTACGAATAGGCAAGAACATTAATAGTTGATTGCACTGTAGCAATATCACGATCTATAGCTTCAACAAAAAGTATGAATGGATATTGCGCCTTACTGTAATTCAAAACATATTGTTTGATTTCTGCAGCTGCTGTATATCGCCCAGATGTTACAATATCAATGAGATATGCATATCGCTCATGTATAGTTCCAACTGTTTCATACAAGTTCAAATATGTTTTATGACATTCTAAGCAATCAGAAAACAGAGTAATATCTGCAAGCAACATTTCAGCGTTGCTCAGCAACTGACGCATGGTAGATAATCTTCTTTGATCTTCATATGTGAGATATGTACTTTCAAGAGAATGGATACGTTTACGCAGATCTTTCACACATGATTGTAGAGTATGTTTTGCAGATCGAACACCTGATCGATACCCAGCTTGCGTAACATTAGGAAGATTCCATAGATATGTTGAAAATTCAAAAAGTACCGCTTCTTGAATTGACTGTATCGGTCTTTGTGGAGCATGATTACCTACGCCTGCACGTGGGCCAAAATAATCCATTGTTTGCTTGTATTCAGAGTCAATAGAACGGCATGCACCATCAATGCGAGCAATGAGCTGATCATCGGTTTCCGAATAATACAAATCTACTAGAGCTACAGCGCCAGCCGCCGCCAGTAATCCGGCACCTATTGCGCAAGCCCCTGCTACAAACCCGTTATGCTTTTTATGAGTTGCATAGATATTGCCACAACACAACGATGCTACTAACGGTAACATCAATGCCATTTTGCTTGTTCTTTTCATCATAGATTTCCCTCTCGTTAGATATGGTACACAATGATTTACACCCTTATAGTATCACAAGTCATCGTGACTGTAAAAAGACCTCAAAAATCATCCCTACCCCTGTGTTTTTATTTTCCAAAATTATTGACAAATTGAATAGAAATAAAATATCCTCATAAGTGATAGTTATATCATGATTTTCAAAAAGAGGGTTGTTTTATGAAAAACACAAAAAAATTTCTTAGCACAGGCGTAGCCCTGGCAATCGCATTATTTATCACTGGTTCAAGTAACTGCGACTATACAGGTTATCCAGGAGGACGGGGATCAAGTAAACATGCTAGTTATTACCAAGACGTAGCAAAACGACAAGATCTAGCAAGCACTGCTAATGAACCGGCAACTCAGGGTGGTCTACAAACAGTAACAGATATGGTAATCAGACTCACGGATAAGCTAGATAAAAAGATCAATGCTCTAGCAAACAGAGTAAGCAAGTTAGAACGTAACAAATAATAAATTACGACAATAAAAAACTTAGTGCCTATCGAGTGCGAATACTCAATAGGCACTAAGTTTTTTATAAAAAAATCAATTTTTATTCATTCTTCTGCCGCATAAACGTCGGAATATCCAAATCTTTAGAATCCACTGCGCAACTAAAAGTATTATTCTTCTCAAAAAAATCATTTTTCTCTTTGGTATATTCTTCCCGTTCTTCGACAACTTCTTCCACTTCCGTTATCAATGGTAATGGCTCACCGATCGGCTCAATTTTTTCAACTGGTGCTGCTGCGATCACTACCTCTTCTAATCGTTTCACAACTGGCTCAGCAACAACTGTTTCTTTTTCTTGCACTGCAGAACGCTCAAAATCTGTTGCTATGATGGTGACAATCACTTCATCTTGTAAACTATCATCAATCACTGAACCAATAATAATATTTGCATCTTCATGCGCTTGTTCATACACAACAGATGCAGCTTCACTAATTTCATGTAGTCCAAGACCTCTGCCACCAGTAATGTTGCACAGCACACCATGTGCACCGACAACACTCATATTTTCAAGCAGCGGAGATGAAATTGCTTCAATAGCTGCTTGACGAGCTCGGCCTTTTCCTGATGCTTTACCAGTACCCATGACTGCAAGACCACGATCTTTCATGATGGTTCTGATATCAGCATAATCAACATTGATGTGTCCTGGTCGTGTGATAATATCAGATAATCCGCGCACTGATTGACTTAAAACACCTTCATTGATCATCGCAAATGCATCAATCATAGAAACATGTTGATCAACAACTTCAAGTAGTTTTTGGTTAGGTATTACAATTAATGTATCTACGTCTTGCTTGAGTCGTTCAATTGCAGCATCTGCTACCGCCGCACGACGTTTACCTTCAAATAAAAATGGACGTGTCACGATTGCAATTACCAAGATACCTTTATCGCGCAATGCACGTGCAATAACTGGTAATCCACCAGAACCTGTCCCACCACCCATACCACCGACGATAAACACAATGTCCGCCCCACTAATTGCGTCCATTACTTTATCTAAATCTTCTTCTGCAGCGCGTTTCCCCATATCTGGATTTGCCCCTGCCCCTAACCCTTTTGTAGATTTGACACCAATTTGTATTTTATGCTGTGCTTTTGAGAATTCCAATGCTTGCGCATCAGTATTTGCAACAACAAAACCAATTCCTTGACATCCTGATTCTATAATGCTGTTGACTGCATTACCACCAGCGCCACCAACACCAATGACTTTAATTGAAACCATCGACTTCTGACGCTGTAATGCTTCTTGTTCAAATTCTATCATCGTTATCTCCCCAATTACGTTGACACTCCATTGGGGACCCCCATTTAAGAATTTTCCGCTCGTCCTGAGCCTGTCGAAAGACATATTAGGGACCCCGGTTAATATATTTCAAAAAAATCTGATACTCAAAAGAAATCTGATACCCACGATTTCATTCGTTCAAGAACACGTCGAGTTAATGGTTCCTCACTCAGATGCATTTTTGTCTTTTTTTCATTCTGCAAAATGTGAACTAATAATCCGTAGCCAGTTGCATACAAAGGACTTTGTAATGTTTCCACTAAATCAAACAGCACTCGTGGTTTTCCAATGCGTACAGGACAATCGAAAATTTCTTCCGCTAATTCTCGTGCACCCGTTAATAATGAACCACCACCAGTGAGCACAATGCCGTTTGTCATAAATGGTTGCAACTGATACGTATGTATTTCGTTGTTTACTAAACTAAATAATTCTCTCATTCGCGATTCGATAATCAAAACAAGATCGGAAAGACGTACAACTTGCAAATCTTCTCCTTGCATCATTTCAACTTCTACAAGCTCTTCGTTTTCAACAAGACTACTGATTGCAAATCCATACCGTTTTTTTATTCGTTCTGCCTCACTTTTCATAATCCGTAACCCAATTGCTATATCATTGGTCACATGATTACCTGCCACTGGAAGAACCATGGTATGTCTTACAGCAGAATTCTTGTAGAATGCTACATCTGAAGTTCCACCACCAATATCAATCATGCCAACGCCTAATTCTCGCTCATCTTCGCTCAAAACAGCATCAGCTGATGCAAGTTGTTCTAATATAATATCATTAACGCTTACACCAGCACTTTGACAACAATTTACTAGATTTTGCACCGAAGAGACCGATCCCATAATAATATGAGCTTGCACTTCAAGACGAACACCGTGCATACCAATAGGATCTTGTACTTGATCACTGCCATTAATGGTAAAATATTGTGGTAAAACATGTAAAATTTGCCGACCTTCAGGGATTGCAATTGCTTTGGCAGCTTCTAACACAGCATCAACATCAGATTGACGAATTTGACCATTTTTGATTGGTACTACACCGATTGAATTTACCGAGCTAACATGAGCACCAGAAATACCAATATATGCTGATTCTATCGGAAATCCTGCCATCATTTCTGCTTCTTTTACTGCGTGCGTAATTGAGTTAATTGTTTTTGCAATATCAACAACAACCCCTTTTTGTAACCCATGCGATGGAGATTTTCCTATGCCAATAATTTCAATTTGATCTCCCATTTTGCGCGCAACAAGCACACAAATTTTTGTTGTACCAATATCAATCGATGTAATAATATTTTCTTTGATAAGTCGTGCCATAACTATTTCCCCCTTTATACCTTATAAGCGACAATGTAATCCGCAAACCGCGTATCTACTATCCACTTTACCCCTTTATCAAAACCTTTTCGTTCGCCAATATTTTTTTTAACTGACATGCACTGCGCCAGTAAAATAGGTATATTTCTCTGAACAGCAGATGAAACAATAGTAAACTGTCGATCTTGTTTATCAGTCAGATAAACACAGTGTTCGTTCATAAGTTCAAGATCGTAGAGTTCATGAAAATCAGATGGTAATTCACGTAACAATGGTGAAATGAGAGATGTAGTTTTTATCACACATTCTTGTGCAACCGTAATATGAGCAATCGGAGCAAGAGAATTGAGTGCAAAGGAATTTTTTGGAAAAAGTTGATTGTCAGTAGTAAGTACAAAAGTATCATTGATGCAACAAACTGGCTTATGTGCATGCATTTTCACGCAAACAGCCAAAGGACGATATGCCACAACAATTTTACTGAGTACAGGAAAGTTTTTTTTCAGATGAGCGATCACTGTATGCGCAGAATAATTCTGATCAACGAGTTGTCCGACACATGTTTTTATGGAAGAAAAATAATCATCAGACAGAAAGCCTGTTTGAACGCACCGGTATTCTTTAACAGAAAAAAAGGGAGCCGAATTCCATCTCAGCCCAACAAATATCAATAATAGAATAAGAAAAGCGAGTAAACCTTTTTTCATCTTCCTCCTTCTCTCCGTTCATCATGCTTGCCCTCCGAAGCCTTGGCGAAGGACGGGTCGAAGGACGGCGGACAAGCACAAGCCCCATAAAAGAAATGGAACTTAAAGTACCCCATTGCTTTTTTATTACTCTTTTTGAGATGAAATAGTCAACAGTAGCTTACATACCGTTCTGTTTAACAGTTAAAGAGCGAATTAGCAGAGCGAGAATTGGATTAAGAACCCCAGCAAAGAAGTATTTATCGCGTTGAAATTAAAAATAATAAAATACCCGCTGCAACGGATGCGTTGTAAGAAATATCGTTTGATTTTTGGGGCAGTGTTACGTGAATACCTGAAGACAAAATTGATTTTGAAATACCGCTACCTTCTCCACCGATTACAGCACATAATGGCATTTTATAATCACATTTTGCCGCATTTTCACCATCAAATGTCGCAAGGTAGATGTTGTATCCTGCATTTTTCAGTTCTGCGATTGCTGCTGGAGCAGATTGTGCTGCATAAATCTCAAGATGCTCACTTAATCCAGCTGCCGATTTAATTGCAACTCCGGTTAATTGTGCCCCTCCACGTTTGATAACGATTGCACCATCAACACCTGTACAATAGGCAGATCGCAAGATGCCACCTAGATTACGTGGATCTTGTACACCATCAATCATGACCAAAAATTTGTGTTTTTTAGGATCAAAAAATGCTTTGCGGAAAGGAAATGATTGTGTCCAAGCAACAACCCCTTGATGATCTGTGGTACCAGCCATACGATCAAGCACTTCACGTGCAACATATTGAATTGGCACTGGATACTTTGGCCATACTTTTTGGATATCTTCAAACGCTTGGGGAGTTGGTTTTGTTGTGTACAAAGAAATGAGTTTGCGCCGTTTAGCTTTGAGAAGTTCTATGATTGGATGAATACCAAAGATTAATTCGCCTTTTGTTTCTTTATCTTTTTTCTTAATCATCGAAAAATCCTTTAAATTCTTAGACGTGCCACGCCGGATATTTTGTGCAATTACACAAAAAAAGAAAACCCTCTTACATGAGAATATACTATAATTTTATTTTTTTGTCTGTTAAGAATGAAAGAAAAGCAAAATTCGCCCTCCAATGTTTCTTCAACAAGGGAGGGCTACGGTTTATTTCTACAGGCTGTTTCTATTATTTGAGCAGATTACACGCACGTCTTTAAGGAAGTACGCTATAAATATCATTGCTAACATTATTCATACGATACTCAAAATCCGTTCTACTCATAGCCCTTGCGCCCATACGTCCATTAAGAAAATTAAATCTTTCACGGAAAGCTGCAATAAGCACTTCTGCCGCATCTTCCAAATTTAACTTAAGCTCCACAGCTCTATCTTTAGCTCTTGGTGCTATTTCCTCAGCTATGGCATCTTCTTCTCCACTCTCTACATCTTCAAGCTTTAATTCAAGCACAAGTTGGTTTACAAAAGCTCGATAGTTTCCATTACTCTGCGCCGAATAAATCGCTGCTGTGCCGATCAATGCGAGGGCGACTATAAGATTCTTAACATTCTTCATAAAAACCCCTTTGTATTAATTTATATTATTATATTCAATTATAAATATCTCATGTTTAATGCGATAATTGCAATAATTAATTCTTTTTGTATTTTCTAAACCAGATTTTCTAATCTTTTTAACCCAATAAGCCGAAGATGGGTAAACTCATGAGCATGGAATTACGAATAAAACATGTAACCCAAAAAAGTGAGAATATTATGAATTAATTTATACTATGAACAAGAAATTTTGCCTCTTGTAAAAAACTAAATAACACGGGAAAATAATGGCATTGCACAAAAATCAAGAACTAAATTCCTACGATTCAACCCGCATTATCCCTATAACATCCCCCCAAACATGGCTTGAAATTAGTTCTTGCGCGTTTAGCCACAACGTTAACCACTATAAAAATGTCATTGGACACCATAACAAACTAGCAATCGTCATCAAAGGCAATGGGTATGGTCATGGACTACATCAAATGGCTTTACTATGCGAACACAATAACGCTGTTGATTGGATCTGTGTTGCACAGCTATCAGAAGCTCTTGCATTACAAAATATTACCAAACCTATTCTTGTTCTTGGTTACAGTGATGTCAGTCCTGAATATGCCATAGACAAAAACATTCATTTTATGGTTGACCACCTTGCATATGCTCAAGAACTCAACACGATAGGAAAAAAACATTCTTACCAATATAACGTACACGTCAAAGTAGATACGGGATTATCTCGCATGGGAGTTCTTGCTGATCAAGTTTTACCATTCATCAGAGAATTGCAACAGCTGCATTACCTCAAAATTGCCGGTCTTTACAGTCATTTTTCTGCATCAGACAGTAACCCAGAATTTACTGCCCAGCAACTTGCACAATACAATGATGTTCTGACTCTCTTACATGAAAATAGTATTTTCCCCTTCAATATCCACATGAGCAATTCTGCAAGTATTTCTAACATTACCTATCCACCACAATTTAATTTTTTCCGAGTAGGTCTTGGCATCTATGGTCTTGGACAAGACAGGGCCCATTTACAACCAGTTATGACGTGGAAAACACGCATAGCAAACATAAAAACAGTCCCTGCTGGTTCGCATATTAGTTATACTGGTAGTTATCGAACCACGAGAACAAGTCGCCTAGCCTTGCTTCCTGTCGGTTACTATGATGGTTATGAATTTAGGTTTTCCAACAAAACATCTGTCCTTATTAATGGATCTTATGCTCCAGTGATTGGACGGGTTGCTATGAATATGACAATTGTAGATGTAACGGATATTACGGCATACAAACATGATGTGGTGGTACTCCTGGGGGCAGGGCCTCACATCAATGCACATGACCTTGCAAGTACTGGCGAAATAAAAAATGTAAGGGAAATTATCACGGGAATCAATCCAACAATCACCCGTAGCATTACCCAATAAGACTGATAAATATTCTAAAATAAAATAACTAATAAACTATTTTTATAATTTATATCAATAAGTTATACTGAGTACCAATGAGGGACACGTTATAAATAAAAAGGAAGACACAATGTTACATATTAGGAAATTTTTCATACCAATACTTGTTGTGCTCGGTATTACGAGCTTTATTAACGTACAAAGTTTCCAGTTGGCCAATTTTAACTATAAATCGGCTTCGGTTTTGCCAACTTTTGTCGATGAGAAAGGAATAAAATGGGTAGATATTGGCAGAGAAGGCTTTGGTAGAACCAAAAAACATACCTATGATGATTGGAGTGGAGGCAGATCAAAAAGAGAACATAATCCACTCACTTCTGCAGCACGAGAATTTTTAGAAGAACATATTTTAGAAAGAGTACTGGGATGGAGTCTCGCTGATACGGAAAAATTTATATTAGAAAACCTAGAAGTTGTTGTTGCTTATTCTAGGGATAAAAATCCGTGCAATCCACAGAGTAGAGATGCCAGAAATGTCACGTATATCGTAGATTTTAACAAATATGCAACAGAACTTTTTAATAATTTTTATGAAGCTCGAGAACAAGAAGAGGCTCGTTACGATGAACTTGGCACACGAGGAAAATATCGTACTACAACCGAAAAAGATAGAATAGCAAAAGTGAAATGGAACGATCTCAAAGATGCAATAGAAAAATATACTGATACAAGCCAGCCTCTCTATGTACAAGCTCTAGTCTTGGATCCAGCAACAAAATATTTTTATAGACAAGAAATTAAACTACGACCTTTCCTGGGCATTAAATTACGCCCATTCTTCCTTGATCAACTATATGAAACAGGCGAAAATGAAAAAGTCAGATTTTATAAGTAATAATATAGAGGATACATATGCTCCTTCTTGATGGCACCCTAGGCGCTCATGTGTCCCTATTTTTAACTCGACTTCAAGAAGAAAATATTCTTCCCTGCCCAATCATATTGTATGAAAGCTGGCACACAACTCATACAGGATGTAATAATCATGATCATAATCACCCGGAGGGAATAATCTACCTCCGGGTGTCTCCAGAAATCGCATATGCAAGAATCAAACAATATACTCCAGAATCAGAGATATCAATTACCCTGGATTACATCGAACAAGTCTATGCTGAAAAAGAACAGCTGTTTATCGAAAATAAAAATAGCCCCAAAGAATTGGAGCATCTTCCTGTGCTTGTGCTCAATGGCAACATAGATTTTCAGACTGATTTTGCACAATATTACAATCATATTTTTTATATCAAAAAATTCTTACAGGACATAGAAAAAAGAAAACAAATAATGCTTGGTACATACAAAGACATACATCATCGCCGTTGTTGTTAATTTTATCTTTTCTGCTCAGGGGTCCCCATGTGCAATACAATGGAGCATGGGGTTAAAATCATCGCCGTTGTTGTTAGTACTATCATTTTTTTTCAGCAATAATTTTATTCACAATCGCATCAAATTTTTGTTGATATTGTCTCAACTGCTCAGATGTTGCCATTGAATATCGAAATATTTTTACGCCAGATAATGGATTTAAAAGAACTTCAGGTGTAAAAATCAAACGCACTTGAAAGTTATTAATACCCTCAATTTCATTTGGACTATTACGATAAAAGTGTAAAAAATAATTCAGGCTAAATTCCCCTGCCCTAACACGATCAAGTAAATGTTTAAATGTAGGATTATTTTCTTGTTCTTGTTTGAACACTTTTGTGTAATAATCAAGTGCGGGTGCAGTTTTTTCAAATCTTTTAGTTTCTACACTACGCAACACCATATTCATTGTTTCTTGATGGGCGGGATTGCCTCTAATCCATGCTAAATAACCAATTGAATCAACCTTATTTTTTGGAACAAATATTTGGAGAATGGTTTGCTCTTTTGTTTGATACAATTTCACAAGGGACATCAATTCATCTATATATTTATGAGTGAGGCCAAAAGCATTCATAATTTTTTCATATACAGCACGATCAGGATTGATATGCCCACGAGATTTTATAAAATATTGCCACGTACATTCTGGCTGCACACCAACATTGCCAAATAATGCTAAATTAACCGCTATCAGAAACGAATCTAGTGTGTGATCATTAATCAAGCCACCTGTTTTCAATTGATTGATTAAAAAGGTTTGTACAGATGACGGCCCTTTGACATCTTCAAACCGTAAAAATATAAAATGTTTCATTACATCAGCAGACAATGATTTAAAATATGCATATAATCGTGTATATAAATCTTGTGGAACACGCCACACATTATCTACTCCATGATAAAAAACATAATCATCAGCATATTCTTTTTCACGAGCTAAAACTGCTTCAATAAGTGATTTATAAGGTTTTGTATCATACGTAGCAGCAATTAATTTTTTTACCTCAGGAACCGACATATGAGCTTGTGATTGCGTAAAAAGATCCGTTGTTAACTCGGCACTAGTAAACTGAGATTTTGTCGGTAAACTACCTCGCGTAACTGGCTTTTGTCCCAGCACCATAGCGTGAATTTCTTCTAGTGACAACTTAGTTGAGGATCGTAAAAACGCTTGATCAATATTTGGCGACCTAGCTGCTGGTACCACTTGTGATTCAGCGACAACAGGCTTTTCATCTGCTACCTTCTCCCCTGCAAAACTCTCTTTTGCTGAAGGACCCATAGCACTACCTGCTTGTCTTGTATAAATAAGACAAAAATTCACACAAAAAACTGCACTCAATATTCTTAAAAAAGCTTTCTTATTCATTTTTTTGTCTTCTTCACATAAAAGAAAAGGCTTTAGATAGTGTTGTTATTTTTATTCTAATTGAAGTTTAACCAAAAAATCAATACTGTTATATTTAAAAAAATATACCTTTAATCTTCCGCATTATTATTGGAAATTTTCATCAATAATAATGCTAAAAAAAGATCTCTGGTGATGAACCAAAGCGTTTCTTTGTTAAAAATCTTGTTATTGGTTTTTAATTTTAATTACAATAATATCAAGTGGTAATTTTTGTATATTTTGTCTCAAAAAAGGGGAAATATGATGCGTAATATAATAAAAAGTTTTTTAAAAACTGGTTATATAGGGCTATTTGCAACCTTGTTATTGTTGTCTGTTAGCATTGAAGGTAGGGTAATAGTACCGAAAAAAGATGAAACTCCCGTCCCTTCAGTTAGTGATGTAACTCCCGCTCCTCCAGTAACTCCTGTTCCTCCGATTGATGACGTAACTCCTGTTCCTCCAATTAGTCCTGCAAGTCCTGATCTCAGCCCTGATATTCAGATCGGTCGAAAAGAGCGAAACCCTGAAATTTTAAATATTAATAAATCAATAAAAATTATTAATAATCAACAGGATTGTAATCTCAAGCAATGGGGTAATAATCAAGAGAATGCCTGCCAGTGTTGCTTAACATATGGCAAGGGTCGTTTTGGGGAAAAACAATCAGCAGATCAAATTATCGATCATTGTGTTAATAAATCAAAACAATGCAGCACGGCTTCTATAGCGAATATAAAGAAAAGACATAATGCGCAGAATATGTCTTCGGACGCCTTTCTTACTAAACTTTATGACAACACAAAAGTTGTAAACAAAATGACATTAGATTCTTCACTACTTGCACCAAACGGATTACTGACAGAAGATTTATTGTCTACCGTATTAGCTCAAGCATATAAAGAAGGAAAGTTAAAAGATAAAGCGTTTAGCGAAAAACAATGCATGAAGGTTAAATCTCTTGGTTCTGGAAGTGGCTTTAATACATTACAGCTTTTTTTAGTAACCTCAACATGTATGCCAACAAAGCAGTTTTTATATATTGTTAAAGAATCTAAAAGAGGCCTTTCGGAATCAACTAATCTTAAAAAAATAGAAGAATATCCTGGTATGAACGATATTATTTCACCAAAAATTAAAAAAGATTTTCCCTCTATAGCTTTACCATTTTTTTACTTTTCCTATCAGCCTCTTAATCAAAAAGTTCATTATATAGCAACAATGCCTGCAGCAAAAGGCATGGTTTTGTGTGATTTAATTACTGAATTTCGCGATAATCAGTCGCCTGAAAATGCGAAAAGGCTAGAAAGAGCCTATGGCATATTAGGAAAAGAACTCGGTAATTTTCATAAGAAATTCATGAAGCCTGGAAAAGGGAAAAAAATTGGGGTAACGATAGCTCATGGGGATTTTCATTGTAATAATATTTTTTATGATGAAGCGCTCGGGCATTTCACCTTTATTGATAATGAGACCATGGTTCGATCGTTTGGTTCACTAAAAAGCCCTGTACCAGATTTTATGAGATTAATATTCCCACCATTTTCAACTACCGAGACGTTATATAAATTTAACGAATTAATTACCGGCATAAATCCAGGCACATATCTTAATCTAGTTCTTAAACCTTTTATCAGCGGATATATTTCTGCGTATAGCGCTTCTGACAAAAAACTGGTACTGCAAGATCTAAAAGAGATATTCACTGGTAAAATTAGTATTACGTTCTTAGATTTTGATAGAAATTATATGCAAGAACTCATCCAAAAATACATTGTTCCAATATTTGATGAACTTGCAAAATAATATGAGTACAACAAAACAACGATAAAATTAATTGCAATACATATAAGAAGGCTCCTGAATATCCGGAGCCTTTTTACATGCAAGATAAGGAGCTTATCCGAAGTTCCTATTCTTGCTGTTTTTTTGTGCGCTCGTCCTGAACTTGTTGAAGGATATCCTCGAGCGCCCGGGGATATCCTTCAACAAGTTCAGGACGAGCGCAGGGATAAAGCTAAAGATTGGAGGTAATTTTGAATTTTCGGATAAGCTCTAAGTATTAACCAATTTTGGAATTACCCTTCGATACATTTTTGAGGACAAAAACACTTAGGGCGAGCGGTGGAGAACAGGTAGATAATCTCATAGCAGGGACCCCAATGAAGAGTAACGGAGTTGGGGATTAAAGCTGGGGATAAAAGGATACGAACTCCTTTGAATAAAGCACTTCTTTTCACAACCTGAGTTATATATAAAAAAAGAAGATCTAGTTTTTTGCTAAATCTTCTTTTTCATATAACCATAATTCAGACGTGATTATTTATCGTCCTTTTGCAGCCAAAATCTTTTTTATAATGGCATCAAAACGGGTTTTATAATCTTTCATTTGTTTAGGCTCTACCGCCGTATGCCGAAACATTTTAACGCCAGATGCAGGATTTAATAAGATATCATCAGTGAAAATAAGTCGCGCTTGAACATTATTCAAATTTGATAGCTTTAGAGGTTCATTACAATAGCGCTTTAAATACGCATCCAAACTATAACCACCCTTCTCAACGGTCTCTAACATCTCTCTGAATAAAGGATTTTTTTCCTGTTCCTTTTTAAATGTATCTCTTAATGCTGCCAATCCTTTCAACTTACCAGCTTGTTTGGTTATTCTACTATTAATCACCCAATCCATTGATGGCTGATGAGCAGGCATACCCATTATCCAAGCTAAATAACCAATATCATCAACAATATTTTTCGGAACAAATATTTGAAGAAGTGTTTGCTGCCTTGTACGTAATAAATCTACTAACTTCATTAATTCATCAATATATGTGTGAGGCAATCCAAATTCATCCATTATTGATTCATACATCTCTCGAACAGGTGCTTCATGTGACTTTTTTGCCATCATATAGTCCCATGTACATTCACTACTACGACCAGTATTGCCAAAAAGTGATAAATTAGTTGATAACAATATAGCTTTTGCATCTCCATTATCATCAACAAGTCCATCTTTTCTTAATGAACCCACTAAAAAATCCTTCGCTTTTCGGCTCTCTTTACCTCTAGTCCTTAAGAAAATAAAATCTGCATCCTCTAGTTGTACTGATGGATTAAAGTGACTAAATAATTCTGTATAGGTATCTTGCCAGACTGTCCAGACATTACTAATGCCATGGTAAAAGGCCCAGTGCGTATTTCTCAATTCGGCTTCCTTAGCCATGACACGTGAAACAATATCCATATGTTTTACAACCTCAGCACTACCGGTGAACTCCTTAGTAACAGCTGCCCTCAACTTTGGCACTTGTAAATATCCTTCAGTTTGCGTAAATTGTTCTTTTGACGGCGCCATTCTTGGAGCTGGTTGTAGTGGTGGTTGAGCTGGACTCGGCACCTGAGGAACTGGTTGTGGTGCTGGGCGTGGTACTTGAGGAACCGGTTGCTGTCCAGTCGGTCTTTCTGGTGTTACACCAACAACCCTTGGCGATATATTGGTATGGGACAATGCTATGACAAGCATTGCTCCTGCCAGCCGTATGTAACGATCTCTAAGCTTATGCATGTTAACCTCTCCTTTTTTTACTCATTTTTTTATTTCGTTTTATTTACCTTTAGTCGGTTTTGCTGCTGCTTTTTCGGCGGCTTTTTTCTCTTCTTCTTCCTTCTTAAGCCGCGCAAACGTAACTTCATTCTTTTCTTTATCTGCAGCCTTTTGTTGTGGTGATTTACTATTTTCTTGTGCAATGATTTTTGCTGCCAATGCGTCTAACTTTTGCATATATGATTTTTGAACATTTTCTGGT
>Ga0075420_100001010_pt1 | contig 23367 bp, 22 predicted proteins | sample SoiMetdeltSBSDD4_FD_75296 | JGI IMG/M metagenome (GOLD analysis project Ga0075420, IMG submission 75296) | Bulk soil microbial communities from a Populus tree surrounding site in Tennessee, USA - Soil MetaG P. deltoides SBSDD4 | ecosystem: Environmental > Terrestrial > Soil > Tree plantation...
TCGCCGGGACACGGGTACCTGCGCTACGGCACCGAGCCGCTGGTGCGGTTCCGGGCCGCGTACGTCTCCGGGCGGTTCCGCCGCGCGCTGGCAGGAGCCGGTGGGCCGGCCGCGATCGCGCAACGCATCGAGGAGTACACGACGGCGTACGTCGCTCCGCAGGCCGCCCCCGCGACGCCGGTGGCCCAGACGCACGAGGAGCCCGCGGACGGCGAGGGCGAGAGCCTGCTCGACGTCCTCGTCGGCCGGATCGCCGGGCGCGGTACGCCGGCACACCGGGTGTGGCTGCCACCGTTGAAGGAGTCGTTCGCGCTGGATGCGTTGGTACCGCTGCTCGAGGTCCGCCCCGACCGCGGGCTGACCGTGTCCGCCCCTGAGCTACACGGCGCCTTGCGGGCCTCCGTCGGCGTGGTAGACCGGCCGTTCGAGCAACGCCGCGAGACGCTGTGGCTGGATATGTCCGGCTCCGGCGGGCACGCGGTACTGGTCGGCGGTCCGCAGAGCGGCAAGAGCACGTTCCTGCGTACGCTCGTCGTCGGCCTGGCGCTCACCCACACCCCACGCGAGGTCCAGGTCTACTGCCTCGACTTCGGCGGCGGTTCGCTGGCCGGCCTGCGCGAGTTGCCGCACGTCGGTGGCGTGGCGACCCGGCTGGATCCGGGGCAGGTACGGCGTACCGTGGCGGAACTGCGGGTGCTGCTGGCCGAACGGGAACGCCGGTTCGGCGCGCAGGGGATCGACTCGATCGGCACATACCGCCGACGCAAGCGGGCCGGCGAGTTCGCCGACGACCCGTTCGGCGACGTGTTCCTTGTCGTCGACGGCTGGAGCACGATCCGCAGCGACTTCGAGGACCTCGAGACACAGCTCACCGAGCTGGTCACCCGTGGCCTGTCGTACGGCGTGCACGTGGTGGCCACCGCCGGCCAGTGGATGGAACTGCGTCCAGCGGTACGGGATGCGTTCGGTACCCGGCTCGAGCTGCGCCTCGGCGACCCGACAAGCTCCACATTGGACCGTCGAGCGGCGATGAACGTGCCGGAGAAGGCGCCCGGCCGCGGTATCACCCCGGAAAAGCTGCAGTTCCTCACCGCGCTGCCGCGGGTCGACGGGAAGAACTCCACCGACGACCTGCCCGAGGGGCTCGCCGCGCTGGTGGCGGACGCCCGGCAGGCGTGGGAGGGCCCCGGCGCACCACCGGTACGGCTGCTCCCGGACCAGCTGCCGTACGCGAGCCTGCCGCTGACCGAGGCCCGGCCCGGCGTACCGATCGGTATCGCCGAGGCCGACCTGCAACCGGTCTGGCTCGACTTCTCCAGCGATCCGCATGCCCTGGTGTTCGGCGACTCGGAGTGCGGCAAGAGCTCGTTCCTGCGCGCGCTGGCCAAGGCGATCGTCGACCGGAACTCGTTGACGCAGGCCCGGATCATCATCGTCGACTACCGGCGCAGCCTGCTCGGCGCGATCACCACCGAACACCAGATCGGGTACGGCACCTCCGCGCCGGTCACCCAGGGCATCGTGACCGAGGTCTCGAACGTCATGCGGCAACGGTTGCCCGGCCCCGACGTCACCGCCGAGCAGTTGCGCGCCCGTAGCTGGTGGAAGGGTCCCGACCTGTACGTGCTGGTCGACGACTACGACCTCGTCGCCGGTGGCGGTGGCACGAACCCGTTGTCCCCGCTGCTCGAGTTCGTGGGCCAGGCCCGGGACATCGGCCTTCACCTGGTGATCACCCGGCGCAGCGGTGGCGCGAGCCGGGCACTGTACGAGCCGCTGCTCATGCGCCTGCGCGAGTTGGGATCGCCCGGCATCGTCATGTCCGGCGACAAGAACGAGGGCGTGCTGCTCGGTACCGTCAAACCCGGTCCACAGCCCCCCGGACGTGGCTGGTTCGTGACCAGGCGGGAAGGCGCCCGCCTGATCCAGCTCGCCTGGCTGCCGCCGAGTGATTGATTGTTGTAATTGGGCCCGGCTTCCATGATGTGCTGAGGCTCGATACCCTCGTCAGCGGAAGCGTGTTTCTGCGACGATCGGGGGCGCCAAGTGCCTGACGAATGGCTGCATCGGCCCGTCAACGTCAACGTCACCTCGGTGTTCGACTTCGCGGAACGCATTCGCGTGGAGCTCACCGACAATTTCTCGAAGAGCGTCTCCGACGGTGTTCAGCCCATGATGGGCGTGCAACCGCGGTTCGGTGGCGGCGTGGTCAAGGAAGGCTCGTTTTTCCGCGGCATGCACGACAAGCAGCGTCGGGCCGCGATGTACCTGATCAACGACGTGGCGCTCGGCCTGCAGGCGTTGAGCACGGCGGCCTACGCGGTCGCCGCGGAGTACCTGCTCGGCGACGCCGAGACCGAGGCGACGGTGGACGACGTGTACGACTCGTTCATCCCGACTACTCCGCCGAATGCCAGCACCACAACCGAGACGACGACCGACACGACAACCGGGCCGATGCCATACATCCCGCCCCAGGCCACGAACCCGGACGGCTACCAGAGCCCGTACGAGCAAGAGGGCGACGGCTGGACCATCGCCGATGGCAAGCCGGGCGAGTTCACGATCTCTGACGACACCGAGACGGACGGCGCCGCTCCGCTTCCGCCGACGCCATCGACCTGACGTAGACGAGGAGCAGGGGGATGCCGGGTAACTTGTTCGGCTACGAGCCGCCGGTGCTGCCGAGCTACATCGCGCAGTACTACGACTACGTCAACGGCGATGAGGTCGGCTACGACCCGACCAACTGGGACAACAAGGGCGAGGTCAACATCGACACGCTCTGGGAGGCCATCAAGGCGGACAGCGACGAGGAGACCGAAGGCCTCGTCGAGATGTGGCGCCGGCTCGGTGTCCTGCTCGAGTCCACGCGATCCAATGTGGAGCAGTACGCCCTCTCGCTGCAGCAGGCGTGGGGTGGGGACGCCGCCGAGTCGTTCCTGCGCCGGGTGGGTGGCGCGCTCTACTCGCTGGACCAGTGGCAGGAGACCGCCGACACCAACTCCCGGGCGATGCAGCGGGTCTCGGACAAGATCGAGTCCACTCAGCGGTCGATGCGGGACATCTGGAACCGGTACATCCCGGATCTGGAGTCGGCGCAGAACACGTACGCGGACCGGTCCGACGACAACCTCCTCCAGCAGGGCGGCAGCGCCATCGGCGACTTCTTCGGCGGCGCGCCGGAGAAGCCCGAGGAAGTGCGGGAGCGGTACACCAACGAGGCCAAGGGCCCGATGCGCGAGCTGGCGAACATGTACATGGACGAGGCGTTCATGCTCGACCGCGGCACCTCGTACGCCGGCCCGACCACGGCCCGCCAGCCGGTCATGCCGACGATGCCCGGCCGTGGGGGCGGCCCCGGCGGGGTGCCCCAGATCCCGGCCCCGGCCCTGCCCAACCTGCCGTTCCCCGACCTGCCGCCGCGACCCGACTTCGCCGCGGAACTACAGGGGCTGCCAGGCATGCCTGGCCTGCCGCCGATGCCCGGTGGCGGGTTGCCGCCCGGTGGAGTCCCTCCGGTGCCCGGTGGCGGACTGCCGCCGATGCCGGGCATGCCGATCCTTCCGGGCGGCATGCCGCGGCCGCCGACGCTGCCACCAGGCACCCGGCCACCGGCGTTCCCGAACCGGCCCACCTTGCCCGGCGGCGGTGCGCCGATGCCGCCGCGGCCCACCCTGCCCGGCACCTCCAACCGCACCGGCATGCCGGGGCGGCCAGGCACGACCGCACCGCCGGGTGCCCCGCGCCGGCCCAACCTGAGCGGCACCTCCGCGCGCGGCACCATGCCGGCGCGTCCCAGCATGCCCGGTACCGGTGGGAACATGCCGCCCGGCCGGTCGGCCCCACCGCGGTTGGATGGCCGGCGTGCCGTGCCGCCGGCGGGCGGCCAGCCCGGAGCCCGGGGCGGCCCGGGCGCTCCCGGCGGGCGGATGCCGCCGGGGCGCGGATCAGGCGGTATCCCGCCGCAGCTCGCCGGCAGGCGCGAGCCGGGCCTCGGTGGTCCGGGTGACCCGCGGCGTCGGATCGTCAGGCGCGGCCTGCCGGGTACGCTCGGCGGCCGCACCGCGGGAGCGGGCTCGGGTACGGCGGGGTCGTCGGGTCCCCGGCCGCAGTTGAGCGGCCGGCGCCAAGGCGACGTACGCGGGACCGGCGGCGCGGGAGCGCCCGGCCGGCGCCGCACGAAGCGCGACGACGAGCGCCTACACACCACCGACCTCATCTCCGACGAGGAACTGTGGGCCGTGGAGCAGGCGGGCCCGCCCGTCGTCGACACGCCCGAGCCGCCACCACCGCCGACCCCGGGAACAGCCCTCGGGCGCGGCCAGTGAGGGTTCTTGTCGCCCTTGTGGCGGCGGCGCTGGCGGTCCCGTTCGCGGCGCCGGCGGCGCACGCGGACGAGGTCCGGGACAAGTCCTGGTACCTCGCTCAACTGCGGGTAGCCGACGCGCACAAGGTCACCAAGGGCGGCGGGGTCGTGGTGGCTGTCGTCGACACCGGGGTCGACGCCACCCACCCCGATCTGCGCGGTGCCGTGCTGCCCGGGTTCGACGTGCTCGACCCGGCCAACCGGCGCAAGGGGCAGCGGGATGTCGTCGGCCACGGTACGTCGGTGGCGTCGCTGATCGCGGGCCGCGGCCACGGGCCGGGCCGGCGGGACGGGGTGCTGGGCATCGCGCCGGAAGCCAAGATCCTGCCGATCAACGTGTACGACGAGGACGTCAAGGGCGCCGCCCAGGGCGCGATCGCGCGGGGCATCCGGCTGGCCGTCGACCAGGGGGCCGACGTCATCTGCGTCGCGTTCGCCGGTGGCTTCGAGCGCGGCGACGAGTCGGCGGTGCAGTACGCGACGTCCCATGGCCTGCTGGTCATCGCCGGCGTCGGCAACCCGCCGGCCGTTTTCGTCCAGGAGCCCGCGGGGATCGCCGAAGCCGTGGCCGTCACGGCCGTGGACCGCGACGGCAAGCTCGCCACGACCGTCCGTGGCGCACCCGACCGGGAGATAGACATCGCCGCGCCGGGCGCGGACATCGAGGCCGCGCTGCCGGGCGGGCGTTACTACTCCGGTACCGGCACCAGCGCGGCCACGGCGATCGTCGCGGGCGCGGCCGCGCTGATCCGCGCCAAGTACCCGCAGGCGGACCGCGACGAGCAACTCCGGCGGCTGGTGTGGACGACCACCGACGAGGGCAACCCGGGCCGGGACTTCGAGTACGGCTGGGGCGAGCTCAACCTCGTGGACGCGCTCACCACCGAGCCGCGCCAGCCACCCGAGCCGTCGCCGAGCCGCACCGGCTCGTCGCAGGTGATCGGAGAGACCGACGACGGGACGAATCCCGCCGTGGGGCTGGCCTTGGTCGCCGGCGGCCTGCTGTGCCTGGCCGCGGTGATTGTAGGGATCGTTCTGTTGGTCCGGGTCGGGAATCGCCGTCGCGTTCGGGTGTGAGGACTTCTTCACACGTACGAAACAACTCGTGACCTCGAGGAAACCGCGTAAGGACCTTGCGCGAAACAGGTGGCCGGGATGCTCTCGCGCATCCGGCTTCGCGGGCAGCGCTGCCGCGCCGGAAGGAGGAACGACTTACTGAGGAGGCAGCGTGCCTTTCGACACCGGCGATACCGCTTGGTTGCTCGCATCGTCTGCGCTCGTGCTGCTCATGACGCCGGGTCTGGCCCTGTTCTACGGCGGCATGACCCGCAGCAAGAGCGTGCTCAACATGATGATGATGAGCTTCGGGGCGATCGCGCTGGTCAGCGTGCTCTGGGTTGCATACGGCTACAGCCTCAGCTTCCACGGTGACGTGAATGGTTGGGGCCTGATCGGCAACCTCGACGCGGTTGGCCTGCACGGTCTCATCAACACGGTGAGCGAGAACGTCCCGGTCACCACGCCCGAGCTCGCGTTTGTCGCGTTCCAGCTCATGTTCGCCATCATCACCGTCGCGCTGATCAGTGGAGCCATCGCGGACCGGGCCAAGTTCGGTACGTGGATGGTCTTCGCGGGGCTGTGGGCGACCCTGGTCTACTTCCCGGTAGCGCACTGGGTCTTCTACTTCGGCCCGGATCTGGCCAGCACGACCGACGGGGGGTTCATCGCGGACCACATCGGCGCATACGACTTCGCCGGTGGGACCGCGGTGCACGTCAATGCCGGTGCCGCGGCCCTGGCGCTGGCCATCGTCCTCGGCCGGCGGCGGGGCTGGCCCCGGGAGCGGTTCAAGCCACACAACGTCCCGATGGTATTGATCGGCGCCGGCCTGCTGTGGTTCGGCTGGTTCGGCTTCAACGCCGGGTCGGCTACCGCCGCGAACGGCCTGGCCGCGCAGGCGTTCATCAACACGCAGGTCGCCACCGCCGCCGGCCTGCTCGGCTGGATCTTCGTCGAATGGATCCGGGACAAGAAGCCCACCGCCCTGGGTGCCGGTTCCGGTGCGGTCGCCGGCCTGGTCGCCATCACGCCGGCCTGTGCCACGATCACCCCGATCGGCTCGATCGCCCTCGGCCTGTTCGCGGGCGCGGTCTGCGCGCTGGCCGTCGGCCTGAAGTACCGGTTCCGGTACGACGACTCGCTCGACGTGGTCGGCGTGCACCTGGTCGGAGGCGCGGTGGGCGCTCTGCTCATCGGCTTCCTGGCCAACGCCGCCACGCTCGGTACCGACATCGACGGCATCTTCTACGGTGGCGACGCGACCCAGCTCGGCAAGCAGGCCCAGGCGGTAGTGATGGTCGGCGTCTACTCCTTCGTGGTCACGCTGATCCTCGGCTACCTGCTGGAGAAGACGATCGGCTTCCGGGTCAAGCCCGAGGCCGAGGAGGAGGGTGTCGACACCGCGGAGCACGCCGAGAGCGCGTACGACTTCTCGCCCGCCGGAGGCGGCGGCGGTGGCGCCTTCGCGCTCGCGGGCATCGGTACACCTGCTACGCCAGCGCCGGACGGCCGGGCAACGGAGCCCGAGCCAGAGCCCAGCCCGGAAAAGGTCGGTTAGCGTCGTCAGATGGAGGGAATGGGCATGAAGCTGGTGACCGCGGTCATCAAGCCGCACCAGCTCGACGCGGTGAAGGAGGCGCTGCACGCCCTGGGCGTGGCCGGCCTGACCGTCAGCGAGGTGCAGGGGTACGGCAGGCAGAAGGGCCACACCGAGGTGTACCGGGGCGCGGAGTACACAGTGGAGTTCCTGCCGAAGATCCGGGTCGAGGTGCTCACCGACGAGCTCGACGTCGACAAGGTCGTCGAGGGGGTCATCGGGGCGGCGCGAACGGGGAAGATCGGTGACGGCAAGGTCTGGGTCACCGCCGTCGAGGAGGTGGTCCGGGTCCGCACCGGCGAGCGCGGCATCGACGCACTCTGAGAGGCACTGGGTATCGTCCATTGGATAGCTCGGTTGGCGCCGCCGCACGGGAGCACCGTGCGGCGGCGCTCGACGCCTGGCTGGGCGGACTGCTGCCCGACTCGGGGCCGGGAGTGGCGCTGGTCGCCGTGGGCGGGCTGGGCCGCCGGGAGTGCGCGCCGTTCGGCGACGTGGACCTCGTACTGCTCCACAGTGGAGTGTCCAACGTGGAGCTGCTGGCCAAGGACGTCTGGTACCCGATCTGGGACGCCGGCATCGGGCTGGACCACTCGGTCCGGACCCTCCCGGAGGCGCTGTCGGTAGCGCACGACGACGTCAAGGTGGCGCTGGGGCTGCTCGACATGCGGCACGTGGCCGGGGACCGGTCGCTGACCGACGCGCTGCGGGCGGCCGCGGTCGACCAGTGGCGCCGGACCGCCGTACGGGGACTGTCGATGCTGCGCGAGCTGACCGCCGAGCGTTGGGCGGTCCACGGTGAGCTGGCGTTCCTGCTCGAGGGCGACCTCAAGGAGGCCAGGGGTGGGCTGCGGGACGTGGGTGTGCTGCGCGGCATCGGCATCGCCGGGGTGGCCGACGCGGCCCGGCCGGCGGTACGGGCGGCACACGTACGGCTGCTCGACACCCGGGACGCGCTGCATGTGGCGGTGGGCCGGAGGATCGACCGGCTCGTCGCGCAGGAGCGAGCCGAGGTGGCCGGCGCGCTCGGGCTGCCCGACGCGGGCGCGCTGCTGCGCCGGGTGGCGCAGGACGCCCGCACGGTGGCATACGCGATCGACGACGCCTGGCGCGCCGCCGACCGGTGGCGGGCCGACCGGCGGCGGGGAAGTGTGCGCAGACAGCCCCTTCGCCGGCCGGTCGCCAGGGACGTCGTCGAGCAGGACGGGGAGGCGGTACTGGCCCGCTCGGCGGTGACCGCCCACCCCGATCCGAGCCTCGCGTTGCGGGTCGCGGCGGCCGCCGCGGGTGCCCGGCTACCGGTGGCCCGGGGGACGCTCGAGTGGCTGGCCCGCTTCGCGCCCGCGCTACCCGTACCGTGGCCGCCGGCCGCCCGCGAGGCATTGCTCACGCTGCTGGGCAGCAGCCTGTGCCTGGTACCGACCTGGGAGGCGTGCGACCGGTACGGCCTGATCGACGCGTGGCTGCCCGAGTGGGCCAGGTTGCGCAGCCTGCCGCAGTACAACCCGGTACACCGGTTCACCGTCGACCGGCACCTGGTGGAGGCGGCGGCACACGCGGCGGCGTACGCCCGCGAGGTCGACCGGCCGGACTTGCTTCTGCTGGCGGCCTTCCTGCACGACATCGGCAAGGGACTGCCCGGCGACCACAGCCTCGCCGGCGCTCCGATCGCGGCCGGGGTGGCGACGCGGATCGGACTGTCCACACCGGACGTGGCAACGATCGAGAAGCTGGTACGCCTGCACCTCCTGCTGCCCGAGACGGCGACCCGCCGGGACCTCGCGGACGAAAAGACCATCCGGACCGTGGCCGACGCCGTCGGCGATCGGTCCACACTGGACCTCCTGTACGCCCTGGCGCGGGCCGACGCCGCCGCCACCGGACCGGGGGCGTGGTCGGACTGGAAGGGCTGGCTCGTCGCCGAGCTCGTCGACCGGGTCAGGTCCACTCTGGACACCGGAGCGGTACCGTCCGCCCCCGTTCCGGACACAAGCTTCGTCAGGGGCACGCTACCCGCGGTACTGGTCGATGAGGCGTCCGTGTCGGTAGCAGCGACGGACCGGCTCGGGCTGCTCGCCGCGGTGGCCGGTTGTCTGGCCCTGCATCGGCTGGACGTGGTGGCGGCCGATGTCTCCACAGTGGACGGTATGGCGTTGGTGCGGTGCGCGGTGCAGCCGCGGCACGGGGAGCTGTCCGACGCTCCCGGCCTGGCGGCGGATCTGCGCCGGGCGGCCGCGGGCCAGCTTTCCGGTCTGGGCCGGCTGGCGGCCCCCCGTCCGTCGCGCGCCGGTGCGCCCGCCCCCCGGGTGGTGTGGCACGAGGACGCCGCCACCGACGCGGTCGTGCTCGAGCTGCGGGCCGCCGACGCCCCGGGGCTGCTCTACCGGGTCGCGTCGGCGCTGGCCGGAGCCGGCGCCGACGTCCGAGCCGCCCGAATCTCCACGCTGGGCGCCGACGTAGTGGACGCCTTCTACCTGGTCGGCGAGTGGAACCGCCCCACAGTCGAAGCCGCGGTCCTGAAAGCCTCCCAACCCGGTTGATCATGAACTTAGGTGCGGGCTCGACGGCGTGTCGAGCCACCAACTTCATGATCAACCGGGTGGGGGACGGCGCCCGGTAACCTAGCGGTGGCGGCGTTCGCCGCTCTGAGTTCCGACATAACGGGATGTAGCACTGTGTTTGACACCCTGAGCGACCGACTCTCCGGGATCTTCGCCAAGCTCCGTGGCAAGGGCAAGCTCTCCGATGCCGACATCGACGCGACGGCCCGCGAGATCCGGCTGGCGCTGCTGGAGGCGGACGTCGCGCTGCCCGTGGTCCGGGCGTTCATCGCCCAGCTCAAGGAACGGGCGCGGGGTGCCGAGGTGCACCAGGCACTCAACCCGGCGCAGCAGGTCATCAAGATCGTCCACGAGGAGCTGGTGGCGATCCTGGGTGGCGAGGCGCGCCGACTGCAGTTCGCGAAGCAGCCGCCGACCGTGATCCTGTTGGCCGGTCTGCAGGGTTCCGGTAAGACCACGCTCGCCGGCAAGCTGGCCCTGCACCTGCGCGGTCTCGGGCACCAGCCGCTGCTCGTCGCCGCCGACCTCCAGCGCCCCAACGCCGTCGGGCAGCTGCAGGTGCTCGGTGGGCGGGCGGGCGTCGAGGTGTACGCCCCCGAGCCCGGTAACGGCGTCGGCGACCCCGTGCGCGTGGCCCGCGACTCGATCGAGCACGCGCGCCGGGCGATGCGGGACATCGTGATCGTCGACACCGCCGGCCGGCTCGGTATCGACGCCGAGATGATGGCCCAGGCCGCGGCGATCCGCGACGCGGTCGACCCCGACGAGATCATCTTCGTCGTCGACGCGATGGTCGGTCAGGACGCGGTGACGACCGCCGAGGCGTTCCGCGACGGGGTGGGCATCACCGGCGTCGTACTGTCCAAGTTGGACGGTGACGCCCGCGGCGGTGCCGCGCTGTCCGTGCGGCACGTCACCGGGCAGCCGATCCTGTTCGCGTCCACGGGGGAGAAGCTCGAGGACTTCGACGTCTTCCACCCGGACCGGATGGCCTCCCGCATCCTCGGCATGGGTGACGTCCTCACGCTCATCGAGCAGGCCGAGAAGGTCTTCGAGGACGAGCAGAAGGAGAAGATGACGGCGAAGCTGCTCGGTGGCGAGCAGTTCACGCTGGAGGACTTCCTCGACCAGCTGATCGCCGTACGGCGGATGGGGCCGATCGCCAACGTGCTGGCCATGATGCCCGGCATGGGTCAGATGAAGGACCAGCTGGCCGACCTCGACGACAAGCACTTCGACCGGGTCACCGCGATCATCCGCTCGATGACTCCGGGCGAGCGGACCAACCCGAAGATCATCAACGGTTCCCGGCGGGCGCGCATCGCGCGCGGGTCCGGTACCGAGGTGATGGACGTCAACCAGCTGCTGAACCGGTTCGCCGAGGCGCAGAAGATGATGCGCCAGATGGGCGGCATGATGGGCCTGCCCGGCCGGCGCCGCGCGACCAAGTCGCCCAAGAACAAGCGCAAGGGTACGAAGAGCAGCCGCGCCGGCCGCCCGTCGCCGAGCCCGATGACGGGCGGAATGCCGCAGCTCCCACCCGGCCTCGACCCCAATTCCGGCCTGCCGCCGGGCGTGAAGCTCCCGAAAATCGACTTCAACAAGTTGACCAAGCGGGATCGCGACTCTTGATCGATGAGCGCCCTGGCGCACCGGCCGTAAGCTGCCAGGGTGGCGTTGCACGTGCGCGGGGTGGTGCTGCCCGAGGACGAGGTACGTGACCTGTGGCTGGTAGGTGATCGGGTCACGTTCGAGCCGGTACCGGGCGCGGAGACCGTCGTCGGCGGCGGCTTCGTGCTGCCGGGGCTCGTCGACGCGCACTGCCACATCGGCATCTCGCCGGGGGGAGCCCCGATCACCTCGCTCGCCGAGGCCAAGGCGCTTGCCGAGGTGGAACGGACGATCGGCGTGCTCGCGATCAGGGACGCCGGTTCGCCATACCCGTACCCCGAACTCGACGGCGACCCCGACGTGCCGCGACTGGCCCGCGCGGGCCAGCATGTCGCCCCGGTCAAGCGGTACCTGCGGGACATCGGCCACGAAGTCGAGTCGCCGGACGTGCCTTCGGCGGTCACGGCTCAGGCCGCGGCCGGCAATGGCTGGGTGAAGCTCGTCGGGGACTGGATCGAGCGCAGCGTCGACGACCTCGCGCCGTCCTGGGACGCGGCGACGCTCACCGCCGCGGTCGACGCCGCGCACGCGGCCGGGGCGCGGATCGCGGTACACACGTTCGCCGAGGAGGCGGTCGGGATCCTCGTGCGGGCCGGGGTCGACTCGGTGGAGCACGGTACCGGCCTGTCCCTCGATCTGATCGGCGAGATGGCCCGGGCTCGCACCGCGCTCGTGCCCACGATGATCAACGTGGCGACCTTCGACGTGATCGCAGACCGGGCCGAGGACAAGTTCCCCGGGTACGCCGCGCACATGCGCCGGCTCGCGGCGGGCTTCCCGGAGGTGGTGCGGGCGGCGTACGAGGAAGGCGTCCCGATCTACGTCGGCACCGACGCCGGCGGCGGCATCGAGCACGGCAAGGCGGCCGAGGAGATGCTGCTGCTGCACGAGCGCGCCGGAATGTCCACTGTGGATGTCCTGGCGGCTGCGTCCTGGGGCGCCCGGCGGTGGTTGGCGTTCCCCGGCCTCGTGGAAGGCGGGATGGCCGACCTGGTCGCGTACGAGGCCGATCCCCGGCTCGATCTGTCCGTGGTACGCCGACCGGCCCGGATCATCCTGCGCGGGCGGGTTATCCGGTGACGGATAGGATGTCCGGTCATGGCACGAGTGTTGACCCCGCAGGCGGAGGACTTTCCCCGCTGGTACCAGGACGTGATCGCTAAGGCCGAGCTGGCCGACAACGGGCCGGTACGCGGCACGATGGTGATCCGACCGGTGGGGTACGCCATCTGGGAGCGGATGCAGGCCGAGATGGATGACCGGATCAAGGCGGCGGGTTCGCAGAACGCGTACTTCCCGCTCTTCATCCCGGAGTCCTACCTGCGCCGGGAGGCCCAGCACGTCGAGGGCTTCTCGCCGGAGCTGGCAGTCGTCACGCACGGCGGCGGCAAGCAACTGGCCGAGCCGGTCGTGGTCCGTCCCACGTCCGAGACGGTCATCGGCGAGTTCATGGCGAAGTGGATCGACTCGTACCGGGACTTGCCCCTGCTGCTCAACCAGTGGGCCAACGTGGTCCGGTGGGAGCTGCGCCCGCGGATCTTCCTGCGTACCTCCGAGTTCCTCTGGCAGGAGGGCCACACCGCGCACGTCGACGAGGCCGACGCGCGCGACTACGCCCGCAAGATCCTGCACGAGGTGTACGAGGACCACATGGTCAGCGTGCTGGCCATCCCGGTCGTGGTGGGGCGCAAGACGGCGCGCGAACGGTTCGCCGGCGCGACGAACACGCTGACGCTCGAGGCGATGACGGGCGACGGCAAGGCGCTGCAGATGGGTACCTCGCACGAGCTGGGGCAGAACTTCGCGAAGGCGTTCGACATCGTGTACACCTCGGCGTCGGGGACGGTCGAGCACGCCTGGACGACGTCCTGGGGCTCGTCGACCCGGATGCTCGGCGGTTTGATCATGGTGCACGGCGACGATGCCGGGCTGCGCGTTCCGCCTCGGCTGGCGCCGGTACAGGCCCTGGTTACGGTCATCAAGGCCGGCGAAGGGGTCGTCGAGGCGGCCACGAAGCTCCGCGACGCGCTGCGGGACGCGGGCGTACGGGTCGGGTTCGACGACCGGGTCGACATCCCGTTCGGCCGCCGGGCCGTCGACGCCGAGCTGAAGGGCTATCCGGTACGGATCGAGGTCGGCCCCCGCGATCTGTCCTCCGGCAACGCGGTTCTCGTCCGCCGCTTCGCCGGCTCGAAGACCACGGTGGCCATCAGTGGGGTCGTCGACGCGGTGCTCGCCGCACTCGAGGCCGACCAGCAGGCGCTGTACGACTCGGCACTCGCCCGCCGCGAGGCGTCCACTGTGGACGTCTCGACGCTCCCCGACGCGCTGGAAGCGGCAGGCACCGGCTGGGCCCGCGTGCCGTGGTCCGCCGTCGGCGCCGAAGGCGAGGCGAAGGCCAACGAGTCGGGCGTCACGGTACGGTGCTTGGTTCGCCCCGACGGCACAGTCCCCGAGTCCGAAGACGAACCCGACCTGGTAGCGATCCTGGCGCGCTCCTACTGACCCCCCTCCTGCGTCGATCATGAACTTAGTTGGCAGCTGGACGGCGTGTCGGGCAACCAACTTCATGATCGGCGGGAGAGGGGTGGTGCGGGCGGTTCCGCGTACGTCTGGCACAATGGTTGGCTGGCGCGGCGCGGCCCTCTACTCCGGCGCACGCCAGACCACCGAGTCACCGCCTGGCGCAACCCCACTGCGCCGGCCGGCACGCTCAGCCTCCAACAGCTACAGGAGCGATCAAACGTGGCCGTAAAGATCCGGCTTCTGCGGATGGGAAAGATCCGCAACCCGCAGTACCGCATTGTCGTCGCCGACTCCCGCACGAAGCGGGACGGGCGAGCGATCGAGTACGTAGGGCTCTACCACCCGAAGGAGGAGCCCTCGCTCATCGAGGTCAACTCGGAGCGGGTGCAGTATTGGCTGTCGGTCGGCGCCCAGCCGAGCGAGCCGGTGCAGCGCATTCTCGAGAAGACCGGTGACTGGCAGAAGTTCAAGGGCCTGCCGGCACCGGAGCCGCTGAAGGTGGCGCCGGCGCGGGCCGACCGTCGGGCGACGTACGAGGCCGAGGCGAAGGCAGTCGCCGGAGTCGCTGAGGCGCCCCCGGCCAAGACCGCGAAGAAGACGGCGAAGGCTGCCAAGGCGGCGGCCCCGGCCCCGGCCCCGGCCGAGACACCGCAACCAGCTACCGAGGAGCCGGCCGGTGCCGACGCCGGCGACCAGGGCTGACGGGACGCTCCGGCCCGCGCTGGAGCACCTCGTCAAGGGCATCGTCGACCACCCGGACGAGGTTCGCGTCCGGCTGGTCGACTCCCGCCGCGGCAAGCGGCTCGAGGTGCGCGTGCACCCGGAGGACCTGGGCACGGTCATCGGCCGCGGCGGCCGGACCGCCAAGGCACTCCGCCAGGTGATCACGTCGATCGGCGGGCGGGGCGTCCGGGTCGAGATCATCGACTCGTACTGATGCTCCTGGTCATCGGCCAGATCATCCGGCCGCACGGCATCCGCGGCGAGGTGATCGTGGAGGTGCGCACCGACGAGCCGGAGCAGCGCTACGCCGCCGGGTCCGAGCTGCGCACCGACACCGGGTCGCTGCGGATCGAGCAGGCCAGGCCGCACGCCGCCGCCGGGCGCGACCGGCTCATTGTCGCGTTCGATGGGGTGTACGACCGGACGACCGCGGAGAACCTGCGCGGCATCCTGCTCTGGGTCGACAGTGCGGAGGTACCGGCGAGCGAGGATCCGGACGAGTTCCCGGATCACGAGCTGATCGGGCTGGCGGCGGTCACGCCGGAGGGGGAGCGGCTCGGGGAGGTGACCCGGATCGACCACGCCCCAGCCAGCGACCTGCTCGTGCTGCGGTTGGCGGACGGGCGTACCGCTCTCGTGCCGTTCGTGGCGCCGTTCGTTCCAGAGGTGGACGTGGCAGGCGGGCGGATCGTGCTCACTCCACCGCCCGGGCTGCTCGAGCTATGAAGATCGATATCGTCACGATCTTTCCCGAGTACTTCGGCCCGCTGGAGCTGTCGCTGATCGGCCGGGCGCGGCAGGCCGGCCTGCTGGAGATCGACGTACACGATCTGCGTACCTGGACGCACGACGTGCACCGGACGGTCGACGACACTCCCTACGGCGGCGGTCCGGGCATGGTGATGCGCCCCGAGCCGTGGGGCGAGGCCCTGGACGCACTCGCCTCCGCCGGTACCCATGTCGTGGTGCCTACGCCCGCGGGCCGGTTGTTCACCCAGGAGCTGGCCCACGAGCTGGCCGCGGAGCAGCACCTGATCTTCGCCTGTGGTCGGTACGAGGGCATCGACCAGCGGGTGCTCGACCACACCGAGGCGACCGAGGTCTCGATCGGCGACTACGTCCTCTTCGGCGGCGAGGTCGCGGTACTCGTGATCGTGGAGGCCCTGACCCGCCTGCTGCCCGGCGTGCTCGGCAACGCCGACTCGCTGCTGGACGAGTCGCACGCGCACGGCCTGCTGGAGGCGCCGCTCTACACGAAGCCGGCGGACTGGCGCGGCCATGAGGTACCAGAGATCCTCCGGTCGGGTGATCACAGCAAGATCGAACGTTGGCGGCGGGACCGGGCGCTGCTGCGTACCGCCGAGCGCCGGCCCGACCTGCTGGCCGCCCTGATCCGGCGCCAGGCGCTGGACAAACGTGACGTCGCGGTGTTGTCGGGGGCCGGATTTCAGGTATCGGACCAGGATGTGGCAAAGTAGTGGGGTTGCCGCGCGGCCTACTCGCGGCCGCATGCCTGAACCACGACTCGCGTGCCGCTGCTCGGCGCGCTCGACCTGCGAGGAAGCAGCGATGAACACGCTGGACGCTCTGGACGCCCAGTCCCAGCGGACCGACATCCCCTTGTTCCGGGCCGGCGACACCGTCAAGGTGCACGCCCGGGTCATCGAGGGCAACCGGTCCCGGATCCAGATCTTCCAGGGCGTCGTGATCCGGCGTCAGGGCTCTGGACTGCGCGAGACCTTCACCGTCCGGAAGATCAGCTTCGGCGTGGGTGTCGAGCGGACGTACCCGGTGAACAGCCCGACGATCGACCGGATCGAGGTCATGACTCGGGGCGATGTGCGCCGCGCCAAGCTCTACTACCTGCGGGACCTGCGCGGCAAGAAAGCCAAGATCAAAGAGAAGCGCGAGCGGCAAGCGAGCTGACAGGGCTCCCACAAGTAGTGCTTCGCGATTTACGCTTCGCACGTGTTGGACAGCGACGGCTACGACCGCGAGCAGAATTATTCGTACTATGGCCCGCGGTCATACGAGCTGGCGACAGTGGATCGCGAGACGCGGGAGACCGCGCTCGGTCGGCTGCGCCGCAAGCGGAAGAACATGCCGCTGTGGCAGGAGCTACCGCTACTGCTGATCGTGGCGTTCTGCCTCGCCGTGCTGATCCGCACGTTCCTCCTGCAGGCGTTCTACATCCCGTCCGGCTCGATGGAGGAGACGCTCCAGGTCGGCGACCGGGTACTGGTCAACAAGGTCATCTATGACATGCGGTCCCCGGGCCGCGGCGAGATCGTGGTGTTCCGCGGTACCGACAGCTGGACGCCGGAGAGCCCGCCGGACCAGAACATCGGCTTCTTCGCGGAGTTGGGCCGTACCCTCGGCGACCTGGTAGGGATCAGCCGCCCGGGCGAGAAGGACTTCATCAAGCGGGTCATCGGCCTGCCCGGAGACGTGGTCGCCTGCTGTGACGTCAACGGCAAGGTGACCGTCAACGGCTACCCGCTCGACGAGCCGTACGTCACGGACAACGCGCCGCTCGACGCCCCGTCCGGACCGCGGGACTGCCAGTCCCGGCGGTTCGACCCGGTCACCGTGGAGCCCGGCCAGATGTTCGTGATGGGGGACAACCGGCTGGTGTCGCGCGACTCGCGCTGTCAGGGACAGGTACCCATCGACAATGTCATCGGCCGCGCCTTCGTGATTCTCTGGCCGAACTCGCGGTGGCACAGCCTGCCGGTGCCGGCGACATTCGAGAACGTGCCCAAGCCATTTGCCGCCGCGCCTACCGCCCCTCGTGCGCCGGCGGTACCACCCGATGGTCTGGTATTTGTCATTCCATTCCTCACGTCTTTGTCGATACCGGCGCGTTCCAGGCTTGTGACTTCAGATCAACCACGTAGGCTCGCTGCGTGATTGACGAGCAGACCCGCAAACGCAGCTCGTTCTGGCGCGAACTCCCGATCCTCGTCGGCGTTGCTGTGGTCGTGGCGGTGGTCGTACGCGCATTCGTGCTGCAGACCTTCTACATCCCATCGGAGTCGATGGAACACACCCTCGACATCGACGACCGGGTGCTCGTCAACAAGCTGGTCTACGACTTCCGAGATCCGTTCCGGGGCGAGATCGTGGTGTTCGAGGCTCCACGGACCTGGCGCAGCAACCCGAACGAGAAGGACTTCATCAAGCGGGTGATCGGCGTCGGCGGCGACCGTGTCGTTTGCTGCGACCCGCAGCAGCGCCTGGTGATCAACGGGCATCCGCTGGACGAGCCGTACCTCTACTCCGACGGCGACGGGCTGTCCGACCGGCCCAGCGAGGACCCGTTCGACATCACCGTGCCGCCCGGGAGGCTCTGGGTGATGGGGGACCATCGTTCGCACTCCGGCGACTCACGGGAACAGTTCCTGCGTACGCGGGAGGTGGAGGCCGCCACGATCCCGGTCGACGCGGTCGTGGGCCGGGCGTTCGTGGTCTTCTGGCCCGTCTCGCGATCACGCTGGCTGTCGGTACCCGATACGTTCGCTTCGGTGCCCGCACCGGCGTCGTAGGCTGGGGCGGTGACAGAGCCCGACATCCCGCGGCGGGCGGCTCGGGTGTTGCTGGTGAACGCCGACGATCGGGTACTGCTTTTCCGGGGGTTCGACCCGGCGAGACCGGGTCAGCACTACTGGTTCACCGTCGGCGGCGGCTTGGACGGCGACGAGCCGGCGGCCACGGGGGCGGTCCGCGAGCTGTACGAGGAGACGGGTCTTCTGGTGACGGCCGATCAGCTCGGGTCGGCGGTGTGGCACGAGGTCACCCGGTACCCGTTCGAGGGCCAGTGGTACCGCCAGGAGCAGGAGTTCTTCCTCGTCCGCGTGGAGCGCTGGGACGTGGTCACGCAGGGGTTCGACGATGTCGAACTGCGGTCGATCGACGGGCACCGCTGGTGGTCGATCCCGGAGTTGGAGTCGACGTCGGAGCGGTACTACCCGGTCGAGCTGCCGAATCTGCTGCGGCGGTTGGTCGAAGGAGCCCGGACATGCTGACGCCGCCGCGTACGGTCGTCCGTCGGGAGGCCGGCCTGTACGCCCTCGAGCGGGCGTTGCAGCGGCGTGGTTTCGCTTGTGTGGCGGGTGCGGACGAGGCCGGTCGTGGAGCCTGTGCCGGGCCGCTGGTCGTGGCCGCCGCCCTGCTGCCGCCCGGTCGGCGGGGTGAAATCGACGGGCTGGCGGACTCCAAGCTGTTGACTCCGGCTGCCCGCGAACGGGTGTACGACTTGGTCGTCAAGCAGGCGCTGGCGTACACCACGGTGGTGATTCCGGCCGGTGAGGTCGACGGTCGGGGGCTGCACGTCTGCAACCTGGCCGGGATGCGGCGAGCGCTGGCCAGCCTGCCGGTCCGCCCGGACTACGTGCTGACGGACGGTTTCCGGGTCGACGGTCTCGGCGTACCCGGGCTGGCGATCTGGAAGGGCGACCAGGTCGCGGCGTGCGTGGCGGCCGCGAGCGTGGTTGCCAAGGTCACCCGCGATCGGATCATGGTCGAACTGTCCGAGATCTATCCGGAGTACGGTTTTGCGGAGCACAAGGGGTACTCGACGCCCGAGCACTCTGCGGCGCTGCGCGAGCACGGTCCGTGCGCACAGCACCGGTTCTCGTACGTCAACGTGGCGGCGGCGGCTGTCAATCTGACGGCTGCGGGACGCGGTATGCCGGAGCAGAGTACGGTCGGCGTGGCATTGGACGACGAGGCGTGGCCGTTGGCGCCCATGCGCGAAGATGTTGCTATGGAGGGCGGGTTGCGATGAGCGCCGAAGATCTCGAAAAGTACGAAACCGAGATGGAGCTGCAGCTCTACCGGGAGTACCGCGACATCGTTCGCCAGTTCTCGTTCGTCGTCGAGACCGAGCGGCGCTTCTATTTGGCCAACCAGGTCGACCTGCACGTCCGCAACTCCGACGGCGAGGTCTACTTCGAGGTCGAGATGCATGACGCGTGGGTTTGGGATATGTACCGGCCTGCGCGCTTTGTGAAGAACGTCCGGGTGATGACTTTCAAGGACGTCAACGTCGAGGAGCTGGAGAAGCCGGACATCTCGTTACCGGCGGATACCGGCTTCGGCTCATAACAGATCTGGAGTCTCGAAGCAAGATCGTCCACAGCCCCCTCGTTTGTCCACAGTCGACGCTGCTCGGGTCGCCCTCGGCGGCTGCGGGGCGCGACCCTTCGGGGCATGGTGCGCCTCGTCGTTCTGATCGTCCTGCTGGTACTCGGCCCGTCGGCTCCTTCTGTGGCGCCGGCCTTGGTGTTCCGGTGGCCGCTCGACGGCTCGCCGCGGGTCGTGCGCGGCTTCGCGCCGCCGCCCCAGCCGTGGCTGCCCGGACACCGGGGTGTCGACCTCGCCGCGTCGCCCGGAGCGACCGTCCGGTCCGCGGGTCCGGGGACGGTGCGCTTCGCCGGCTGGATCGCGGGTCGCCCGGTCGTCAGCGTGGACCACGCGGGTGGCTTGCGAACGACGTACGAGCCCGTGCGGCCCTCGGTCGGGGCCGGAGCCCGGGTGGCGGCCGGCGCGGTCCTCGGCGTTCTTTCCGCCGGGCACCCCGGCTGCCCGGCCAGCGCGTGCCTGCACTGGGGACTGCGCCGAGGTGAGGCGTACCTCGACCCGCTGAGCCTGCTCGGCCTCGGCCGGGTCCGGCTCCTACCGCGTTCCCAGCAGGCCGGGCAGGCGTTCGGCCAGCCGCTCGTACTCCTCGGCCCGGTTGTAGACCTGCGCCGACAGCCGCATCAGCCCACCCGGGGGCCACTCGTTCACGGATACCTCGGTGGCCAGTTCGACGGAGATCCGGTGCCGCAGCGCGTGCGCCTCGTCCCGGGTGGTGGCGACACCGGCCGGCAACGGGACCACGCGCATGCTCAGATCGCCGCCGGGGTCGGGCAGGTCGGCCGGGTCGAGGCCGAGCGCCGCTCCGACAACCCGTTGACCGTACGCGGCGAGGCCGGCATTGTGCGCCCGTACCTCGTCGATGCCGAGGCTGCGCAAGGCATGCAGACCGGCCGGCGCGGCCAGCCACGGCGTGTAGTCCCACGTGCCCTGGAACTCGAGGTTCGCCGGGAAGCCGGTCGGCTCGAGCCACGACACCACCAGCGGCTCGATCCGCTCCCTCCACTGTGGAGCTACCACGAACAGCGCGGTCCCCCTCGGCGCGTACGCCCACTTGTGCAGGTTGCCGAGCCAGAAGTCGGCACCGATCGCGCCGACGTCGACCGGCACCATGCCGGGGACGTGTGCGCCGTCGACGAGCAACGCGGCACCGCTACCGCGTAGCGCCGCGGCGATCCGGGCCACCGGAAACAGCCGTGCCGTCGGCGAGGCGATCTGATCGACGATCACGAGCCGGGTGTTCGGTCGTAGGGTCGCCACGATGGCCTCGACCGTCTGGTCGCCGGTGGCGTCCAGCGGTATCCGGACGGTCCGGGCTACCGCCCCGACGTGGCGGCAGGCCCGTTCGACGGCGAGCGCCACCGCGCCGTACCCGTGGTCGGTGAGCACGATCTCGTCGTCTCGACGGACGCCCAACGAGCGCAACACGACCGTCACCGCGGTGGTGACGTTGCTGACGAGCGCCGTACCGGCCGGGTCGGCACCGACGAAGCGGGCCAGGTGGGTGCGCGTGTGCGCGATCCGCTCGGGCAGCCCGTCTGCGAAGAACCGGACCGGGTTCGCCTCCATCTCGTCCCGCAAGCGCTGCTGTGCCCGCTGCACCGGAATGGGTACGCCGCCGAGGGCACCATGGTTGAGATGCGCCACCGCGGGATCGAGGGAGAAGAGCAACCGTGCGCCGGGCAGCACCGTCACGCCCGCGGGTGAGCCTGGTCGTACGCGCTGCGCAGGCGCTCGACGGACACGTGCGTGTAGATCTGGGTGCTCGCCAGTGTGGCGTGACCGAGCAGTTCCTGTACCGAACGCAGGTCGGCCCCACCCTCCAGCAGGTGCGTGGCCGCACTGTGCCGCAAGCCATGCGGGCTGGTGTGCGGCAATCCCGCCGCGGTCGCGTACCTGGCCACGATCCGTCGGACCGCGGTCGGCTGCAGCCGCCCCCCGCGCGCGCCGAGGAACAGCGCCGCTCCACTGTGCGGTCCTTGCAGCGCCGGACGACCGTGGCGGAGCCAGCGGTCGATGGCCTGGTCGGCCGGTAGTCCAAAGGGGACAGTCCGTTCCTTCGCGCCCTTGCCCAGCACCCGTACCACCCGGCGGGCGCGGTCGACGTCACCGACGTCCAGGCCGCACAGCTCACTGACCCGGATACCGCTCGCGTACAACAGCTCCAGTGCCGCACGGTCACGAAGAACCTCCGGCTCGGCACCATGACCGGGGGCGGTGACGAGAGCGGTAGCCTGCTCGCCGTGCAGGACAGCGGGCAGGTCCCGTCTGGCCTTCGGGCTGGACAGCATGCTGCCGACGTCACGGTCGAGCAGACCGGTACGGTGCCCGAACCTGGTGAACGAACGCGCGGTCGCGGCCCGACGCGCGAGCGAGGTGCGCGCCGCACCGGCGGTCCGCAGCCGGGCCAGCCAACTGCGCAGTACCGCGATGTCGAGGTCGGCCGGTGTCGTACAACCCATGCGGACCGCGTGGTCCAGGAGTGAGACGACGTCGGCGACGTACGCCCGAACGGTGTGGGTCGAGCGGTTCTCGACGCTGGCGAGGTGGTGGGCGAACGCGTCGACCGCGGCACGCATCGGCTCCGGTAACGCCGCGTGCGTCTCCTCGGTCGACGAGCCCATGCCGGCATCGTATCGAGCGGCCTGTCAGGATTTGGCGCGTGGCCGTTCCTCATCGTCAGATTCGTGCCAGATACACCGCCGAGACGGTGACGGTCTATCAGGCGTACGGGCCGGAGATCGCGCTTCGGGCAGTCGAAGCCGGCCGCTTTGTCGCGCCGTTCAAGCGGGACCGGATGACCTGGGTCAAGCCGTCATTCATGTGGATGATGTACCGCTCCGGCTGGGCTGCCAAGGCCGGGCAGGAACACGTACTCGCCATCGACATCACGCGGACCGGGTTCGAGTGGGCCTTGGCCCGAGCCGATTCGCGGATCGGCCCGGTCAGGGTGCAGTGGGACCCCGAGCGGTCGCTGCGGCTGTCTCCGCTGCCGTACCGGTCGCTGCAGCTGGGTCTGTCCGGTGAGGCGGTCGACCGTTACGTCGATGACTGGACGGTGGCCATCACCGATATCACTCCGACTGTTCACCGGATCCACGACCTGGTGCAGGCGGGCGCCGAAACCGACGCCGAAACATTGCTGCCTGTCGAACGTCTGTATCCGTTGCCACCCGCGATCGCTTCGGTCCTGGGTGCAACGTGGCCACCAACGGTCTAGCCACGATGAGAGGATTTTCGGCGTGGGGGAGAAGCGCTTCGAAAACGAACAACTGCTGACATCAAGACTGTCGTTGCGGCGGCCGAACCCCGCCGACATCGAGGCGATCTACCGGATCCACCGCGACCCGACGGCGTGCGCCCACAACCCTTCGGACATGCTCGCCACCCGCGGCGACGCCGAGGATCTGTATCGCCGATGGGATGTCCACTGGAGACGCCACGGTTTCGGGTACTGGGTCATGCGCGCTCGCCACGGCCGTGAGCCCGAAGCTGTGTTGGGGTTCTGCGGTGTCAAGCTCATGCCACTCCATAGCCGCGATGTGCTCAACTTGTTCTACCGCCTCGACCCACCGGCCTGGGGTAACGGCATGGCCACCGAGGCGGCCACCGCGGTCGTCGCCTGGGCGACGCAGCATGTCCCCGATCGCCCGGTCGTCGCTCGTGTCCGGCCCGACAACGTGGCCTCGGCACGAGTCGCGGCTCGAGCCGGATTGCACCGT
>Ga0075420_100001012_pt1 | contig 23355 bp, 21 predicted proteins | sample SoiMetdeltSBSDD4_FD_75296 | JGI IMG/M metagenome (GOLD analysis project Ga0075420, IMG submission 75296) | Bulk soil microbial communities from a Populus tree surrounding site in Tennessee, USA - Soil MetaG P. deltoides SBSDD4 | ecosystem: Environmental > Terrestrial > Soil > Tree plantation...
GGTAGGTAGGCGTCGGGGTTGGTGGTGGCGAGCTGGCGGCGCAGGGTGACGGCTTCTTCGGAGTAGGTGAGGGCTTCTGCGCGGCGGCCGGTCTCGGCCAGCCGGAGTGCATGCCAACTCGTCCATCTGGCTCGGTCGGCGGGATCGTTTACCAGTGAAGGCTGGTCGACGATGAGGCCGGTGAGTGCGAGTGCGACCCGTCCGAGCTCCAGCGACGGGTAGGGCACTCGCGAGGCGTAGTCACGCAGTAGGTGAGGGTCGGTGAGCCCGGTCGTGAGCAGGGGAACCAGCCGGGACGCGTAGGTGCCGGGGAACACCGGCGCCATGGCTATGACTGCCGCGGTCATAGCGACCAGGTCGCTGGAGAGCACGGCATCGATCACGGTGGTGACATCCGGACTGTGGGCGCTGGCCCGGCCGATTACTTCCAGCGCCTGGGTGGCCTGCGCCTCGCTCGCTCCGGTGAAGAGTGTTGCGAGCTGACGAGAGCTGCATGTGGTCAGCACGTCGGCGGCGAGGTGCTCGGCCAGCAGGTCAGGTTGCAGGATGCCCAGTGTCCCCCGTGTCGCGGGTGTGGGCGGGTAGAGGTCGGTCAGCCAGGCCGCCCATCGCTTGGCCGTGGCGGCGTCGCACGAGGGCGCGTCGGGCGTGCGAGCGATGATGCCCGCAACCTCCCGGTCATCCTCGGCGCCCAGCAGCGCTGCGGTCCCGGCCACACGTGCCAGTAGGGCATCGACGTCTTTGGCTTCTTCCGGGTTCGCGACGGTGACCAGTGGTGGGCTGGTCCGCTGGGCGCGGCGACGCCAGTAGAGCGCCTCGTGCCTCAGGGTCATGGCGATGACATCGTCTCTAGCGTCGATGCTCGTGCCCAGCACCGCCAGCAGCGCAGCCGCATGCAGCTTCAGCAGCGGCGTATCCGGGTCGAACCCGGTGGGCAGCCGGGACGGCACTGGCCGGCGCAGGCGGCCGGCGAAGTCGCACGCCGCTGCGGCGACCACCTCATCCGGCTCCTGGTTGTCGGCCCGGGCGGGAAGCTCGACCACGTTCGCCGGGAGCGTCAAGCTCTCCACTGCCGTGGCATGCCCCTCCGCGTACGTCGCCAGGCCGCCCCACCACGGCCCGGCGTTGCGGGCGGCGAGCAGGAGCCGTACCTGCCCGTTCCGGATCCGGTCGGCGCCCGCCACCGCTGCCAGCAGCCCGGCCAGCGCTGTCGGGTCCCGTGACTCGGCATAGTCCACGACGACCAGCAACCGGCCGGTGCGGTCCTCGTCCCAGACTGCGGTGCCGGTCTCCTTCTCGTGTCCGGCGACCGGGTGCCACACCTGCCATCCCCGCCGGCCCATTCGTGCGGCAAGCTCGCGCATCAGCCGGGTCTTGCCATAGCCCCCTGGGGCGACCAGCAGTCGCACCGCCGTTGCCTTGTCATCGGCGCACCACTCTGCCAGCGTCCGCAGCTGCTCGACGCGACCGGCGAACCGCACCACCTCATTGGTCGGATGGAGCAACCATGACGGCGCTACCACGTCCGTCGCCAGCCCCGGGCCTACCCGCCGCACCAGCCCGGTCCGCCTGGCCCGGCGCTGGTGCAGCCGGTCGAGCGCACCCGGTCCCAGCTGTGCCACCAGACCGGCAGACACTCCGACCCCGACCAGCCACCATGCGCCGCCACCGGCTATCACCGGCCAGGCCACACCCGCCGCGAACACAGCCGCCACGAAGCCGATCGCAAGCCGCGATGGCCAGCCATTTCCGCGTACCCTCACAGGAGCAATGTAACGACGTACGGCTACCCGACAGTAGTCATGTCTGGTCTGATGATGTAGACGTGTGCATCGGGCTCGTCCCCCATAGGGCGCTGATGGGGACCGCCCTGAGCCGCGGCCCGAATGGGAGAGTCTGCTGACCGGTGTAGAGGACGACACCGACAACCAGGTTGTCCCCGACGCGGTCGGCCAGGTGCCGAACTCCTCGGAAGTCCTCCGCCCGTACGGTGGATCCGGCCTTGACGTCGATGGCCACGACCTGGCCTCGACGGTTCTCCAGAACGATATCGACCTCTATCTTGTCCTTCGTGCGATAGTGGTACAGCTCGGCGCGCTGCCGGGACCAGGTGAGCTGACGAGCGATCTCCATCGCGACGAAGCCTTCGAGGAGAGGACCGAATGGACCCGTGGGTTGGCGAAGGCTGTCCACATCCTGGTCGAGCAGGTTCGCGGCTATACCTGAGTCGACCATCGCGACCTTGGCGGTCCCGATAGCGCGCGAGCCGAGGTTACGCGACCAGGCGGGGATCCGCTTGATGAGAAAGACCTCCTCAAGAAGGCCGATGTAACGCGTGATGGTGGGTTGAGGTAGGCCAAGCTGGGCGCCCAGCGCACCAGGGACCAGTAGCTGGCCGGACCGCGCGGCAAGCAGCCGGGTGAGCGCCCGCATCTCGGCCCCGCGTTCGATCTCCGAGAGCTGGATGACGTCACGGTTGATGAGGTCGGCCAGGTATGAGTCCAGGAACCGTTCCCGCCGGACACCGGTACGTGCGACCGCCTCTGGGAAGCCACCCCGCACCACCCGGTCGACGTAGCCGGCACGCCCCTCCGGTGACGTGTGACGAAGCTCCGCACCCAGCTCGAAGATCGCGTCGACGAAACCGTCCGGCTGGCCATCGATCTCTCCTTGGGAGAGCGGCCAGAGCTCGACCGTCTCCATCCGTCCCGGCAACGCGTCCGGCAGCGTCCGCAGGCCGAGGATGCGAGCGGAGCCGGTAAGTAGGAACCGACCAGGGCGTGGGCTGGTGTCAACGCTCTCCTTGATCGCCAGAAGCAGCTCGGGCACCCGCTGGACCTCGTCGATCACCATGGTGCCCGCACCCGCGACGAACTCGGTGGGATCGAACAGCGCCGCCTGGCGCGTCACGGCGCGGTCCAGGCTGCGCCACTCCGCTCCGCGGGCCGCACCGATCTGGGCCACCAGCGTGCTCTTGCCGCATTGCCGTGCGCCATTGACGAGCACCACGCGGGTATCGCCAAGTGCCTCCTCGACGATTGCGCCCGCATGCCTCGGAAGGATCCGGCCGATGGGCGACGAGGACAACTGGGTCATGCAGTTATGATATCAGGTGCGTTCATCTGGTCGCGGAGTCTGTGTTAGTCTGGCCGCAAGATCAACGTTAGTATGGTCGAAGATCGCCGGGGGCGCGGGTTGGGCACGAGCGCGTCGACAATGGGCGGGTGACGATCCATGCTGGCGACCCGTTCGCGACGCCGGAGCACGCGCGCTCACCCGCACGCCGGTTGCGCGGTCGTCTGGCTGCGGCCGTGACGCTGTGGACGGCTCAGGTGCCCGGCGGGCGCCCACAGGGGCTGACCGTGTCCTCCACCCTCGTCGCCGACGGTGATCCCGGCCGGCTGCTCGGGCTGGTCGACGAGGAGTCCGAGCTGTGGGCAGCGGCGAGTGCCGCCGGGCGGTTCGCGGTGGCGGTGCTGGGACCGGCGCACCGCCAGCTGGCCGACCGGTTCGCCGGGCTGCTGCCGGCGCCGGGCGGCCCGTTCACCGGGTACGGCTGGCGCGAGAGCGGCTTCGGGCCTGTCCCGGCCGACGCGGTGACCTGGGCCGGCTGCCGGCTCGCGGAGGTCCGCCCGGTGGGCTGGGCGCTGCTGGTCGAGGCGGTTATCGAGCAGGTGGCGCTCAGCGACGGGCGGCCGCTGGTGCACTACCGGGGCCGCTACCGTGAGCTCAACCTCGAGTGACCGGCTCGGGCCCGGTTACCGGGCCGCAGCCGTCGCTGGGCGCTCTCCGGGTGCCGTTCGGCGCACCAGTTGACCATCCGCGGGTGGATGTCTACCGCCGGGGATACGGACCCACCTACCGTGCCCGGAACTGACACCCCCGTGGAGGTGGTGAGACCAATGAGCACCGAAACGAGCCCGTCGAGGACGGGGTCGTACACGGAGGTGCAGCAGTCACCAGAGTTCAGCGCGCTGCGCCGAGCACTGCGTGGCTTCGTCTTCCCGATGACCGTGGCCTTCTTCTCGTGGTATGCGCTGTACGTGGTCCTGTCGGCGTACGCCCGCGACTTCATGGCCACCAAGGTGGTCGGAAACATAAACATCGCCCTCGTCTTCGGGCTGCTGCAGTTCGCGTCCACCTTCCTGATCGCGTGGTGGTACGAGCGCTACGCCACCCGTCGGTTGGAGCCGGAGGCCAACCGGCTGCGCGCCAAGATCGAGAACGGAGCAGCGCAGTGAACACCTACCTGGCTGCGGCGAGCACCGCCACGATCCGGAGCATCACCCTCTCGCTCTTCCTGGTCTTCGTCCTCGTCACCCTCGCCATCACGGTCTGGGCCAGCCGGCAGACCCGCGACGCGACCGACTTCTACGCCGGTGGCCGCTCGTTCTCCGGCTTCCAGAACGGCATGGCGATCGGCGGGGACTACATGTCCGCCGCCTCGTTCCTGGGCATCGCCGGGATCATCGCCCTGAACGGGTACGACGGCTTCCTCTACTCGATCGGGTTCCTGGTCGCCTGGCTGGTGGCCCTGCTGCTCGTAGCCGAGCTGCTGCGCAACTCCGGCAAGTACACGATGGCCGACGTGCTCGCGTTCCGGATGCGGCAGGCGCCGGTGCGCACCGCCGCGGCCGTGTCCACGGTCACGGTGTCGATCTTCTACCTGCTCGCCCAGATGGTGGGCGCCGGCGCGCTGATGGCGCTGCTGCTGGGCATCAAGCCCGGGCAGACGTTCCTCGGCATGGACCCGAACACCGCCAAGGTCGCCACGATCATCCTGATCGGCGCACTGATGATCACGTACGTGACGGTGGGCGGCATGAAGGGCACCACGTACGTGCAGATCGTCAAGGCTTTCCTGTTGATGATCGGCGCGTTCCTGATGACCGTGCTGGTGCTCGCGGCGTTCAAGTTCAACCTGTCCTCATTGCTCGGTGAGGCGGCAGCGGAGAGCGGGAAGGGCACGAACTTCCTCAACCCCGGCACGGTGTACGGCAAGGAGGTGGCCGGGGACTCCCTGCAGACCTTCTACAACAAGATCGACCTGCTCTCGCTGGGCATCGCGCTGGTGCTCGGCACGGCCGGCCTGCCGCACATCCTGATCCGCTTCTACACCGTGCCCAACTCCCGGGCGGCCCGTAAGAGCGTGGTGTGGGCGATCGGCATCATCGGCACCTTCTACCTGATGACCCTGGCGCTCGGCTTCGGCGCGGCGGCGCTCGTCGGTGGCGAGGCCATCAAGGCCCAGAACCCGGGCGGCAACACCGCGGCGCCGCAGCTCGCGCAAGCGCTCGGTGAGCGCTACCTGGGTGGTGACATCGGCGGTGCGACGTTCCTCGCGGTGATCGCGGCGGTGGCGTTCGCCACTATCCTCGCCGTGGTCGCCGGGCTCACCCTGGCCTCGTCGTCCAGCCTGTCACACGACTTCTACGCCAACGTGATGAAGAAGGGCCAGACGTCGGAGCGGCAGGAGGTCGTGGTCGCGCGGTTCTCGGCGTTCGCGATCGGCGCCGTCTCCATCGTGCTGGGCATCTGGGCCAAGGACCTCAACGTGGCGTTCCTGGTCGCGCTGGCGTTCGCGGTCGCCGCGTCGGGCAACCTGCCGGCGATCCTCTACAGCCTCTTCTGGAAGCGGTTCAACACCTCAGGCGCCGTCTGGGCAATCTACGGTGGTCTGATCTCCGCGGTAACGCTGGTGTTCTTCTCGCCAGTCGTCTCGGGAGCCGCTAACTCGATGTTCCCGAAGCAGGACTGGCAGTGGTTCCCGCTGTCCAACCCGGGGATCATCTCCATCCCGCTCGGCTTCCTCTGCGGCTGGCTCGGCACAGTGCTGTCCCGGGAACCAGCCGACGAGGAGAAGTACGCCGAGCTGGAGGTGCGCGCCCTCACCGGAGCGGGCGCGCACTGAAGGAGGGGGAGGGGAAGGGGCTTCCTTCTGTCAACTGGGGGATAGCAGGAAGCCCCTCGTCCTACGGATGGTCCGGGCCCAGCGTGGAGGGCCCGGACCATCCAACGTTGTGGGGTGGTCGGCGCTGGCGGGCCGTGGCGGCGCGAAGGTGGAGAGCGCGGTGGCGGCACAGCTCGGCCCCCCTTATAGGCTTGCCGCCATGGTGGTAGCGCAGCGCTTCGGCAGCGGGCATCGGATCCTGGTGACCGGAGGGGCCGGTTTTGTCGGGTCGCACCTGGTCGATGCCCTACTCGCCCGCTGCTGCACGGTCGTCTCCCTGGACAACTTCGGCACCGGCACCAAGGAGAACATTGCCCACCTGGTAGAGGAGCCCCGGTTCGCCAGTGTGGAGGCGGACATCTCAGACGGCCTGCCGGCGCACCATCCCGCCCTCGCGCAGCGGTTCGACGCGATCATGCATCTCGCCTCGCCAGCCAGCCCGACCGACTTCGCCAAGATGCCCATCGAGATCCTGCGGGTCGGCTCCGCGGGCACCATGCACCTGCTCGAACGGGCCGTGGCGGACAACGCCCGCTTCGTGCTGGCCTCCACCTCCGAGGCGTACGGCGACCCGCTGGTGCACCCGCAGCCCGAGTCCTACTGGGGCAACGTCAACCCGGTCGGTGTGCGCAGCGTCTACGACGAGAGCAAGCGGTTCGCCGAGGCAGCCACCATGGCGTACCACCGTTTCCACGGGCTCGATGTCGGGGTCGTGCGCATCTTCAACACGTACGGTCCGCGGATGCGGCCGGATGACGGCCGGGCCATCCCGACCTTCATCGCCCAGGCGCTGCGGAACGAGCCGATCACCGTACACGGCACCGGCCACCAGACCAGGTCGATCTGCTACGTGGACGACCTGGTGCGCGGCATCGTGCTGCTGCTCGACTCGGCCGAGACCGGCCCGGTCAACTGCGGGACCGAGCATGAGATGACGATGCAGCGGCTGGCCGAGATGGTCATCGAGCTGAGCGGCAGCCGGTCCGCTATCACCTACCTCAACCGGCCAGCGGACGACCCGGACCAGCGCCGGCCAGACCTCACCCTGGCCCGGACCAGGCTCGGGTACGAGCCGACCGTCGACCCGGTCGACGGGCTGCGCCGTACGATCGAGTACTTCCGGGGCCGCCTGTCCTGACCCGCCACCTGCGGGTGGCTCTGAGGGCTACCTGGGGGCGTGATCTTCCAGCTCGGCCTCGGCGGCTGGGCCTTGAGCGTCGGCCCAGTAATGGACCTGGCAGTCCTTCGAGCCTACGCACGTACAGCCGGGCGCGGAGATCGCAGAAGCTAGGGACCCGAACTACATAGACGTACTACCGCGCGGTCGCATTTCGGACATGTCTCCTGTCGCCGCAGTGCACCACAGCCAAGATTGTGATCATGGACGCCATCTGTGCAGTCGCACCGCACAGATGCTGCTGCGAATTGTGATCTTGGAGGGACGGGAGCGTGCGGGCGGGACAAACCGGGCGCAGCCGGTGGGTGGGCCGAGACCGCCGGGTGGCCCATGATCGGGTGAGCCGCCGGCGCCCGCACTTGTGGCTCCCGGGTTCGTGCCGCCCCGGGCCGGCGTCGCGCCGGGTGTTCGGCACGGCTACGTACTCTGGGTGACATGTCCACCAGCACCCCGCCGAGCGGCCGGTCCTCGAACTCCGGCGGCGCGTACTCCGGTCGCGCCGCGGTCCCCGGCGCTCCGGTCTCCGGCCCACCGGCTTCTGGTCCGCGTCCGCCGGTCTCTGGACCGCCGGCTTCTGGTCCGCGTCCCCCGGTCTCTGGACCGCCGGTCTCCGGCGGCCGGGAGCAGCCCGCCGCCGGCCGGGCCCGGGTGCCTGGGCCCGGAGCCGCCACCTACGGCTCCCCCGGCGCCGCGGCCCCCGGCGCCGCGGCCCACGGCCCGTCGAGCCACGGCCCCTCGAGCCATGGCGCGTCGAGCCACGGCCCGTCGGGCGCTGCGAGCTATGGCGCACCGGCAGCCGCAAGCTATGGCGCCCCGGGCGGGCAGCCGCCGCGGCGCGGACCTAGGCCGCGCTGGGGCCGGATCGCCCTGGTCGGCGCGGCGGTGCTGGTGGTGGTGATGCTCGGCGTGACCAGCTGCCTCTACCTTTACGGCAAGAGCCTCGACGATGACCTGGCGCGCACCGACCCGTTCTCCGCGATCCGGGGTGACCGTCCGGCCAAGACGGCCAACGGTGCGGTGAACATGCTGCTCCTCGGCAGCGACTCCCGGGACCCGGACAAGCCGCAGGGCGACGACAACGGGCCGGCGCGTACCGACACGATCATCGTGATGCACATCCCAGCCAGCCACGACCAGGCGTACCTGGTCTCCATCCCTCGCGACCTGTACGTCAACGTGCCAAAGACGCCTGACGGCAGGCTCGGCGGGCACCGGGCGAAGATCAACGCGGCGTACGCCTGGGGTGGCCTGCCGCTGCTCGTACAGACCGTCGAGGGCTTCACCGGCGTACGCATGGATCATGTTGTGGTGATCGACTTCGCCGGGTTCAAGGAGGTCACCGATGCGCTTGGCGGGGTCGACCTCAACATCGAGCGGGACATCAAGTCGATCCACCCGCCCTACCGGACGTTCAAGAAGGGCGTCCAGCACCTCAACGGCGACGAGGCGCTGGACTACGTACGGCAGCGGTACCAGTTCCCGGACGGCGACTTTGCCCGGGTACGCCACCAGCAGGAGTTCCTGAAGGCGCTGATGGACAAGGCGGTCAGCACCGGTACGGTGACCAACCCGGCGAAGCTGAACGCGTTCCTCCAGGCGGCCACCGACGCGATGACCGTCGACAAGGAGTTCTCGCTGGTCGACATGGCGCTGCAGTTCCGTGGCCTGCGCAGCGACAAGCTCACGTTCATGACCAGCCCGTACACGGGCACGGACACCATCAACGGGGAGAGCGTGGTGCTCTCCGACCGGGCCAAGGCATCCACGCTCTACCAGGCGATGGCCGAGGACAAGCTGGCTGAGTGGACCCGGGCCAACCCCCCGTCACCGAAGCCCGGTGGGTGACGGCGGGGTGGTGCTGCCGGAGACCCGTCCCGCCTCAGGATGACAGCGGGCATAATGGCGCGGCCCATCGATGTGTGGGCGGTACAGTGTCTGCGCCAACCGCTGACCAGGAGCTGGAATGCAGGTCGTTGCCAGTCATAGCCCGCACGCGCCGCGGCGCACGGTCGCCGGGTCACCAGAGCCTGGCTGGGCCGGGCCTGCCGCGCAGCCGGAGCCGGTGAAGGACTGGTTCGGCGGAGCCGTACCGCCGGCCGCGGAGCCGGCGGCCCACGCCCGGCCGTCGCAGCGGGCGGACCGCTCGCAGGCGCTGGAGCAGGGGGACGGCTCGCCAGAGCCGTCGCGGCGCACCCGGTCGTTGCGGTCACGACCGCGCCGCTCGAAGCCGGCCAACCGGCGGCGGGACCCGCTGTGGGCGCGGCTGACGGTGGTGGCCGGCGCGCTGCTGATGATGATGAGCGGTGGGGCCCTCGCCGGCGGCCGGCTGCTGCTCAGCCAGGCGGTCAACGATCTCACCACGGCCAACCTCATCACGGACGAGGCCGGTGCCGGCGGCAACATCAGCGGCGCGATCAACATGCTGCTGGTGGGCATCGACGCCCGGCCGCCGGGCAGCTCGGAGACGAACGTGCTCGCCGACACGATCGTCGTGCTGCACGTTCCGGCCAGCCACGACCAGGCGTACCTGATCTCGATCCCGCGCGATACCCGGGTGGCCATCCCGGCCTACCCCGCGACGGGGTACCCCGGCAGCACCGAGAAGATCAACTCTGCGTTCTCGTACGGTTACCGCGGCGAAGGTGCCGAGGTGGAGCGGCGGGCCCGCGGGGTGGACCTGCTCGCCCGCACGATCAACCGGATGAGCGGCATCCGGTTCAACGGAGCGGCGCTGATCGACTTCAACGGGTTCGAGGCGGTCGTCCGCGAGCTCGGCGGGGTCTACATGTGTGTAGACCAGAAAGCCCAGTCGATCCACCTCGCTGAGAACGATGCCGGCAAGGTGCTCCGCGTCTGGTACGACGAGGCGGCCAGCCGGGTGCGCGGGATACCGCCCGGCTTCCACGTGGTGGTGCACCAACCCGGGTGCCGCCGGATGACGCCGGAGAAGGCGCTGGACTTCTCCCGCATCCGGTACGGGCTCCCCAACGGGGACTACGACCGCCAGCGGCACCAGCAGCAGCTCATCAAGGCGATCGTCAAGGAGGCGACGAGCAAGGGAGTGATCACCGACCGCGACAAGCTGTCTCGGGTGATCAAGGCGGCCGGCCGGGCGTTCATCCTCGACACGCAGGGCGTGGCCATTGAGGACTTCATCTTCACGCTCAAGGGCGTCGCAGCCAACGACCTGGTGCTCATCAAGACCAACGCCGGCACGTTCCACTCGCTGAGCGGCACGTCGTTCCAGACGATGTCGGAGGAGTCGATGCAGATGCTGGCCGCTGCGCGCGACGGCCGGCTGCTGGAGTTCCTGGCGGCGCACCCCACCTTCATCGCCGCCTCCTGACCCCGGCTCGTCTCCCGCCGCTCCTCTCGGTGGGACGAGCCGTTTTCCCGCCGCCGGGCCAGGGTACGGTGACGGTAAGGTAAGGGGCGCCGGGAGGACTCGCGTCGGAGAGCCGGCGTCCGTAGAGTGGCCATCTCCACCCCACCTGAAGACCCAGGAGCCGGGATGCAGGCTGCCACCAGCCCACGCCGGTCACGTTCACGAGCTGCCGACCCGACCGTCACGCCTCGCGGCGCCACCAGGCCGCGTAAGGCGGGCCGCCGTGCGGACCCGCTCTGGGCCCGCCTCATGGTGATCTTCGGTGCGCTGCTGATGATGGGCAGCGGCGGCGCGATCGTTGGTGGCAAGCTGCTGATCGGCCGTTACACGTCAACTGTCGACCAGCAGAACCTGCTCGGTGACGCCGGTGGCGGGGCGACCATCGACGGGGCCGTCAACATGCTCCTGGTCGGGCTGGACGAGCGGCCCGGGCAGAACCCGAACGAGCTGGTCCGGTCGGACACCATCGTCATCCTGCACATCCCCAAAACGCACGACCAGGCGTTCCTCGTCTCGATCCCGCGGGACACCAGGGTGGCCATCCCGGCGTACCCCAAGACAGGGTTCGTCGGCGAGTCGACAAAGATCAATGGCGCTTTCGCGTTCGGGCACCGCGGTCCCGGCACCTCGCAGGAGAAGCGGGCCCGCGGCGTGGAGCTGCTCGCGCTGACCCTCCGCCAGCTCGCCGGGATCAAGTTCACCGGGGCTGCGATCATCGACTTCCAGGGGTTCGAGAAGATCCTGCACGAGCTCGGCGGCGTCTACATGTGCGTGGAGCGCCGGTCCGAGTCGATCCACCTGGCCTACGACCGCAACGGCGCGATCAAGCGGGTCTGGTACGACGACGCGCGCGGCGTCGTACGGGACATCCCGCCGGGCGGGCGCGTGGTGGTCCACGAGCCCGGGTGCCGGCGGATGTCCCCCGTGCTGGCGCTGGACTACTCCCGCATCCGCAAGGACCAGCCGAACGGCGACTACGACCGGCAGCGCCACCAGCAGCAGCTGCTGAAGGCGATCGCCAAGGAGGCGGTGAGCAAGGGCACGCTCACCGACCCGCGCAAGCTCGACCGGGTGGTCAAGGCGGCCGGCCAGGCGTTCACGCTCGACACCCAGAACATCCCGATCGAGGACTTCGTCTTCACCCTGAAGGGCGTGGCAGCCAACGAGATGGTTCTCGTCAAGACGAACGCGGGGCGGGTCAACACGCTGCCCGGCACCTCGGACGAGCTGCTGACCCAGGAGTCCATGGACATGCTCGCCGCGGTGCGGGACGAGACCCTCTTCCAGTTCCTCTCCGCGCACCCACATTTCATCGCGCCGGGATAAGCACTCGGAGTGACCACATAGGCGTGTGGCCGGACACGGTGCCGCCGCCGCGGGGGGCATCGAACACAAGCGTTGGGTAGCGCCCAGCTCGGCTGGGTAAGGTTGGCCCCGGCGAGCGGGAGGCATGCGGGGGCATGGCGACGACTGAGCATCCCGGGTCCGACCGGTCGGACGGATCCGACCAGTTCGACCCGGGGCAGGCCGGCGGGGGTGCGGCGGCGGAGAGGCGGGCGACGGCGCCCGGCTCCGGCGGCTTCCGCGAGGCTGGCGCGCCCAGCCCACCGCCTGCCGAGCCGGCCCCATCTGCCGAGCCGGCCCCGCCTGCCGAGCCGGCCCCGCCTGCCGAGCCGGCCCCGTCTGCCGAGCCGGCCCCGTCTGCCGAGCCGGCCCGGTCCGCCGAGCCGGCCCCGGCGGCGACGCCAGCCGGTGACGGCCAACCTGCGGCAGCCGGTGACGGCCAACCTGCGGCAGCCGCGCCGGCCCACCCCGATCCGGCTCCTGCGCCGGCGCCCGTCGCCGTACGCGGGGGCACCGGCCCCTGGTGGGCCAAGCTGTGCGTGGCGCTCGGGGCGCTGCTGATGCTGGCCTCCGGCGGGAGTGTCGCCGCCATCCGGCTCGTCGCTTACCGGGTGGACCATGCGGTGGCCAAGCAGCAGCTGCTGGACACGACCGCGCGCACCGGGCGGGACCGGCCGGCGTACCCGCACACCGGCCCGCTGAACTTCCTGCTGCTCGGCTCCGACTTCCGGTCCCGCACGCCAACGGACGGCCAGCGCTCGGACACCATCATCGTGGTGCATATCCCGCGCGGCCTGGACCGGGCGTACCTCATCTCCATCCCGCGGGACCTGCGCGTGACGATCCCGCCGTTCCCGGCCACCGGGTTCGCCGGCGGGCAGACAAAGATCAACTCGGCGTACCAGTACGGAGGCGGCGGCGTGGGCGGCACGCAGCTGCTGTCCACCACGCTCACCCAGCTGCTCGGGGTGGGGTTCGACGGTGCCGCGATCATCAACTTCGACGGGTTCCGGCGCGCCGTGGACGTCCTCGGTGGGGTGACCATCTACGTCGAGCACCGGGTGACCGCAAAGCACCTGGCGTACGACCGCAACGGGAGGCTGATCAGCGTCCACACCGACCCGGAGGGCCGTCCCTTCGTGCCGGAAGGCGCCCGGCTCTACGTCTTCGAGCCGGGCTTCCGGCGGATGACCGGGGAGATCGCGCTGGAGTGGGCCCGCACCAGGTACGGCCTACCGGGCGGCGACTACGACCGGCAGCGCCACCAGCAGGAGTTCCTGCGCGCGATGCTGGCCGAGGCGATGGCACAGGACATCGTCACCAACCCGGTACGGCTCGACCAGTTCGTCCGGGCGGTCGGTTCCTCGCTGGCCGTCGACGCCAACGGCGTACCCCTGGAGGACCTGGTCTTCGCGCTGCGCAACGTACGGCCGGGCACCCTGGTCGGGGTGCAGGTCCCGTCGCACCCGCAGAACATCGGCGGCGTGTCCTACATCCTCCAGGAGGACGCCGCGCAAGGCCTCTACCAGGCGATCCGGGACGACAGCCTGGACGCCTGGGCGCTGGAGAACCCCACCTGGGTGCACCGGATGTAGCAGCGCAGATAGCAGCCTCCCGGTAGGCGCAGTAGGAGCGCCAGGTAGGAGCCCCGCCCGGGTCCGCTGAACCAGCGGCTCACCTCACATAATGGTCGGATGTTCGGGCGAGAGGTGCCGACAGTCGAGGTCGGCGAGGTGACCGCGGACGCGTACCTGCTGGACGTCCGCGAGGAGGACGAGTGGGTCGCGGGGCACGCGCCGGGCGCGTACCACGTGCCCATGATGGAGGTCCCGGCCCGCCTCCACGAGGTGCCGGCGGACGCCGACGTGGTGGTCGTGTGCCGGTCCGGGGTCCGCTCCGGGCAGGTCGTCGCCTACCTGCTGGACCGTGGCTGGAGCAGCGTCCGCAACCTGGGCAGCGGCATGCAGGGCTGGGCACAGGCGGGTCGCCCGCTGGTCAGCGAGGACGGACGTGACCCCCGGATCTGCTAGCCCGGCCGGCGGCCGGCCCCTGGTCTTCGCCCACCGCGGGTCCTCTGCCCTGCTGCCTGAGCACACGCTGGCGGCGTACCGGCAGGCGCTGGCCGAAGGCGCGGACGGCGTGGAGTGCGACGTCCGGCTGACCCGGGACGGGCACCTGGTGTGCCTGCACGACCGCAGGCTGGAGCGCACCAGCACCGGGCGGGGGGTGGTCAGCACGCACACCCTGGCCGAGCTGGACCAGCTCGACTTCGGCTCGTGGCGCCCGGACCTGCCCGACACAGCGGATGACCTGGTCTTCCGGCGGGAGATGCCCGGTGACGAGCAGCCGGTCCGCGACGACGAGGGACGGGTGCTGACCCTCGACCGCCTGCTCGGCGCCCTCAGCGGGGCCAGGCGGCCGATCCGCCTGCTGGTCGAGACCAAGCACCCCACCCGGTACGGCAACACGGTCGAGCGCACGCTGGTGTCCCTGCTGGCGCGCCGGGGCCTGCTCAACCCCACCGGCCCGGGCGCCGGAGCCCGGCCGAAGGTGACGATGATGTCGTTCTCGCCGCGCGCCGTCCGCCTGGTGCGCAGCCTCGCCCCCGAGCTACCCACGGTGCTGCTCCTGGACCGGCTGCCGGTCGGGGTGCGGCTGGCCCGGCTGCCGTTCGGCGTCCGGATCGCGGGGCCGGGCATCGGCATGGTTCGTAAGAGACCGTCCCTGGTACGCCGGCTGCTGGAACGGGGAAACCAGGTCTACGTGTGGACGGTCAACGAACCGGACGACGTTGACCTGGTCCTGGACCTAGGCGTGCACGGCGTGATCTCGGACCGCCCGGCCCAGGTGCTCGCCCGGATCGCCGCGCGCGCCAACGCCTGAGCCCCAAGCCGGCGGGGCGGGGTCTCATCCGGCGGCCGGACGCGGCAGACTCCCAGGGGTGCGCCCACCCGACTACGCCGCGATGCTCGACGAGCTGATCGCGCTGTTGGACCGGGTCAACGCCGACGACGCCGGGCTGCGCTCGCTGGTGCGGCTGCTGGAGATCGGCCAGGAGGCGCTCGGCGCGCGCGGCATGTCGTTCGTCGAGTACGCGCCCTCAGGCGGCCGGGTGATCGCGGCCACCGGCGAGCTGACCTGGGCGCTCGGCCGGCCCATCGACACCACCCGGCGGGGCGCCGCGCGGGTGCTGGCCGGCCCCCGGATCCAGGAGTACGGCGTCGACGAGCTACCCGTCGCCCTCGCCGACCAGCTGCGTGAGCGGGGCCTGCACCGGATGGTCTTCGCCCTGGCCAAGCTCGGCGGGATGATCGTAGGCAGCCTGCACGCCCACTTCGCCGAGGTGGAGCCGGTCGCGACCCGCGAGCGGCACGCCATCATCGGCTTCCTGACCACTACCGCGGCGCACATCTACGGCCATCACAACGGCCTGCCGGCACAGGGTGACGGGTTGGCGACGCCGCCGCTGGCTGAGGGGCTGGCGATCCTCACCGAGGACAACGAGGTACGGCTGTGGAACATGGCCGCGGAGCGGGCCACCGGGCTGCCCGCCTCGACGGCGGTCGGCCGGCCGATCACACTGCCGGTGCCACCCATGGGACAGTCGCTGGAGCACCGGCTCACGGATGGTCGGCGGCTTCAGGTGTCTTGTGCCGACCTGCCGGGTACAAAATCGCGCGTGGTGACGATCCTGGACACGACCGACGTGCGGCGACGAGAGCGGGACCGCGACCTGTTCATCGCGGTGACCAGCCACGAGCTGCGCACCCCGGTCACCGTCATCAAGGGGTACGCGGACACGCTCACCGAGCACTGGGAGTCGCTGGACGAGCCGGCCCGCCGGGACGCGGTCCGCGTCCTCGGCCAGCGGGCCGGTGACCTGGCCCGCCTGGTGGACCGGTTGCTGACCGCCGCCAACGCCGAGGGCTGGGCGGTCGGCGGCGGGTCACCCGTACCCTTTGACCTGGTTGACGCGGTGCGCGCGGCGGTGGCCGGGTTCCCCTCGGAGCTGCGCCGCAACCTGCGGGTGGCGCTGCCGGACTCGCTGCTGCGGGCGTACGGCAACCGGGCCAGCGTCGCCACCGTCCTCGCCGAGCTGGCCACCAACGCGGTCAAGTACTCCCCGCGCGAGGTGGACGTGGCGGTGACCGCAGGAGCCGACCTGCGTACCGTCTTCTTCGAGGTCGCCGACCGCGGCATCGGCGTGCGCGCCGAGCACGTCGAGCGGGCGTTCGAGCGGTTCTGGCAGGGAGACGTGGGCGACCAGCGCCGCTACTCCGGGGTTGGGCTCGGCCTCTTCCTGGTCCGCCGGATCGTCGAGCGACAGAATGGATGGGTCTCGCTGCGCCCCCGGCCCGGGGGCGGTACGGTCGCCCAGGTGCGGCTGCCCCGCGCGGACGGCCCCGCAGGAGAGGTGCAGACGTGACGATGGCGGTGGCGGAGCGGGCTTGGTGCGTGGTCGTCCCCCACCATGCCCGGGGTTCCCGGCTGGCGCGGCACCGGCTCACCACGGAGCTGGTCGGCGTCGTGCGCCAAGGGCTGCTCGCGGACGTCATCGCGGTAGCCGGAGAGCTGGTCGGCAACGCGGTACGCCACGCGGCCCCGCTGCCCGGTGGGGTGATCCGGGTGGCGTGGCGGCTGCGGCCCGGCCGGTACGCCGGTGAGAGCGTGGTCGAGCTGCGGGTGACCGACGGCGGGTCCAACCAGCCCCCGCACGTGCGCGTGGTCGGGCCCGAGGCGATCGACGGGCGGGGTCTGGCGATCGTCTCGGCGCTGGCCGACCGGTGGGGCGTGGAGCGGGATGGGCTCGGCCAGAGCGTGTGGGCGGAACTGTCATGACTGTTGCGGGTGTCCGGGGTGTTGCGGATATCCGGACCGTTGCGGGTGTCCGGCATCCGCCGGGCCAGCCGACCGCCTAGGCTGAACGCCCGTGAGCAAGCGCCGTAAAGGTCCCCGCCCGACCGCCGGGACCGAGCAGAAGCGGACCAGGCCGCAGGACACCTACATCCCCCGCCCGTTCGAGGGCCTGGCCGACGAGGGTGAGTGGATCGCGCTGCGGGAGCTGGTGCCCGCGGCGACCACACCGGTGCGGCTGTCCCCCGAGCTGTCCGAGCAGTACGGTGACCGGCCGGTCACGTTCGCCACGGTCCTGCCGCTGGCCGCGCCGGCGCTGGCCCGCGCCGACGGGCGGGTGCTGGTGGCGGTGCAACGACATGCCGACTCCGGCGACCCGGCCCGGGACCTTGCGGCGGCACTGCTCTGTGCCCTGGACACGCCTGGCGGCAAGCCCGTTGAGGTGCCGGCCCTGCCCGGCCCCGGCCCGCGCCTGCACGACGTGCTGGCCGACGGCCCGCTCGACGTGACGGTGCACCCCGGCTTCAGCTTCTGGCTGGATGGCGACGCCACTGACGACCCGGACGTGAAGGCCAGCATGGAGCGTGCGGACGCGCACGCCTTCCCGACCGTGCGGCTGGCGGCCGCCCGGTCCGCGTACTGGTGCCGGGTGGGTGGGCAGGCCCACGTGCGGTGGGTGCTCGCCGACGACGAGGACGAGGTGCTGGAGGCGCTCGCCCGAATCAGCGCCGCGGGCGCGCTGCCGCTGGGCGAGGGCACCCGGTTCGCCGGCATGCTGCGGGCGTACGGGCGGCTGATGCCGGTCTGGGACCTGCCCAGCGAGGCGGAGGCGGGTGAGTGGGAGGCTCCGCTGGCCGCGCTCGCCGAGCGGTACGCCCAGGCGCGGGCGCAGACCGAGCCGCTGAGCCCGGCCGAGCGGCGGGCCCGGCAGGGTCTGCTGGGCAGACAGAAGACGCTACGCTGAGACGGTCAGCGGACCGGCATTCTTGGTCTTCCAGAGGTCTTCGGCCATGATTTTTACGCTGGATTAGCGCCATTCGATAAAAGTGGCGGACGGGTGAAACGGGTATTCATCGTGCTCACTCGTCCGTCACTCGCCGCTCAGGGGTTGCTTGGGTAGGCACTCCGTCACGTAGGGTAATTACTCCCGCACCATCAGGGGGCCCACGCCGGAGGTCACCAATGACGAGCTTTGCAGATGCCTCAACTCCGATGGAGTATGCACCCCGCCATGTGCTCCTCGAGGCGACCCGCCCCAGCCCCTTGGAGTGGGCGCGCAGACGTCGCGAGGAGCGGGACGCGCGCCGCGTGGCAGCAGCCAACCAGCGCGCGGCGCATCGATTCGCGCCGCTGCCAGACTGGCACGTTGTAGACCTCCCCAGGCCGATGGCCTGGGGACATTCGGATCGTCAGCCGGCAGACGCCGGCTTCATCGCCATCGGGCCCGGTGGGGTCTTCGCGGTGACCGTGGCCGACCACGGCCGGGCCCGGGTGCTGCTCGCCGGGGACGTCGTGCAGGTCAACGGCCGCCGGCCACCCTACGTCGCGGAGGCCCGCCGCGAAGCCAAGCGCACCGCCGTGGCGCTGTCCAAGGCGGTGGGCTCGACCGTGCCGGTGGTGCCGGTGCTCGTGCTGGTCGGCAGCGGCCCGGTCTCCTACTACGGGCTGCCCAAGGACTGCCTGGTGTCGACGTACCGGGAGCTGGCCCGGGTGCTGTCCGCACGCGGCGAGCGGATCACGCCGACCACGGCCGCCAAGCTGTCTGCGGTGGCGCGACACCCAACCACTTGGGGGATGGAGCCTCAGCCGAACGGTGTGAGCAGGGTAGGCCACGAGGAATCCGAGTCGTACCGCTGGTACCCAGCCGAGGCGCCCAGCGCTGACAAGAGGCCAGCGCGACGGTAGCTTCGCTTTGTGAGTCGACCGCGTCACAGTGCGGCCGCTAGGGCGGTTGGTTCCGCCCGCGGCCGCACTGTCGTGTGCGAAGCGGGGGATCGAGAGCCGCGCATGGCGGTGTACGGGAGCCGGACCGAGCGTCGCCCCGCGGGTCGCCCCGCGGAGTGGGCGTAACGGCCGGGCCCCGGCGAGCGCAGTGGAGGTGTGGTGGCGCACGTCGAGCTCTCCGTCTCTGACCCCTATGCCGCGTACGAACGCCTGGCCCTCGCCCTAGCCGAGCCGGACTACAACCTCGGCCGGTGGGCGTCGGTCGTGCTCGGCGCCGCCGAGCCGTGCCTGGTCATCAACTCCGCGGCGCTGATCGTGGCCGCCTCGGAGCCGTGCTGCGACATGTTCGGCCTGGGCTCCTCCGACGCCGCCGCCAACCGGCACCTGCTCGACGGCACCATGCGGTTCGTCGACTTCACCGCGGCCCGCAGCGAGCTGGCCGAAGGCGAGGTCAACAAGATCGCGCCGCTGCTGGCGCTCGCGTCCGGCCGGCTGGCCCGCGGGCTGATCCGCGTCCGCTGCGGCTTCGACGAGCAGCGGGTGTGCACTGCGGACGCGATCGCGACACCGCTCTGGCAGGGCAGCACAGTGGTGGGCTCGCTCACGTTCTTCAGCCCCATCTAGCCACGGCCGCGGCGCTGGACCGGCCGCCACCGCCGTGGGGCAGCCGGGCACCGGCCGGCCGCCCTACCATGGGCGGATCACCCCGTCTGCCCCTCAGGACCGGTCCCTGTGCCGCGTACCCCGTTTGCCGCCCTCGCCGGGCTGCTCGCCCTGACCATGGCCGCAGCGCTCGCCGGATGCGGCGCGGTGCAACCACCTGATCCGGTGCGGCGGTCGGCCGCGGCCGTGGCGGGCCGGTCGCCGACCCCGGCCCCCCACCGCACGCAGGCGCCGACGCCGGGAGCGGGCCCGACGGTGCGCCCCACCGCCGCGCCGGCCACGACCTTCCCGGAGGCGTACGCGGTCGGCTGCGCCGGCCGGCCCGCCGCCGAGCAGGTGGTCACGCTGCTGCGCGGGGCCACCAGCCTGCTGCCGGCCGGAGCGGCGGTGACCGTGTCGATGGCCCCGCAGTGCGCAGGCACCTGGCAGTACACCGTGGTCAGCGTGCCGGACCGGGAGCCGTTGCAGATTGTCACCCGTGGCGCCCCCAACGCGTTGCAGCTCGTCACCGCCGGCACGAGCGTGTGCACGATCGAGGTACGCACGCAGGCGCCACGCGGGATCCTCACGCTCACCCAGTGCGAGGTCGCCTGACCGTCGGGAGCCTAAGCTTCTCCGCATGCCGGGAGTTCCGCCCACCCGCTTCGTCTACCTCGGCCCTGCGGGCACCTTCGCCGAACAGGCGCTCCACCTGGTCCCGGCCGCCGCGCGGGGGGTACGGGAGCCGGCCCGCAGCGTGCCGGAGGCCATCGACGCGGTCCGGGAGGGCGAGGCTGACGCCGCCCTGGTGCCGCTGGAGAACTCGGTCGGGGGCGCGGTCGGCGTGACCCTTGACGAGCTGGCGGACGGACCACCCTTGGTGATCACCCGTGAGGTGGTGCTGCCGGTGGAGTTCGTGCTGGCCGGGCGCTCCGGCGTGACGCTCGCGGCGGTCCGTACCGTGGCGGCGCACCCCCAGGCGTCCACCCAGTGCCGGGGCTGGCTGCGGGAGAAGCTGCCCGAGGCCACCGTCGTCGACGTGCTGTCCAACGGCGCCGCCGCGGCCGGGGCGGCCACCGGGGAGCACGACGCGGCGATCTGCGCGCCGATCGGCGCCGCGCGGCACCGGCTGGCGACGCTGGCCACGCACATCGCCGACCATCCGGACGCGCTGACCCGCTTCGTGCTGGTCTCCCGGCCGGGCCCACCGCCGGCACCGACCGGTGACGACGTGACCTCGCTCGCCGTCTACATCGCCCACGACCGGGTGGGCGCGCTGCTGTCGGTCCTGATGGAGCTGGCCGTACGCGGCGTGAACCTGACCCGCATCGAGTCGCGCCCGACCGGTGAGCGCCTGGGCCGATACGTGTTCTTCCTGGACTGCACCGGGCACGTGGCCGAGGCCCGGCTCGGCGAGGCGCTACAGGGCCTGTACCGGGTCAGCGCGGGCGTGCGCTTCCTCGGCTCGTACCCGCGGATGCGCGGGCCGGGGGCGGGTGAGCCCGCCGTCCCGCCGCCGGCCGGCCTCTCCGACACCGACTACGCGGACTCAGCCGCCTGGCTCGCCGCCGTCCGCTCCGGCGGCCTCAGCTGAGGCTCCACCGGCCGGCAGCAGCTGCGGTAGGCCGTAGCCACGGTAGGCCGGTGCCACCGCGCGCTCTGGGTTATCTGATCAGGCCGCCGAGGAGGCCGCCCTGCTGCTCCGCGGCTCCGGCGAGGCCGCTCGGCGGCTCCTCCGACGGCTGCACCACGACGAAGCCCTGACCGGCGAAGCTCATCGTGAACGCCTCACCGGTGCTGCGGCCCAGCAGCGTGCCGATGCCGAGCTGGTCGGCCCGGTGGTAGCCGGTCTGCAGGTTGGCCGACCAGCAGATGGCGGCCTGCGGGTCGACGTAGGTGGGCTGGTCCACGGTGAGCACGACCGGGGTGCCCTTGGTGGTCACCGCGATCCGCCCCTGGCCGGTGAAGACGCAGTTGAACAGGCCGGCGCTGGACGCCACGCCCATGCCCTGGACCATCTTCACGTCGTACTGGAGCGTGGCGTCGAAGGCGAGCACGTTCGCCCCGTTGATGGAGAGGGCGTCACCGGGCTCCAGGTCCACGAGGTGGATGTCGGCCGCCCGCTCGGCGAGGAACACGTCCCCGCGGCCGGTCAGCTTCATCAGGGGCACGCCCTCGCCGGTCAGCTTCTGCTTGAGCCACTTGCCGACACCGCCCGAGCCGAGCGCCTGGAACTGCACGTGCCCCTGGTAGGCGACCATCGAGCCGGTCCGGGCCAGGCACTCGCCGTTCAGCTCGATCTTGAGCATCTTGGAGCTCTGCAGCCGTATGCCGGGCTGCGCGCTCTCCTTCTCGAGGTTCTCGGCGGCGAACAGCGCACTACGCATCGGATTTGCCTCCTGTTACGCGGGGATCGGGCGCCTGCGAGGGTAGGCGGCACGGGCAAGCCGCGAGCGTGCCGGGCCGGCGAGCCGGCCACCCGCCCGGGGACGGCCGTACCGTTGCACGCTACCCCCAGCCCAGCTGGTGCAGCCGGGCGTCGTCGATGCCGAAGTGATGGGCGATCTCGTGCACCACCGTGACCGCCACCTCCTCGACCACGTCGTCCTCGGTGTCGCAGACGCGCAGCGTCGGGTTGCGGAAGATGGTGATGCGGTCGGGCAGCACACCGGCGTAGTCGTAGCCGCGCTCGGTCAGCGCATACCCCTCGTAGAGGCCGAGCAGGTCTGGCTCGTCACCGGGGGGCGGGTCGTCCTCGACCAGCACCACCACGTTGTCCATCAGGTCGAGCAGCTCGGCTGGCACCTCGTCGAGCGCATCGCCGACCAGCTCCTCGAAGCGCTCGCGGCTCATCTCGACCGGCACGCCGCCATTGTGCGGCATGCCGGCCGAGCGCCGTGCGGGACATGGTCGCCTCAGGCGAGGCGGGCGGTGAGCGTGATCTCGGCGCCCGGGGCGAGCAGCCGGGAGATCGGGCAGGTGTCCTTGGCCACCTCGGCGTGCTTGATGAAGTCGGCTTCGTCCATACCGGGGACGTCGCCGGTGGTGTCGAGCTCTATCCGGGTGACGGTCATGTTGCCGTCCACCCGGTCGAGGTGGACCGAGGCCGTGGTGTCCACCGAGGTCGGTGGGGATCCGGCGTCGGCGAGCACCTTGGACAGGGCCATAGAGAAGCAGCCGGCGTGGGCGGCCCCGATCAGCTCCTCGGGGTTGGTGCCCTCACCCTCCTCAAAGCGGGACTGGAAGGAGTAGCTCCCGGCGAGCCCGCCCTTGCCGGTGCGGACCGTGCCGGAGCCTTCGGTGAGCGTGCCCTGCCAGCGGGCGGATGCGGTGCGGATAGACATAGTGCCGACGCTAGTCCAAAGCCCGAACCGATGCGACGATGCGGCAGTGGCGCGCGGAGTGCTGCGGGCGCTGGCAGCGACAGATGGGGGGAGCATGCGGATCGGCGTACTCGGGACGGGCGTGGTCGGGCAGGCGGTGGCGAGCCGGCTCGCGGAGCTCGGCCACGACGTGGTGATGGGCGCCCGGGAGGCGGGCAGCGAGCGGGCCACCGAGTGGGCGGCTGGGCATCGCGGGCGGGCCGGCACGTTCGCCACCGCAGCCGGCCACGGCGAGCTGGTCGTCAACGCCACCTCCGGGGTCGCCTCGCTGGTCGCGCTGGAGGCGGCCGGCCGGGACCGGCTGGCCGGCAAGGTCCTGCTGGACCTCGCCAACCCGCTCGACTTCTCCCGCGGCTTCCCGCCCTGCCTGGCCGTTGTCAACACCGACAGCCTCGGCGAGCTGATCCAGCGGACCTTTCCGGAGGTCCGGGTGGTCAAGGCGCTGAACATGGTCAACTGCGAGGTCATGGTGCACCCGGAGCAGGTGCCGGGCGAGCACACCACGTTCATGGCCGGGGAGGACGGGGCCGCCAAGGAGCTGGTCGCCGCGCTCCTGCGCGAGCTGGGCTGGCGCGACATCGTCGACCTGGGCGGCATCTCGGCCGCCCGGGGCATGGAGATGTACGTGGTCTTCTGGGTCCAGACGCGGATGGCGCTGGGCACCTCCACCTTCAAC
>Ga0075420_100001015_pt1 | contig 23297 bp, 18 predicted proteins | sample SoiMetdeltSBSDD4_FD_75296 | JGI IMG/M metagenome (GOLD analysis project Ga0075420, IMG submission 75296) | Bulk soil microbial communities from a Populus tree surrounding site in Tennessee, USA - Soil MetaG P. deltoides SBSDD4 | ecosystem: Environmental > Terrestrial > Soil > Tree plantation...
TCGAGGACGACGGCGGCGCCGCGCGACCGACCGCCAAGGCGAACGACAGCCAACAGCACGTGATGCTCGAACTCACCGAGCGCGTTCCGCGTCATGACCGTCTCCGTCATCAAACTAGCAATGACTGTATGGGTCGGCGCGGCCGCCCGCAAGATCCCGTTGACAGCAGGTCACTCCGAGGGCGGGGCGGAATCGCTCCGCCGCCAACGCCGCCGACGCGTTGACCTGTCCAAAAGGACAGGTGAAAACCGACCCATCGCTCGATAGCGCCCGAAAGCTGATGACGTGATCGTTAGGCCACCTCCACACGATCAGGCACGAGCGACCAATGAGCACCAACAACGGACGGACCGCGCTCATCACCGGCGCATCGCGCGGGCTCGGGCTCGCGCTTTCCCGCGGCCTCGCCGCGCGAGGCTGGAATCTCATCATCACGGCCCGCGACGCGAGCCGGCTCCGCGCCGTGCGCGACGAGCTCGCCGTCGTGACGCACGTCGCCGCACTCGCCGGTGACGTCATCGACCCGAAGCACCGTGAGGCGCTCGCCGTGCTCGCGCGAGGGCACGCGGGGCTCGACGCCATCGTCAACAACGCGGGCCTCCTCGGCCCGTCACCCCAGCCGGCCCTGCTGAGCTATCCGCTCGAGACGCTCGTCGAGGTGTTCCTCGCGAACGTGCTCGCCCCACTCGCGTTGCTGCAGGAGCTGCGCAGGGAGCTCGAGCCCGGCGCGCGCGTCGTGAACGTCACGAGCGACGCCGGCGTCACCGCATACGAGGGATGGGGCGGCTACGGGGCGAGCAAGGCCGCGCTCGAGCAGCTCTCCGCCGTGCTCGCGGTCGAGAACCCGGATCTCAGGGTGTATTGGGTCGACCCCGGCGACATGCGCACGGACATGCATCAGGCAGCGTACCCAGGGCAGGACATCTCGGATCGTCCGTTGCCCGAAACACGCGTCCCGGGATTCATCACGCTTCTCGAGGGGGATCTTCCGAGCGGACGGTACGTCGCCGGAGATCTGATCCCGGCGACGGTGGCGGCCGCATGACACCGTACGCGACCGCCGTCGTCCAGCGGCTCTCGCTCGGCGACCACTCGCCTGCATCATCGCTGGACTTCGCGCTGCCCGACGACCTCCTGGCGCACGAGCCGCCCGAAGCGCGTGGCCTCGCGCGAGACGGCGTTCGCCTGCTCGTGACCGATGCGGGATCGCACGACGTTAGGCATGCGACGGCGCGCGATCTTCCCGAGCTCCTTCGCGCTGGCGATCTCCTCGTCGTGAACGCGAGCGCGACATTCAATGCCGCGTTGGACGCGTGGCGGCCGGACGGTGCCGGCGTCATGGATGAGGTCATCGCCGTGCACCTGGCGTCGCCGGTGCCGCACGCGGCCGATGAACGCGAGTGGATCATCGAGCTCCGGCGACTCACGAAGGACGGAACGAAGCCGCTGCTCGACGCTCGGGCCGGAGAGCGTATCCGTCTCCGGGGTGGTGGGTCGGCCACACTGCTGGCGCCGTTCAGCCGGCCGAGCGCGAGCGTGCCTAACGACGGCGTGCGGCTCTGGAGGGCGCGACTCGACCTGCCGGGCAGCGTGCTCGCGTACGCGGACGAGCACGGCTCACCGATCCGCTACGGCTACGTCCCTCGCCGCTGGCCACTCACCGACTACCAAACCGTGTTCGCCACAGAACCCGGCAGTGCGGAGATGCCTTCCGCGGGACGACCGTTCACCCGGGAGTTGGTAGCCCGCCTCGAGGAGCTCGGCGTCGCTATCGCCTCGATCGTCCTCCATACTGGCGTGGCGAGCCTCGAATCGGGCGAAGCACCCTACCCCGAGCGCTGTCGCGTCTCGGCCAATACCGCCGATGCCGTGAACCGCACGCACGACCGCGGCGGACGCGTGATCGCGGTCGGCACGACGGTCGTTCGCGCGCTCGAGACGGTAGCGACGGCCGACGGAATCGTCCGCGCGGGCGACGGGTGGACGGACGTGGTCGTGACCTCCGAGCGAGGCATCCGTGCAGTCGACGGCTTACTGACCGGCCTTCACGAGCCGCGTGCCTCGCATCTCACGATGCTGGAAGCGATTGCCGGCCGTGAGCACCTGGCCATCGCCTACCGCGCGGCACTCGACGCGGGCTACCGCTGGCACGAGTTCGGAGATGTCCACCTCATCATCGGGAATCGGGAATCGGGAATCGGCAATCGAGTCTGATGGCTGATGCCTGATGGCTGATGGCAGATGGCTGATGGCTGATGGCAGATGGCTGATGGCTGATGGCTGCCGCGAAGCGGCTGATGGCTGCCGCGTCAGCGGCAAGGTGGCGCTTCCCGTCGACCGCTACCATAGTTGTCCCATGCGTCTCGCCGTACTCGCTCCGGCGCTGGGACTCATCATCCTGGGCGCCGGCTCGCAGCAGTCGTCCCTGCCCAGCCACCCCTGGGGAGTCATTCGGGCAGCCGAACGTGCCGTTACCGCGCGACGGGCCGACGTCGTGCGGCGAGACTGGATAGCTCGACTCCGGCGCAACCCGAACGATCGGCTCGCGCGGCTCGGCGTCGCGACGTTCGCGAGACTCGTCTACGACTACGCCGCCGCGGACTCGTTCGCGCGTCCGCTCTTCGCGCCGGCGGGCACACGCCCCGACACCATCGCCGCCTGGGCGCGGATCGAGGCCGCCACCGCGAACGCACAGCAGTGGCGGCTTCGAGAGACCGATTCGCTCCTGACCATCGCCGTGACCGAGGGCGCCACGGCTGGCGACGGCAGCGCGCACGGCGTCGCCCTCGCGCGACTCGCGCTCATCCGCGGACGCACACAGGGCGTGGACTCGGGACTCGCGCTGCTCGATCGCGCGGCGAAGGTTCTCCCCGCGCGCGATTCGGTCGGCCGCGCGATGGCGCTCGCGTATCGCGCACAGCTCATCCTCGCTCGCGGCACTCCCGGCGCTGGCCCAATCGCCGACTCCGCGCTTCGATTCGCGCGTCTCGCCGGTGCAGCACGACTCGAAGGACTCATCTACAACATCCTCGGGCGCGAACAGCTTCGCGTTCGGCGCGCCGACTCCGCCGAAGTACTGTTCGGGCGCGCGGTGGATCGCTTGCAGGCGGCGGGCGACCTCGCCGGATACGCCGGCTCGCTCCAGTGGCGCGGCTATCTGCTCAGCGCGCGCGGCGAGCTCGGAGCCGCAGAGCGCGATCTGCGCGCCGGGCTCGCCGTGGGGCCGCTCGCGGGGCTCGTCGTGCTCGGATGGACGCGGATGAACCTTGGCCAGGTCGAGATGGCGCTCAACGACTGGACCGAGGCGCGGCGTCACCTCGCGGCATCCCGTGCGCTGTTCGACTCCGCCCACGACCGGTGGGGAGCCGCGGCCGCAACTCAGCTCGAAGCGACGGTACGCTGGGCGGTGCGCGACTGGACCGGCGCCGACTCGCTGCTGCGAGCGGCGGAGAGCGAGCTCACCGAATCAGGCAACACGTCGCAGGTATTCGACACCCGTGTGCAGCGGCTGCAGTACGCGCTCGCCCGCCGCGACTGGCCGCGTGCGACCGAGATGCTCGCCCTCGCCCGCGACTCGACGATGCGCGGGCGAGCATCGATGTACGTCGATCTCGACTACTACGAGGCGCTCCTCGCGCTCGGCACCGGAAAACCTAACGAGGCTCGGCGCGCGCTCGACCGGTCGCAGCGTGAGGGCGCACGCGGGGGCAGCGGTCCGACATACCGGCAGCTCGCCCGCGGCGCGGAGGCGGAAGCGCTCCTCGGCCGGCTCGATGCCGCGGAGGCCAAGCTGCGCGAAGCGATGGCGAGGTTCGAGCGATACCGCGCATCGCGGTCGACGCGCGAGCAGCGACTCGCCGCGCTCTCGGTCGCTGGCGATGCCGGCGATCCGGACGTCGGCGTGGCTACGGTCGTCGCTGCGCTCGCGCGCGGTGGACGCACCGAAGCAGCGTTCGACTTTGCCGAACGGATGCAGGCGCGCGAGCTGCTCGACGGGATGGCGCGGCGGGAAGCGCTGCGCACCTCCGTCTCCGATCGCCCGCAGTCGCGCGAGGCGGAGCTCGCCAACGTCTACGCCCAACCGGTGACTGTCGCCGAGCTTCGATCGGCACTGCCGGAGTCCACGGCAGTCGTGCACATCAGCACCGGTGCGTGGCATGAGCCGACGACGGCGATCGTCGTGTCGCGCGAAGGCACCTCCACGCACGTCCTGCCGCCGGCCGATTCGCTCGTCGACCCGGTTCGCCGCTTCGTGCTCGCCATGCAGGCGCGCGCGGACATCAGCGCGCAGGCGCGATCGCTCGGGAGCGTGCTCATGGCGCCCATCGCGGCGGCGATGCCAGCCGGCGTCACACGCCTCGTCGTGGTCCCGAGCGCGCCGCTCAATACACTTCCGCTGGATGCCCTCGAGCTGCCCGACGGCCGCAAGGTGATCGAGCGATTCGAAGTGTCGTACGCGCCGAGCGCGTCGGTGTACGCCGCGTTGCGGCGGCGCGCGATGACGCCGGCAACGAATGGCGTCGCAGGAGCTCGCGGCGTGCTCGCGTTCGGGGCGCCCGAGCGCCCGCGACGATCAGGCGTCGCTCGTTGGGACACGCTCCCCGAGTTGCCGTCGGCGGCCACGGAAGCGCGTGAGGTGGCGCGAGTGTCGTCACGCTCGCTCGTTAGGCTGGGCCGGGACGCGAGCGAGTCGGCGCTCAAGCGCGCGACGCTCGGCGACGTGGCGGTGCTGCATTTCGCATCGCACGCCGTCGTGGACCCGGCCGGGCTGCGGGGGACCGCCCTGCTGCTCGCGCCTGGCGGCGGCGAGGACGGCATCGTCCGACCCGAAGAGCTGAGCGCCCTGAAGCTCGACGCCGACCTCGTCGTGCTGTCGGCCTGCGCCACGGCGTTGAGCGGCGGACACGCCGGGGACGAAGGGCTGCGCGGGCTGGTCGCTCCCCTCATCGAATCGGGCGCGAGGGCGGTCGCGGCGACGCTTTGGGCGGTGGAAGACGAGGCCCAGCGCCAGCTCATGCGGCGGTTCTACCAGCGGTTAGCGCGTGGCGAGTCGACAGCCGCCGCGCTGCGGGGAGCGAAGCTCGAAGGCATGCGTGACGGTGTGCCGGCCAGGGACTGGGCAGCTCTCGTGCTCTGGGGAGATCCGCTCACGCGTCCCTTGGCGGTCCGGGAGCGCGCGAACCGCCGCTAGTCGCGCCCGGCGCTCATCCCCGTTTACTCGGGATGACAAGGCCGAGCGACCGATGCGTCGATGCCACACTTATTGGCCTCGGCTGGCGACGATCGCGACGACGGTTACATCATCTGTCGTGATCGCTAACCGCTCCGCATCAGTCACGCGCGCCGACGCTGTCTCTCACGCGCTCGAGTCAGTCATGACTCGATATTCCGGCGTCTTGCGCACGGTAGGTGCTCGCTATCGGCTTCCGTCCGCCGACCTCGACGAGCTCACCCAGGAAGTTCGCGTGCGGCTCTGGGGAGCCTTGAGCACCGATGAGAGGATCGGGACCGTGACGCCGTCCTATCTCTATAGAGCGGCGACGACGGCCGCGATCGACATCGTTCGGCGCAGGCGTGCCGCCCGGGGCGACCCGATCGACGAGGTCGACGACGCGGAAGTCAGTGCGAGGCGTGCGCCGTCGACGCCCGATCGAGACGCGTCGCTCCAGGAGCTCAGCGACCGGATCGACGAAGCGCTGCAGTCGATCACGGCGTCGCGGCGACCGGTCGTGCGCATGTACCTCGCCGGCTATGGGACCGCGGAGATCGGCGAGCTGATGGGGTGGACGGAGCCGAAGGCCAGGAATCTCGTGTATCGCGGGTTGGCGGATCTACGACAACGACTGAAGGCAATGGGCATTGACGGCGGAGACGGACGATGAAGTTGAACGACGAACAGCTTCGTCTCGCATACGTGTCGTCGTCGCGGCGCGCGCCAGCGGATCGCGTGGCGTGTCCCGCGCCCGACGCGTTGCTCGCTGTCGCGGAGCGCCGTGGTAACGAGAGTGTCAGACTCGAGACACTCGATCATGCGATGGCGTGCGACCGTTGCCGGCGTGAGCTCGAGCTCATTCGCACGAGCGCCGTTGCGGCCGGGTTGCCCAAACCGCGCACGTGGTTCCGGTCGCCGTCCATTGGACTCACGGCGCTTGCCGCTTCGCTCCTCGCCATCGCCGGTGTGCGGTTGTACATGACCAACGGCGATGCCGAATCGGGACCTCGCTTGCGAGGCGGCGCGGGGATCGTGACGCACGCGAATACCCCCGCGTCCGGTGGTGTGCGCGTCGCGTGGCGTCCTGCGACTGGTGCGATGTCCTACCGCCTGGAGGTGCTGCAGGCCGGTCGTGCAGTGCTCGACACGACCATGCGCGACACGTCGTTCGTCGTTTCGGATTCGCTCGTGAGCGGATCTCCCGAAATGCTGTGGACGGTTTCGGCGATTCTGGACGACGGGACGATCGTGAGCTCACTCCCCTCACCGTTGCGTTCGCCGAGTCGCTGAGCCCTCGAGACGATGCGCGCCCACCGGAACTGGTGGGCGTTTTCATTCTCGCATGGGTTAGATGACCGGTCACATGAGGTTGAGAGGACCATAGATTTGCGCGCGTTCATTCTCGTGCCTGGTTGGCTCGATAGGCACGGTTGCTTCATTACATCAAAGGAGGCGTTGTGCGTGTCGGTATGCTCGCAGCAAGGAGACTGATGTCCGCAGTGGTCGCGACCATGGTCGTGGCGGCATGCAGTGGCGGTGATGACAATGGGACCGAGCCGACGCCGACGATCGACATCGCCCTTTCAACGGCGACGCTGAGCATCGTCCAGGGAGCCAGCGGCACCGTGAACGTCACGGTGACGCGTGGTGGCGGCTACACGGGCGCGGTCACTGTCGATGTGGATGGCGAACCGACTGGCGTGACGGTGACGCCGGCGACGATCGCGTCGGGTTCGACGACGGGTACGATCACGATCGCGGCGGCGGGGACGGCTGCGGCCGCAACGACCGCGTTGACGGTGCGGGCGACCGGTACGGGCGTGACGGACAAGACGTCCGCCCTCTCACTAACGGTGACGGCTGCGCCGGCGCAGAGCTACACCCTGGCCGTTGGCTCCGGGACGGTATCGCTTGCGCAGGGCGCGAGCGGCGCGCAGAACATCACGCTGACGCGCACCGGCGGGTTCGCCGGCGCGGTCGGCCTCGCAGTCGAAGGGTTGCCCACGGGTGTCACCGGCACCTTCAACCCGCAGAGTGTCGCCGGGACCACGTCGGTCCTCACGCTGAACGTCGGTGCAGGCGCCGCGGCGGGGAACTCGACGATCACCGTTCGCGGCACCGCGACCGGCCAGACCGACAAGACCGCGACGTTCACACTCACGGTGACCGCGGCGGGCGGCTACACGATGGCGGTTGCGCCGTCGCCGCTCCCGGTGCAGCAGGGCGCGAACGCCAACACGACCGTGACGCTCACGCGCACCGGCGGGTTTGCCGGGGCGGTCGCGCTTGCGGCCACGGGCCTGCCTAACGGTGTGACGGCCGCCTTCAATCCGCAGAGTGTCACGGCGAACACATCCACGCTCACGCTCACCGCGTCGCCGACGGCAGCCGTCGGTCAGGCAACCGTCACCATCACCGGGACGGCAACGGGCGTCGCGAACCAGACGGCGACGCTCACGCTGAACGTGACCGCGGCGACGGGTGGCAGCGGGAACACGGTGTGGGACTTCTGCTCGACGAGCGACACGCCGGTGTGGTTCGCGGTGCAGGACGGCACCGGCGCGTGGACGCGCGTCACGGGCACCGGCTCGCGCTTCCAGTTCAACATCGCGTCCGGCCGCGGCGGTGTCGCGTACGTCCATGCCGCGACTGATGCCATGATCTCCGAGCGTCGCTCGGCCGCGAAGCGCATGTCGGCGGCGATCGAGACGACGATGATGCTCCGCAACAAGGCCGCCGAGATTCGCGCGAGCCGTCGTTATGCGGCGCAGGCGTCGAGCTCGATGGTCGACGGCTTCGAGCTCTCGATCTTCTACGGCACGCAGGCCGAAATGAACTCGCAGGGCACGACGCAGTGTCTCACGGGCTCGGGCAAGACCGTCAACGGCTCGGTCGCGGGCGTCACGCCGCCGCAATCGGCGGAGATCAGTCTCGGAACGTCGAGCGCGTCGCCACCGAGCGGCACGAATACGTTCCAGCTGACGGACGTGCCGGACGGCGCGCTGGACCTCGTCGCTTCCCGCAGCACGACGAACCTGACGACGTTCCAGACGGTCGTCGACAAGGTCATCATCCGGCGCAACGTCAACGCGGCGGCCGGTTCGACGCTTCCAGTGCTCGACTTCAATGCAGCGGAAGCGTTCGCCCCTGCCGAGGCGAACATCACGGTGGGCAACCTCGGTGGCGACGCCGCGATCCTCTCGACGTCGTTCGTCACGGCGACGACGGGGGCTGTCGGTGCCTCGCTCTTCTCCGGATTCGGATTGGGCGCCGGGCCGTTCAAGTATTACGGCGTTCCGACCGCGCAGCAGGCGGCGAGTGACCTGCACTTCGCGTTCGTCGTCGCGGCGCCGACGTCGGAAACGGCAACGACCGCCCGGTTCACCGGGTTGTTCTTCAAGGCTCCGACCGATCGCACGGTCACGCTCGGCGACAACCTGCCCGTGCAGACGATCAGCGCCGCGGCGACGACACCGTATGTGCGGTTCCGCGCGACGGGCTCGTTGACCACCGCGTACAACAAGTTCGTCGAGGTCGCGTTCACCCAGTCGACCGCGGCGGTCTATCGCTTCGTTGCGATCGGCGCGACGTCCGGCTACCTCAACAACGCCACGACGTACGACCTCACGGTCCCGGATTTCTCGGGCATCGCCGGCTGGGACAACAACTGGGGCCCGAAGACGGGCGTCCTCACTGAATGGATGGTCACCGGAGCCGGCTTCACGGGCATTGGTATCGTGTCGCCCAACCCGGTTGAAGGCTCGACCATTCAGGCTGGTGTCCGAACGGGCGAGCTCACGCCGTAGGCAACACGCGCCATCTATAGAAGAACGGAACGGGCGCGGCTCTTCGGAGCCGCGCCCGTTCTGCCATCACGCACCCACGGGCAGAATCCGGGCAGAGAACTTGCGCACGGTTCGGTCTCGCAATGACCACCCGCGTTCGTTCTCTCGTCGCGGCCATGCGTGCGTTCGTGCTCGTCCTGGGCGCGGCATCGCTCTGGCTGGGCCGCGACGGCATCAACCCCGATGGCGTCGCGTATCTCGACGTGAGCGATGTCTACCTGTCGGGCGAATGGGCGTCACGCACCGGCTACTGGAGCCCGTTCTACCCGATGCTGATCGCGCTCGGGCGCCTCGTCGGCGGTACTGCTCCCGCCCGCGAGCTCGTGATCGCGCAGGTCGTGAACTGCGTCGTGTTTCTGTCGACGTTCGCGGGGTTCGAGCTGCTCGTGCGCTCGCTGCGGAACGCACCAGCCGACGGTCGCCCGGCAGCATCGCCTAACGATACAGCCTGGCTCGTCCTCGCTTACGCATTGTTCGCGGTCGTGACCGTCGGCTGGATCCGCACCTGGCTCGTGACGCCGGACATGCTCGTGACCGCGATCGTATTCTTCGTCGCGGCCGCGGCCGTTCGCCTGACGAGCGGGCAGGGGGGATGGCCGGCGGCCGCCGCCATTGGTGTATTCCTTGGCCTTGGCTACCTGACGAAGGCAGCGCTGCTCCCGGTTGGGGTCGTGATCCTCGCGACGCTCGCCGTTGTCCTCCACAAGCACCACGCTCGCCGCTGGGGACTGAAGGTCGCTCTCGCAAGCGCGGTTTTCGCCGCGATCGCCGCTCCGCAGATCGCGTACGTGTCGAAGCTCAGTGGACGCCTCACGTTCAGCGATGTAGGCCGAATTCAGTACCTGTGGTTCATCGCCGGCGTGCCTGGCGCCATCTCGTCGGTGTTCGTGCTCCCCGCGGACTTGCCGCGTCCGACCGGGACGAAGCACACGCTGACTCCGCTCGATCCATCGCGCGACGCGGGGCCGGTCGTCTATGACATCGACGCCCCGATTCCGGGAACGCTGCCCATTTGGTACGATGCGGGGTACTGGTACCGGGACGTCGTGGCGCCGCTGTACCCGTTGCGGATCGTCCGCGCGGTCGTTAGGCACGCGCGCGTGTTTCTCGAGGTGCTCGGGTTCCTGATCGTCGGTGGGCTCGCGGCGGCGCTCGCGACGCGTCCCTCGTGGCGCGATGCGATGGCCCTGCGACCGGCATGGATACTCGTCGTGCCGGCGCTCGCCGCCTGCGCGATGTACGGCGTCGTTCTCGTCCAGACGCGCTACATTGCGCCCTTCGTGCTCGTACTGATCCTGGGGCTCGTACCCGCGTGGTCAATGGACGACCTCTCGCGCCGACTCAGAACCGGATTCGCCGTCGGGGCGCTGGCTGCCCTGCCACTCGTCGTGCACCAGGTGAAAGTCGACACGACGTTCTGGCGCGGCTCGGCGGACGTTCGAGCGACGCTGGTCGCAGCGCTCGCCGCCCGCGGCGTGGGTCCCGGCGCGCGACTCGGCTACATCGGCGAAGCGTACGAGGCGTACTGGGCGCGGCCGGGCCGGATGCGGTTCGTGACGCTGATCCCTCGGGCCGAAGCGCCGCGATTCTGGCAGCTTGGCGAGGCCGGTCGGGCATCGGTCATCGAGCGGATGATGCGCGCGCGCACCGACGCCATCATCGCCGAGGCGCCGTCGCCTGGAGTGAGCACCGCCGGGTGGGAGCCGCTGCCCGCCGCATCAAAGGCGTCGCCTCCGCTGCTCCTGTACCGAGTCGTGCGCGGTGTGGCGCGACGCTGACGCACGCCGTGGCGGGGGTCGCTACCTTTCCACGCCGTGAGCGCCGCCTCCCTTCTCGATCTGATCATCGCGAACCGTCTGGAGATCCTCGCCGTCGTCTTCGGGATCGTCAGCGTCTACCTCAGCACGCGCGAGAACATCTGGAGCTGGCCCACCGCGATCGTGAACGTGTCGCTCTACTTCGTCGTGTTCTACGAGGCGAAGCTGTACGCGGACATGGGACTGCAGGTCGTCTACCTCGCGCTCTCGGTGTACGGATGGTACGAGTGGCTGTACGGCGGCGAGAACCGAACGGAGCTGCACGTCTCGCGCGTCAGCCGGATGCTCGCCGTTAGGCTCGCGCTCATCGGCGTCGTGACGGCGGCCACGCTCGGGACGATCCTCGCCCGGTTCACGGACGCCGCGCTTCCCTACCTCGACTCCGCCACGACGAGCACGAGCCTCGTCGCGCAGTGGATGATGACGCGGAAGATCGTCGAGAGCTGGGCGGTCTGGGTGGCGGTCGACGTCGTGTACGTAGGGATGTTCTTCTACAAGCAGCTCTACCTGACCGCGGGGCTCTACGCCGTGTTCCTCGTGCTGGCCGTCATGGGGTATCGGCAGTGGAAGCAGTCGTTCGAGGCGCGCGGGCACGCCGTCGGTCCGGCAGAGCGGGCATCGCTCGCGTCCTGACCGTGCCGACTGCGGCGTGGCCGGACTCGCGCCGCGACGTGGCGGTGGTGGTCGTCACCGGATCGGAGTCGACCGGGAAGACCACGTTGGCCGGCGATCTCGCCCGTCACTTCGGGACGACGTGGGTCCCGGAGTTCGCGCGGGCGTACGCTGATGCGCGGGGCGCACGCGGTCACGCCCTCGAGGCCGGCGACGTCGAGCCCATCGCGCGCGGGCACATCGAGTCGGCGAACGACGCGGTTGCTGAGGCTCGTGGGCTTCTCGTGCTGGACACGGACCTCGTGAGCACTGTGGTGTACGCCCGACACTATTACGGCGAGTGCCCGGCGTGGATCGAGCAATCGGCGCTCGTGCGTCGCGGCGATCTCTATCTGCTGTGCGACATCGACGTCCCGTGGCTCCCCGACCCGCGCCGCGACCGGCCTCACCTGCGCGAGCACCTGCATGCCGAGTTCGTGACGACGTTGGAGTCGTTAGGGGCTCGTTACGTCACAGTGCGAGGCGCGTGGGATGCACGTTTCGCATTGTCGCTGGCAGCGGTCGGCAACGTCTGGCGCATACCTGACGAGAGTAGAGCAGGACCGAACGCCGATTGAGCCGATTGCACTGATTCGAAGACGCTCTCGGCTGGGGTGAGTTGAGCCGCCCGACGGCCGAACTGACTGCGTCGCAGAGTACGGAGAATCGCGCCTGACGGCGCGAACGCAGATGAACGCAGACGGGAGAGGGGACGACACCACGATCGGTTTTGCTGCGGACGACCGCACACTGAATGGGCCGGGGGGCGGCTTACGAGACCCCACTATCGCCCAAAGGCGTTCACCCAATCACCTGAACCCTTCGCCGCAGCAGTGACCGGCGTGGCGATCAATGGCGTCCATCTGCGAGTTCTGCGTTCGCCGGTGCTGCGCATTCTGCGTCGCAGTCCCCGTTGGCGCACCGCCAGATTGGCAAGGACTCGACGCGAACTCAGCAACCCCTAACGCCCTCGTCCCTCGGCCCTCGTCTAATCGATCTCCATCTGGCGAATGCCGAATCGGGCATACTGCGCCTGGACGATCGAGCGAATCTTCGATTGCACGCCATCCGGATCGCGGATCGCGTGCAGCACGAGGCGGGGTGTGCTCGCGTCGGCGCTCAGGATCTGCACGTCGCCGAGGCCGGCGATGCGCGCCCAGAACGGGCGCAGGATGATCGAGTCGCGCACGCGACGGAGCTCGAGGTCCTGCGTGACCGTCGACAGAATTCCGGTCGTCACGCGAAGCCGCTCACTCGTCAGCACGTACTTCGTCGTGCTGACTTTGAGGTACGCCGCGAGCGCACCGATGCCGCAGAGCACCCAGATCCCGACAATGAGCCACGGATACACCGACCGGGGATTGAGGTCGTCCGTCGCGCTGAGCGCCGTGTTCGCTCGCAGCAGCAACAGGCCGACCGTCGCGACCATCACGCCGATGCCGAGCATTGCATAAACGGGGAAGTTCACCATCTGGGATGGGGACCCCTGCCACACCGTCTCTTCGCCCGTCCGGTCGCTCGCCGTTCGCTCTGTCATGCGCCTCGTCCACGCTGGTGACTCGTGGCGCAATGGTATCGATGCCCGGCACCCCCGACAAGACGTGAATGGCCAGTGCGAGCGTAGCCAAACCGTGCCGCAACAGGCGCTGGTAACTGGAAGCTGGAAGCCAACAGCAACCAGCGATCGTTCCGGGATCTAGCGGTAATGCCTCTTCCGCGGGATGTCCACCTTCCCTTTGACGTCGCCGTAGTCGATCGATCCGCTTCCGTCTCGCTCGACGATGAAGTCGCCGCCCACGCGCGACACGTCGATGCTTCCCGAGCTGTCGCGACCGATGCGCACGGAGCCCGTGACGTCGTAGACTTCGATCTCGCCGGACGAGTCGTCGTCGATGTCCACCGAGCCCTTTACGCCGTGCACCTCGATGCCCCCGGAGGAGTCGCTGATCCGGATGTCGCCGACGTCGCGGACGCGGATGTTGCCGGAGTTGTCGTCGATGCGAACTCGCGCCGACACGCCCTCGATCGTCATGTCGCCCGACGTGTCGTCGACATCGAGCGCGACAGCCGCCGGCACCTCGACGATGAGGTCGAGCACCGCATGCTCGTTCCAGTGCCAGTCGCGCGACTCGGGGAGGATCGCGCGAACCTCGACCTCGTTGCCGTTGCGCACCGCCTCGACCTTGATGTCGGCCAGCAGATCGCGGTGTGATGCCCTCGCGGTGCCGCGCACGCGCACCTCGGTGAGGTCGCTTCGGCCGGTCACGCGCAGGTTACCCGCGCGCGAGTCGATCCGAATCGAGGTCGCCCCGGCGGCGTTCACCGTCGCGTTCCGCGCCTCATCGTACTCCTGGGCGAGCGCTGCAGCCGGTGCTGAAAAGAGACCAGCGATAACGAACGGTGTGATTCTCATGGTGACGCCCCTGTGGCTTCGATCTGCCCTACGGTCTCGCGGTGCGGCCGGGATTCCGAGCGCCGCTGACCGGATGAGACAGTCCGAACCGCAGCCTGGTTTGGAGACCGAACGCGAGCGTCGCGGGATGAACGGCGTCGGCGTAACTGTCGCATTCACACTTATTTCACAACTCACTTGCCAGCCGTTCTCCCCGCTGGTCGCGCGCCGGGCATATTGAGAACCGGGTCGACCTGATAACGCCGAGCCGCGCCACGGTGACACGAATACTCGTTGTCGAGGATCAGAAGGACCTCGCGCTTGGACTTCAGGCGAAACTGGAAGTCGAGGGCTACGACGTGCTCGTCGCCCACGCGGGCGAGATGGGCTCGCAAGGCGACGTCGGGTCAACCCGACCTCGTGATTCTCGATCTCATGCTGCCGGACACGGACGGGTACGACGTCCTCTCGCGCATGCGCTCCGCCGGGCTCGACATGCCGGTCGTGATTCTCACCGCGCGCGGCGAGGAAGTGGACAAGGTGCGCGGCTTCCGCACAGGGGCGGACGACTACGTGACGAAGCCGTTCGGCGTGATGGAGCTCCTCGTTCGCATCCAGGCGATCCTCCGCCGCGGCGCTCCGCGGGTGACGGCGAAGGCCGGTGCGCGTGAGGCGGGCAATGTCCGGCGCGTCGGGCCGATCGAAGTCGATGTCATTCAAGGGGTCAGGTTTCTTGAACCGTTGGTTCAAGAAACCTGACCCCTTGAATGCCTTGAATGACATCCGACTCTGCACCCCCTAGTGCGGCAGGCGGAACGCGACGATGGCGTCCGACGTGCCGAACACTTCGCCGTCTCCTCCGGCCGCGATCACGACGTACTGGCGCCCGTCGCGTGGCCCTCGAAACGTCATCGGTGTCGCCTTTCCACCGGCCGGCAGCGCGCCCTTCCACAGCTCGCGGCCCGTCTCGACGTCGAAGGCGCGGAGATGGGCGTCGATCGCTGCTGCAATGAACACGACCCCGCCCGCGGTGCTGATCGCCCCACCGAGGTTCACGGAACCGAGCGTGGCGGCGACGTCCGGTGGCACGTTCGGCGGCAGCATCCCGCCTAACGTGCCGAGTGGCACGTCCCACTTCCTGGTGCCGGTGTTGAGGTCGATGGCAACGAGCGAGCCGAATGGCGGCGGGGAGCACGGGGCACCGCCGGGCGCGAACATGAACTGACGACGCATCACGTAGGGCGAGCCCTTCATGTCCGTATACTGCGCGCTCGGACCGCGCGTCTCGGCCGCGTCGGTCACGGTGCGGCGGTCGAAGCTCGCGCGTGGAATGAGGCGTACTTCGATCGGGATGCGGTTCACGGCGGCAACGACGATCTGCCGTTGCGGGTCGAACGTCACGCCGCCCCAGTGGGCCCCACCAATGCTCGACGGATACACGAGCGTTCCCCGCTCGCTCGGCGGCGTGAACGGCCCTTCGTTCCGCAAACCCGCGATGCGCGCGCGGCACGCGTCCCGATCCTCGGGACGCACGCCCCAGGCGTCGTCGGCCGTCAGGCGCTGCGGGCTCAGCGGCGGCAGCACGCTGTTGAACGGCTGCGTCGGCGACGCGCGTTCGCCGGGCACGTCGCTCGCGGGCACGGCCCGTTCCTCCACCGGGAAGACAGGCACCCCGGTTTCGCGGTGCAGCACGAACAGCTGGCCCGTCTTCGTCGCCTGCAGCACGACCGGAATTGCTCGCCCGTCCTTGCGCAGCGTCACGAGCGCCGGCGGCGACGCGACGTCGTAGTCCCACAGGTCGTGGTGAACGACCTGGAAGTGCCATACGACTTTCCCCGTGGACGCACGCAGGGCGACCACGGAGTTCGCATAACGATTGTCCCCGAGCCGCTCACCACCATAGTAGTCGGGGCTCGCGCTTCCCGTCGGCACGAACACGAGGTCGCGCTCCGGATCCGCGGCGATCACGCTCCACGCGTTCGCCGCACCCGTCTTGTGCGCGCGCGGGCCGATCCATGTTCGCCATGCCGCATCGGTCGAGTCCTGCGGGATCGGATCCCACGTCCACTTGAGGGCGCCGGTGCGCGCGTCGAACGCACGAACCTCGCCGCTCGCCATGTCCCAGCGACTGTTGTCGGCCACCGCCGATCCGACGACCACGAGATCGTTGATGATCGCCGGCGGCGACGTCACCTCGTACTCGGCGGCTTCTGCCGGCTGATTCCGTAGCGATGATCGCAGGTTCACGGTGCCGGCATTGCCAAAGGCGCCGCACGGGGCGCCGCTCTCTGCATCGAGCGCGATCAACCGGCCGTCGATCGTCGCGAGGAACACGCGCTCGGCGCAGGCGCCGCGCGCGCCACGCGGGTCCGCCCAGAACGACACACCGCGATTCGTGAAATCACCGAACGTGATGTTCCGATCGACCCTGGGATCGAACTTCCACAGCTCTCGCCCCGTCTCCGGATCGAGCGCCATGACTCTGCCTAACGGCGTGCTGATGTACATCCGCTCGCCGACGACGAGCGGCGTGACCTCGAGCGAGCGTTGGCGCCGGCGGGTCGCGAATTCGGGCGCGGTCTCGCCGGTGTGGTACGTCCATGCCGGCGAGAGTCGCGAGACGTTCTCACGCGTGATCTCCGTGAGCGGCGACCACCGGCTTCCGAGCGCGTCACGTCCGTACGCGCTCCATTCGCCGTCACGAGACTGGCGCGTGGCGCCCTGTGCGGCTGCGGACGCAGTCGCAAGCAGGAACAACGGAATCGTTGATTTGATCATGTGCCTTGTCATTCTGAGCGAGGCGAAGACTCCCCGTCGTCCCGACAGAGAGATCCGGTTCACCGCAATCTTCATCGGCACCACTCCGCCCTCAACGATCCCGGGACATGCGGGACCGCCACGGTACGAGCGGGCCGGCGTCGGTGCCTACTGATGATCGTTCACGCGGCTGACCATCCGAACGAACCGAGGATCGGCCCGCAAGGGCGCGAGCTGAGGATCGACTCGAAGAAATGCATCGAGTGCGATCGCTCCTCGAATGCGCGCTCGAGCCAGCGTAAGGCCGCATTATGGTCCCCGAGCGCGAGATGCACTTTCGCCGTTTCATAGGAAGGGAGGAGCATGGGCTTCCACTTTGGTAAGCAGAGCGCCCTCGAGAAGGCGACGCCGGATCCACTCGAGCCCGAGGCGCTCCTCTACGAGCCGCAGAAGAATGGTCGGTACCGGCTGGTCGGGCTCGAGTTCATCATCCCGTGCGCGCTGCTTCCGCGGGAAAGCACCCCGCCGACGCTGTTCGGACAATCGTTCAAGCACAACGACACGTTCCAGGTCTGGGCGCTGCACACGTGGATCTGGCGGAACCCGTCGGGGATCTTCCGCCGACTGGAACCCGACGGTGAGCTGTGATGCCGTCCCTTCCGCGGCCCGCATGTCCCACTCCAGCCACTAGAGGACGCGATGCCACGGTACCTGATCGAGCGCGACATTCCGGGCGCCGGCGACTTCACGTGTGCCGACCTGAAGGGGATCTCCCGCAGGTCGTGCGACGTGCTGCACGACATGGGTCCCGATATCCAATGGGTCCAGAGTTTCGTGACCGGCGACCGGATCTACTGCCTGTACCTCGCACCTAACGAGGACATGGTCCGCGAGCACGCCCGTCGCGGCGGCTTCCCGGCACATCGCGTGTCGCGCGTGGGTTCGATCATCGATCCGACCACAGCGGGCTGAACGTGTTCACACGTGCTGGCGGGACTGAACCGACTGCGACGCAGAATACGCGGTAACGCCGAGGCGCAGAACACGGAGATGGAAAGCGCTCGCGAGGTTATCGACCGTCGCAGCGGCGAGGATGATGGATTGGAGAAACGGCCTTCTCGGACACTGCCGTCCGGTGGTCCGTTCCCATCATTCGCGGGCTCTCCCCGCAGCGACCTCAGCCTCGGGCGACCGAAGCTTGCGTCTGCGCTCATCTGGGCCCACGCCGTCAGGCGCGGCTCTGCGCATTCTGCGTCGCAGTCGGTTCGGCCACCTGCCAACCAATCGTCCTGACCGAGGTCGCCGCGCATCTCTGATCCCACGACGCGCGCCAGTCTATTCAAACTCACGGCTCAGCCAGTTGCCCTCGGCGCCGACCATGTCGGCCGAATCGATGGCTTCTGCGGAATCGATGAAATCGGCTCAATCGGCGTTCGGTGTTGCGCTACTTCGTTTCCGGATGGGCCAATCCCCTGAAAGTGGAACAAGACCTAACGCCGATTCGGCTGATTCCCCATTTTGCAGAGCTGCGAAGCGTGGTGAGAACGCCTCGCGCCAGCAGCAGTCCAGGCAGGTGTCACTCAGCCCGCAACGCGATCACGGGGTCGACACGTGTCGCGCGACGAGCCGGGAAGTACGACGCGAGCAGCGCCACGAGCCCGAGCACCACGCCGACCAGCGCGAACGTCATCGGATCGAGCGGGCCGACGCCGTACAGCATGCCCTGAATGAGGCGAGTCAGCCCCGACGCAGCCGCCAGCCCGACGACGACGCCGCTCAACGTCAGGCGCGCTCCCTGCGAGATGACGAGGCGCAGCACCGCCGGGCGGCCGGCGCCGAGCGCGAGGCGAATGCCCAGCTCGCGCGTCCGCTGACTCACGGAGTAGGCGATCACGCCGTACAGGCCGATCGTCGCCAGCATGAGCGCCAACCCGGCGAAGACGAGCAGCAGCGACATGTTGAAGCGCGGACCAGCGAGCTCCTTTGCGAGCGTCTGATCCGCAGTCGTCACGTCTCGAACGCGGATCGCCGGATCGACGGTCGCCACCTCGCGCGCCAGTCGACGCGGCAGATCCGCGACCGCCGAACCCGTGCGGATGATCAGCGTCGCCGACTCGAAGTCGCCGCTGAACGGAAAGTAGATCTGTAGATTGCGCCTCCTGTCGCCCTTCCCGCCGGTGCTCGGCACCGTCACGTCTCGCGCGACGCCGACGACCGTGCTCCACTCGGCCTTTTCCATCAGCCGGAGGCGCCTGCCCACGGCGCTGGTTCCGGGCCAGAAGCGTCGCGCCATCGTCTCGCTGACGATGACCGCGTTTCTACCGGTGTCAGCGCTGAACGACCGCCCGGCCACGAGCGGAAGCCGCATGACGCGGAAGTACTCGGGCGCCGCGAACTGCGACCACAGGGCGGACTCCTGCTCGTCCGGCTTCAGCGCCCGCCCTTCGATCTCGAGCTTGCCGAACGTCATGCCCGTGCGCGGCGGCATGCCCATCGACCACGTCACCTCGCCAACGCCCGGCGTCGCGCGCACTCGCTGCATGATCTGCTCGAACGCCACGCGTCGCTGCTCGCGCTTCGGAAAGCGCGCCTCCGGCAGTCGGACGTCGGCCGCCACCAGCCCACTCGACTCGAAGCCAATGTCGGCGCGCTGCATCTTCACCATCGTGCGGATGAGCAATCCCGCACCCACGAGCAACAGTACCGACAGCGACACCTCCGCGACCACGAGCGCGCCACGGAATCTGCGTGCGGTGAGGTGGCCGGCCGCCGAACGCGTCGTGTTCCTGAGGGCATGGCCGATGTCGCGCGCCGCCGCGAACAGCGCCGGCGCGAGCCCGAACAGAAGCCCCGTCACTAGCGTTAGGCCGAGGCTGACGAGGAGGACCGTCGGGGAGAGCCGGACTTCGTCGAGCTCGCTCAGCCGGTCCGGCCGCATGGCGATGATCAGCTCGAGCCCGCGGTGCGCGACGAACACGCCGAGCGCCCCACCGACGATGGCGAGTATGGCGCTCTCGGTGAGCAGCTGACGGATGATACGCCACCGCCCTGCACCGAGCGCCGCGCGAATCGCGAACTCGCGCTCACGCGTCGCCGCTCGTGCGAGCAGCAGATTCGCGACGTTCGCGCACGCGATGAGCAGCACCATGCCGACCGCACCCAGCAGGATGAGCAGGTTGTCACGAGTCATCGGGCCGAGATAGTCCTGCGGCCGGAGCGCGAGTCCCTTCCATTCCTCGAACTCCGGCGACTCCGCGCCGAGCGCCCGCATGACGTCCGTCAGCTCGCGATTGACCTGCTCGCGCGAGACACCTGGTCGCATCTTCGCGATCGCCTGGCCGCCTTCCGCCTCCACGTTTTGTTCGAGGGGAAGCCAGATCTGTCGCGCGCCGCCGTCCATGAACGGGACCGTGAAGTCGCGCGGCATCACGCCGACGATCGTGCGCGACGCGCTGTCGATCGTGATCGATTCGCCGAGCACGCTGCGCGAGCCGGCATAACGTCGCTGCCAGAAGCCGTACCCGAGGACAACCACTCTTGGCGCGCCGATGTTCGTGTCTTCCGGCAGGATGCCGCGGCCAATCAGCGGTTTGACCTGCAGCATTGGAAGCACGTCGGCCGAGAGCTTCCCGGCTGGGATCTCTTCGTCCTCGTCGCGTCCGGCGACGATCGCATCGTCGTACCCGTACGTCGCGACCTGGTCGAGCGACCGCACGCCTTTTCGCCACGCTTCGACGAGCTTCGGCGTCGGCACGACGTAGAGATTTCCCTCGAGATTCGAGCGAAGGAGGTTGACGATGCGATCCCCGTCGGCGAACGGGATCGGATTCAGCAGAAGTCGATCGACGACGCTGAAGATCGCCGTCGTCGCGCCGATGCCGAGCGACAACGTGATGACCGCGAGGGCCGTGAAGATCGGGCTTCGCTGCATCTGCCGCACGGCGAATCGGATATCGGAGCCCAGCTCGGCGACCAGGTCGCGGCGATGCTGCTCGGTGGTCGAACGCTCATCCATCGACCGGCAGTACTCCCGCGCGTCGTCGACGCTGCCGAATCGACGCGCGGCTTCCCGTCCCGCATCGTCCGGCGCGAGCCCCCGAGCAACGAGCTCGGCGATGCGCATGTCGAGGTGGAACTGGAACTCGTCATCGATGTCGCGCTCGATTCGGGCGCGGCTCCGCCACGGGAGCCGAATGAGTCGGCGAAGCGCACGTGCATCCCACATGGTCGCGGCGACTCAGGCGGTCTCGAGAACGCTGAAGATCGCGGTCGCGTACTGCCGCCACGTGTTCGCCTCGGCGCGCAGTTCCTGGCGACCGCGAGCGGTGAGCCGATAGAACTTTGCCTTCCGGTTGTTCTCGCTCAGGCCCCACTCGGCTTCGACCGATCCGTCTCGCTCGAGCCGATGCAGCGACTTGTAGAGCGCCGCGTCTTCGATCTCGAGGACGCCGCGCGTCCGCTCCTCGATGAAGCGCGAGATGCCGTAGCCATGCTGCGGTCCCCATGAGAGGGTCTTGAGGACGAGGACGTCGAGTGTGCCGTGGAGGAGATCGATCGGATCGCGGGCCATGCGTTCCCCTAACCTAGTTGGAGGAATATTGTCAGCTGGCTGCGCGGGTGTCCAGCCCCTCTACCCGTACGGTTGCTGGAAAGCCCTAGACGCAGAGGGCCGCTGAGGAACAGCTCGCAGAGGGTCGCGGAGAGGCGCACCGAGCCGGCCGTTCGAATCGACTGAGTCTTGAAAGGAATGTGGGAACAGCTCTCGGCGACGGTGGCGTCCCGGGCAGTCGTTCCTCAATCTGTTTCGACTGAGTGGAATCACACTCGATTGCGGAGAGTCGATCGCAGTGATTCGAATTTGGCTCCAGTTCCGGTCGAGCCGGGCGCGGCGCAGCCGCCCTCCGCGACCCTCTGCGTGCAGTTCCTCTCAGTTTCCTCTGCGGTCAAGGCTTTTCAACGTCTGTCGCTGTAGGAGGCGCGCGCTACTCGAACTCGCCGGCGGTCTGGGCGCGGTATCGACGACTCCACATGAGCGTCGTCCCGTCCTGCATGATCACTCGGTAGTCACCGTGGAACCACGGCTGGAGCTCCTTCACGGCGTCCAGCCGAACGATCTCCGAGCGATTGATGCGCAGAAACTTCTCCGGATCGAGCCGTTCGCCGAGAGAGCTGATACTTCCGCGCAATGTGAACGTGGAGCCGCCACTGTGCAGGCGCACGTAGTTGCGATCGGCCTCGACACGATCGATACGGTCGACCGGCAGCAGGAAGGCCTTGTTCGCATGATGGACGATCACGCGTTGGAGGAAGCGCGGACGGGCCGCCACCACCGCCATCAGGTCCTCCAGCTTCTTCGTCAGCCCTGCTTCGCTCGTCGCCTCGCGGGCGAGCTGCTGACGTGCGCGCTCCATCACCGCGCTGAACCGCTCGGGCGTGAACGGCTTGAGCAGATAGTCGAGCGCCTGCACCTCGAACGCACGCAGGGCGTGCTCGTCGTATGCGGTGACGAACACCACGTGCGGCATCCGGCCGATGCCGACGGCGTCAATGACACCGAAGCCATCGAGCTCCGGCATTTGGACGTCGAGGAAGACGAGGTCCGGGGCGAGCTCTTCGATCATTTCCACTGCCTCGACGCCGTTCGTTGCCTCGCCCACCACGTCGACGCCCCGCTCATCCGTCAGATAGCGGCGCACCTTCGCCCGGGCAGGGGCTTCGTCGTCGACGATCAGCACTCGCATCGCCCGGGCCTAACGTGAAGCCGGGGTGACACGCGGTATCGCGATTGCGACCGCGAACCCACCGTCGCGATTCGCGGCGCGAAATGAGTGATTGGTCCCGTAGAGCAGACGCAGCCGCTCACGCGTCGCCGAGAGGCCGACTCCCCGGGCGAAGACGTCGATGCCGTCGGCGGCGCCGGGACCGTCGTCCACGACGTCGATCTCGAGCTTCCCGTTCGACGCCGTCACACGAACATCGACTGTGCCTCGCCCCGTGCGCGACGTGTTGCCATGCCGGATCGCGTTCTCGACGAGCGGCTGCAGCAGCAGCGACGGCACGAGCACGTTCTGCAGCTCGGCGGGAACGTCGACGTTCACACGCAGCGTCTCGCCGAATCGGGCGCGCATGATCGCGAGGTAGCACCGCAGGACATCGAGCTCGTCACGCAGTGGGACCTCTTGCGTGTGCGACGTGCGCAGCGACAACCGCAAGAGCTCGGAGAGCTGTCCGATCATCCGGTCGGCGCTGCGCGGGTCGTCGTACATCGTCGACGAGATCGTATTGAGCGCGTTGAACAGGAAGTGTGGCTGGAGTTGCAGCCGCAGGTTTCTGAGCTCCGCCTGTGCGAGCCCTCGCTCGAGCTGCGCGGTTCGAATCTCTCGTTGCCGGCTCGCCTGGTAGTACCGATATGTCGAGATGACCACGATGTACATCGCGTAACCGACGGCGTCGTTGCCGAACTCCATGAGGTATCGTGCCGGCAGGTATCCGTAGTCGTAAGGCCCGAGCCCGACCGCCGGAAAGATCGCGGAGCGCGTGAGGTACAGCAGCGTCGTGTGCGCGATCGACACTCCGATCATCATTGCGACGTGCGCGGGGACCCGCCTTCTCCATCCGGGGCG